>Ga0102939_1000011_pt1 | contig 68822 bp, 77 predicted proteins | sample SalPon2_B_H2O_MG_FD_78214 | JGI IMG/M metagenome (GOLD analysis project Ga0102939, IMG submission 78214) | Salt pond water microbial communities from South San Francisco under conditions of wetland restoration - Salt Pond MetaG R2_B_H2O_MG | ecosystem: Environmental > Aquatic > Non-marine Saline... | reverse complement strand
TTGATCTCGTTATTTTCCTCAAAGATTTCTTCATACTCTCTTTCCAGGTCCAGATATTCTGTTTCATGTTTCTCTTGATAGGCCTTCATCGAGGCTCTGTGAAGAATCAGTTTCTGCTTGTGAAAATTCGGGTTGAAGAATTTTTCGTGTTCGATTAAAGCTATTTTTTCTTCAGGTAAGGCCTTTTCCGGGAAGAGCTGGTTCGGCAGGAGCAGAATCATAATTTTGTCTTCTCCCGAAAGAATAAATCTTTTTGACTTGAACCTTACAGTGTGGATAGTTTCAAAATTGCGTTAATTGGGGTTCTGTTCATTGGGGCCGGTTCAGGCCTGTATATCATTCTGGACCAAGACTATCAGATTGTAGATTCTCTTGAGCAGAACTCTACAGAAGTGTATTTCGAAGATCACAGCTTCTCAGTTGAGATAGCAGATACCCCAGAAGAGAGAAGAAGAGGCCTTATGTTCCGGGAACAGCTGGGAGAAAATGAGGGAATGCTTTTCGTATATGAGGAAGAATCTCCTAGAAGTTTCTGGATGAAAAACACTTTGATACCGCTTGACATCATATTTTTAGACTCAGAAATGAGAATTATCAACATAGAGAAGGCGAATCCCGAGCCGAATACTTCTGATGAAAATCTAGCGTCTTATAGAAGTGAGAGGCCTGCCCAGTATGTTCTTGAGATTAATCAGAATAGAAGTGAAGAAATAGGGTTAGAAAAAGGAGATAAAATGAGTTTGAGGCCTTGAGGCCTCAAAGATTTACTCGATTTGGATTGTTCGTCCGTTTTCTGATAGGAAGATGTCTTGTTCTAGTGTATAGCCTTCTTCTCTTGCGAGTTGTAGGTAGTCTCCTTGTTTCTGGATTGGGCCGTGGCTTGGGACGATGTTGTCAGGCTGCAGGAATGTGATGAAGTCTCTGTGGTCTTCTTTCTGTGCGTGGCCTGATGTGTGGATGTTTTTGTAGAGTCTGACTCCCTGGTCTGTGAGTTTCTTTTCGAGCCAATAGCGGTTGGCTTTACTTGGAGGTGTTGGGATGACTCTTGAGGAAAAGATTACGTGGTCTCCTTTCTGGAAGCTGAATGGGTACTGCTGTGAGGCAAGTTTGTCCATCTGGCTTCCCGGTTCTCCCTGGTTTCCTGTGGCTACTACAAGCCATTCGTCTCTTTCTCCATCGATTCTGTCCATCAGTTTCTCGCATTCATCGTAGTAGGATGCGACTTCAACATCTGATAGATCGATAAGGTCTAGCTCTTCAGCTGACTGTGTGTATTCCTTAAGTGAGCGTCCGACGAAAGCTACTTTTCTTCTTCCATCGTTGGCTTCAAGAATTGAGTTCAGTCTCTGGATCTGACTTGAGAAAGTTGTTACGAAAACTGCGCCTCCTGCATCATAGCAGTTCTCAAGAAGCTGGTTCATCTCAACTCTTACAGCTTCTTCTGGCTTGACACGTCCGTCCTTGTCTGCGGAAGTGGTTCCTGGGATCATTACTTTGAGATCTTCGTGGTTTCCGATTTCCTTCATTCGTTCGATATCTCCATTTTCCCCGATAATAGGCTCCCTGTCGAATTTCATGTCGTTACCGTAGATAACTCCGCCTTCAGAAGTCTTCAGGTAACTCAAAGTTGCGTCAGGTATTGAGTGGTTGTTCCTGATGAACTCGAGTGAAAGATTATCGGAGATCTGGTATTCCTCTCCGGTCTCCATCTCGATGATGTCGTTGTTGATGTTTTTCCGGTCTCCTTCAAGGCCTCTCTCTACGATCTTTTTCGTGAAAGGCGTGCAGATAATCGGTGCATCGTACTGGCCTGCCAATTTTGGAATTGCTCCAACGTGGTCAAGGTGTCCGTGCCCGATTACGATGGCGCGGATGTCCTTGTTCATTATCTGTTTGTCTTTAGGGATTGCTCCGGTTTTCAGGGTTTGATTTGTTGTAAGTTCGTCGATTTGTTCGTCGGATCCGATAACCTCTTCCATGTTATAACCCATGTCAAAGATGACAAGTTCTCCGTCAACTTCGACTGCGGTCATATTCATGCCGACCTGTTCGTATCCTCCAATTGTGTGAATTTTCATAGTAAAAACCTTAATTTGAATACTTCTGCAAGTTTTGCAAAGCTTATATTATGAAAATCGAGGCCTAACTTTTTAAATCAGGACATTTTACAGGGCGAACCGGTTTACATTCTTAAGATTTCACTCCGTCAACTATGAATATGTATTCTGAAGAAATCCGTGAGAAACTCCAGGAAAAAGATATCGAGACCGGAGACCAAGTCAAAGTCAATGGCAAAGAAGGAAAATTAATGCCTAAACCTGATACTGGAGATCAAAACATAATCAACCTAAAATTAGAGAGCGGATACAATATAGGCCTAGAACCAGAAAAAATAGAGCTCGTGAATAAACAGGAAAGCCCTGAACAGAAAGATATAGAAATTGAGTACGATGAAGACAGGCCTGATATTTTAGTTCTTCATACCGGCGGAACGATTGCCTCGAGAGTCAGTTATGAAACCGGCGGAGTCAAGGCCTCTTTTGAACAGGAAGACATGATTCAGATGTATCCTCAGGTTATGGATGAAGCTAATGTTCACTCTGAAGTTTATGTCGGAAAGATAATGTCTGAGGATATGGAGCCTGGACACTGGCAGGGTATAGCGGAGAAGATAGATGAAGTGAAGGATGAATATGATGGTATAATTGTGGGTCATGGTACAGATACCCTTTCAGATACTGCAGCAGCTCTTAATTTGATGTTGAAAGGAATAGATACTGGCGTAATGTTAGTTGGTTCTCAGAGATCTTCTGACAGGCCTTCTACAGATGCGAGGATGAACCTGTTCTGTGCCACCAAGTTCTTATCGGAGACGGATTTCACCGGTATCGGTGTTTGTATGCACAAGACCAGCAGTGATGATGTTTGCAGTATCCTTCCAGGCGCTAAGAGCCGGAAGATGCATACTGCCAAAAGAAGCGCATTCAAACCGATCAATGCTGAGGAATTGGCAACAGTGAACTACCAGACTGGAGAGATAGTTTACGATGAAGAGGAAGAAGAGGCCAAATATGAGAAAAGAATGGAGCTGAATGGAAACGTTGGATATCTGAAAACAAGGCCTGGAATGGATATCGATAAACTGGATTTCTTGATAGAACAAGATTATGATGGGGTTATAATTGAAGGGACAGGCCTTGGCCATATGCCGATTAGTGCGTTTGATGAAGAAACTGAGCATCATGAAGAGATCCAGGAGAAACTGGAGGAACTGACGGAAGATACAGTTGTAGCTATGACCTCGAATTGTATTCATGGAAGAGTCGACATGGACGTGTACGATAACCAAGTCAAAGTCAAGAAGAGAGGTGTGATTGAAGCTGAGGACATGCATCCTGAACTTGCTTATGTCAAATTAATGTGGAGTCTCGGTCAGGCCTCAGATATGGAAGATGCGAAGAAATTATTCCGGACAGATATCAATGGAGAGATCAGTGAGAGGTCGATGATTCTGTGAGTAAGAAAATGCTTGATGAGTTTGATGAGAAGGCTAAGGAATTCCTTGAAAAAGGAGAGACCCATAGGATAAGAGATATTCTCAGAGAGTATGCTATGTCGGCTGCTTATGATATGAACGAAGAATTGGAGAATCCTTCTCGATTCCTCCGTACTTCCGGCATCGACATAGAGAACATAGAGGATTTCACAGAGTACAGAGTAGCCAAATCGATTATACGAAACGAGATAAGGAAGAGGAAGAAAGGCGGATACTTCTCAAAGCTGAAAAAGAAGGTGCAGAAATGATGGATATCTACGGAGTCACAGGTATGCCTCTGGCAGGAAAAACCACTGTAGCAGGCCTACTGGAGGAAAATGGTTTTGAAGTAGTTGATATGGGTGATGTGGTGAGGAAGGAGATGGAAAAGAGAGATATTTCAACAGAGAAGACTGGAGAATTTGTAAATGATCAGAGAAAGGAGAAGGGAATGGATGCTATCGCCCAGTTGACAGTTCCTCATATTGAAGAGGCCTCAGAAAAAGTCGTAATAACCGGTATGAGGGGCCTGAAAGAGAAGGAAAGGTTTGAAGAGGAGCTGGCTGAAGATGTTGAGGTCATAGCAGTTTGGGCCTCGAAAAGCGTCAGGAAGAGAAGGAGAGAAAAAAGAATGAGAGAAGAAGATTTGAAAGGCGATGGTTTCGATGAAAGAGATAATCGAGAAATAGGGAACGGGGTCGGAAGACTTATGGCATTAAGCGATTACATGATAATTAATGAAGGCCTTGAAATGAAAGATCTTGAAAGAGAGGTGAAAAAAGTTGTACGGGGAAACTAATTCGGGAGACATTTATGAGTTAGAGTCAAATGGCAGGGCTGCAGATATTGCTGTACAGGTAGCCGAAGAACTAGATTCGACTTACCGGGATAAAGGTGAAAATGGTTTTGCAGTGGATGGGTACACCAGATTCAACCTTTTTCCCAGAAGGCATTTCAGCCGGCATGAAAATCTATTGATTCCGGAAACAAAAGAGGCCTCGAAAATCATAAACGCTTACCTGGAGGAAGATCAAAATGAACTATGAAGAACTTGGGTTCAAATGCGGAATAGAAATTCATCAACAGTTAGATACAGATAGAAAGCTTTTCTGTCACTGCCCTGTAGATTTGGTAGACGAATCAGCTTCAGGCAAATTTTCCCGTTATCTGAACGCTGTCGCAGGAGAATCAGGAGAGAAAGACGAAGCCGCAGAACAGGCCTCGTCCAAAAACACGAATTACATCTACAAATTCTATAATAGGAACAATTGTTTAGTGGAGGCAGATGAAGAACCGCCTCACGAAATGAGTGATGAGGCCTTGAATACTGTTTTAACTTTCTCAAGAATGGTGGATGCAGATATTGTACCAGAAATACAGGTAATGAGAAAGCTGGTAGTCGATGGTTCGAACACATCCGGTTTCCAGAGGACTGCAATGGTTGCTCTGAACGGCGAACTCGAAACGGAAACTGGGAAAGTCAGTATTGAAGACATCGAATTAGAGGAAGAATCTGCCGGTATCCACGAAAGAGATTCGAATAGAGCAGTTTACGACCTCAACCGTTTAGGAGTCCCGCTAATCGAGATAGGCACTGATGCATCCATCAAGAATCCGGAGCATGCAAGAGAAGTAGCCATGAAACTAGGCATGCTTCTGAGATCCACCGGAAAAGCTCGTAGAGGCCTTGGAACAATCAGGCAGGATGTCAACGTATCTATCGAAGAAGGATCTAGAGTCGAGATAAAGGGTTTCCAGGATGTCAAAAATATCGATACTTTAATTGAAAGAGAAGTTAAACGCCAGAAAAACCTGGTCGAACTAGGAAAAGAGCTGGAAGAACATGAGATTCTTGGAGACAATGTAACTCATCTTTTCAAAGATACAGAGAACCAGATAATTTCTACAGTAATTGAAAATGATGGCGCAGTCTATGCGCTGAAGCTTCCAGGCCTCACAGGAAAGATGAAGCAGGAAATCTCTGGAGATAGATATGTCGCTCAAGAACTCGTGGATTATGCCAAGTCCCATGGAGTTCAGGGAATCCTGCATACAGACGAGGACCTGGAAAAGTATGATCTAGTAGAGGAGTTTGAAGAAGTTGCTCAAGTATTTAAAAAGGAAGAAGAGGACGTGATAGCTGTAATAGCGGCTGAAAAAGATCAGGCCCGTGCTGCCGCCCACGCAGTAAAAGATCGGGCAGAGATGCTTTACACAGGTGAAATACCTGAAGAAACTAGAGGCGCTGAACAGGACTTTACAACATCCTATATGAGGCCTCTACCAGGAGCTGCAAGAATGTATCCTGAAACCGATATACCTCCAGTAAGAATCACGGAAGAAGAGATAGAAGAAATTGATGACAGCTTGCCGGAAACACTGGAAGAGAAGAATGAAAGACTGTCAGAAGAAATTGGAGAACAGCTAGCCGATCAAGTTGTAAATTCCAGAAAAATAGGCCTTTTCGACGAATTTGAAGACTCGGTCGATAAAAAAGATCTCGCAAACTACATAGTCAATACACTTCCTAGACTAGAATCGGAAGGCCTAGAAGTATCCGAAGAAGCATCAAAAAGTATTTTACAGGCCTACTCCGAGGGAAAAATAGGGAAAGCCCATCTTGAGAAGGCCTCAAAGTTAGCTGCTGAAGGAGAAGAAGATCCAGTTGAAGAAGCACTCAATTCACAGGCCTCAGAGGATGAGATAGAAGAAGCGATCAGAGAAGCAGTAAAGAGAAATGAAGAAATGGTAGAAGAGCAAGGTATGAGAGCTCAAGGGGCTTTGATGGGAGAAGTTTTACAGGAAGTCGATGCCGAAGGCTCCCGCGTATCAGAAGTTTTACAGCAGGCATTACAGGAGAAAAGTGAATAGGTAAAGCCTTATTAAGCAAAAAAAAAGACTTTATTATGAGTTCTAGAGGCCTGAAGGGTCAGTCTGCTATTGAGTATTTGATGACTTATGGCTGGATGCTTCTAGTCGTAGCGATTACTGGCGGTGCTATTTTTGCTACTGTAGGGAGTCAGTCTACTGATTCGGTTTCAGGTTTTACCGGTAGCGATATTATTGTAGATGATTTTGGTGTTACTGGTGATAATGAGTTAGGCCTGTCAGCTAGGAATGGCGCAGGAAATGAAATAGTTGTTTCCCGGGTTAATGCCAGTGATCCTGATTCTGGAGATTTTGTCTATAAAGAATTCAACGGTGATAATAGAATCGGTGTTGGTAGTGAGAAAATTTTCGAACTTCCTAATGTTTCGAGAGGTGATGGGAGTAATTCTTTGGACGTAGAAATTGTTTATGATTCCGGTGGTCTAAGTAATTTGTCGGTTTCAGGTACTGTTTCTGGTAATCTAGAATTAAATGGTTCTGGCAGTTTTGAAGGCCTTCCTAAGGATGATCATAAGTTTATTGAGGAAAAACCCTCCATGACCAATGAAATTGATGACTTCGAGGAAACAAGTAGCGAGGAGAATTACGATTTTGTACCCAGAGATGAATATACCAAAAATCTTACATTGGATTATCAAACCTCACTTGTCAAAGAAGGTTCCAAAGCAGGTAATTTAACCATCAACATTTCTCGAGGTCCACGATTAATGTCAGGGGGATTTATCATTAGTTCTAGCGGTCTCGAAAATTATCCTCAACGTGGAGATAAATTTGAAGCTACCTTTAGTCCTAGGAATACTAATCGGGCTGATTATTCTATTCGAATGGCCTTTGGTATGAATTCAATAGGAGCGGGTTACATAGTGCAATTATATCAAAATGAATTACCACAAATAAGGAGGAGCGATGGTCGAGATTTATCTTCAGGTAGCATATTGGGGTCGAAAAGGTTTTCTGAAATTGACGCTGATAACTGGTATATATTTAGAGTCGACTGGGATGACGATAATAATATTACAGCCTACTTATTAGATGAGGGGGAGAATGAAATTGCCAGTGTATCGGCAGTGGATAGCACGTATAGTGATCAGAGAGGGTTCGGATGGGGCATGACAGGTTATGCCGGATTATCTAGCGGTTTCAGACACTCTGCGCTATTAGATGATGCCAAATTATTGAAGGAATAGTCTTAATCGCTCAATATTTTTTAATCTAATAAAAATTCTTTCTTTTATCAAAGAATGAGCCTAAATGGCAATGGAAAAAGGAAATGAAATAAGTTTGAGGCCTCAGAACTTCTAACTCAATTTCGATTGTTCTACCGTTTTCAGAGACGAGGATGTCTTGTTCTAGTGTGTAGCCTTCTTCTCTAGCTAACTGTAGGCGGTCTCTCTGTATCCTGATCTAATTAATATCTTGATTTTACAAAATTAATTCAGCCTTCGATGACTTTTTAACTTTTTATTGACGTAAGTAAAAATAGGTGAAATTAATTCTATGAGAGGACTTGGAGGACAACCTGTATTTATCATGTCGGAAGACGCTGAGCGTCAAACCGGTGAAGATGCACAGGAAAACAATATTGCAGCTTGTAAAACAGTCGCAAAAGCGGTAAGAACCACTTTAGGCCCTAAAGGAATGGATAAGATGATGGTGGATTCCGTGGGCGATCTAGTAGTTACGAACGATGGTGTAACGATACTTGAAGAGATGGATATACAGCATCCGGCGGCCAAGATGATGGTCGAAGTCGCACAGACTCAAGAAGAAGAGGTGGGCGATGGAACCACGACAGCTGTAGTCTTGGCTGGAGAACTATTAAAGCAGGCAGAGGATCTGCTTGATCAGGAGATTCATCCGACAGTCATTACCAGAGGTTACAGGATGGCTCGTCAGAAGTCCACTGAAGTACTCGATGATATTTCTCAGGAAGTGGATCTGAATGATGAAGATACTCTTCAGAAAGTCGCTATGACTTCTATGACAGGAAAGTCTGCTGAGGCCTCGAGAGATTACCTGGCTGAAATTGCTGTTAAATCAGTTAGGCAGGTCGCAGAGGAAAAGTCTGATCATATTCTAATTGATAAGGATATGGTAAAAGTTGAGAAAAAGGAAGGCGGAACAATCGATGAGACCGAGCTTGTACAGGGAGTAATTCTTGACAAGGAAAAGGTCCATGGTGGAATGCCTTTGACAGTTGAAGATGCAAAGATCGCTCTTCTTAACTCTCCGATTGAAGTAAAAGAAACTGAGACAGATGCAGAAATTAACATCTCAGATCCTTCACAGATGAAAAACTTCGTCGAACAGGAAGAACAACAGCTCAAAGAGATGGTCGAGGCCTTGGACGATGCCGGAGCCAAAGTAGTTCTATGTCAGAAAGGTATTGATGACATGGCTCAGCACTATCTCGCTAAGAAAGGGATCTTCGCTATCAGGAGGGTCTCAACTTCCGATATTGATAATCTTTCCAAGGCGACAGGAGCAAATGTTGTCACAAATATCAATGACATCGAGGCCTCGGATCTTGGAACAGCAGGAACAGTCGAGGAAAGAGTTATTGGAGGCGATTCCATGACTTTCATCAATGACTGTCCAGAGGCTAAGTCTGTCTCAATCCTTATCAGAGGAGGAACAGAACATGTAGTAGATGAAATTGAGAGAGCGATGGAAGACGCCATAGGTGGGGTTTCCTCAGCGCTTAGAAATGGTAGAGTAGTTGGAGGTGGAGGCGCCACTGAAGTAGAACTTGCTCAAAAACTTCGTGACTACGCAGATTCAGTAGGGGGAAGAGAACAGCTAGCGATTAATGCCTTTGCCGACTCTCTAGAAGTTATTCCGAGAACTCTTGCTGAAAACGCAGGATTCGACCCAATTGACACATTAGTCGATCTGAGAAACAAACATGATGATGGGGAAGTTTGGGCAGGCCTAGATGTATCATCAGGTAAGTCTGAGGCCTTATTTGACAAAGGGGTTGTAGAGCCTAAACAGACAAAGACTCAGGCAGTTCAGTCCGCCAGTGAGTCCGCTGAAATGATTTTAAGAATCGATGATGTGATCTCGGCTTCAGGATTTGATGCAGATGACATGGGAGGAGATGATGCCGGTGGACCTCCTGGAGGCCCAGGCGGAGGAATGCCTGGTGGAATGGGTGGCATGATGTGATTTCTTCCCTTCAAGAAAATCTTTGATTTTCGATTGGGTGGCATGATGCGGCTGCCGTACTTATCCATACTCCATTTTTCTTTCTATTCTTTTCCCGAGATATTAAATACCGTGAATTCAAATTTTAGGTAGGAGGCCTTTAATCTATGCCAAATGATGAAGTACAGCTCGGATCTTCAGATGATGAGGATTACGAAGTGGTCCCGGTTGGACCTATTAGAAAGCTAGAAAGAAGAATAGATGAAATCCAGGAAGAGACTAAACAGGCCCAGAATTCGGGTCAGCACGATGAACTTGTAAGAGATGTCTTGGATATAATGAAATCCAACCAGAAGATTGTCAATGATATGACGGAGTCTACTCACGAGTTGAAGAACTCTGTAGAGGACTTAACTCATAAGATGGATGAAGTAGTCGATAATATGAATAATTTCATGGATCTCCTCAATGAGGCCTCAGAGATGGATATGGAAGGAGAGGTTGTTGGCGACATAGAGGGTCGGCTGGCAGAAGCAATCGGTACCAAAATGGATGATATGGCCCAAGATATCCAGCAGTCTAATCAGGAAGTTGTCGAACACCTTGAGAACATGAATGATAGCATTAGAAAGTCTTATGCCTCTCAGAATTCTCAGGATATGAGGCCTTCACAGCCTCAAGGCCAATCACAGACTCAGTCTGTCCCCCAGAATCAGGGTTCATCGAGGCCTCAGTCCGGTATGGGCAGAGGTGGTGAAAGCGGTGAAGGTCTGAGTTCTGGCCGTGATGATCGTATGAAACGTTTGAAAGAGAAATTTGGTAAAATGAATGATGAGTAAAGGTATTACTCCAGTAGTTGCTACTGTCCTTTTGATGTTGATTGCTGTATCTGCTGTAGGGTCTGCTGCGGTTTTCCTGGATGATACAGTGGAAAATGTGCAGTCAGGCCTTGAGGATGAGATGAGTCGTCAGGATGCGGTCGAAAGCTCTGATATCAGGGTTGATTCTGCTTATAGAGGTGCTGACGGTTTTTTGCTGGTTGATGTTCAGAATACAGGTTCTATTACTCTGGATATAGAGAGGGATGATGTCAAGCTCTGGAATTTGTATGTTGATGGAGCCCCGGAGGATTGGGAATACGTTAATACTGCAGGTCCTGAGGTATCGGTTAATCCAAATAGTTTGATCTCTTTCAATACTACTACGGCTTATCCCAGTAATGGTAACTCAAAGGAAGTCTCATTCAATGCACAGTTTGAAAGTTCAGACTCTTATATCTGTTTCAATGATAACAGCGACTTCTGCTAATATATAACTTATTTAAACAAGGAAGAGGAAATTTTCACTATACTATGTTAACTAACACTAGCAAAGGTATCACGCCTGTAATTGCGATTGTGTTGCTTCTGCTTGTAACTGTAGGAGCGGTAGGTGTAGTCTATACACAGTTCCAGGGTCTAGTACAGGATCCTGATACAGGGTTTCTGGAAGAAGTAGAGATAGACTTTCAGACTGTAACCAGAAATACAACATCTCCTGATACAATGAGTATAAGAATTCAGAATCAGGGAGAAGAACAGTACAATCTCTCTGATGTAGCAAGAATGGAGTACAGCGTTCCCGGTGAACAGAGGTTAGAGTTTGATACAGCTGATGTCCTGGATGGAGTATCAACTGATGGTTCACAGCAACAGTGTCTCACAGATACTGCTCCAAATGATATCCAGGAGTTCAGGCCAGGAACAACAGCTTCCTGTAACACAGGAGTAGAAATGGCTTCTCCAGGAAATCCAATAACCGTACACTTGGTAGATTCGGAGTCCGGAGAAGAAATTAGTTCCTATACCTGTGAGCCTTCGACAAGCACAAGTGCTACCTGTTAATCTTTCATTCAACACATTTTTCCCTTTATTTTATATTCAGGCCTAGGTAACTCTGGAATTATGAAAGGCCAGACGCAGGCAGTAACTGCTGTAATGATTACAGGTATTATGGTTGGTACATTAGCTGCTGTATATGTTTGGGGTACGCCTCTTCTCGAGAAACGTGAAAGCCAGACACAGGTCGAACAGATTGAAAATGATGTGATAGGCCTTAAAGAGGAGATTGATTCCGTAAGTAATGCCGGTGAGAACTCTGGTGGAGAGGTCACGTTGAGGATTCAGGATGGCCGTGTACAGGTGAATGAGGATGAAAACTATATTGAAGTTACTTCTTTTTCTGATACTTCCAGATATCCTCAGGGCACGTGGAGGCTTTTAGACGGTAATAATCTTCAAGGCCTCTCTTTTGCTTCGGGTAGCTACGGTATCGTAGGTCAGGACTCGGCAGGAGTTGTTGCTGTAAGATCTACAGGGGATTCAGGGAGAATAAGGTACAGGATAGAGTTCAGGAATCTTCTGGATGAAAGGTTTGAAGGTACTCAGGTCGAACAAGTTGACCTTCAGGCCTCAGGGTCAGAGGAATCGACAGAAGAAACTACTGTGTCTCTGGTGAATCAGGGCAGTGAGCTTGATGAAAACGGTTTTGAACTTCAGACAGGTGAGGAAGTTGATCAGGTAAGAACACTGATAGAGGTGAGCCTTCAGTGAAGGGCCAGTATCTAGCCTTGGAATCTGTACTGACCTTTGGTCTAGGCCTAATAGCGGCTGTGGGGATAATAGGAGTGTTCGATACCTACAGTGCAGGAATCTATGATACTTCTGAAAAAGTTGAAGCAGAAATTGTCTCAGAGAAAGTCTTAAATAATCTGAACGCAATGGATCCTGTCGACGGCGAGATCTACAGGGAATTGAGTCTTCCGGAAGATATTTCAAACAGAGATTATACATTAATTCTTGAGGATGAATTAGTTGTAGAGGTCGGAGGCAGTGAGTACAGGTCACAGTTACCTGCCAACCAAAGTTTTCGGGGAACTGGGTCTGGAGATGTCAGGATTTACAAAAACTCGACCGGTTTTGAAATGGTGGATACGTAAATGAGCATAAAGATGAAAGGCCTGATCGAAAGGATGCGGAAGGTTAAGCACCCTGAATGGTTTGAGGAAGAGGAAGAAGAGTCACAGGAATTGGGTGAAGGCGTAAATATTCCGAGCCCTGGACCTTTCAGGCCTGAAATGGTTGAAGAAGCTGATGATGGTCAAGAGCTAACTGATGTTGATGTCTCATACCCTTTGATTCCAGAGGATCCTGATGAAGGAGAGATCGTATATGCCTGGGCGCATATCAAGTGGGATGAAGATGATGGAGAATTGAAGTACCATATTATTGAGCCGGAGCTAACTCCAGAGACTGAAGCAGTTCTTGACAGGATTCAAGAGATAATGGAAAGAAGCTTTGACATCACTTTATCAGAACTGGAAGGCGGGGAGGCAGATGATTATCTCGCCGAGAAAATAGATATGATCGTTGATAAATACAATATATCTCTCAGCGATAAACAGAGAGAAGTTGTACGTTACTATACTAAGAGGGATTTCGCAGGCCTTGGAAAGTTGCAGCCGTTGATGAACGATACCGAGGTCGAGGATATTTCTTGTGACGGGATTGATATACCGGTTTATGCATACCATAGGAATCCCAAATTTGGTTCTGTGAAGACAAGTATTGAATGGAGTGATTCGGAAGAACTTGATAAGTTTGTCATGAAACTAGCCCAGAGATGTGGAAAATCAATATCGGTTTCATCACCTTTGCTTGACGGTTCTCTGCCTGATGGCTCCCGTGTTCAGGCCACACTGGCAACAGACATCGCACGTAAAGGTTCAAACTTCACAATCAGGCGGTTCACAGAAGACCCTCTTACACCGGTACATATGATGGATTTCGAGACAGAAAACGCACAGATGTATTCATATCTCTGGACGCTGGTAGAACATGGAAAATCAATACTTGTATGCGGGACAACAGGTGCAGGAAAAACGTCCCAGCTTAACTCCTTGTCACTTTTCATCAGGCCTGAGAAAAAAATTGTCTCAATTGAAGATACACCGGAACTAAGGCTGCCTCACGATCACTGGGTGCCGGAAGTAGCACGTTCAGGCTTCGGATCCAGTGCTGAAGGTTCCGGAGAGGTATCGATGGATAACCTGTTGAAGGAATCTCTGCGTCAGAGACCTGAGTACATTATCGTGGGAGAGGTCCGTGGTGAGGAGGCCTATATTCTGTTCCAGCAGATGGCAACAGGGCACACAGGCCTTTCGACTATCCACGCAGATTCGCTTGATATGCTTATGGATCGTCTTACCACTCAGCCGATAGATCTTTCTCCGTCTCTGATTGAGACACTGGATTTGGTCATGTTAATTAAGAGGATTAGGCGTGACGGCAATTATATAAGAAGAGTTACAGGCCTTTATGAGGTACTGGGGTATGATAAGAGGAAGGGAATCGATGAGAACAAGGTATTCGGCTGGAATCCGGATAACGATGAATACATTGTTGAGAACAATTCTATCCTGATGAAAGATATTGCAGATACCTCTGGGAGAGACTATGAGGATTTAAAGGAGGAACTGAAGAACAAACAGCACGTTATGAATTACATGCAGGATGAACAGATTAAGCATTACCGAGACGTGGGTGATGTGATAGGCCGATACTATACTGATCCCCAGTCTATACTGGAGAAGATAGGAGAAACATTTAATTCCAGAGAAGAAGAAATAGAAATTGAGGATGCTTGAAAAATACGCCGCGTTTTGCTATAACCAGGTTGGAAGCTATGCACTGGAGATAGTTGAATACTTTGAAGACTTGAGGCCTAAACTTTCAAAGGCGGGTATAGAGATTTCTCTACCTGAATATCTCAGTATGATGATTTTCACGGTAGGTATCACTGGATTGACAACTTTGACGATTGGAGGAACTTTCTTCGTCCTGTCATCAGGCCTTTCAGGGGTTTTAATGGCTTTGATTGCTTCGATGGTGTTGACAGTAATTTCGGCGCTTGGTTTTTACATTTACCCATCTATACTTGTGAAGGACAGAGCGTCACGGATCCAGGATACTCTACCGTTTGCCACAATGTATCTTGCAACTCTTGCGGGTACAGGTACTCCATTGCCCCAGATTTTCAAGAACTTGTCGGAAACAGATGAGTACGGTGAAGTCTCTAGGGAAGCTGAAAAAATTGCGCGTGATATTGAGACATTTGGAATGGATATAAGTGAGGCCTTGGAGAAGTCGGCGAATCGTAATCCTTCTGAGGATTACAAGGAGCTCATGTGGGGTATTAACCATGTTATGACCACGGGTGGATCTCTACGTGAGTTTCTACAGCAGAGGTCTCAGAAATTGATGAATGATTATAAGAGGAGGGTTCAGGAGTTTTCAAAGAACCTGTCTTTGTTAGTTGAAATGTATATTACGGTTGTGGTCGTCGGATCGATTATATTCACGTCAATGAGTGCTGTTATGAGCACATTATCGCCTAACATGAGCGACAATCTAATAGTGGGAGTCCAGCTGATAGCGATCTTCTTCGGGCTTCCTTTAGTTTCAGGAATGTTCATAGTATTGGTAAGAGGTATGTCACCTGGAGGTATCCGATAATGAAAAAAGGAGTTGATCAAATATGTTAGATTTTTTCAGAGAAGAAGAATACGAGCCGGGATATTCAACAGAAGATAAGATAGTCTTCGGAAGCCTAGGCCTTGGAGGAGTCATAATAATCCTTGGAATGTTTACCTATAGCGCTGTATCAATCCAGACCGGAGGCCTAATTATTATCTTAGGTCTTTTGATATCGGTTTTGCCTTATGGCATAATTTCATTCCTCAAAAATAGGGCGGTTTCTGAGATGGAGCGTCAGTTCCCTGCCTTTCTGAAAGATCTTGCAGAATCAAAGAGGGGTGGAATGACTATCCTCAGGTCATTTGAGTCATCTAGAGACACCGATTACGGCCGTCTAAACGGGGAGATAGCGAAGGTTCACAACCAACTTTCATGGGGTATACCATTTCCTGTGGTTATGGAAAGGTTCTCTCGCAGACTTGAGGAATCTCCTGTAATTCAGGAATCGCTTTCGATCATTCTCCAGAGTTACAGGAGTGGAGGCCAGATCACAGAAACTATTGAGTCTGTTGCTGATAATGCCACTATGCTTAGAGAGGTGATTCAAGAGAAACAGTCGGCACTGAAACAGCAGCTGGTGATAATGTATGTGATCTATTTCCTGTTTATAGGCATCACAGTAGGAGTATACTTTTTGATGCAGCAGCTACTGGGTTTAGGCACAACCGAGCCAGGAACTATTGAAAACGTTGGACAGGTACTTGGAGGAAACAGTGGTGAAGGAGGAGGTGTCACCAACTTCTGCAATGGACAGATAACTTACGCTGAACCTTTCTGCGGTATATCTCAAATATTTGGTTTTGTTCCTTCTAATATCTCAGACTTGGGGAGCCCAGCAGCTGAGGAAAGAGCCTTCGGTCAAATGGCATACTATAAATCTGTTTTATTCGCAATGCTTATGATTCAGGGAGCGAGCAGTGCAGCAGTAGCAGGACAGATATCGGAAGGATCACCGAGCGCAGGAATAAAACACGCCTTAATTATGCTCCCCCTTGCTTTTGGAGTTTACATGTATTTAATAAGGCCTCTGGGGTTCTAAAAAATGAAAGCACAGACCACACTTGAATTTATAGGCTCTTTCCTGTTTTTCATTGCTGTACTGGCGTCTGTAATAACATTTACTCTTTCAGACGTTCCTCAGTTTAATTCTTATGCAGAAACAACTGAAAAAAATCTTGAGATAAAAAAGGTTACAGATTTGATGCTTACATCTCCGGGATATCACAGTGATGGAAGTGGTGGAACTGACTGGGAAAACCATCTCCAAGATGTCGAACAGCCAGGCCTTGCATCTAGCAATCTTGAGATTGAAAGAGACAAATTGAATGTTTTGAATACTGTCGATCCGACAGCCTACAATTATGGTAACTTTACTTCAGATATAGATACCAGTTACGACTATAACTTTAATTTCACGTGGTATCCGATTGTGGAGACTCATAGAACCTTTATTAGAGAGAGTCCTCCATCCAGTCCTGGCATTATAGAGCCTCAGACCAGTTTTTATGATGAAGCGGAGAATAGAGTGCATTACGGAGAGATTACATTAGAAGGAGGAACGAGGAGATTCCTTATAACAGCTTACGACGGAAACTACAACACAACCTATGTTACGGATTTCGAATGGGATTTTGAGGGCAGAACACCGAGATCAACTGGAGACACAGTTGATATAGGAGGAACTGAGTTTGTGATTCAGGACATTCAGAACCGTGAAGACAGGCCTGGCGCGGCTCTAACACTTAAAACTCATCTCAAGGAATTTGGTAGAAATCCTCAGACTGCGGAAAGTACTAGGGTTAAAATCAACCGTTATGCATTACTTGAGGATCCCGCCAGCAGTGAGGAATTAGTTAAGGTGGAGGTGCTTGCATGGTAAAAGGCCTTGGATATGCACTGGAGGCGATGATGGCTTCGGTAATTGTCTTTTTATTTATCTTTGGTGCGGTCGAAGTCACAGACCCTGAACAGGACTGGAACGATTATCAGAGGCAAGTAGCTGCTGAAGATCTAACATACACAATGAAAGAATCTGGCAAACTTAACTCGTTTTTGAAGAGAGGAGAGACAGGTACGCTTCAAAATACTATGGCATTGATCTCAGACAGGGATATGGAGGTATCTGGAGCTGTCTCAAACCTCCCGATATCACAGATAGATATAGGATTTTTTACAGTACCAGATAAGAGAGTTGATCAGAACATAGTTCAGGTAGGTTCTGGGGATAGATGTAATGGCGATTTACAGGAGGTAGAAGAGTTTTCAGAGACCGGTGAAATATACAGGACTGACGGAGATCTTGAAGATGACTACGGTGTAAGACTTTACTTCGCGAACACGAATCCAACAGGGGTAGAAGATGCTGAGGCCTCGACAGGATTCGATTCTCTCTGGGTAGATAACGGGACAGAATGCCAGTTTGCCTCGAATGATGGGCCTCATTACCTTGACCAGATTTTTTACTGGGGCGATAACAATACCGAGCAGGCCTCAAATTACTATGAGTTCAACGAGATCGATACTGGGGGTGGAGAATCCAGGTTCTACCGTGGGTCACAGGCCTACAATATAAGCAAAGTCCTTGATATGGAGATTAATGGAATTAGAACTTCTACTCACGTTGATATGACAGATTTTGAGGAAATGAGTAATGAAGATTACAGCCTGTTGATCTTCCCTGAGAGAGACTCTCTCCCGCAAATAGATTCTAACTATGATCAGTTGATATCTCATCTTGTATCAAATCCTGTTTTACTTTTGATGGATCCTCAGGAAGATGATATAGATATTAACCCGTTGCTAGATGATGCAGGCCTCAGCTGGATAGATACTTCCTATCAGTCATCTTACACCGGTGGAGAAGTCCCGGCTAGTTTTTCATCGGAGAGAAAGTCTTTAGACCTTCGAACCCTTTATACAGGTCTTAACGCATCTCCTAGTTTTACTATGGTGGCTCCCGGTAAAACAGTTTCCAATACTACGGATCACCTTGAATCTTCAAATATGCTTTACTCTCCTTCACTCAGTTATAATCTTTCTGACTGGAATAACCAAGTCGATAGCATGAGTTCTCATTCGAATCCAGAGACTTCATGCAATGCATTTGAGGGAACTGCGAACTTCCATGACTATGGGGATGTGGATGTACTGAATGTAGGCCTGGGTCCAGACTGTCCAAGTGATTGGGAGACCAGAGGCCTGATAATTGATTTTGAGGGCGACGGTTACAGCGATAATGAGCTTTTCCTTAACGGTGAAAGGGTTATTGTCGAGAACAGACAGTATGCGATTGATCTATCGTATCAATCCGGTTCTGATAGTTACAGTGATGACTCTGTCGAGTTTATTGCTCTGGGTCAGGATAACGTGGAGCTGATGCCGAATACTGCAAGTTTTGATGGATTCGATGGTAACAGGGTTGCGATGCTTGGGTATCAGAAACCTTATTCCCTGGACCAGAGAAAGCTGGTTAGCTCCGTGATTTACTGGCTTGTAAAAGATGAGGTCAGGTTTGAAGGGAGGGAAGATCCCGATGCGGTTTCTACCTCGGTACTAGGAGGAATAAATGAAAGAGTGTACATGCCTTATGAGGTGAACCTGAGATGGTCCGAATGAAAGGCCAGTTTATGCTATTATCCGCTGTGATCGTAGGCCTTACAGTTATGACTGTCGGAAGTGTCGTGTCAGGGATTCAAAACACTGAGTTCAGCCCTGAGGACTCTACGACTGATGCAGTTTACCTCGAAAATGAGGCTGAAAAGGTAACTGAGGGTGGGCCTCCGACAAGGCTTGACAGGGAAAACTTCCGTAAACTGGTTTCAAATACACAGTACAGTTCAGAGGTAGACTACTGGAACGAAGAAAACTGCTTTAACGTAACTTTAACAAGGCCTTCAGAGAGAATTGAGATGACATGTATTAACTGATCAAAATTTCCTTACAAAATCTGTTTCATCTTCTTCAAGCTCAAGTTGTTGACTCAAGGCCTCGTTATGCTGCAAAAGATGTGAATAGAAAGGTAAATCGTTTTTCACGTCTCTTGGGGATAAGTGAAGTTTTTTACCTATTTTTGAAGTTATCTCTTCCATCCTTTTTCTTGAAGCATGAGTTTGTCCCATCTTCTTGATCTTTGATGGATACTGATACTTCGTCCAGCCAGAATACTTTTCGTCCTTGCTTAAGGCTACTCCAACTGTTGAAAACTCATAGATATACTTCATCAGGCTCCAAGACATTCTTCTTCTGATTCTCCCATTGAAAAGATCTGCCTTTGAGAGCCAATAGTAGGCCTTTTCATTGTCAACAGGTCTTTCGTACTCTCTTGGAATGTTTTCTCTCACCCACTGCATAAAGGTCTCGGCATCTTCATCAAGATTGTCTGAAGCCCTTCTTGCATTTCCAGCATCAGTGGTTTTGAATATGATCTTCAACGCATCAAAAATATCCTGTCTGGAATCCCTTTGATCCAGCTGTTCAACATCTTGTTTTTCAAGCTTCTCTCGGCCTAAAGCAACCGACTCCAGATCATTGATTGCCGAACGCATCTGCCCTCCAGCCCGCCGAGCCACTCTTTTCACAGCACCCTCATCGTAATCGATGCCTTCCTGTTCCAGAATCGACTTCAAGTGGGCATTGATCGAGTTAGTATGAACAGAATCAAGCTTGACCTGTCTGGAAATATTCCTTAGAGGCCTGATCTTTTGATCATATGCATCATTTGCAGTCATGACAACCGGAAAACGGCTCTCAGAAATTATATTCTTTAACTCTGATACCCCGCCTCTATCACTCCCGCTCATACCATCTACCTCATCAACCAGAATCAACTTATTACCTCCGAAAAACGAGGCCTGACGTGTAGCCTCCTTTAACTCATCCTTCAAGGCATTTTTTGTCCTGACATCTGAGGCATTTGTCTCAACTAACTCCAAATCCAGGTCATTAGCCAGTGCTTCTACAAGAGAGGTCTTGCCTGTACCTGCCTGACCGTGCAGTAAAACAGGTTTGTCTCCTTTCTCCCAGTTCTCGGCCCATTCCTTTAACTCTTTTTTCTCATTGGATGCTCCTCTGTAATCTTTCAAAGTTTCAGGCCTGTATTTTTTTACCCACATAGTAGTTTCCTCAAAGTAAGACGCCTCTTCAATCCTTTAAAGCTGCGATTTTAGCCATCAAGGCCTCAATTTGTACGTCAGCGCTTGCACCTTCTGTAATCCTGAACTCAAACTCTCCAAGAGCCTCTATCAGTTCTAATTTCTGTTGATCGGTGATATCAAGATTGTAGACCTCTCTATGAATCGAACTGACGATATCCTGTCCGTCCAAGCCTCTTTCAATCATAAGATCTGAGAGCTGATCTCTCGCCTCAATGAAGTTGTTTGAAAGAGTTTTTTCAAGTATCTCTGTAATTTCCTCAGGCTTGAGAGATGCAGAGACGCTGTAGACATCTTCCTCTTCAATTTCATCCGTTGAAATCGCTGCAGTCTGTAATACATTTGTCACACGTCTTAAATCTCCGTCTGAAACTCTCATCACAGCCTCCACGGAGTCTTCAGATATTGTAAAATCCTCGGCATGACCAAGCCTCTGAATATAGCCTTTTACATCTTCTTCTTCCAATCTGTTAAACCGGAAAACCGCACATCGGGACTGAATAGGATCGATAATCTTGCTCGAGTAATTACACGACATTATGAATCGGCAGTTATCGGAAAACTGTTCCATAGTCCTTCTCAAGGCCTGTTGAGCGTCTGAAGTTAAGGAGTCAGCCTCGTCCAAAAATATAATCTTATAATCTGCATTAATCGCCTTGGTCCGGGCAAAATCCTTTATTTTATCTCTTACAACATCTATCCCTCTCTCCTCGGAAGCATTGGTTTCCATAAAGTTTTGCTTCCACTCATCACCGTATAGATCTTTGGCCAGTGCAACAGCACAGGTCGTCTTACCGGTTCCTGGAGGCCCCGAGAACAACATATGAGGGATTGATTCTTCTTCAACAAAGGCCTGAAGCCTCTCTGTTATCTCGTCTTGCCCTACTACCTTATCCAAAGTATCAGGCCTGTGCTTCTCAGTCCATACATCTATCATCTGGGTTTTACCCCGTCTGAAATCCTAAAGTTTGAGAAAAACTTTTTTCGCGTCCGGATATTCATCTTTCGGGTTTCACCTGCAAGTTTTGGTTTCAGAGTCAGTGGTTCTTTCATATCTAATACTTACTGTTCATTCTTTTATTCCTTGCAGAAACTGTTTGTTATATGAAGGTGGGAATAACAGGTACTCCGGGAACAGGTAAGACAACTGTATCTGAGGGACTGAATAGAGAAGTTATCGATCTCAAAGAGTTTGCGTTAAAGCAGGAACTCGGAGAACAACAAGAACTTTTCAACATAGACATGGAAAAAGTAAGAGATTTTCTACCAGAAGATTACTGGATTGAAGGCCATCTAACCCATAAACTTAATCTGGATTACTGTATAGTCTTGAGAACAAGGCCTGAAGAACTGGAAAAACGTCTCGAGGCCAGAGGATATTCACAGAGGAAGATACGTGAAAATGTCGAGGCCGAGGCCATGGACCTGATTCTCAGTGAGGCCTGTCAGAAAGATTTCAAAGTCTATGAAATAGATACAACGGCAAAATCTCCTCAGCAAGTTGTGAATGAAGTAATTGAAGCAGTGAATAAGAAAAAAGAGAGGTCCGGTATCGTAGACTGGACGGATTTCCTAGGCCTCTGAATTTATCCAGTTTTTGAGCTTGTCTTTATCCATAAACCCTGATTTCCGTGCGATCTCTTCTCCATCCTCAAAAATCAGCACCGTTGGAAGGGCTCTTACACCCATCTTGCCTCCAAGCTGTTGGTGTTTGTCCATATCAACTTTTCCAAAGTTCACATCCAGTTCCTCACTTGCTTCCTCGAAGTGAGGAGCCATTTTTTTACAGGGTCCACACCAGTCAGCCCAGAAATCGATCACCCAGGCCTCTCCGGAGCCAATGGCTTTTTCCAAGCCTTCTTCATTCAGTTCTTCTGGCATTACTTGAAAACCTCTGTTTTCTTTTTATGTAAGCCATTAACCGGGTTTTTTGAAATTCCTGTTTTAACTATTTCACACTCTGTTTTCATTATTCGTTTTCCTCCATGTAAACAGTTCTTATAGGATAAGGGATATCAATTCCTTCCTCATCGTATTTTTCCTTTACCTTCTGCGTGACATCTGAAGAGGCCTTCACCAGGCTTGCCTTTGAGGGCTTTGTCCATCCCCTAAGCTTCAGGTTGATACTGCTTCCTCCGAGTTCATTGACAAGTACCTGAGGCCTTGGTTTTTCCTCTACCATATCTGATTCCTCAAGGGATTCCTCGGCAAGTTCCTTTGCAGTCTTTATATCATCGTCGTAGCCGATACCTATAATTACCTCAAATCTTCTCTCATCGTATGCAGTATTGTTGATTACGACACCGTTGTAAAGCTGTGAGTTAGGCACAATTAACTGTCTGCCATCGTAAGTTTTGATATCTGTTGCTCTAATCTTGATATCTTTTACTGTTCCTTCTTCTCCGCCTGTCCTGATCTGATCGCCTACCTTGAAAGGCTTCGTGATCAAAATCAGTATTCCAGAGAAGAAGTTTGCGATAATGTCCTTAACTGCAAACGAAATTCCCAGGCCTATCAGACCCAAAGCATTTCCAAGCATCGAGACAGGAAGCCCGAAAGATCCAAGCACTGCGAGAAATGTTACTGGATAAATAATATAGGCAGTCAGCTTTTTTGCTGTTACCGCAGCATGTCTATCTCCGTCACGCCTGTTCACAGCTCTTTCAACCATCATGTTGGAGGCCTTATTAACTATAAAACCGGTTAAAATTATCAACGCAGCTATTATGAGATTTGCTGTAGAAATTTCTATTCCCAGGCCTGAAGCTAAAGAGGTAAAGTCTTCAAAAGCGATAAGCTCTCACCTGAGAAATTATTGATACCTCACCGTTATTAAAGATTCGAAACCATGAATGAATTTAATGTATTCAAGGTTTGAAGCCCTAGATAATTACAGTTTGAAGGAGATACAGGGCTCGACAGTCGCTGTGGTAGGCCTGGGGGCCACCGGATCAGTGATGGCAGAACATCTTGCGAGACACGGTGTCAAACTCATTTTGATTGACAGAGATTTCTTGGAGAGAAACGATCTTTACTCCTCAAACATCTACACCGGTAACCAGGTTGAAAAAGCCTTACCAAAGGCTAAGGCCTGTGAAAAAACACTATCAGAACTTACAGAAGTCGAGGCCTATATTGAAGATCTTAACTCTAAAAACGTTGAGCTTCTGGGTTCAACAGATCTGATCATGGATGGAACCGATAACCTCGAGACCCGGTATCTCTTAGATGATTACTCCAAGGCCAACGATGTTCCCTGGATTTATACTGCAGCATTGGGAGAGAGAGGATTTTCAATGTATCTGAACGAAACCTGTTTCAAATGCACATTTGACAGCCTGAATCCAAAAAAATCCTGTGAGACAAATGGGGTGTTGAGAGAAATATCAGTAATTGCAGCATCAAAATCCTGCCTGAAGGCCTTGAAATATCTCTCTGGGGAAGAAGTGGATGAAAAACTCGAAATACTGCCAGAAAATCAGAAATTCGAGGTACAAGACTGTGAATGCGGAGAACAGAGAGATTTTGAGGCCTCTAATGTTTGCGGGGAGAATAAATATCAGGTCTTCGGGGATTCAGGCCCGGAAAAATTTGGAGGCCAGATACTGGCGTCCAACAGTTATCTCAAAAAACTTGAATTCGAAGGACATTTGATAACAGTTTTTCAATCAGGTAGAGCGATCGTAGAGGCACAATCACTTGAAGACGCAAAACGCCTCTACCGTACAGCCTCCAGTATTTAAACCGGAGGAAAACAAAGAAGTTATCATGGATCTTGAATTTGACTACTTTGCATCAGGCCTTCAGATGGCGCTGACAGTAGTCTCGTTATCGCTTGTACTCCTCATCGATTTTTCAAGGCCTTCAACGGTTTTTTTCGCAGCAGGGATTCCGTTTATCCTTGGTTATACGGCCTTTATCTCAGATAACCGGTTCAGGAAAGAATCTCTGGCGTCCATGATAGGCCTGATGTTTTTACCGCTTGGAGGCCTTGTAGCAGCTGTATCAGTTTTTCTTTTGGTATTGAATGTTTTAGTGTCGTTCTTTGCATCTGGTAATACGTTCAGGGATTATTATTCTTCTACAGCACTTCCTTTACTGGTCTCAGGCCTGTTAATCGGTGTCTCTGTAGGAGGTATGGCATTTTACAGCCAGGATTTTGCCTCCGAGGTCGAGGATAGTTTTGTTGATCAAGGTGCTGAGCGTACAATGAATATGATAGAGATTACAGGTTTGGGTTCAGACGCTGAAAAAAACCTTAGGGATACAACTTATTCAAATGTTTTAGTCACTGAAAACTTCGTTGTAAATCAATATATTCAGGAGGCTGAGGATCCTGAAACCAGGGTTTTACAGGAGGCATTCTCAGATGCACGTGAAGAGGTCCCAGATACAGTGGTTAATCAGTCAGGTGTGGCGGATGGAGAGCAACAGAGGAAGAGAATCGAGCAGGCAATTCGGAAAACTGTTCAGGAGAGAATTCCAATAATCATGTTCGTATTTGCAGTAACCGCTTTGTATGCGTTACAGCCAGTAATAGGGGTTCTAACGGCTTTCTCATCTCTTTGTTTCAGAGTTCTTGACAATATTGTATCGGAGAGTTAAAAAATTACAGAAATATCAATTACTATGAATATAGAGTTTGTCGGAGATGATCCTAATCAAGATCTACCTGATGATTTTCAGCCTTATGTAAAGGACTGGTTCAACGATGAATTTCCTTCTCTCAGTCCACCGCAGCAGTACTCTTTCGAGTTAATACACAATAATGAGAATTCGTTGATCTGTGCACCAACTGGATCCGGCAAAACTCTTTCAGCGTTTCTATCCGTCCTCAACGAGCTTTTCAGAAAGGGAGAAAACGGCGAGCTCGAGGATAAAATCTATGCAGTCTATGTTTCACCTCTTAGAGCTCTAAACAACGATATTCAGAGAAACCTTGAACAGCCTTTGAAAGGAATAAAAAAGAAAGCTGAGGAACGAGGCCTGGATGTTCCAGAGGTAAGAAGTGCGGTGAGGACTGGAGATACTACTGATGCCGAGAAGGCCTCAATGAGAGAGAACCCGCCTCATATACTGATAACTACGCCGGAATCTCTGGGGATAATTTTGAGCTCTCCCAAGTTCAGGGAGAGTTTGAGAGATACAGAGTATATGATTACGGATGAGATACACTCTATAAGCGAAAACAAGAGAGGAGTCCATCTATCTCTTTCAATGGAAAGGCTGGAACATATTTCAGGCAATGAGCTTACCAGAATAGGCCTTTCTGCTACACAGGCTCCGATAAAGGATATTGCATCGTATCTCGCAGGTTTTGATGTTGAAGAAGAGACTTGGGAGAAGGAGACAGAGTATGAGACTGTGGGGATGGCTGAAGAGGCCTCAAAAGAGGATTTTGAGGGCAGGGGATGTAAGATTGTGGATGTAGCTGCCTCGAAGGAAATTGATATTGAGACTATTTCTCCTGTAAGGGACTTGATTTATACTCCGGGGGGAGAGGTTCAGGAGGCGATGTATGACAGAATCCATAACTTGATTCAAGATCATGAGTCTACTATAATATTTACTAATACCCGTAGTGCGACTGAGAGAGTGGTCAATAATTTGAAGAACAGGTTTGAAGAGTGCGAAGGCAATATCGGGGCTCATCATTCTTCTATGTCACGGGAGAACCGCCTGAACGTTGAGGAACAGCTGAAGAAAGGAGAACTGAAAATTGGTGTGACTTCTACGTCTCTGGAGTTAGGGGTCGATATTGGAGCAGTCGATCTTGTAATACAGCTCGGTTCTCCGAAAGGTGTTGCTCGAGGAATCCAGAGAATTGGGCGTTCAGGCCATAAAATTGGTAAAAAAGCAAAGGGCAAGATGCTGGTCAGTGATAGAGATGATGCAATGGAGTGTTCTGTACTGACAAAATGTGCGAAAGAGGACGAACTTGACAGAATCAGGATTCCTGAAAAATGTCTTGACGTGCTTGCACAGCAGATAGTTGGGATGGCCTGTGACCATCGATGGAGCATAGATCACGCATTCAATGTGATTAGGAGATCTTACTGTTACAGAGACCTCAGCAGAGATGATTTTGAATCTGTTATGGAGTATTTGGGGGGAGAATTTGAAGAGCTGGAGGATCAAAATGTTTACAGAAAAATCTGGATTGATAGAGATGAAGGCCTGTTCGGCCGCTCCGGTAAGATGACCAGAGTGATTTATATGACAAATATCGGAACGATTCCTGATGAAACAGGTTATGAGGTCGTTACTCGAGGCCAGAAAGACTATGTTGGGAGTCTGGATGAGGAGTTCCTTGATAGGTTGACGAAAGGCGATATCTTCACTCTAGGAGGTTCAACTTACGAGTTCAGGTATGCCAAGGGTATGAAGGTATTTGTTGATTCAAAGCCTAAGGCCTCTCCGACAGTACCTTCATGGTACTCAGAGAGGCTTCCGCTCAGTTACGATCTCGGTAGAAAGATCGGTGAGTTCAGGGGTAGTATAGCTAGACAACTTGAGATGAATGCCTCGAGGGATGAGATAATTCAATGGATAATCCATAATTATTACCTGGATGAGTACACTGCTGAAGCAGTCTTTAGCTATGTAAACGAGCAATACAGCTATCTTGGAGAGGTCTCAACACATCAAAATATTACTGTTGAGAAGTACATAGATGATGAAAACCGTCAGAACATCATCTTTCATACAATTTACGGTAGGAGGGTCCACGATGCTCTTGCGAGAATACTTGCACATATACTTCAGAAAAAATTCGGTTCAAATATTGGAATGATTATCGATGACAACGGTTTCATACTACAGACTCCAAGGAGGCCTGTCGATATTGAAGGCCTTTTCACAGACCTGGCTAAATGCGATGCTGAAGAGGAGCTGAAAGAAGCTGTAAGCAAGACCGAGATGATGAAAAGGAGATTCAGGCATGTCGCAGGAAGATCTCTAATGGTTCTAAGAAATTACAAAGGAAATTCGAAGACTGTTGGCCAGCAACAGATGAAAGGTCATTTCCTCCTCTCTGCCATCAGGAACAAGTACAGTGAAGAATTTCCGATGGTGAAAGAAACTTATAGAGAGATAATGGAGGATGCAATGGATTTACCGCATGCCAGAGAAGTAATACAGGAGATAACTGAAGGAAAAACAGATTTCAGCGTTCACGAATCCGATATTCCTTCACCTTTCAGCCACAACCTCTTGCTTCAAGGAAGTACGGACGTAGTTAAAATGGAGGATAAGAAAGAAAGACTCCAAAAACTCCACGAACAGGTAATGGAAAGAATCCAGTAACCATAAAATCAGAGGCCTCGAAAAAACCTTTACAGAGAATGGCGATTCAACAAATACTTCGACAGTACGTTCTGAACCCGGTAGGCCTAATCGCTGTCCTCGGAATCTTACCTGTCATAATCTTTTACTTGACGAGGCCTGAACCGGAGAGAAAGGTTATGCCTTCAATGGAGTTCTTTCAACAGGATGAAAGAAAAGGCAGGTTAAGAAATGCGTTGAGAAAGCTTCAAAACAATATTCTTCTATTGATAAACCTTGTTTTTATCCTGCTTCTATCCCTGGGAATCGCAGGCTTTTACCTACAACAACAGGGAGATGAAAGAACCGTTATAATCTATGATAAATCTGTTTCTATGCAGGAAGAACATGCTAAAGCAGTCTCAACTGTGCTCAGCGAGGCCTCGACTCAGAATACTTTGATAGTTGCAGGAGAGAATACAGAAGTATTCAATAATTTGAACCGTCAGGCCGCAGCCGATATAGTTCGAAGCCAGAAACCGATATACCAGCAATCAGATATGGCCTCAGCCCTTCAACAGGCAAGGCTCTACGAAGGCAGTGTGCTTTTGCTTTCAAACCTGGATGTCAGTGATTCGCTCAAAAACAGTTACTCTGAGTTAGGAGCGGAGAGAGGCCTCCAACAGATTGATTATTCGACAGAAAACAGCTGGGGAATTGTGGATGCGGGAAAAGATTTTCTAGAAGTCAGAAGCTACATGGATAGGCAGACCAGTTTCAATATGAATATAAACTCTGAGACCCGTGTAGTCTCGCTCAGGCCTCAGGAGACCTCCAGAGTCAATGTCAGCCTTCAGCAGGGAAGAAATTCAGTAGAGCTTCCCAATGACGGATTTTCTCCAGACAATAAGGCCTACCTTTATCTTCCGGAATCTGAGAGGATAGAGGTTGAATACAGAGGCCCTGAAAATCGTTACTTGAACAAGGCCTTTGAATCAATTACTACAGTCGAGGAAAGTAACGACGGTGATTTACTGATTTTAAATGAGGAAACAGAATCGTTTAACTCCGATAAGCCTAGAATCCTGATGCAGGGAAGCTCAGGCGTATGGGGCGTTGACTCAGGCAGCGAACAGGAGTTTTCATTGGATTCTCCATACAATATTGAAGGGGATTCAGAAATACTAGGTATAAATGCCTCTAATTCGTCCCAGAGTTTTTCCAGTCCTCGTAATGCTCTTTTCCAGAGAGGAAACAGTTTTTACTATAATATTGAGGATGAAGAATTGAGGGACAGCTTTGTATATCCGGTGATCTGGCGAGACATGATTCATTCTCTGAATCCTCCAAAGACCTTTGAAAACTCCAATCTCAGGGTTAAAAACTCTAACTTTACTTCTCCCGGGTTCTACAGTGAAACAGGTATAAACTACTTTGGAGAGCCCGGTACAGAATTCCAGAAGGTAGAAGATGATTCGATGAGCTCAAAGATAAGAGAGAATCAGGCCTCAGCGATTGCTATCCTCCTGTTAATCTTGCTCAGCTCAGAAACCCTGATATTGTTGAATAGGGGTGTTTACAGGTGATAAGCTTTCAGAACCCGGAGCTCCTAGTTCTTCTACTTTTACCGCTGTTTTTATTGCCTAAAATCCGGTATTTTATAGGGGTGAAAAAGGAAATAGGCCTAATAAATATTCTGATCGGAGTTCTCCTGGTCCTTACCGTTGCAACACCTCAGATCACGGTTGAGGCTTCTTCAGATCTTGATCCGCAGTTGACTGTTGTTAGGGACTCTTCGGAAAGCTCTTCGCTTATAAATCAACCGGAATTGCCTGAGGAAGAAGCAAATATTGTTTACAGGTCTGTAAACTCAGATAGAAGTGATTTTGTATCTCAGGTAAAAAGCTCGACCCAGGAAGATGAAACTGTATTGTTTATCTCTGATTTCCAGGCTGATACTGGGGATCTGCCGGAATACTTCCGGGAAAAAAATATTTCGGCCAATATACTCAGATCAGATACTGAAAGAGAGAACGCTGTAAGAATTGAAGGCCCTAGTACAACGGTAGTTGGCGCAGAAAACCAGTTTGAGGCCTCAATCAGCTCTACAGCAAATAGATCTGAGTTAACTGTTGGAAGAGGCAATGAAACGATTTACACTGGTAGGCCTCCGCATGAATTCGAGATCTCTTTTGAACAGGAAGGTTATCATAGATTGTGGGCCAGCACTGATTCGGAAGACGAGTTCGAGGAAAATAATGAGTACTTTAAAACCGTGAGAGTCAGAGAGAAGTCTGAAGTGGCCGTGGTCGGGCCTTCAGGAGGCCTTGAAGAACAGGTTGAAGATTTTTACGAAGTCGAGAACTTTGATTCTGTTCCCGGTGATCTTGAGGAGTTTGACAATCTCCTGGTTAAAGAGCCTGTCCAGAGCACGGAACTGGAAAATTACCTGGTGGAAGGAGGAGGCCTGATCTATACAGGTGACGAGTATAGTATGTCTTATCTTCCAGTCGAGGCATCTGAGCAGGATTCCAGTACTGATGCTCCTGTGGTTATTTTGTTGATGGATATCTCGCAGAACATGGGTTGTCCGGCAGGAGAAGGGTTTGAATGCGGTTCCAGTGAGGGTTTGCAGAATCCTACGCAGGACCAGATAGGTATGTCTCTGAGAATTGCAGCAGGAATCGTTGATGATGAAGGCAGGGGTAGTCTCTCGGATAATACCAGGGTTAGTTTGATGCCCTACTCTGATTTCATCAATTCGAGGGGTATAGATGAGCCGAGACTGCTTGGAACTCATAGGGAAGAAGTCTTGAGAGATATTTCAAGTATAAGGCCTCAGTCTGAGCCTGCTCGTCATGATAGGGCGTTGGTAGCGGCTAATAGCTTGCTTTCAGATATTGAGGCCGATGGAAATGTTGTGATGATTTCTAATGGAAGGATTCCGTTTTCGACTAATCCTGGTAGACAGCAGCGAATCCGGAAAGATGCGTTAAACGAGGCCTCGATAATGAATGGGAGGCTTGTCACTGTAGGAGTCGACAGCGGTTACCAGGAGCCTCCTGACACTGGTGAGGTCTTTCTTGAGGAGATTTCAGGTAGGACTGATGGAGGCCAGTATTTTAATGCTGTCCAGGAGCCGCTGAACTTTAACTTCACTGCTGGAGCCGGTTCTACCGATGTCCAGAGTTTGCGTGTAGATGATCAGAGCCATTTCATCACTGATGATTACAGTATTCAGGCCTCGATTCCACAGGTCGATAATACGGAGTCTAAGGAGACTGCTTCAAGAGTTGTTTCAACTAGTGATGGAAGGCCTTTCCTCACGACCTGGCGGTACGGGGTTGGGAAAGTAGCTTCATTCAGCGGGGATAATCAGGATTTGAACGCTTTGATGTCGGAAAGTCCTGGTCTTGTTGGCAGGACTTTTTCCTGGGTAACAAAGTCTGAACAGAGAGATATCTGGATTGAAGGTTCAAGGACTGGAGACGAATTCAGACTGGTATCAAGAGAAGGTGGAGAAAACTTTACTCGCCGTGCTGAGAACCGCCATGTTGAGGATTTGGATCCATCTGAAAACGGTTTCTACTTTGAATCCAACCTGACTTACTCGAAGAATTACAGGCCTGAGATTGAGAGAGTAGGCTACAATGAGGATGCTCTGGCCGAGATCACTGTTGATGGACGGGTTTACGACGAGGAAACCCTTGGAGACTTTGTTTCAGGCCTGGAATCTGATTCCAGGGAAAACGTTGAATCTGAGGATTTAAGGCCTTATCTGCTTTCTCTGGCTTTGTTGCTGTACCTTGGTTTTGTGGGCCTGAGGAAGAGGAATGGCTTGGCTTAGGAAAAAGTTAAAATGCAGTAATTCAAAGCATTGTTATGGGAGTTTTAGACGATATAAAGGATACTGTTTCTGGCTCGGACTCTGGAAGCAAGAAAGGTAGAAGCTCAGGTTCTTCAAAGAGAAACAAAACACAGGGCAACTCTTTTTCTTCAAATAATTCATTTTCAACTGATTCACAGGCTGGAGAACCGGGAAACTCAGGTGGTCTTGGCGGTAGAAGCGGTGATCCTGACGGTCTAGACGCTCAAAATGATATGGGCAATAGATCAGATTCTGGAGGAAATATTTCCTCAAATCAAGGCCAAGGCGATAGAAGTTTTCCGAATACACAGGCAGGGAGGCCTCAACAGGGTTCTGATCAACCCCAGCTAAGTACGAATACCCGTAAAAAGATGGAGAATGCAGGTTTAAAGCCTTCAAATAATCGAGGCAGGGGTCGTGGATCTGATGGTAGGAGCGGTACTATTAGCAGGAATGACAGCCGTGAAAGTTCTCAAGACCCGGTGTCTCAGGATGACTTTGAGGATTTAAAGGCGCAGAATCAAAGGATTATTGAGCTTTTGCAGAGTATCAACCAGAATCTCCAGCGTTAGTCTAGAGGAATCCTATCATTGAGATCAGGCCTTTTAAAAAGAGAAATCCTGCTATGAAAACTTTGAAATCATTGAGTAAAGGCGGTTCACCTAAGAGTAGAATTGATGCGGATATAATATCGGCTCCACCCCCTATTATTAGCAGAGGTGTCAACGCCGTTAACCTGGGAAGTGGGAGCAGAAAAAATCCTCCCTTACTGATAAGAAAATAGGCGTGGACTTTTGCAAACCATTCAGGGACGGGAGAGGCCGTTCCAAGAAGCAAAAGGCCTATGGCTATGTCTATCAGGTTTGTCAGGTTGAAGTTTATCATCAGTCGAGTTCGACAACTTGATCTGCAGCGTTTTTAAGCGCTGTCGAGAAACCTGGTTCCATTCCAATGATAACAGTCTCTTTTCCATTCTCTTTGGCCTTTTGAATAACAGGCAGGAAATCGGTATCTCGTGTCACCAGTATAACTGTATCAATATCCTTGTTAAATACTGATTCCATTGCGCTCGTTGCCATGTATACGTCTACATCGCTTTCCTTTGCTTTTTCGCCTCCCAGGCCTTGGGCTGCTTCGAAGCCCTGTGAAACAATGGCTTCTATTAGCTTGGGCGATGCATACTGGTTCAAGTAGACTTTTCCAACTTTTAAATTCCCGAATTCTTCCACGGTCTCTCTAAGACTGTCTAGATCTAGATCAAACTCTTTTCTGACAACGTTAGGCCCATCTACATAAACTGCCACGTTTGGATCGGTGTTAACACTGTTTTTGATTCTATCTAAAACCATATCAAATAACACTAATTGATGATTGTACGGCAAACATTTAATGATGTAACTACATGAAGAAATCTCTAGAGTTTTTCGATGTTGTTTCTAGAACCTTCGATACATCAACTGACTTGATATCGGCTATCTCCTCAATAACTTCTGCAACGTTTACAGGCCTATTACGTTCCTCGTGGAGATAAGGCGAGTCAGTCTCCGCCAAAATATCTTCAAGATCAATTCTTTCCACAATCTTTTTTACTCGTGAGGAATAAGTTATCTGGTTAGTTACTCCGATCAAATGGCCTGAAGAGACTATTTCTTCAGCCAGCTTAGGCCTCCCGTTGAAACAATGGAAAAATCCTCTGACATTAAACTCCTCCACAATCTCAAAACATTTCCTTTCTGCGTTTCTGGAATGGACAACCACTGGAAGGCCTTTCTCTTCAGCAATCGCCAGCATCTCCCTGAATACCTTCTCGGATTCCTCTCGTTCATCTGAATCAGTTATATAGTTATAATCAAGGCCTATCTCCCCTACAGCAATCGGTTCTTCCTCCTCGATCTGTTCTTCGACTTTTTGTATCTCACTTTCATGATGGAGAGGATGTAAACCCATGCAGTATTTCAATGAATCCGAGGTCTCAGAAATTTCTTTCGCCTCCAAGTTATCTTTTGGATTTATACCTGCCAATACAGCAAATTCAAGGTTTTCTTCAACCTCCTCGATTATCTTTTTTCTATCACTGTCGAATTCTTCAAACTGAAGGTGGCAGTGGGAATCAACAGGCCTCATAAAAAAATATTGTTTGCTAACTGTAAAAAATTAGTTTGGACAAGCGAAAGTCATTTATCTTTAAGGCCTGAGATTAAGATAGGGGGGAAAGTTTTTGGAAGCACTTCAAAAGCAGGTGGGCTTTTGCCTCGTCTGCGGAAACAGCGTAAATCCAGGTCATTCCTTTTCAAGAAGCGAGAACGGTGTATGCCACACTGGCTGTCTTGAGAGCCGGGAAGAGGCCTGAAAAAAATTTTCTTTATCTTTTCTCTTTATCTAGTTTTGAACCTGTGGCTCCTGTCTGTCCCATATATTTGGTATCTGTTTTCTTGCTGTAAGGTTCACGAGCTTCTGAAGTCATTGTTTCAAAAACTATCTGGCAGACTCTCTCCTCTGGATAGAGTTTTACCGGTGCATTTCCAAGGTTCTGTATTTCAAGGGTAATATCTCCCTCAAACCCTGGGTCTACATATCCTGCGGTTGCGTGCACGATTATACCTAATCTTCCATAGCTGCTTCTGCCTTCTACACGTGCGACCAAGTTATCAGGTACTTTGATCTTTTCAAGTGTGCTTCCAAGTATAAACTCTCCTGGATGAATCACAACTCCTTCTTCAGCAGAATGTTTCTCTTTCTGTATTACTTCATCATAACGCTCCATGTCACGGGTATCAATCTTTTCAATTTTCCGGGTATTGATTATACCAAACTCGTATCCCATTCTGAGATCAAATGATGAAGGCCCTACCTGAAGATCCAGGTCTATATCAGGCCCTTTCTTACAGCTTACAGCATTTTTCTCCTCAACAATTTTTTCTAGATCTCTGTCCGAAAGTATCGCCATAAATAATAATTCGTATTTAACTTTTAATCATTCCATACAAACTATTTTTTCATGAAAACCTCAGGCCTGTTGATAGGTATGACTGTCTTTGCAGTGGCCGTCGCCGGACAGAGCTTTCACGAACTGGACGCAGATCAAGAGACCATCGAAGCTAATACCACCGTAAATCTCAACTGCAACAGCCAGTGTCCAGTAAATAGCTGGAATCTGAGATACAGGATGCCCCAAGACGCCCGGATTATCAGGGTGAATGACTCGATCGGAGAGATAACAGAATACAGTTATTCAAACAATTTACTGGAGCTAGAAACTAATACAGGACCCAGAAGAAATAATGAAACGCTCAGGATACAGTACAGAATTGATAGGCCTGCAGAAGAACTGAAAGAAGGCTTATACTCTCGAAAAGTCTCTTTTTCAGGTTTTCAAGGTAGGGATATATCTGGTGTGATTGAGACAGATAACTTATTGTCGGGAACGTTGAGCAACGGGTTTCAGGCCTCTTATTCTGATTCCTTAAGGTTTCAAGGTGATGGACCTGTACAGATAAATTTTAATTTTGGTGAAGGCAATGAAACAAAGTATTACAGCTTCTTTGACGGTTTTATCGATTCCAACTCAAGCTATGAGATAGCTCTTGGAACTACTGGTTATCAACAGGATTACAGCAAGATTCCCGTACTCCTGTACGATGAGGACTATGATGACCGAGGATTTGAATGGAGCGCCGGAGAGTACAGTTCAGGCCTGATCCATATGAGGAGGGAAGAAAACCGGATGAAACCTGTTTTAACACATGAGTCTGTTCATGCAGTAAGCTCCAAGCCCCTGAAATGGGATAAAACAGATACTGCGTATGTTGAAGAAGGCATTGCAAAGCATGCAGAGAGTTTAATGCGTAAAAAACTGTACAGAGAGGGTGTAACCGATAGAAGGCCTGGAGAGGTATTTGGAGATAGACTGGACTATGTTGAAAATGGTATGAGGTACAGGATTCCATCAAAAGGTGATGTGGAGACTCTCTGGCAGTATTATAATGAGGACATGGATTTTATGAAGGACTGGAACTCTCAGAGCAGGAACAGAGAGTTCGGCTATGCCTATGGAGAACTGATAGTTAAAAATCATCTCTACAACAACAAAAGTATTTCAGGTATCTATTCCAGAGTTGATCCGGATGAAGAAGTCGAATCAGCAGAGAGAAAATGGGATCTGTACTCGGAACACGTAAACTTGAGGCCTTGTGATGGAGGCTCTAGAGAGGAATTTGAGGCCTGCCTTGAGAGGATCAACAGTCACGATTACAGTATCAGTGTAGCTGAGTCATCTGAAAACCAGGAAATAGAGGTAAATCGAATTGATGTGCCTGAAAGAAGGCCTGAAAGATCACTTGAGGACAGGCTTTTTGAACTGGTTCAGGCCTTTGTAATTGAGGTGGAGAGGTTCTGGAACAGTTTCTGATCTCGCTTGTAGAGAATTATGGGGTTCTGGCAGTGATTGTGTGGATGTTTGCAGAGGAATGGCTTCCTGTTCCATCGGCAATAGCTCCTATGATCGCCGCTATTGTAATAATTGATACTTCAAATCCTTTCTATGCGCTTTTACAGGTCTTTCTTGTGGTATCAGTTCTTGGATCGCTCTTCTCGGTTCTAAGTTCTTATTTCACTTATGGTCTGGGCTTTTACGGAGGTAAAAATGCGATTGAAAGGTTTGGAAGATTTCTTGGAGTGAAATGGGATCACGTAAAATCGTTTGAACAAGGCCTGACCTCTGGAAATGAACATATATACATCGCTGTGCTGAGGAGCATACCTCTTATGCCTCTCTCACTTATTTCTGCCTCAGCAGGTTTCTTCCGGGTCGACTGGAAGACTTATGGACTGTACAGCTTTATCGGAATGATGCCGAGAAATCTTATTCTAGGAATGACAGGATGGTATCTAAAAGACAGTTATACACAGGCCGCCGATATTATAAGCCAGCTCACAATAGCTTTCGTCATCCTGCTTATCTCAGGCCTTACAGCTTACGTTAAAATTTTCAGGCCTGAGCTAGTTGAAAATATTGGAGATAAAGGCCTGAAAGGCTATCTGGTGAGATTCTATGAATAAGCAAGAGATGGAAAAATACCTGGATTTCTACGGAGAGACTCAAGGACTTCTCCCAGAGACACTGGAGAAGTACCGCACAAAATACAGTAAAGAAGGCCTAGATAGAGAGGATCTATACGAACTGGCCTATGAGTCTTCTACAAGGAGTGCATACCACGTTAGGAAAAACCCAAAAAATATCTGTATACAGGTTCTGGATAATATTGAGAGGGTAAAAGGGGATTTTTCAAAAATTTCGTTGATTACATCGCTTAAAGGATTCAAAGCCCCTACTGCCTCAGTTATTCTTACTGTAGTGAATCCTGAAAGACACGCCGTAGTTGATACAAGAGTCTGGGCTTCACTCGAAAGATTTGGGTATTTAAACGGAAGGAAAGAGGCCTTCGACGCATCTGACTACTGTGAAATGATCAAACCGATAAGAGAAATTGCTGAAAAAACCGGATTTACCCCAGAAAAAGTTGGATATGCTCTATTCGCTTACGACGTCGATAAGAGAGAAGGCAATCTACATTAAATTTCTGAGCATCCATCCCTGCCTCTTTAAATTCATAATATAGGCCTTTCTAACTATATCTTTGGCGTAACGGAATACTCTAGCTTCAATCACAGTTTTTTCCCTTATATAGAGGCCTGTACTGCCCATACTCACAAGAACTGCTGATTGACCTGTTTTAACAGGTCTGATCCCTTCATGCGCTTCCCTCTGAATATTTTTTACCACTTTTTTCGCTTCTATAACTGATTCATGAGCCGATTTCCTCTCTAAATTATTACAGTCACCTACAGCAAATATATCTTCGTATCCTATCACGCTGAGGCCCTTATTGGTTTCTATACCTCCAATACTCTCTTCTATCAGTCTGTTGGGCTCCACACCTAGGTTTGCAACGACCTGATCGAACCTTTCTGATCCCTCCTTATAGAAGACCTCTCCGTTTTCAATTCTCTCTATCTGTTTACCTCCCTTGAAATCGATATCTTTGCTGTAAAGCATCTCAAGGCTTCTCTCAGATACATTTTCAGGGAACCTATTCAGAGGCCGAGTCAGTTGATCGTATAAAGTTACCTCTAGGCCTTTTTCTGCCAGTTCACAGGCATATTCGATGCCTGTATAGCCCGAACCAACAACTGCGATTTTCCCATCTACATTCCTGAGTTCAACGGCCTCATCCAATGTATAAGGCAGTATCACATCTTCAAATCCCTCAGGCCTGATAGGATTTCCTCCCAAAGCCAAAATCAGATAATCATAGCTGTGTGACTGCTCTCCAACCACGATCTTTTCCTCAGGCCTGATATCAGTGATCTCTTCCTCGTAGAGGTCTACAGAGGAATCTGCGAACACAGAGTGAGTGTCTATCTCCAAGTCCTTTTGAGAACATCTTCCTCTCACAAGATCGATCAGGCCTGGAGTATAAACCTGTTTAAGATCTCGGTCTATGAGTTCCACGTTAAATTCTTTTCTACCAAGTGACAGAGCGGCCTGAATACCTGCAAACCCTGCTCCCGCCACAACTACGTTCTCCATTCCTAATCAGTGTAATTTAATCCATGCTGTATATATTCATGTGTTTCTCTCTTACCTTCATACTGTTCAGAAAGCCTGTGAAGAAGCTCTTCATAGTCCTGCGGAAGTCCCTGCTCATTAAGCTGATTTAGACCCATGAAAAAATCTCCTACAATCATATCTTCAACTGTAGAGACCTCTTCACTGTTCATATAGGACCTTACATAGTATTCGATGAAAGTACCGAAATGAACCGGCGTAGCAGGAACATCCTCGATTTTTTCACTCCACTTGGCCTCCCAAAGGCCTTCAATACGGGAATAATTTACGTCATAAAGCTGAGGATCTGTATTCTCTACTTGATATAGAAGACCGGCTTCTGTCAAGGCCTCAATCGCTTCTTCAGCATTATCTTGATCAAAACCCGCCTTCAAATTTAACTGAACACTGTAAGAACCTCCATCGGTCAAATGCATTGCCCTAAGAATTTTATACGGCAGGGGTCTTATCAGAACATTCTCCTTGTCATAGCTCATAAAAGAAATTTAATTCTGAAGCCCTTAATAATTTACTGTATGCAACTAACAAGCCCTGAATTTGAACACGGAGAAGAAATGCCAGAAAAAATAGGTTGCATGGAAGAAAACGTTAACCCAGAATTAAGAATAGAAGAAGTCCCTGAACAGGCCTCTTCACTGGTTTTAATTATGGATGATCCAGATGCGATAGAGCCCGCCGGAAAAATATGGGATCACTGGATAACTTACGACATTGATCCAGCCTACACAGAAATTAACTCGGGAGAGAGTCCGGGAACAGAAGGAATGACAGACTTCAGAGAAACAGGTTATAACGGACCGAACCCGCCAGACGGAGAACACGTGTACAGGATAAGAGTATTCGCACTGGATACAGAACTAGGCCTTAAAGAAGGAAAGGAAAAGGAAGAAATTGAGGATACAATGGAAGGCCATATTCTGGAGGAAGCGGAGCTGAAAGGAAGATATGAGTGAAGGCCTGACAGAGCAAGAACTTTCCGAGTTGAAGCAGATTTTAAGAGAAGAGTTTTCGGATTATTACGAGAAGGCTGGAGGCCGTGATTACAGGTATTTCCATCTCAAATTTGTTCATAGGGCAGTAAATGAGTTAGCAGGCCTTCAAGATATTTCGGTTCTTGATTTTGATCACAGAGTCCTGGAAATATCTGCGCTATTCCACGATATAGGTCGATCAAAGGATATAGAAGATGGTTTTATGGATCCGTTTGAAGGTCATGAAGGTCACGCAGCTACCGGATCCGAAATTGTATCAAGCTTTGTATCAGGTTATGTGAGTGAAGAACAACTGCCGAGAATTGAGAAAATTATAGAGAATCATCACTCTGATCCAGAAACCGTGGAAGGCAAGATACTACAGGATGCAGATGATCTTGCTAAATACGGGGTCTCCGACATCTGGAGAATGATTCATTATGCATCCGAGGAAGATATGACCATAGAAGAAGGATACGATAATTTTCGCAAAACCTTGTTACCCAGACTGAAAAAAGGCCTCGAAGACTTCCATTTCGATTCCTCTGTTAAGATTGCGGAAACCAGGTTAGAGAAGCAAAAAGATTTTGTCGAAGAAATGCAGAAAGAGATGAATGCCGAGGATTTCGAGGGAATCAGTCTTTAAATCCGGCTATACCCCAAATTTAATGCATGGAGATCAGGGATGCTAGGCCTGGAGAGGAAGAGATGATAATCGAAGAGTTCTGGAGGCCTCTGGCAGAGAGAATGACTCGTTACTCCGAATTAAATGAGCTGGATAAATCAGCTAGTAGTGAGAGCTATGAACCGATGAGGGAACGCATAAAAAGCGAGCAATACCAAGTCATGATACTGGAGGAAAACGGTCCAAAGGCCTACATGATGCTGGAAGAAGAGATCAGTATTACCCGGAAAAAAGGGAGATGTGTAAGGATAGTAGATCTTTTCGTCAAGGAAGGATTTAGAGGAAAAGGCCTAGAACTTCTCTTATAGAAAAAGCAAGAGAACACGCTGAAAACAGAGGCTTCGATTATCTGAAGGTCGCATCTGAATGGAAAAATGAAGAGGCCAGAGAATTCTACAGAAAGAAAGGATTTGAGCCCAAAAAGATAGAATTTGTAGATACTGTAGACTAGAAATCAGTCAGTGAGGCCTGATTTTCTTTCAATGCTCGAGCATTGATTCCTTCTTCTCTTTTGAGATAAGAAGCGAACTCAGAGTCAAAGCCGTGATGAGTATAGACTTTCTCAGGATCGACGGCTCGAACCATCTCCACCAGGTCATCGAATCCGCAGTGATCGCTGAACGGAAAGACTTTGTCATAGCCTCCTCTATACTTGTACTGATCTGTCATGCCCCAGCCAGAAAAGCCTGCTTTAACTCCGTCAGAGGCCTCAACTAATTTGTTCAAGGCATCGCTTTTTGCAAATCTTGTAGGACCGATGAAAATCCCCTCACCATTTTCCAGCAAATCTTTATTCTCGCCGTAAGGCCTTGCATCAAAATCAAGATCGGTATGTTCTTCTACCACTTTGTTCATCTTCATTACCGCTCCGTGCGCTATCAGAGGCCTATTGGTAACTTGCTGAGCTAGGTACTGGATTTTCTGCGCTTTTCCAAGCGAGTAACCGAACAAGAAAGGCGCTTCAGTTTCACTTATCCAGGCCTTGATGTTTTCCTCTATTTGTTCTTGTGGAGGAAGCGAGTAAGCAGGGATTCCATAAGTTGATTCGGTGATCAGTATGTCGGCGTCTACAGGATCAAATCCGTCTAGATAGGCTCTATCTCTTGTAGAAACATCGCCGGTGTATAGTATTTTTTTACCTGAAGTCTCGATTAATGCGGCAGTCGATCCTAAGATATGGCCTGAATCTATCAACTTTACGTCAGGATGTTCATCTATCTTTAACTCTCTTCCCAGTCTGGATTCCAATAGCTTCCCTGTCAATTTGGAAGCGATAACTTTCCCTTCGCCTTGGAAGGCGTGATCCATATGTGCATGAGAGGCAATATTTACATCTCCCAAGGCCTTTCTTGAATCTGCTACAAACTTTCCTGAATCGATATGAATTCCGTCCTTTTCTCTAATCACATCGGGTTATTGGGGTGAAATCTTTTTGTCAGTGAACCTAATTTAAAGCCCAAGCCCCTAAACCTTATTTACCGGAAGGCCTTTTTCGGAAGGCTTGAAGGGGGTGTAGCTCAATCTGGGAGAGCGACCGCCTCCAGCGACTGCAGCAGCGTTCGACAGTGCTTGATGGTCTGGTGACCATCTCTTCGTACGTTCTGTTCTGGAGGGATGAGGAACACTGACTCGTTTTTGCGTGTCAGTTTGAGAAGGCTTTGAGGCCTTTGTGTTTCGATGATTAGATCTCTCTTTTCGGGGTTAGCGGTAGGTCGCAGGTTCAAATCCTGTCGCCCCCATTTTTGTACTGTTTTAGTTGATCTTGATGGGTGTCAGGGTTTAAAAAGTGTTTGAGATATATTATTAGTTATATGACTGAAGACGTTGATTTTGATGGTACCGTCGATGAGGTCAAAGAGCAGATCAGAGATCTTGAAGATCCTGACTATCAGAGCCTTCTTGAACAGGAAAAGTCCAGTAAAGACAGGAAGACTGTGAAGGATTTTATCCAGAGCAGAATGGACGATGATGAAGTAGAGATTGAGGAAGAAGATGTTGAAGATGAACTGGTGGAAGAGATCGAGGAAGAAACAGCAGGAGGCCTTTTGGGCGACTTATCGCCTGAAGCTGTGCTTGCTGTTGGAGTTGCGGGAGGCCTTGTGATAGGTCTTTTGCTTGGAATGGTATTTGATCTGTCTGCTGGTAATGCTGATATAACATCTGAGGAAGCTGAGGATAGAATCAGCAGCCTTTATGAAGGCCAGTTCGAAGGTTTTGAGATAACTGGTAATGAGATGAGAAGCGGTATGTACTATATTTCCTCTAATGTAAGTCAGGAAGTTGAACAAGGCAACGAGACTTCTGTCCAGGAGTTTGAGCAGAGCTTTTATCTGACATCTGATGGACAGTACCTGTTCCCTGAGCAGAGACAGCTCGGTCAGCTAGTTATGCCGATCGATGTCGACAGCCAGCTTGAGACTATGAGGAATCAGGAAAGCAACCAGCAGGATGACCTCGAAGACACAGACAGTTCACAGTAACCGGTATTTACCGGTCAAAAATTTTTTCTTTTCAATTTTTGTTTCAAGTTAGACAACCCTTAGATTCAAATGCATCCTGATCATAAAAGTTGTCAGGTAAGAATCTTCTATGAGAGAAAATTTGATTGAACTACCTTATGAATATGATGAGCTGAAACCCTCGATTTCGCAGAAAGTACTCGAATGGCACCATGACACACACCATCATGGATATGTCAAAGGAGTCAATAATGCGGAGGAAAAACTTGAAAAACAGAGAGAAACCGGAGACTACTCCTCGACTGGATCGCTGCTCAATAACTTCACACATAACTATGCAGGAACTGTGCTTCATGAAATCTTCTGGCAGAATATGAGTCCTAACGGAGGAGGAAGGCCTGAAGGCGAGTTACTGGATAAAATTGAGGAAGATTTTGGAAGTTATGAGGCCTGGAAAGAAGAATTTAAGGCTGCCGCTTCGAGCGCCTCTGGATGGGCTTTGCTGGTGTATATTCCGAGACATGATGAGTTGCACAACGTTGCTGTTGACAGACATGATGAAGGAGCAGTCTGGGGAGCACATCCAGTTCTGGCGTTAGATGTATGGGAACACAGCTACTACCATGACTACGGCCCTGATAGATCAGAGTTTATCGAAGGATTCTTCGATGTGGTAGACTGGGAGTTTTCCGAGGAAAAATTCAGCGATCTCTACTGAATAGTTTCCCTCTCTTGTTTTTTCTTAGTCAAAAAATTAAACATTTACTCTAAGATAAACTGTTATGAAAGACGTAATTGTGATTGGAGGAGGCCTAGCAGGCCTTCAAGCAGCGACGATGACAGCAAAAGCAGGCGAAGAAACTCTAGTTCTTGATTCGGGTGAATCATTGGTTCTAAGCACCTCAAATATTCAGAACCTGATAGGTCATGACTCTGTAGCAGGACAGGAACTATTAGCTTCTGGAAAAGAGAAAGTAAAGGAATTTGGAGGAGAGATAAGAGAGGAGGAGGTCGAAAAACTCGAAAGAAATGATTCAGGCCTAAAGATCAGGACTGAGGAAACAGATTATGAAACAGAGTACGTTGTAATTGCTTCAGCAGGAAGTCTCGACTATATTGAACTTGATTTAGAGTTTGAAGAAGGTGTTGAAGGACCTTACATGATGGATAAACATATCATAACAGATGATTCCAATAAAGCCGCAGAAAAAGTCTATGCAGCAGGCCTAGCGAATTCATGGGAGTATCAGAGTTCAGTCGCGATTGGTGACGGTGCAAAGGCCTCAGTCAATTTATTGAGCAAGAAATACGGCGAACCTTATGAGGATCACGATACCTAAATTTTTCTTTCCATTTCTTTCAGGCCTTCAACCAGTCTAGGTCCGGGCCTGTTCAGTAATGCATCATCAACCACATAAACTTCTTCATTTTTCACAGCTTTAATATCCTGCCATTCAGGCCTTTCCAGAATTTCTTCTGGATCGATATTTTCTCCTGCTCCACAGACATTCAAGAATATGTGTTCGGGGTCGAAATCTTTGAGCTCCTCGAGATCAAACTCTCGGCTTCTCTCTTCTTTAATAAAGTATTCTCCATTAGCTTTCTCAATCAGGTCTGGAATCCAGTTAGCGGATACCATGGGAGGATTCATCCATTCTTCACAGTAAATCCTTTTACCTTTCAAATCAAGTTTCTCCATTTCTTTTTTCATCTCAGAAACGATTTCCGAGGCCTTTTCTTCCCGGTCAAATTTTCTTCCTATCTTCAGAATACTCTCAAAGACTTCTTCCAGATTCTCGGGATTTAAATGTAAGATTTCATGACCTTTTTCCTCGAGCTTTGAGGCCTGTTCGTCTTGAAGAGAATCACTCAGTAAAACAACATCAGGGTCCAGCTGATCTATTTTGTCGTATCTTAGGCCTTGATTCCATCCTCCGATACCAGGCTGTTTTCTCGCTTCTTCAGGATAATCGCATAAGGAAGTGGTTCCCACTAGCTGGTCTTCTAGGCCTAGCTTGTAAATTATTTCGGTATTTGATGGAGCGGCTGAAAGAATCCTCACAATCTATAATTTTTGGGTATAGAAATAACAAAGTTTATGCCTCAATTTATCATATGAGTTTCAAAGTCGGTGCACATGTATCGGTAGCAGGAGGAGCAGAAAAAGCAATTGAAAGGCAGGAAGAGGTCGGAGGCAACTGCGGACAGATATTTGCAGGAAGCCCTAGAACCTGGAGTGTGAAAGAATACTCGGAGGAAGATGCCACTGAATTTAGAGATGCTAGAGAGGAAACAGGTCAGGGACCTTACAGTATACACTCAACTTATCTCGTAAATTTGGCGACGCCTAAGGACGATCTTTTGGAAAAATCGAAGGCCTGTATTCAGAAAGAGCTTTACGCTGCTGAAGAACTTGGGATTGAGTATGTTGTTTTCCATCCAGGCGCTCACACCGGTTCAGGCCGTGATGCAGGTATAGAGACTATTACTTCTGCGGTTGATGACCTAGATATACCGGAGTCTGTAACATTACTGTTTGAAAACACTGCAGGTAAAGGCACGACACTAGGTAAATCGTTCGGTGAGCTACGAGAGATGGTCGAAGGCACCTCTCAGGACAACGTCGGGGTATGTATCGATACATGTCACGCACACGCAGCCGGCTACGACATTTCCAGCAAAGAAGGATTCAATGATATGATTCAAGAGATCCGAAAAGACTTAGGCCTAGAAAACGTAAAAATCCTTCACCTGAACGATTCGAAAGATGAGAGAGGTTCGGAAAAGGACAACCACGAACACATTGGCGAAGGAAATATAGGAGATGAAGGATTTGAAAACGTCGTGAATGCCGAGGCCTTTGAAGATCTTCCGATGATTCTGGAGACACCTAACAGTGATGAGAAAGGTTATGCGGAAAACATTGAGAGGATCAGAGGCCTGAGAAATTAAATTTTTTCAGGTGTTCAATCCTCAGTATTAAAACGTTCTTCCTCCTTGATTATTTTACAGAGTCTTATTCGAGAAAAATTTGAAAGAGTTGAATTAGAGGAATGTTAAAATGGCAGAAATTCATAAAGATCAGAGAGTTGGCGTCTTTGTTGACGTCCAAAATATGTACTACAGTGCAAAAAACCTTTACGACAGCAAAGTTGACTTCAAGAAAGTCTTGGACGCTGCTGTGATGAATAGAAATCTTATAAGGGCTTCAGCTTACGTTATCAAGGCTGATACGCCTGATGAGGAGAATTTCTTCGAGGCCTTGAGAAAGATCGGTTACGAGGTCAAGATCAAGGAACTCAAGGAGTTTTACGGCGGCCAGAAGAAAGGAGACTGGGATCTGGGAATGACAGTTGATATGGTTCAACAGGCAAAGAAACTTGATACCGTGGTTCTTGTAACAGGCGATGGTGACTTTGCAGTTCTTGTCGATCATCTCAGGGCGATGGGAACCAGGGTAGAGGTCATGAGCTTCGGAAGTTCTTCGGCAAAAGAGATCAGAGAAGCAGCTGATAACTTCATCGACATGGATGAAGATGAGGACAAGTATCTGGTGAATTAAAGATGAAATCACTCTATGAAGTTTCGGCCAGAGAGGTTATGAACTCCAGTCCGGATACAGTAGAAAAGACATCAAATATTCGCAAAGTAAGGGCTTTAATGGAGGAAAAAGGGATTAGAGCAGTTGCTGTCGAACACGAAGGAGAATATGTAGGCGTCATAAGTTACAGAGAATTGATAAGAAGAGTCCAGTTCGCATCAGGAGACACCAAACTTGAAAAAGTAATTCATGAGGCGCCTGAATTCGAGGCCTCTGACTCTCTGGTAGATCTAGCGAAGCTAAGAATAAATTCAGGTAGAAAACTACTGGTAAACACTGAAAACGGGAATCTTAACGCTGTTGTAGGTGATCAAGAGTTTATGAATGTTTCCTCAAGAATAAAGGAGTTTGAAAACTATTCTACCAGAAACCTTGTGACTCATGACCTAATTGAGGCCTTTGAAAATGATTCTGTTGAGCGAGCTCGCCATCAGATGCTTGACAACGGTATTTCAAGAATACCTGTCCTCGATACGGATGGAGGCCTTACAGGCATCTTGAGATCGACTGACTTGCTGAAGATTTTGATTGAACAGCAATCGCCTAACCCCGGCGGCACGTCCGGTAAATCGCTTCAGGACACCCAGATCGCTGGAGGCGGAGAAAAAGAGTCGATGTCCAGCATTGATGTCAATGAAGTAATGTCGAGAGATCCGTTAAGCATCGAAGGTTTTGGGCCTGTAAAGACCGCAGTTCAGAGAATGATGGAACAGGACCAGACAGATATACTGATTACAGACTCTGGCTATCCTGAAGCTATTTTAACCGTTAAGGATCTAGTCGATTATATCAGCGATCAGGGACAGGATGACTTTGTGCTTGTAAACCTTGTAGGCCTTGAAGTCGATGAGGAGAAAGCTGCAGTCCATGATAAGATTGAGACCCAGTTAAAGGGTTCGCTGGGAAGAAAGGTTGATAACCCTGAAGAAATATCTATGCATGTCAAAAAGAGTGAGAAAGATGGTAAGAGGCATAGATATGAGATAATAGCAAAGTTCTACACTGAGCTGGGAATTACCTCTGCCACAGTAGAAGAATGGGACTTAATGGAGGCCGTTGATGCAACGCTTGATGAAATAAACGTTCAGGTAAGAAAGGAGAAAGAGAAAAGATCAGACCATCAGGCCTAAATACTCTCTCCTTTCGACATTTTTTCCAGTTTCTTTTCCTGGGATAGAGAAAGCTTTCTGAAAGATAAAGTATTCCACATCAGGTAGATGAATACAAATATTATTGCAAGAAATAACGGGTACTGTGCAAACGGAACATCTGTCAAGGCGGCAGTATAATAGGCCCAGTAAGTAAGGAAAACCATCATGACACCGATCAAGATCAACAATCTCTGTGAGAACTCCTGGATTATATCATCATCGATCTTCTTCGAAGTGTTGTAAACTATAAAGAAGCTTATCAGGCCTATAGTCAGAGTAAGAGATGTGCTTAGTGCGAAAATCGTCTGATTTAATGCCACGCAATCATTAACTTTTCTCTGTATATAAAGTTGATTAAACCACCTGAAACGCATGAACCATTCTAAAACACTCCATCAAAACCAAAAAATTGCCTATTAACGCTGTAGGAGGAACAATTGCAAAAGCAAGAACTGCACCAGCCACATCTTCTCTACACTCGGATATAAAAGTGAGAGTCGCAGCACTACCAACAATAACAGATAAAATCAGTAATTCAATCCCTTCAAGAACAACATCCATACTAGAACTTCCCAAAATGCCTCACGGTCAACAATTCACGAGTCTAGAATAAAAAAAACTTCAAGACATTATATTTAGCCTTCCAGAAGAATAAGCCGATAGAACCTGTCCCGCCATATCACTGTCTTTAGTAAGAGAAACAGTGCCTGACTTTCCGACAGTCGCGGTAAACAAAAACTCGTCGTTATTGTAGACATCAACTTCTTTACCGGAAAGGCCTTCATTAACCTCTAAAACTATCGAGTTGCCGCTTTCCTCCAGGTTGAAATCTATTTCCGATTTCAAAGTTTTGGACTTGGGCTCGACCGTAATGTTGAGGCCTAGATCTCTTTCCAGTTGATCGATATTCTCTCCGCCTTTACCAATGACTTGGGAGATCTCATCTTCATCCACAAACATCTTGATATGGTTGCTTGAGACGAACTCGATCTCAGGATTTGAAACACGGCCTTTCAGGAAATGTTCAACTTGTTCTTTAGCGAGTTTTTCGGCTCCTGACTCTTCTCTCTCACCTACAGGGATAACTACTGTTTCTTCCCCGTAAGTATAGACTTCATAGACTGGCTTGGAATCCTCAAAGGTTCTGATCTGGATAACAGGCCTTGCAAGGTCTTCCTCTGTCATTCCTTCAGGAACTTTTACAACCATCTCCAGCTCGTAGACTTCAGCAACTTCAGCATCTTCGATAAATATAACTGTGTCACAGACCTGTGGGATCATTCCAAGCTCGACTCTACCTATTAATCTTTGAACTGCGTCGACAGCTTCAGAAGCATGAACGATTCCGATCATTCCTACTCCTGCCATCCTCATATCGCTGAAGACTTCGAAGTCACTGGTTCTTCTAACTTCATCGAAGACTGTAAAATCAGGCCTCACCAGGAGTAGAAAGTCTCCAGTGTTTTCCATGGACTCATCGAGAGCAGTGTACTGGGTAATATCAGGGCTTACATCTAGGTCTCGTGGTTTTTCCATAGTCTTTACTACCTGATCTTGGTCCTCGTAGTGTTCAGCTAATGCCTGTGCAAAAGTTGATTTTCCGTGTCCTGGCGCTCCGGCAACCAAGATTCCTTCTGCTTTCTGATCCAGTCTTTCAATTAGCTCCATTGAAAGATCGTAATCTTCTAATCCTACTTTTGCTACAGGCCTAACAGCTGTAATCTCTGCTGCTGAGGAGAATGGAGGCCTTGTCATAGCAATCCTGTATCGGCCAAACTGTACCACTGTAGCGCCGTTACCTTCCATCTCTATAAGGCCTTTCTCACTGTTTTCGGCCGCATCTACTATATTATGAATTAAATCCTCTATCTTTTCCTTAGTGAATTTGTCTTTTCCTATTTCTTCCAGTTTAAAGTTCCCTGGCATCCCTCTCTTTGCTTTAGGCCTTGCGCCCTGTTTAAGATGGATGCTCATAGTCTCATCATCAAAGTATTCCTCGATGTCGAGCTCTTCTGGAGCATCTTCTTTCTCGATAAGTACGACATCTATTCCCTTGGCCTCAGCGATCTTAGACTGAACAATATCAGCAGTATACAGAGTTGCGTCGATTTCCTCGGCATGGTCACGGATTAAAGCATCGATTCTGCCTGAAGAAGCAAGATTAATTTCCTCCATGTTAGGCTTTCTACCCGTAAACTCCACAGAAATACCATCTGCTTCAGAGGCCTTCTCAGTCAGTCTTCGGATCTCCTCAATCCCTGTAAAACCTATTTCTAGGCCTTTATTTGCCTGGTTCTCGACTTCATCGACTACAAACTCTGGGATAATTATTTGTGCTTCTAGGCCTTGTTCGATCTCTTCTGTGAGTCTGCCATCAATTATTGCGGAGGTATCAGGTACGATTTTCATGCTTTAATATACTTAGAGTGCAGAAGTTTCAAAAGTCTGGGCTTTCAAAGAGAGTCGAGGCCTTGAACCTGATATTTGATGAGTTCGATGCCTTCTTTCCCTCTATTTGTCAAGTCCTGATCGTCTTTCAGTACCTCGATATCCTGTAAATCAGAGAGCGTACTTGTTACCGTTCTTTTAGGCATACCTGTGATCTGTGAAATCTCTTTGTGGGTTAGGTCTGAAGGCTGTAAAATAAAGGCTTTAATCTTTTTACCTGAATTAGAAGAGCCTTTAGTGGTCAAAGCCCGGTAAAACTCTCCTGTATCTATACCATCGATTCTTTTGTCGAGGAATAACTCTCCTTTCTCAGTTACAGATGGACTCTCCATTCCTTCTATTAGGCCTCTTTCTCTGTATTTTTGTTTCCAGTCTCTCCACGTCCTTCCTTCAACTGGAGAATCCCATCCTATTACTACTGCGTTAAGGCCTTCAAGCCTCTGGTTTCCTTGAGCGGTGGTGCTGAGAACAGAATAAATGTCATCAAGTTCGCTGAAAGGCCTATCAAAATCTGGTCGGTGATTGTACTTTCTGTTTTCTTCTAGAGCAGTCTCTATATCTATATCTCCGCTGTAAGTTAGTTCGCCATCGAAGCTACGATCTCTAGACGTATCTGTATAATTGAGTTCCTTAATTTCTTCGGCTACCCTTGAAAGGTATCGCTGGACTATGTCGCTACTGTGAACTCCGTTAGCCATAATTCTCAAATAACCAACAAAAGTTATAACAAAGATCTTATTTTGTTACTAATTCGTGATCATTCAATAGGCCTGAACATGGAAGAGTATTTAAGGAAAGGCCTTAAATTTGTTAACAAATAGATACGATATGTAGGGGGTTGGGGAGAGAGTTCTCCCGATATATGGTATTTGGTTAAATCAGCTAGAGGCAATTTTATGAAATGCATTTACTGTGATGAAGGCGATACCAAGGTAGTGGATACTCGAGAGAGTCAGAGAAGGGTTCGCAGAAGAAGAGAATGTAAGGAATGCGGTGAGAGATTCACGACTTATGAAGAAGTGGAGTCGCTGGAAATCAAAGTCGAGAAATCTGACGGAGAAATAGAGGCCTTTGACGAGGACAAGATCCGTTCAGGCCTAGAAAAAGCTGTGAAGAAGACTCCTGTCAGAGAGGATGAGGTGGAAGAGATCATTGAGGAGGTCAAGTCCGAGGTCAAGAACCGCAAAAAGGTTTCCTCCAAAGAGATAGGAAGTATCATCAAAGATGAGCTTAAAGAACGGAATGAAGTAGCCTACATCAGATTTGCCTCAGTCTATGACTCATTCGAAGATCTGGAATCGCTTCAGAGAGAAGTAGAAGCACTGAAAGAATAACTTAACGTGTATTAAGGTGACACAATGCCGAATAAACTAGAATCAAAGACAGACTTCGAGCTACCTGTAAAAAAAGTTACAGGAGAGACAGTCGAAGAACGATTAACCGAAAACGCTTACGAAAGAATCCTGCCGGCACGATACCTTCTCAAAGATGAGAACGGAGACGTTATCGAGACACCGGAGGAGATGTTCGAACGTGTAGCAAAAAACGTTGCACAGCCAGACAAAGAATACGATCACACAGATTACGAAGAATCATGGAAGGAATTCTTTGATCTGATGACCCACCAGGCCTTTATGCCGAATTCCCCGACACTGATGAATGCGGGAGCAGATCTTCAGCAGCTTTCAGCCTGTTTTGTAGCACATCCAATGGACGATATGGATTCGATTTTCAATACTGTTCACGATGCTGCGAAGATCTTCCAGTCAGGAGGAGGAATGGGTTACCCGTTCCACCTTCTAAGGCCTAAAGGAGATCAGGTCGCATCCACAGGAGGAATCGCGTCAGGCCCTATGACCTTCCAGCAGGTATTCGATACTATGTGTGGCACCATCAAGCAGGGAGGGAAAAGAAGAGGAGCACAGATGGGAATCATGCGGATCGATCATCCTGACGTCCTCAGATTCATCACTTCCAAGAGAAAGGAAGGAAACCTCTCCAATTTCAACATTTCAGTAGGCCTCACAGAAGACTTTATGGAGGCAGTGAAAAACGATGAAGATTATACTTTCATCAATCCAAGAACTGGAGAAGCTCATGAAGTAACTAAAGAAACCGCAAAGTTCTACAACAGCGATGAACAGTGGTATCCTGAAGCCGCGGGATCAGACACAGGAAAAGATGATAACTTCTGGAGAGACTTCGCACCGACATTTGGGGAAGAAGTCAAAGAATACGATATAGACCTAGAGCCAGGAGAAAAGATGAAGCTTCCAGCACGGTTCATCTGGGAGACACTGATCGACGGCGCATGGAGAAATGGAGAGCCAGGCCTTTACATGTACGATGAGACAAACGACATGCACAGCTTTGACGTCGAAAAACATCCAGAGCACAAAGTAGAGGCGACAAATCCTTGTGGAGAACAGCCTCTAGAAAATTACGAGGCCTGTAATTTGGGTCATATCAACCTTTCCCTGCTTGTAGAGGATCAGGGAGAAGGAACCGCTCTGACATTCGATGAATGGAAGAAGAAGAAAGGCTCAGCTTACGACCTAGATTCTCAGGAAGGCCTAGAAAGAGCTATGCAGGATTACATCCCTGAAGCACTTGACATGGACCAGTTCGAGTATGTGGCAAAGACAGGGACACGTTTCTTGGATAACGTTGTCACGATGAGTGATTTCCCACTGGAAAAGATTGAGGAAAAAGTCTCGAACATGAGGAAGATAGGCCTTGGACTCATGGGATTCGCACAGATGATCATGCAGTTAGGAATCCGTTACGGATCAGATGAATCAATCGCTGCAGCAAAAGAAATCCAGAGACAGATCACACGTTACTCAATTGAGGCCTCACATGCTTTAGCTGAAGAAAGAGGAGAGTTCAGTGAATGGGAAGACTCAAAATGGGCGGATCCCACCGAGTACCCGGAATGGTTCGAACAGTATACCGGAGGCCTTGATCCTGAAGAATTTGAAGACGGATTGAAGTTGAGGAACCACAACACTGTTACGATCGCACCGACCGGAACCACATCGATGATCGGAAACACTTCCGGAGGATGCGAACCAATTTTCTCACTGGCTTACTTCAAAAACGTCGCGAAAGATATCCAGGGAGAAGACATGCTTGTGGAGTTCGATGATTACTTCATCAAGGCCTTAGAGGCTAACAATGTGGATGTTGAAGAAGTCAAGGATGCGGCACAGGAGAAGATGGAGAACAATGAATGGGACGGAGTAAACTCTATTCCTGATGAAGTTCTGCCTCCTCACGTCAAAGAGATCTTCACAACCGCTAACCAAGTTACAGCTGAAGAGCACGTTGACATCCAGGCAGCATTCCAGCACTACAACCACTCTGGGATCTCAAAGACATGCAACTTCCCTAACAGTGCTACAAAGGAAGATGTGCGCGAGGCCTATATGAGAGCCTATGAGAAAGGCATCAAAGGCATGACAGTCTACAGAGACGGAACAAGAGACACACAGGTCATGCAGACCAACAAGGAAAACACCTTGACAGACATGGACAAAGTAGATATGCTTTCAAAAGTTGTAGAAGAATTTGGAGGAGCAGAAGCTTTACTTGAATCCAACGAGTTCGAGGAAGTGACTGAACAGACAGGCCTGCAGCTGCAGGAAGAAGGATCAGGTGCTTCAGGTCTAGAGGCCTCGACAGATTCGGAGGATCTGGATCAAGAGATTACGCAGGAAGGAGTAGAGGCAGACTCTAGACCGCAGAGAGATAGACATACTTCCATGGGTAAGTCAGGTGGAGTGAAGGAGAGGCCTAAAGTCGCGACAGGCACGACTCAGGAGATAGAAACCGCTTATGGAGATCTCTTCGTAACGGTGAATGATTCCAAGCATAATGGGCCTGTAGAAGTCTTCGCACAGATTGGAAAAGCAGGGGGGTACACTCAGAGCTTTACTGAGGCCTTAGGCCGAACGGTTTCTCTTGCTCTAAGATCTGGTGCGGACGCAGAAGAAGTCATCAAACAACTTGATGACATTAGGTCACCGCAGATCAGCTGGGACAACGGACAGCAGATCCATTCTGTACCTGATGCGATCGCAGAAGCGATGAAAAGGCATCTGCAGGGTACCTCGGGTAGCCAGCAGACTTTTGACCAGATTGATCAGGCAAGTCCTGAGTCGCCTGAAGGCAAGACCAAAGGTAAAACTGAGGTAGAGGAATTAGCTGATTCTCAGGGTGATACCGCTTCAATTATCAGCGGAGGCGACAATCCGGAATGTCCTGACTGTGGAGGAATGCTTGAGTTACAGGAAGGATGCAAAAAATGCCCTTCCTGTGGCTGGAGTAAATGTTAGGACTGGTTACCGCATCTTTCCTTTGGAAAGAGTGCTAATAGCAGTTCTTCCAGGCGGAATACTGCGGCTCTCGTTCCACACTCAATCTGGCTTTCACAGAATGGCTGGTAAAAAGGCCTGACAGGAGCCTCAATCCTGTCAACAATATTTCCTTATTTTGGTCTAAGGAGGAAATATCGTTAATATCTTTACTGTTTGGGAGAGACAAGCGCTTCAATCAGTTATTTAATATTTGGTAGTGACAGTTGTGGTCATGGGCAATGATATGGATTATGGCTTGAAGTTGGTACTTTCTTTGAGGAATGAATATGATGAAGTTTTACATCGTAAATCTAATACGTCGGGAATGAAACACGTCTACTCATTTAATCAAAGTAAAGGCATTACTGAAAATGTTCCAACCAGAGATGAAGGCAGTTTTGAGGTTGAAGGCCTTGGTGATACTGTTGATTATACCTTGGATGGCAGTAGTCTATTGAGGATGTCCCACAGTTTTGAGGAAATCGAGAATGCATTGAATTCAGGGCCTTTATCTCTTTGAATTCCTGATTGTAAAGTTTCAAAAGGCTTAATTTTTATGTTTTCAACCCAAATTATTTTTTTGTGAGAGATGATTTGAAGCCTGAGGAACTGTGGCAGGGTTTAACTCAGGGAAGCAGGGATTATTTCTCTGATGATCAGATCCTTGACTTTCTGAACGTATGGTCCGACGCAGATTTTCTTGTAGAGGATTTAGACCATTTTGTGGAAAACGATAGGTTTCCGATAAGGCCTGAACAGGTTTTCGAGCATCTCGCAGAGTCTGGTAACTACTATACTATCTGGGAGATTTTGGGGATGGCTGAGGAAATAAGTAATGTTGATTGGAGTCGGAGGCCTGTATTTTCAGGTACTGGTGATCAAATAGATGTGAGCTTCGGCGATATTGTTGAGGTTCCAGGGGAGTCAGGTTTTTCCGATCTTTCAGAGAGTTATTTTGGCAGAACCCAGTTCGAAGACGGTGAGAAAGATATCTGGATGATTCAGCATCAGGATTATTTCCAGTTTGGTGTCTCTCCTCTTTCAACTGAGGAACTGACTGAAGTATTTTCCAGTTTTGAGGCCTTGGCTCCGTCTCATTGTCTGCATGAGGTTGATTACGGTGAAGAGACTTACAATCTGGATTCTGAAGATCTCAATTATTTCTTCGAATTTAAGGGTGATATTGATCAATTCGAAGATGAAATTTACAGGATTGAATCTAACTACAGGGATTTTGCACTCGAAGCATCTAAAATTCCGGGGAGTCAGGCCTATGAAGTATCTGCATTCTCATGGAGAAAAACTGATACTCCTATTGAAGCGATTGAGCCAGTTTTAAGACCTGAAATTGAATCAGCTATGAAGACTAAATTAATGCTTCAATACATAGATGAAATGGATAAATAACTTTTCTGGGATTATATTTATGGTTTTTCAAGGTTTCTGAGACCATTAAGTCTGTGGAGTAAATGGATTTGGATTATAGAGAATTTTTCGGTAACTTTGTTGATGAAGAGTATGTTAATATGGTCGATGAAGAGGCCTTAGATCTTGCTTGGGATTACAGCGAAAAAGGAGGTTCTCCAAAGATATGTATTGCGGTTGGGTTGTTAGAGAGTGAAAACATTGGATGGAGTCTTGAAGTCGTAGCTGATGAGTTAGATGTGACAACTAGAGGGATTTACAACGCCAGGGATGATCTAGATCTTATAGAGTACGAAAAACGCGGGAAGCATCTACAATAAGTCAACCTTCTCCAAATTATAATTTGTGAAAGACCAAATTAAATAATTTTATCTGTTAGGCCTTTAGATCCTGAAAGAGCTTCAGGGCTTTGATGTTCGTGGAAACGGCCTGTTGAAATGAATTGAACTAGGTGAGGTCACGATAACTGTAGTGGGAAACCCTAAATAATGCCAGAAGGCTCACAGGAGGCTTTAATGTAAGATACCAGGCCTATAATCTAGAAGCTAGAGGCCTGAATCAATAAATCGGCAGAAAATTATGAGTAAATTATAAATCAGGCCTTTCTAAATTTTGGTGTATGAGATTGTTGGTTTTGGCTGGAACAGTGTTTTTACTTTCTGCTGTCGCTTTTGGTTTTTCCAGTACGACTGCGCCTATTCAAGCCGAATCAGATAATCAATCTGGAGAAGTAAAGGCACAGCAAGAGGCCTGTAACGGTTTAGAGGTCGGAGAAGTTGATTATAATACTTCTGTTGAAGGCCAGACCTTGAACTTTCAGGGAATGTTTTGTGCGCCGAATATAGGTTATACTTTGGAAGAAAGCGATATCTCGGTTGAAGATAGTAATATTACAGCTAGAGCAGAAATCTCTGAGCCTCAAGGCATAACCGGGCCAGCAATTACACCAATGAATTTCAAGGCCTCTGAAAATCTTGAACCTGGAGACTACAATTTAGAAATCAGTGTTGAGGTTGAAGGCCATCAAAACATTTCGGAAAATACTGATCTAAATGTTGAAAGGCCTAAAATGGGTATGATCCAGAGGATCAGATCATTTATATCAGGCCTTTTCTGATTAATGCAGGGTATTAGACGTTAGAGTATCTTCGCCTCTCAAGGGATTTAAGGACGTGAACTGTAGTTAAGTTATTGGACGTCACTGGAAGTCCGATATTTACCGCCTACAAGTAACTTATCAGTTATTGAGTCTTTTTCCGGGAGTTTTCCTTCAAAGGCCTTTTCATAGGCTTTTCTACCGGAAGTCGTAATCCGGTATTGGCCATGGTTTTCCCAAATCAGGTTTGCTTTTTTCATTTCACGTATTTTTTTGTTTCCGAATACTTCTGCATGTCTATCTGTTTCATAGGTTTCTCTGGCTATATTCATCAGAGTATCTTGGTCTTTAGGCTCTTGAGTTAATTTTTCAATTATCTCTCTGGCAAAACGCCTAGTCTCATCGTTATCGTCTAAAATTATACCAGCTCCTAAATAATCAGGCATAGAAACTGATGCCACAGCGACTTTTTTATTACTATTTGATGATTAATTTGAGGTTACTATCTCGATCACATCTCTGTGCTCTAACTCTTGATCCCCGCTGATTTGACGGTTATGCCGACAATCTATCGCATGTAGAAATCCATCGCCTATGTCGGAGTGAATTTCATATGCAAAGTCCTCTGCCGTTGATCCTCCAGGAATCAGGAAACAGTCAGGCAGTATATTTCCATGCTTATCGCCTAATCCATCAGCCCCGCCAGGGAATACAGCTATAACATCTAAGACATCGAATAAGGCCTCTTCCATTGCTCTTTGAACTCCTGTTCCTTGGAAGTCATCGATAAATTCTCTGATATCTTCAAGGCCTTTCATCTGTTGATCACTGATTTCTTCTTCCTTCAAAATTTCAAATTTATCTTCTCCAGGCCAGTACTCTATCAAGCCTTGTTCATCAGCGTTTTTCAAGGCCTTTTCGGCGTGAGCGCTGCAAGGAATAAATTCTAGGTGATCATATTCGGGATCGTTTTTTATCTCCTCGAAGTTTTCCTGGCTTTTATCTAAATCCATCTTATTCGCTGCGATTACAATCGGTTTAGTATCTTTTCTAATCTCTGTTGCTAACTCAAGTTTATCGTAGTCATCCCATGTATCTGGGTCAAGCTCCAGATCTTTTCTCAGTATAAGCTGTTTAATCCGGTTTTTCCCTATTTTGAAGGCGCTCATCTGTTCAGCAAGCTCTTCCTCAAGCTTCACATCTTTCTGTCTCTGTTTTCCATCGAATCGTTCGATACCTTTCTTCAAAATATCGAGGTACCACTGATCAAGCTCATTCTCTAGAAAGTCAATATCCTCTCTAGGATCATGTCCTGAAGTCGGTTCTCCTTCAATATCGGTCTCTCCTGAAAAATCGACTACATGAATCAATACATCTGCTTCATTCAGATCTGTTAAGAACTGATTTCCAAGGCCTTTACCCTTGTGCGCTCCTGGCACTAGTCCTGCTACATCGACAAGTTTCACAGGAACGTACCGAGTACCGTCATGATAGTAACCGACCCGTGGATCCGGTTCCTCACCGAAGTCTGGAGCCGCGTCTTGAACTCTTACATAGGCCTCTCCGACTGAAGGCTCGATTGTTGTAAACGGATAACTTGCTTCATTTACTGTATTCATAGTCGCTGCATTGAAAAACGTCGATTTTCCGACGCTCGGCTTTCCGACAAGGCCTATCTTGTAAGGCATGTAATTAGAAGTCAAATTGATTTTTAAATACTGTTTTAACATTCAGAGGCCTATTTTATTTTATGAGAAGGCTGGAGCTTCCTGGCAGAGGAAAGGATATGCCGCGTCTTGAAGACAGAGATATCGCTTTGATAAGAAAGGAAGGAGTTCCAGCTATGAAGGAAATGATCGAATCAGTAGTAACGAATAAACTGAAGAAACAGCCTGAAAATGACGGTAAACAAACTCCAAAGGCCGGTAACCCGGTTTACAAGGCAATGCATGCATGTAGGGTATCTTCAAGGAAAGAACTTTCCAGAGCCCATAGAATACCGGCAGGAAAAGAATTAACAGAAAAACAGATAGAGTCTGTAGTCAATCTTCTAACCAGATGGGTAGTCAGAGAATACAACTTCTACCTCGAGGAAGAAGACCAGCAGAAAAATCTGAATGAATTTCGGTAATCAGATCAGGCCTTCACTCTTTAGATGCTCAACTACTTCATCTTTTCCAATCTCTTCTTCTTCACCAGAATCCATGTGTTTCATCGTAACCTGGTCGTTTTCCAGATCGCGCTTTCCCACTATCAAAACTCTTTTCGCATTCATATTATCTGCATAACCCAATTGTTCTCCGAAGCCTCTTTCCGCAAGATCAGTTTCAACCGATAGGCCTTCATCTCTTAACCTGGTCGCATAATCAAGGCCTATATCTCTGACGGATTCTGAGACTGACAGAACATAGACATCGGTCTCAACCTCTTTGAGAGGGTATCTATCTTCTTCCTTCAAGAGTTCGATAGTTGGTGAGTAACCGAATGCGAATCCTACAGCCGGAACTTCTCTATCACCGAAAGTTCCTACTAATTCATCATACCGACCTCCTCCGAACAGTGCTCTTAACTCTCCTTCAGTATCGAAGGCCTCAAAGACTAGACCTGTATAGTATGCTAGGCCTCTGACAATTGAGAGATCGAATATGCACATCTCTGCAACTCCGTAACTTTCCAGTGCTTCTCCCAAGCTTTCCATCCTATCGACTCTATCCTCGACTTCTTCTGGAGCTTTTTCTCTCAATTCTTCAATATTATCTAAGATAGGCCCTGAAATATCTGTAAGCTCATCTACTTGTTGAACATCTTGTTCAGATAGGCCTCGATCAGTTAAATCTTCTAAAAATTCTTCCTCAGTCATCTTTTCTTTGTCATCGATGACTTTCATTGTCTCTTCTGTTTTCTCGATTCCATGAGCTTCTAGAATCGATTCTAAAAGCGCTCTATCATTTATTAAAAATTCTACTCTGTTATCTAGGCCTATTTTCTTGAATATTGTGGCTGCAGCAGCAATTGTCTCTGCATCTGCCTCAACTGACCCGATTCCGAAAATGTCAAAGTCTCCCTGAAGGAATTCTCGGTCACGGCCTTTTGTAACATCCTCGTATCTCCATCTCTTGGATGTGTCATACCACTTGACAGGAGTCTTGAGATCTTTTCTTTTCTGGATAAGCCTGGCTCGAGTAGGAGTCTGCTCAGGGATTAAAGTGATTTCATTTTCTCCTTTGTCAGTGAACGCATACATTTCATCGGTCACTGAGTCCTCTTCTTTCTCAGTCCAGAGTTCCTGGCGTTCAATGCTTGGAGGGTTAAAATGCCTGAAACCGAACTCATCTGCAGTCTCTTCTACTGTTTCGATCAATTCTTTCCATGTCGCCCATACCTCTGGGTAACGGTCGTAAGTTCCCTTCAAACTCTCCAAGTTAATACTCATTTCAAGTTCACAGGAAATCATTTTATTTCAATTCTTTAAACTGCTTTGTAATCCGAACTTCAATCTTTCTAGAAGACTCTATTAGAGGCCTCCATAATTTCTCCAGTTTATCCCATGAGTAAAGTGCAATTAACAGGCCCAGAGCAGCTGCAAAAATAGCGCCAAGTATATCGACTGGCCAATGTTCTCCTATGTAGATTCTTGCGAAACCAGTTAACAGGCCTGAAATCAGCATTAGGCCTCCGATCTTGTTTTTCTTCCTGTAAATAAGTGGTAGTGCGGTCGCAATTATCGCAGTTGTGTGTTGACTTGGGAAGGAATTTTCAGGCCTGTAGGCGACTATCGTGTCGAAGAATGCTGAAGGGTTGGAGTGTCCATAGAACAGGCCTAGACCGTAAGAAATTATTATACTAGTTACTGTTGTATAGAAGGTGAAGAGCGATGTTTCGCGATCTCTGAACCATAGATAGATTAGAGAAAGTGGTACAAGCAGTACCAGATATTCTGCCATCAAAATCATGAGTTCGTCCATAACGGTATTGCCTGTAAGGCTCTGAATCCATAGAAAGACCTGTCTGTCCAGAGCCATAATTTACTTTGATAGGTTGAGTTACTTAAAATTAAAGGCCTGAAATAGTTATATGGCACAGAAATTTGAGGAAGCTGAGAACAGGATCTTCAAGGATATATATGTCTGCAGGAGATGCAATGCTAAGAACAAGACACAGAACCCTGAGAAGACTTCCTGCCGAAAGTGCGGTTACAGACACTTGAGAAAGAAGAATGAACAGTTCGCAGGCTAGAGGATGCTCTGGCTTTACGTTGCATTGACTTCAGCAATTCTTTTCGCAGCAGCCGCAATACTTAGTAAGGAATTAATTCAGGAAACGGATTCGGTTCTTTTCTCATCTATCTATGCCTTTTTATCAACTTTATTCTATCTTCCAGCCGCTTTAAAAATCCAGGCCTGCTTGAGATCTATGTTTTGATCAATTTATTACATTTAATACTTTTTTCAGGCCTTGGAGGCGTACTAGCAATGCTTTCATACAATTTTGGTTTGAAGCATACTGATATTTCTGTCGTAATGCCTCTGAACAGGTTAGAACCTCTTTTTGTTGCTTTGATCAATGCAGTAGTACTGGGCAAGGCCTTGACATATACCATAGCCGCTGGAATCTTACTAGTAACTCTGGGGAGCTATTTTGTATTACTTGATAATCGAGATCATCTCTTTGAACCATTCTACCGGTTAAAAACGGAAAAGGGGCCACAGTTCGCTGTTCTTTCAGCATTAATATTTGCTTTATCGCTCTATCGGTTGAAGACGCATCCCCAGTCGTCCCGATACTTCAGATCCAGATCCCTATCACTGTTTTAGCAGGAGGAGCCGTATTCTCAGAGAGAAATATAGTTCAGAAACTGATAGGTTCGCTGATACTTTTCGCAGGTCTGATACTTGTGATACTGTAGAACGTTTAAGAAAATAGGCCTTTGACAGTTATTCAGGAGTGCCGCATTAGCTCAGCGGTAGAGCGCGTCCTTGGTAGGAGTGGTTACGCTCGATCCATACGCAAGAAGCCCCTCTGAAAGAGGCGCTTTGGAGATCGGAACTACTCTACAGATAGGACGAGGCCCCGGGTTCAAATCCCGGATGTGGCTTAATTTAAAGTAAAGGTGTTTTAATGGATCAGATAAGAGATGACGTTAGGAAATCAAAGAACTTGAATGACAGGCAGTTCAAGAATTTTACCTCGAATTTCTATGTGATCAAGTCTGCCTTACGATATTATTCGAAGAATCAAGGCCTTTCATTTACTGCTTCTCGAGTCGCAGATGACTTCCCTCTTAGTGTTCCTGCGGCCGGTTCAGGACTGAAGATTCTCTCCGATCTCGGTGTGATTGAGGCCCGGAGTGAATCAAGTTCTGCGAATAGATACCTTCCTGAAAAAGTCGATCTTTCTCAACTTCTGAAAGTCCAAGAGATACTAATAGAACAACTTGAGATAGAAGAATTTGATAGATGAAAGAAAAAACAGGATTTGAAGGCCTGAGGCCTTCGTTTATTCGTCGAGTTCCTCGTTGAATTCCTGTACTTGGTGTTTGAGTTTGACCATGAGCTGTTCTGTCTGCTCGAGACTGTTTTCAAGCGACTGTTTTTCTTCTTCCAGATTGTCAATTTCTCTGTTCATGGATTTTTTCTCTGCTTTCAGTTCTTCCCTGTCGTCTCTCAAATCCTCCACCTTGGATTTCATGTCATCAAGTTCTTCTTCTTTTTCCTTGATCCCGTTCTTGAGTTTGTCTGTGGTGGTTTCAAGGTCTTTCACTGTTTGTTCTAGTTCCTCTTTTTCATGCTTCAGGTTTTTCGCTCGCTGTTTCAGAGCCTCTTTCTCCTTTTTAATGTCGAGAGCTTTCTCTGTTTCATCCTCAAAGGTATCAACAAGGTCTTCTAACTCGTCTATTCTCTTATTCGGGTGAATCTGGCCCTCATGAATATTCAGGCCTGACTCTGTATCAAAGGTTTCTCCACATACAGGGCATTCAAATTCCTTTTCGTCACCGTTATCTTCTGGCACTGTTTAATTTTCACCTATAACTTATAAGTGACATTTCTCAAGTTTAAATGTTATCCACTTGATTTACCATCTTAACAATCTCATTTACCTGACGCTCCAGCTCGTCCTCAGAATAATCTTCGGGATTCAACTTCAGGCCTCTCATTACTTCTGAATCCCGCCAGCCATCCTTGAAGCTGTACTGGAAACCCTGTTCCTCAAAATCTGTCTCTGACTCCATTTTTTCAACCAGGTGAAGTAAGGCCTTATTCGCCTCAATCAGTTTATTCCTTTGATCTTTCAGGTTCTGTATCTTTTCCTCGGCCTCATCCAGCTCATCGAAAATCTCTTCGCCATCCATCACAACTCAAACTATAACTTTTGTTGAAAATAAATATTTACCATGGAATTAGGCCTTGGGACATGGCAGAACACTGATCCTGAAACATGCAGAAAATCCGTAGAATACGCTTTGAACATGGGATACAGGCATATAGATACTGCTCAGGCCTACAGAAATGAGGAAAATGTCGGAAAAGGTATTGAAAACTCTGATACAGATAGAGAAGATATTTTTCTAGCCTCAAAGGTATGGATAGATAATCTAGCTCCGGAAAATGTCATCTCCAGCACAGAGGAAAGCCTTGAGAAACTTGGAACCGATTACGTAGATTTGATGTATATCCACTGGCCTTCCGGAGATTATTCGGGAAAGGAAACACTTGAGGCATTTGAAGAGTTAAAAGACCGAGGCCTTATCAAGAATATTGGTGTCAGCAACTTTGAGGTGACGCAGATGGATGAAGCACTCAAGCATGTCGATATCTATGCGAATCAGGTAGAGATGCATCCGCTTTTACCTCAAAAAGAGCTTAGACAGGCCTGTGATGAAAACGACGTTGAGATGGTGGCTTATTCTCCACTGGCGAGGGGAGAAGTATTTAATGTCAGGGAGCTCCACGAAATAGCGGAGAAGCATGGAGTCTCCGAGGCCCAGGTATCTCTGGCCTGGATTATGGAGAAAGGTGTTACTCCGATCCCTAAGGCCTCGACAGAAGAGCATATCAGAGATAATTTTCACTCCAGAGAATTCAAGCTTGATGAAGAGGACATAGAGGAAATTGATTCGATCAGAGGAGAGGAGAGGATGGTTGATCCAGAGTTTGGGCCTTGGTAAGGCCTATAATTCTTCTATTCTCAGAAGTCTGAGGTAGTTTTGACCTGAGTCGAAGTAAAACATATAGACTTTGTTCTTGACTGCGAATATGTCGTTTCTTCTTCCCTCGAATTCTATTCTGCGTGTCAGGTTTCCGTTGACTATGGATTTATTACCTTCCTTGAATACCATTTGGACGTTTCTTCCGTCGAAGGATACGTTTTCTTCGGGGTTGTTGCTATCAACTCTCAGATCAAAATTTTTTCCATAGATTCCGTCAGGGTATAGGAAATAACTTGTGGAGAAGGCTAATGCAAAAACCAGGATGAAGACTCCGAAAAACTTCAGGTAATTTCTTAATTTGATTTCCTCGGCACCGAATTCTCTCATAGAATTATTTTTTGCAGGAAGTCTTCAAAAATGATACGATCGAAAAACTTACTATGTCAATCGTGCAGACAGGCCTGACATACGCCACTTTACTTGTACATATTTCATGGATAGCAGGCCTATTACTTTATTTAGTCTACAGATCGCCTCTTCAGACCGAGAGCTTCGACGCATATATCAGAGGGATTGTTGATTTTCTCAGCAATTATTACCGAGAGACCTCTCTGGTTATGGTCTCGGTCGCTACTTCTGGAAGCCTTTACTTCTCCGAGATACTCGGATGGGAACCCTGTATAATGTGTTGGTATCAGAGGATTCTGATGTACCCTTTAGTCATACTTTTTGGGGTGGCAGTGATACTATTCAAAGACGATGTTGAAGACTATGCTTTACCGATCCTTACTCTAGGTACAGGAGTCTCGCTTTACCATTATCTTGTTCAGATGCTGGATACCATCCAATCGAGTTGTACAGCTACAGGGATTTCATGCGATGCAGTGTTTACTCAAGGCCTTGATTACATAACGATTCCTATGATGGCATTAACGGTATTTATCACGGTGTTAATACTGAACTGGAAATTCTCGAACCAGTCTTGACCAAACTCTTACTTACAACTTATAATTATGAGCTAGAGAAATTTAGAATCAGGTTAAAAAACTCCTTAATACCGGATTTCCCTTTGATCTCTACCTGTAATGGAGGCCTATACCTAGAAAAATCATAAATAGTTTTGAAAAACCGAAGGAACAGATAAAACTGTTTTTACACTGGGGCAGGAATGAGCTCTGAGCTTTAGATATATAGTATTGAAATTGACTGAGGCATCAATTGGTTTTTTAACCCATTAAATAACATTGATGTTTAGATGTACTGGCATAGTGAATCCCGGGATCAGGTATTTTCAGAGCTCGATACCTCGGATCAAGGTATTTCACAGGAAGAAGCAGAGAGGAGGCTGGAAGAAGAGGGAGAGAACCGGATCGAAAGCGGGGATTCTACCTCACCGCTGAAGATTTTTATCAGCCAGTTTCAGGATAACCTGATCTATCTTTTGATGGCTGCTGCTCTTCTGTCTGTCGGCATAGGCCTGTTACCTGATCATCAACCTGAATATGCTGAGGCAGGTATTATCTTGTTGATTCTTTTTGCGAACGGTACTTTTGGATTTATACAGGATTACAGGGCGGAGAAATCGATTGAGGCCTTGAAGAAGATGTCTACTCCTGCTGCAATGGTTATGAGGGGTGGAGAAAAAGTTGAAGTCGATTCGACGGAGATAGTTCCTGGGGATATCATATTTCTAGAACAGGGTGATGCAGTTCCGGCTGATGCCAGGCTTCTTGAGGCTGAATCTCTTGATACTGATGAATCAGCTCTTACAGGTGAGAGCAACAATGTTTCAAAGAATCCTGGTGAGGTAAGCCAGGAATCTGCGGTAGCTGACAGGAGTAACATGGTATTTATGGATACTCATGTCGTTAGAGGAAGGGGAAAGGCTGTTGTAACCGATACAGGGATGGATACTGAAGTAGGTGATATTGCAGAGGAAATTTCAGAGGCAGATGAGAAAGAAACTCCTTTCCAGGAAGAAGTGGATGAGATGGGTAAAAAAATCGGTGCGCTGGTGATTGGAATAGTTTCACTTGTTGCAGTAATCCAGCTTTCGATAACCGGTGCAGGAACGATAACTGTCTTGCTTATGGCCATAGGCCTCTCAGTTGCGGCAATTCCTGAGTCTCTGCCGGCGATCGTGACTTTGACTCTAGCCCTGGGCTCTAAGAAACTCCTCAAGAAGAATGCATTGGTGAGGAGACTTCCTGTCGTAGAGGCCTTGGGATCAGTGAACTATATTGTAACGGATAAAACTGGTACTTTGACTGAAGGAGTAATGACAGTGGAAAACCTATACTTTCAGGGAGAGAACTTTGATGTCACTGGTACTGGAACATCGACTAACGGCAAGTTTGTGAAAGACGGTTCAGAAGTCGACACAGAATATCTGAGGCCTCTCCTCGAATGCGGTATCTACTGCAACAATGCGGAAGAGACAGGTGAGAAGTCGGATAAAGACTTCCACGGAGAGCCTACAGAAATTGCATTGCTTGTCTCCGGGATAAAAGCAGGCCTTGAACCTGATAAGGAAAGAAAAAAGAGCATTCCGTTCTCCTCAGATAGGAAAAGAATGACTGTCGTAACTAAGGATGAAAAGGCCTACATGAAGGGAGCACCAGAAACTGTACTTGAAAGATGTGACAGAATCCTGATCGATGGAGAGGAAAAAGAACTCACAGAGAAAAGAAAAGAAGAAATACTTGATAAGAACCATGAATACGCTAGGGAGGCCTTGAGAGTCCTTGGATTTGCTCACAAGCAGGTTGGAGATTTAGATGTTGAGGATGATGAAATTGAGTCCGGGATGGTTTTCCTAGGCCTTCAGGGAATGATGGATCCTGCGAGGGAAGAGGTCAAAGACGCAGTAGAGGACTGTAGAACCGCAGGTATAGGGGTTGTCATGGCGACAGGAGACAACATTGAGACAGCTAAGGCGATTGGAGAAGAACTTGGATTTAACCCTGATGGCGCTCTTACAGGCCCTGAGCTAGATGAAATGAGCGATAGAGAACTTCAGGATAAGGTTACCGAAACTGAAATATTTGCCAGGGTAACTCCTGAGCATAAAGTCAGGATTTCTAAGGCCTTACAGGATCAGGAGTATAATGTTGCGATGACTGGTGACGGGGTCAACGATGCTCCGGCACTGAAAAACTCTGATGTAGGCATTGCGATGGGTCAGAGAGGTACAGATGTCGCAAAAAAGAGCAGTGACATGGTTTTGCAGGATGACAACTTCGTTACTATCAGAGATGCAATTTCTGAAGGCCGTGCGATTTTCGATAATATTCGAAAGGTGACAAATCAGCTTCTCTCTACGAATTCAGGGGAAGTTATGTTTGTATTTTTAGGTACTTTGATTGGAGGATTGTTTTATCCAGAACAGTTTGCAGGCGCCGATGCTGTTGTTCTCACAGCAGTAATGATTCTATGGGTAAACTTTGCAAGTGATGGGCCTCCAGCTATCGCGCTTGGGGAAGATCCTAAGGTGAAAGGAATAATGCAGAGAGATCCAAGGGATCCTGATGAATCTATTTTAGACAAGAAAATACTTTACATGGTTGCAGTGACAGGGCCTCTGGCGGCAGCAGTGATGCTACCGCTTTTCTTCATGAACATAGAGAACTTGATGCTGGCACAGACTATTCTCTTCATGGCCTTAGCATTCTTCGAACTGATAATGTTCCAGGTAATAAGAAGAGACTACGGCCTCAAACTAAGCGATAACAAATACCTGATAGCAGCAATACTTGTCTCAACGCTACTCCATCTTTCAATAATATACACCCCAATCTCAGATTACTTCGGAGTAACACCGCTAGGCCTACAACACTGGGGATACATAGCAGCATCATTACTTCTATTCTGGGTACTAGAGGTAGGATACAGAAGATTCCTGTCCAACCGTTATGGCAACAGAATTAATCAACTCGGAAAGTAAGAAATAGGCCTGTAAGATTTAGAAGGAATAAGATTTAATTGACCTCTAGAATTGTCAGACCAATGTGTTGTGGCATTCAAGTATTCACAAACTTTTTGAGCCTACAGAGCAAAAAGAGTTTGCGACATCTTGGGACTTTCGAAAATTAAAAATTTTCTTTTAACTCCCCAGAACTAGCAACACGAAGTGATGCGGCGTCCGAAGATTAAAATCTTCTCGGAGCCGACAGACTCGAAAAGGGTTTGCGGCGTCTGGGATTTGAACCCAGGTTCCGACCATGGCAAGGTCGAGTCGTAGGCCACTGGACCAACGCCGCGTAGTAAATACTGATTAGGCCTCAGGGAATTATAAACCCTTTTCCAGTCTAGTCCATTTTTGAATATTCAGGCCTAAGTTTAAATTATGGTTAGAGAACTTGTGATTATTGGAGGGGCTTCAGCTGCTCAAAGTGCTGCAATTTATGCTTCAAGGGCTGGAGTTGACGTTACAGTTGTAGCCGATGAGTACGGAGGTCAGATAAACAATACTGATAAAGTCGAGAACTGGCTGGGAACCAAGTCGATCGGCGGGCCTGAACTCGCAGAAAAGTTTACCACACATATGAGAGATTATGATGTCGAAGAGATTACGGGTCAAAAAGCTGTAGATGTGCAAAGGCCTGATGAAAATTTTGTAGTTGAACTTGAGAAAGGTGAAATTCTTGAGGCCTTAAGTGTTGTGATTGCGACAGGAGGTTCCAGAAGAAAACTGGGAGTAAAAGGCGAGGAAGAGTTCTCCGCTAAGGGTGTAGGTTACTGTGCTGTATGCGACGGACCATTGTATCAAGGTGAAGAGGTCGCAGTGATAGGGGCAGGCTATGCTGCAACCGAAGCAATCGATTATCTATCGGATATTGCTGAAAAGATCTATGTAATAAACAGAAGTGAAGGTTACTCCGGTGAAGAAATCACGATTGAAAGAATTAAGAATCATGAAAAGGTAAATCACCTTGAAAATGCAGAGGTCGAGGAATTCTACGGCGAGGACTTGCTGGAAGGCCTGAAAGTCGATCACGACGGAGAAATGAAGGATATAGAAGTACCTGGAGCATTCATTGAAATCGGGACAAAACCTAACTCTGATATTTCAGATCTGATTGAGAAAAATCAGTCCGGAAAGATCAAAGTCGATGAAAACATGAATACAGGAGAGAAAGGCCTGTTTGCTGCAGGAGATGTGACAGATAAAGGAGTTCAACAGCTGGTTGTTTCAGCTGGAGAGGGTTGCCGCGCCGGATTAAATGCCGCAGAGTATGTGAAAGAGGTAAGAGATTGATGCCTGAGACAAAGATGACAAAATGTGTTTTCTGCGGTGAAAATGCGACCACGAAGAACTCTGATGGTCAACCGGTATGTCAAGACCACAAGAGCAATCAGCCCAGAGATGTAGCTTGTCCGGAATGCGGCATGCCGATGAAGATAAAGGAAGGCCGTTATGGGTTCTTCT
>Ga0102939_1000008_pt1 | contig 77050 bp, 90 predicted proteins | sample SalPon2_B_H2O_MG_FD_78214 | JGI IMG/M metagenome (GOLD analysis project Ga0102939, IMG submission 78214) | Salt pond water microbial communities from South San Francisco under conditions of wetland restoration - Salt Pond MetaG R2_B_H2O_MG | ecosystem: Environmental > Aquatic > Non-marine Saline... | reverse complement strand
TGTCCCCCGCATTACTGACTATTCGTTCACTTTATCACCTTGGGTTTATTTTATGGACTCGGATAATTGATTCCAGATGAAGCTAATTTAAAATCATTATAAGCCTGGAAACCGAATAAGTTTTTATGTTAAAAGAATCTATGGTGATGGGATTTGATCCAGGCCTATTTGCAATCGCACTTGCGACGATGGTAGGCCAGACATGGGCTATTGTACACGTACTGGATGCCGAAAGACCTACAAAAGAGAAATTCCTCTGGGTGCTTTTGGTACTACTGACAGGACTGATAGGTGCTGGAATCTATTACCTAACAGAAGTAAGGTAGAGACCAGGAAAACGGCCCTGGAAAATAATTTACTTCTTTTTTCTTTTATCTCCGCTCTCTGACTCTATAAGGCCTTGAAGTAGATTTCTCACCTTCTGAAGATTCCATATCTCTTACCTTTCCCAGACCGGCTGATTCAAAGGCCTCTTCTATACTTCCGAAATGATGTTGGAACTGGGTTTCTGAATGCATTCTGTTTTCTTCATTTATCTGTCTTGCTGAGGGAGTCTTCTCTAGAAAATCATTGTCCTCGTTCATCTCATGAGTTTTAACTAAAAGCTCTGCTTCAAGAATGTCTTTTCCAACACCGGTCTCTTTCGTATCAAGGCCTGCCATCAAAAGAGCATTGTTCCAGTCCCCATAACGGGATTTATACGGCATCTCACTTGGGAAACCTTCTTTTTCACGAAAATCGGTCTGAGTAGGAGGCTCTCCCATCCTTTCATACTCGGATCTCAGATATCCTACCAGCTCAGGCCTATCATAGCCTCTCTTTAGATGCTGTTTAACCCTATCATGGAAAAACTCTATATCCTCGTTATCCCAGGCAATAAAGTACCTTCCATCATCAACTTCCCTCAAAATCCCTAACTCATCTTCAAGTTCATCATAAACCCTTCTCTCATCCTGGTCTCTTACAGAAACATAATTTCCTTTACCATCATAGATACCTTCCAGTACATCCAGGCCCTCATCTGTCAAAAAATCCCGGTCTTGAGAGGTCTCTGCCGAGACAATCTTCTTGCTGAAATACTCCGCCTTCCGCAAGTTCTCAAGATCAAAAACCGCCATAACAAGTAAAAAATTTTTTACAGTTTTATAACGATAGAAATCATGGCAAGCCCATCATCCACAGATACTGTTGAAACCACAATTTTTAGATTGTAGACGGTTTCCCCATCAGGTAATTTAATCTTGGGCCTTCTATTATCTTTTTGTATGGGGAACGGGGGAAAGACTAAAGCCAGCGGCGTATTAAAAAATTATCTTGAAGACTCTGGACTTGTAGAATTTGAAGATGGAGAGGCCTCATCCGGTTTTGAGCATGTAAGGCCTGAGGATAGGGATCCTGATGGTTTCTTTGACTATGTTTTACAGAGTTTCGTGGATTTTGGCTCGAAGGAAATGGGAGGGCCTCACGTACTTGAATTCAGTACCGACAGAGAGGTATTTGATACCTATACTAAAGTCCAGAGTATCGATAGCTCTCTTCTAAACGGCAGTCTAATGGATAGATACGGGTTCGACCTTGAAGATCCGTATATGCGTGAAGGATTCAACGCAGGTAAAACAGAACTCGGAAACTCGATCAGTACACTGGTCGATAGGATAGACTACGACGGCAAAGTCAATACCCATAGAGGAAATGAGTACAGAAAAGGCCTTACAGCAAAACAGGTAAATGAAGCGATTGAAAAAGTATATGAGGAATGAAAAACGATTTCCTCTCTGAACCCTTCTATATCGACAAGTATCTTATTCAATCAACTCTATGGAAAAGGCCTTCACTTCGGTGTGGTGAAGCTGTTTTCAATATTAAATACTCTGTACCTGTTATCAGATACACCGTAGAACTGGTGGTAACCGGTTTTATCAGACCTGATGATATTTCTGATCGTATTCCCAATATCTCGATGGCTATAATACAGGCCTGAATAATAAGGTTCTCCATCAAGATCGCTGGAATCATCAGAGTTTATGCCTCCGATCCTGATGCTAACACCAAGTTCAAAAGCTCCATCATCGACTTTTTCTCTGAGAAGCTTCTCTGTCTCAATCTTGGACTCTCCGTAAGGACTGTCAGGTTCCTCGGCCCTCGGATCAAGTAACTTCCCTGGCATATCCTTTCTCATCTCAAAACTGTTTTCAGGATCAATCGCTTTCCTGTAAGGCTCAGGAGTATCCTCTAATGAGGCCTCAACAGTATAGGCAGGTATACCGCCGGTACCTGCATGAATCGAGGAACCGTTGACAAACTTTTCAACACCGGCCTTACGGGATCTCTCAAGTACGTTTTCAAACATCTCAATGTTTTCAGGCCATTTCTCACCGGTATCAAAGTTCTCAACAGAAAAATTCCACGCAAAATGCAGGACACAGTCAACATCTTCAAGAAGGCCTTCCAAGTTCTCAAGGTCGTCCTCATCCAGAAGATCGATCCGGGCATACCTGGTAAAGTTTTCCTCATCCTCAACAGACCTCGAGACACCAATAACCTCGAAATCATCTACCAGCATCCCTCCCACAGCTTTTGCCACAACCCCGCTTGCACCGGTAATCAATACAGTATCCATAAAACCAATTTTGAAGTCAAAACAATTTATCTCTTAGTCCTATCGTTTTTTCTGGAAGTATAATAATTGGTGTAGAGGCCTGAGTTTTTTTCCTTAAATTCTCATCATCTGATACCTTTCTTTTTTTATTGCTTTAGAATTAAGTAGTGAACGGAGTATCCCGTAAATCGGGGTTTTAAACTCCATAACAATAGTCTCATTTACTTGAGGCGGGTAGGAGATGCAAACCGTCTGAGGTTTGTCTCCGCCCACTTGTTTTCCCATATTTCTCAACACTGCTGCAAATTATTTTTCTGGGTTAGAATATCGGTCGGGATGATATTGAGAAAACCGGACTAGGCCTATCAAAATCAAAGGTAAGTACTCGGTAGGAAGGCCCGGGATTTAATTAAAGAATAAAGACCAATTAATGCCTAGGTCACTGTTTTAATGACGGAAAATCTAGATAATACAGTTTTCTACGATGGTTACTGTAACCTCTGTTCAAATTCTATTGATTTCATCTCAAAGAGAGACTCCGGAAAATTTAATTTTCAGCCTTTAGATTCTGAGAAAGCAGATGAGTTAAAAAGAGATACTGACTCAGTCGTCCTGATTGACAGTCAGGGCCAGCATTATGAATCAGAAGCAGTGATCAGAATACTTAAAGAGCTCAAATTTCCATGGAATATCTTAGGAAGCCTCACGTCTATACTCCCCAAAATTTTCCTAGATAAGGCCTATAAGACAGTAGCCAGAACAAGATACAGGATATTTGGTAGAAGAAAGACATGCAAAATCTCTGAAAGATAGAAAACAGTTAATAATTTCTGAACCTCAAGGATTTAATATGGAGTCTCTTCTCACCGATCTCAGAGAAACTGAAGGAGTGAAAGCAGTCAAGAAGAGATCAGGGCCGACACTGAAAATCGAGTTATTCTCCAAGAAAATTCCAGATACAGAAGCCGAGAAAATAATTGGAGACCTCAGATCAATAAGCCAGAAAATCAGCAATACTCTCGATAAAGCTAAAGATTCAGAGATCAAGGCCTGGAACTGGATCCAGAAACCTGAGAAAAAATACAGACAGACCAGCGTCAAGACCGAGAAAGTAACTGATAGAAAACCTATAGGCCATGACCCAGCCTACTACACAGTCTCAATACAGGAATAACTACAGGAGGTCTGGAAATGGTAGATACAGCACTGGAGATAGAATGTAAGGCCTGTGGAAACAAGTTATGGTACTCAGGCAAGAAGGAAAATCCTGACACAGTTGAATGCCCTGAATGTTTTAATGAAGTAGAGGTACCTGAAGAAGGCTGATCATATTTTCTATTTATCGGAGTTTTCGGCTTCAAGATCTTGTATAAGGCCTTCAAATTTTTCTACAATTTTCTCATCATACTCTCTTTCAATAGAATGCTTCAGAACCTTTAATTCTGATACAGGAGGCCTCTGCTCATCCTTAATATTCAAACTAAAATTTCTTTCAAACTCTTCATTCAGTTTTTCAATATATTTTCTGCACAGTTCTGGCGCCAAAAAATTCTTCGACACAATTACAGTATAAGCCTCATCGACTCTCTCATCATCTCTATGCACAGAGTCTCTGTAAACTCCAGGTTTCCTGAATCTATCTGCATCGAATTTTTCAGGCCTTAATTCCTGTTCAGTTTCGCCTTCCAACCTGTAATTTCCATCAGAAGTCTCCACAAGTTCAGGGTCGCCCTTAATTGAAATGCACTGGCTCTCCCACGAATTCCAGAGATTGTGCGTCATGGTCTCAAAAGTCACAACAGCCTTACCATCAGAGTCATGCCAGTCGCTCCAGCATTTGAAAGGATTAACCGACAATGATTCAAGCTGAACTTCTTTTTCGGAATTCGACATGATAAGAGTATATTAGAAGACGTAAATAAAATTCACTTTAGAGAAAGAATTACTTGAGATTTTCCACAAGCTCCTTATACTTCTTAAGCTGCTTCTTATTGTGTTTATGCCACTCAGATTTCTCATCTTTTTGGGAGTCTTTCTTCATTGATATCACCAGTCTTCAGGAATTTAGCTATTTCATCAATGCTGAATAAGCCATGATTATTACCTACTTTAGCAGTCAAATCCTGACTTTCAGGAGCAAATTCCCTATTATTCTTATTTAAGAAGTCAATTGTTATAAGAATTGCGGTAGTCGTATTTCCATCCTCGTACACATGCTGCCCGCTAATCTCCTTAAACAAGACAGCAGCCTTTCTATAGACCTCAGGAGTAGCTCTAGCCTGATGTAAAACAGGCAAAAGATTAACAGGATCAATAATTTCACCAGGATACTTATCCGGATTCTCCTCCAAAATATCAGAATGTTTAGTATCAATATACTCAATACTCGGATACCAAAATTTCTCCTCTACATAATTCACGAATAAAAATTAGAAAAAATAAAATTTAGAAGTTTCTGAATTTCTCCAAAATAGAGGCCTAGACAGAAACCTTCTCCCCAATCAAATCCTCAATACTATCCTCCAGCTTTGAGGCCTCAACAATCCTGACAGGTCCGTCCTGATCCTGAATTGGTGTGCCTCTATCCTCTTCCTCAAAGTCCTGCACTACAAGAAGGCCTGACTTATCTCCTCCAAACACATCAGTCCTGTTGAGAAATTCTTCGCCTTCTCTCAGGAAAGCCAGGTACTCTAAGGCCTCTTTGATACCCTACTTCTACTTTTGTTTTTGTTCAAATTCAAATTTGTAGTTAGTTCTGCCATCCCTGTCTTGATCTCTATTCACGCCAACTACTTTTACTTCACCCAGATAACTCCATTCATCTCCTGATTCTTCTTTATAGAAGAAATGAACGGGTATATCTTCTACCATTGACCTGATGAGTCCTTTATTGTAAGCGGTCTCATAATCTCCATTCTGAAGCTCTCCCCAGTAAGTAAACTTGGAACCATTTATATCATCGTCGTAAGGCCCGTCGTTGTTAGAAAATACGATTATAGAATCTAAATCGCCGTTCTCATTAGTAACACGGTTTATCCCTCTAATCTGGAAACCAAAACCGTAATCAAAATTTTCCTCGATCTCATCCTTCGAATAAGCTTTACCCGATTCAATATCAACCATAATAACTGAATAAAGCAGCCATAGTTAAACAGTTCATTGAGGCCTTAAGATAACCATTAAAATTCTTCACAGAGATATTAGGTTTATGGCTTCTCTAGATCAGAAACAGAAAAGAGAAAAAGTCCAGGAACTTCTGGAACAGATGGATTCTCCGGAAAAAGCATACGACTTATTCGAACAAACAGGATACTCAAGTAACGTAAAAGATCCAAGCTACAAGAGAGACATCGAAGAATTCGGCCTAAAAAAGAAAGCCGAAGACAAAATACAGAATATCTATACAGTTCTAAACTATCAGGACGAACTACCTGTACTAATAATTGAAACAGAAAGCCTTTCCAAAACACATACTGACTACGTAACCGAGCGCTTAACGAATAAGCTCTCAGATCTTCTACTGATATTCACATCCGACTTCAGAAAATACCAGTTCATATTCCCGGAGTTCGAGAAAGAAGCACCAGGAGAATACGACCTGAAAACAACAAGGCTAGAAGTAGACACAGAAAATGTATTCTACTCAGACGCAGATGCTTTAAGCAAGATATGGCTGGAAGAGGAAAGAAACTGGCCTCACGTCTGGAACCAGTGGGAAAAAGCCTTCAGCATCGACAAAGTAACCAAACAGTTCTTCGAAGACTACCAGGAACAGTTCTTCCACATCAGAGAAAAAGTACTAGAACAGATCGACGACGTACACCAGGCACACGAATTTACACTACAGTTCATGAACCGGATGATGTTCGTCTACTTCGTCGACAAGAAAGGATGGCTCGAAGGAGAAGAAGGCGAATCATACATCCAATGGCTCTGGGACAAATACGCAGCACAAGGAGGCCTACAGGACGAATCAGAAGACGAATTCTACGACGAATGGATAACAGAACTTTTCCACAAGGGATTCAACAACAAGTTCAGAGGCAATCAGGAACTTCCTGAAACAGTCAACAAATCCTTCCAGAGAGCGCCATACCTGAATGGAGGTCTCTTCAGAGAAAACTCGCTTACTGAACTAGACATCGAGTTAGAGGACGATGTAATCGAAGAGATAGTCGAAGACTTCTTCGAGAGATACAACTTCACAATCAAAGAAGACAGCCCGGTCGACAAAGAAGTAGCAGTAGACCCACAAATGATAGGATATGTGTATGAGTCACTATCCAATGTAGCTGATGAACTGGAAGACCTCGACGAGGACTCACGCAAAGAATTCGGCATCTTCTACACACCAAAAGAAGAAGTCTATTTCATGGTAAGAAGATCTCTGGTCGAATACTTGGAAAACAATACAGACATATCCAAAAGCAAAATCTACAAACTGGTATTCGCAGAAACCGACGAAGAAAAAGATGAAGCAAGGGAAGAGATATCATCAGGAGAATTCAACAGAATTACAAGAACTCTTAGACAGATGAATGCTGTTGATCCTGCCTGTGGGTCTGGTGCATTCCTGGTAGGGATAATTGATGTCATAGCAGAGATATACAGAATAGCAGAGGGAAAAGATGAAAGAGAGTTTGACATGTTTGAGAACAAGAAAAAGATTATTCAGGAGTCTATTTATGGAGTAGATGTGAAAGATTGGGCTATCAATGCTTCTGAACTAAGACTCTTCCTACAGCTGCTAATTGAAACAGATGTAGATAAGGAGAAAATTCAGCAAGATGCGTTACTTCCAAATCTCCGTGCCAACCTACGTGTAGGGGATTCACTGGTACAGGACATCGACGGAATGTTCTTTGATCTTAGAAAAAGTCAACTTTCTCTGGATTCAATACAGTTAATGGATGAAATTCAGGCAGAGAAAAGTTACTTCTTTGATAGCAGGAATAAATCCGAATACGACAATGTAGAAGAGATCAAAGGAGCAGAAATCAAATTATTCCTACAAATTATAGAAGATAAGGTTCAGGAATTAGAGGACAAGCTCGACGAGGGGAATGAAAAACAACAAACACTTGAAGGAGGGACTCAGGAGCCATCAGGAAACGAAAAACGTCAAATTACACGCCAGAAAAAAGAGACAAGAAAGAGAATTGAGAATCTAAATGAGCTCAAAAAAGAGGTAACTACCACACAGGATAAAATGCCGCTTATCTGGGAGGTTGCCTTCGCACAGGTATTTAACACCGAAGAGAGAGGAGAAAGCGGCTTCGACCTACTAATCGGCAACCCTCCATATGTACGGCAAGAAGACATCGCACCACCAAACATGGACCCGGACAATGTTTCTAAACAGGATAAGAAGGACTACAAGAACAAGTTGATCGAATCCGTTCAGAACAGGATGCCACAAGTCGACAAAATATCCAAGAGAAGTGACCTGTACATCTACTTCTACTTCCACGGACTCTCACTAATCAACGACGACGGAACATTCGCATTCATCACATCCAACTCCTGGCTCGATGTAGGATACGGAAAAGAACTCCAACAATTCCTCTGCAAACATGTACCAATCAAAGGAATCTACAACAACAAAAACAATCGAAGCTTCGAACACGCCGATGTCAACACAGTAATCTCAATTTTCGGAGCACCAAACTTCCAAACCAAGTCCTTCGGAGACTGGGAAGTAGACACCCAAGAATGGCCAGAAACATCACATGAAGCACAATTTATCACCTTCAAAAAACCGTATCGGGAAGCCGTAAGCGCCGACAACATGATCGCGTTGGAAAACGAAACGCATTACGACAAAGAAATCCAACTCGACCGCTCACAATTCCAACTGTTTAATACTCAAGACCTCAGATCAGTCCAAATAACGCAGAAAAACCTCCTAGAAGATGGATGGGACTATCCAGAAAACTTTGATGGAGAGGCCTTCGAAAAAGGAAAATACAAAGGCAACAAATGGGGTGGCAAATTCCTCCGCGCACCAGACATATTCTACACAATTCTGGATAAAGCAGGTGATAAATTGACTCCAATAGGAGATATTGGAGATGTATCTTTTGGAGTAAAAACTGGTTGTAACGAATTCTTCTATCTTCCAAATAAGCACTTTGAAATTGAACCTACAGAAGATGGCGAATTCTACGAGCTAATTCCGAAAGAAGATGATTATCCTGAGGATCTTAAAGTGAGGTCGGAGCATCTAAAACCTTCAGCAAAAAATACGAGTGACCTTGAACAGGTTTGGATAGAAAATGATGTTGAGAAGTACCTCTTTTGGCCAGACTCACCAGATAGAGATAAGTTACAGGAGTCTGAGAGCTATATAGAATGGGGAGAAAAGCAAGAAGACCATAATGGAAAATGGTCAGAGAGATCTACAGTTCAAAGTAGAAAATCATGGTGGTGGCTAGGAGATAGAGAAATCTCAGAACTTAATGTCAACTATATGATAAACCAGCATATGCGTTTTTACTACAAAGAAGGAGGTCTAGCTGTCAGCAATAACTTCCATGAAATACATGCTGAACCTGGCTTGTCTAAAGAGCTAGCTACTGTTACTAATAGTACATTCCAGGCCTTACTTTTGAATATTCTTGGTAGATCTAATTTTGGCGGAGGCCTCCTAAAGTTGGAGACTTATGAGGCTGCAGAACTTTACACTGTTGATCCAAGAGATGTTTCAGACCTAGAAGTTCCAAAAAAGAGCCTCAAGAATGTCGCCCAAAAATCACTATTTGAGGAGATTGGTTTGGAGAGGAATAGGCCTATTCGTGAGCAGGAGCCTGATCCTTTGCCTGATCGGAAGGAGTTGGATGATATCGTGTTTGATGCGTTAGGTCTTTCCGAGGGTGAGAGGAAGGAGGTTTACTGGAGTGTTGCAGAGTTGGTGAAGGCCCGGCTGGATAAAGCGGAGAGTGTTTGAGATATGAGTGAGGATGCAATTTCTCATACCTTGGAAGCCATTTTGGCTTTGTTTGTGTTAGGTGTATTCATCACTGAGATTTTCCCTGTTTTGTTTGAGCAGCTTGATTATGGATTTGAGTATACTTTGATGTTCTACCTTGTGGGTATTGCTGCAGGGCTCGCAATAATTCTTTCGGTAGTGGAGGAGTGGTCATCTTGAAGAGGAAGAATGAATTGATTCTTGGACTTGCAACTATTCTTTTTGGTGCTCTCTATTTTGTATTGGATAATATCTGGGATATTAACTCAGAATGGATTGAGAGACTCACTTTGACCAATACTATTTTGATCTTCTTCGTGGTGATATTGTATGGAACTCACCGAGGTGTAAATTTACTTGACAATTTAGGTGCACTTGGAAAAGAGACAGCGGATGAAGAGTGAGAATATTTTACTTTTGGTGTTGTCTACTTAATAACAGAAAGTGTGTCTTGGCATTGAACACTTTTGGCAGAAAGTGTGCACTCACAGATTACACTTTTGGTCAAAACAGGTTGGACAAACTCAAATTTATTACGAGATTACCGTAATTTAGATGTTTTGTTTAAATATAAAATATGGCTTTTACGATTTAGTCATAATTTCTAATTCTAATTAAATAAGAGATAATCTTAATTCTGAATTTACCATAATTGGTTAAGTTGTTACATTTTTCTCGTAATTTTATCTCTTTCTTATTAAATAAAACCAAGTTTTTACGATTTTCTCGTAAACTCGAAACTTATTTATAAGTAAGAGACAAATGTTTACGATAGAAGTGTAATGAGTGTTGAGAGAGTTTTGTCGTCTTCGAGTAAGGTGCAAGTTTTGCGTGTGTTGAGCGGTAGCTCTAGTGCTTTTTCGCCTAAGGAGTTGGAGAAGGAGACTACTAAGAATATTTCTGTGATTTACGATGCTGTCCGTGATTTGGAAGAGGAAAAAGTTATCAGCAGTGTAAAAGCTGATGGTAAGACTAACTACTACAGGTTGAACAGGAATAGTGGCGTGGCTTCTCAGATAAAACAGCTTTTCAAAACTGAAAGCAGGGATTACGGCCTGGAAGATGTTCCAGCGAACCTGCAGAATATTCTCTTTGATGTTGAGGATAAGTTAAGGAACAAAGTTGAAGGCCTTGAGATGATTTTATTGTTTGGCTCTGTTGCCAGAGGCGATTTCACTCCTGAAAGCGATATAGACCTCTACTTAGTCCTAGATGAGAAGGACAAGGAGAAAGAGGACCAGATCTACGATATCCTAGAAAACTATGAGAAAGAATTTTCTGTGGTTTTTAGAGATGAAGAAAGTTATAGAGAAGAATTTGGAGAGGAGCACTCAGAATTAGGAAACTCTATTTTGGTTGAAGGTTATAATGTAATCTACATGTCGGAAGATTTAGATAATCTTCTAGATGATAAAATGAATTTAAAGACTCTAAGTGAGGATTTAAGCGACTCTTGGGATCTAAAAACTCTCAAGACACATACCAAAGATGATCTCAAAATGAAGAAACTCAAAGACCATCTTATAGATGAGTTAGAATCAGGTGATAAAAGATGAGAAAAGAGGATGAGTGGAAGGAAGACTGTATGGAGGAAAGAGAAATCAGTGTAGGTCCTGGAGCAGATACGATTGATAGGCCTACTGAAAGAGAAAGGCTTGCAGAGCGGAAAAAGTCTAACTCCGAGTATTTCCTGAATGCTGCTAGAAACTTGCTTGGTACCGATACTCCTGCTGGCGTATTTGTTTTAGGGCATCTGGCTGTTGAGAAGAAAGTAGAACAGGCTCTAGCGTTGAAAGGATACAAGGTAAATACTCATATCTGTACGATTAAAGGTCTCTCCAGAGTTCTTGAGGAGAAAGATCTGGCCAATGACATGGATAGGATTTACAAGAGAAGGCAGGATGTGAATTATCAGACCGAGATTACTGACACAGTTGAGGAAGAGGCTGAGGAATTTATGGACCAGAGAGTTGAGCCATTTATCGAGGAAATGAATGATTTGATTGAAGGACTGTAGCAAAATCCATCTACTATTTTTCAAATTTTTGAGAATGTTTTCAATTTTTTGAATTAATCGCATAGGAGGATTAGAACTTTAATTATTCTGCATAATATGTGTTTATAGTTGATAGTCTGTGAAGAACCGTGAGATAATTGATAATAGTGAAGGCCGTAAGCTTGTAAGTTTTCTGAAGAATAAGCTTGAGGAGAATAAGGATGGTTTTGATGTTGCGACTGCTTTCTTCAACATTGAGGCCTTTTCCATGGTGAAAGATGAGCTTGAAGGAGTGGAAAGATTAAGGCTATTATTAGGTAAGTCTCCAGAGTTTGAGAACGATAGGACTTTGGGAGATGCGATCCAGGAATTTATTGAGAGCGATGTCGAAGGCCTTGAGTTCTCCCGCGAGAATCATGAAGCAGTCGAGGATTTGATTGAGTTATTGGAACAGGATAATGTAGAGGTCAAGGTCTACGATGAGAATTTTCTGCATGGTAAGGCCTATATTTGGGATGATGAGATTGTAATTGGTTCCTCCAACTTCACTGCTGCAGGGCTCACAACCAATAATGAGTTGAACTCTGTAGGCCCTGCTTCTAAGGCCAGGTATACTCGTGATGAATGGTTTGAGAAGTTCTGGGATCTGGCTAGCCCTTTCAATGAAGAGCTTATAGAGCTCCTGGATGAGTCTCGTTTCGGTACGGAGGAGTACAGTCCTTACCAGGTTTTCATGAAGACTCTATACGAGTATCAAAAAGATGACCTGACTCAGAACTTAGGTTCTGAGGAAAGAGGAGAATCAGGTATTGACTTGACAGAGTTCCAGGAGGATGCGGTTAAACGTGTATTTACGCGTATGGAGAAGTACGGAGGTTGTATGGTTGCCGACTCTGTAGGCCTCGGTAAGACCTATATTGCGAAACGTATGATTGAAGAGTTCGGCTCGATGAGGAAGAAAAATTACCTGATTGTCTCTCCTGCATCCCTTGAAGGTATGTGGACTGAAGAGATGAAAGATATCAATTTGAGCGAGAATATTTTGACTCAGGAAGCTGTTGCCCGTGATAACTGGGAGAGAAAGGCTGAGAAAGCCACAGGCGGAAAGCTTGAAGATGTAGAACTGGTAGTTGTTGATGAGAGCCATAACTTCAGGAATCCCAAGTCTAACCGCTGGGAGCATCTATTCACTATTCTGAACGAGAAGATCAAAGGTGAAGATAACAAGCCATATGTTCTCTTCTTGACCGCTACCCCTATCAACAACTCTGTCTGGGATCTTTACTGGCAGTTAATGCTGATGCTAGAGCACAACCGCGCTGCCTTCATTAAGGAAGGTATTACAGATCTATACGAGAAATTCCAGGAAGTTGAAGAGGCCGGAGATCCTTCGCTGCTTAACGATTTATTAAATGAGATATCTGTCAGAAGAACTAGAGAGTATATTCAGGAGAACTACCCTGATGTTACTTACGAAGATGAGGACGGTAATGAAATCAAACTAAACTTCCCTGAGAGAAAGCTCGATGATATCACATATGCTCTTGATGAGTCGTATCAGGGATACTTTGCTGAGATATCAAGTAAGATTAAAGATGAGTTGACGATGGCTTATTACCGGCAGCTTGATTACAAAGACAAGAAAGAGCTTACCCAGGATGAGGAGCTTGAGAGAGGCCGTATGAAAGGTATGCAGGGAATTTTCGAGAAACTGCTTTTGAAGAGATTAGAGAGCAGTGTCGGCGCTTTTAGAAACAGTATAGATAACCACATCGACTTCCTTCAACAGACAAAGCGGCACATAGATGACGGAAAAGTGATGTCCAAGAGTACATACAGAAAACATATACTGAAAGTTGAAGAAGAAATCCCTGAAGAAGAGTACCGTGAAGAACTTGAGAACATTGATTTAGACGAGTACAAGTCTGATGACTTTTTAGAGGATATTCAGAAGGATATCGAGGTCTTCAAGGATATTAGAGATATGATTGAAGATATCGGTTATGAGGAAGATGCCAAGATCCAGACTCTGGAACAAGAACTTTATCAGATGTCTAGAGAGGAACAGATCGTCGTGTTTGCCTTCTACTCAGATACTATCCAGTACATCTACAATTATCTCTCCAATTCGGAAAAATTATCTGATAAGAGGATAGAGATGATCACAGGTGACTCCTCCACAACGGAGCGGGAAGAAAAGATAGAGGCCTACAGAGAGGACAACCTGGATATAATTCTGAGTACAGATGTTCTTTCGGAAGGCCAGAACCTTCAGAAGGCCAAACATCTCATCAACTACGATCTTCACTGGAACCCTACACGGATGATTCAAAGAGCTGGAAGAATCGACCGTATAGGAACCCCTCACGACGAAATTATCATACATAACTTCTTCCCTTCAGATGAGTTGGAGGAACTGCTCGAACTGGTCCAGGTTTTAGAGAACAAGATTTCGGATATTGATCAAGCTGTGGGAATGGATCAGAAAGTCTTAGATGAAGATATTAACCCCAAAGTCTTTGGTACAACTAGCTCGCTAGATGAGGACACCCTGGAAAGAATTCGAGAAAATGATCAGAGCGTTATGGATGAGCTTTCAGATGATGCTTTAGGAGGCGGTGAAGGTTTCTGGCAGCCGATTAGAGATTACATGGATCAAAGAGCTCAAGAAGAATTAGAGAAAATCCCTAAAGGCATCTACAGCGGCCACAAAGAGAATGCTAGAGGCATATTCTTCTATTATCAGTATGGAGATGACTTCCATTACTGGTACTTCTGCGACCTCGAAAACAACAGAATAATTGAGAACAAGTCAGAGATCCTGAAGCTTATCTCAGTAGATCCAGAAGAAGAACGGGAAATACCTGACTTCTTCGACAAGGTTTATGAGAAAAGCTCAAAAGTCAGGGAGGAACTTGAATCAGACTACAAAGCTATAGAACAGTCAGCTTCAGATGACAAGATGAAAGAATGGGACAACGAGAGATCCAAGAAATTCCTGATTAAACTGGATCGCTCATTGAAGAAAGAAGTTAGAGAACACCTCAAAAAGTATCCTGATGATAAAGAGTCGCAGAAACAGATAGATCAGATAAGAGACAAGCTAAGAAAAATCACGATGACCAAAAAGAGAACCTCAGAAGTAAGGAGATACTGGAGAGAGTTTAAAGGCGAAAACGGTCACGGCGACTGGAAGAACTTGGCTGATCAAATGGAAAACTTCCTAGAAGACAAAACAGAGTCTAACAATACAGAACTAGAAGAATTTAACGAAGACAAACTGAAGTTAATTACAATAGAGTTTATTTCATAGAAATATTTTTCATTCGACTAAAAATCTCTATAAGTTTCGAGAAGTCTTTTTTAGTTAGTACCTGCAGACATATTTCTGGCTGTTTCCTGGTCGAATCTTTCCCTGTTTTCGTCCAGTTTTTCTTCGACTGCTTTCTGGATATCTATGTCGAGGTGCTGGGCCATGTTGAGGCTGTACAGGATTATGTCGGCGAGTTCTTCACGGATGCCGTCCATTAACTCGGAGTCTTCTTTTATCTTCTCTATGGAGATGTTGTCCTTCCACTGGAAGATCACAGTGTTCTCTGGAGAACTCTGTTCACGGCACGCTTTCTCTACGAGAAAGATGCGCGCTCCATCAACTCTGAGGCCTCTATAGTGATTGACATGGCGATTTTTTTCGGCTGGTGGAACTGTTCCTAGTCACGTTTCTCCTTGAATTCCGCGTATTCTTCCTCAGGATCTTTTAGACCCATAGCTAATATTTATATGGGAAATCTTTACTGTTTTTGGAGAATTTCACTAATTTGTAGTTGCTAGATTCAAATCAGATCTGCTCTAGTCACTAAGCCTATATAGTCACCATCTTCCTTGACCAACACAGCGGAGTCTTCCCTAATTATTTCTTTGAAGGCCTTTAGTGGCATTGATGGGTTGATTCTGTGTATTCTGGTCCTGTGTGGGCCTCTATTTTTTCATCAGGATTTGATGATTCCAGCAGGTTTTTGCTGTCGATTCTTCCTGTTTGTTCGCCTTCTTTTTTGGACTGGTAGCTGGGAAGGTTCCTGTAATATATTATTTCCAGTAAATGGGAATTATTTTATTTACCTATTTCAGTTTTGAAAACAAATTACTGGATGTGATTAGATATGAGTATAGAAATTGAAAAACTGGATGAAGATCCTGTAGAAAATTCTAACGTCGAGATAGTAGAGAGGAAAGGCCTGGGGCATCCGGATACGATCTGTGATAGTATTGCGGAGAAAGTATCGGAGAAACTCTCAGAGGCCTATAATGAAAGGTTTGGTAAGATCCTGCATCACAACACTGATGAGGTTCAACTGGTCGCCGGAAGTTCGAGGCCTGAATTCAATGGAGGGGAATTGGAAGAAAAGATCTATGTTCTATTGGCTGGGAGAGCTACGAAAGAGTATCAGGGAGAAAAAATTCCTGTCGATCAGTTAGCGATAAAGGCTGCTAAAGAGTTTATCGAGGAGAATTTCAAGGTTTTGAGGCCTGAGCATTTCGAGTTTGAGTCAAAGATCGGGCCGACCTCAACTGATTTAGAATCCGTCTATGAGAGGGATGAAGTTCTTTCGAATGATACGAGTTTTGGCGCCGGTCATTTTCCGTTGAGTGATGCAGAGCAATTAGCCCTTGACTTAGAGGAAAGGGTTAGAACCATCGAAGAGGCGGGTGAGGATATCAAAGTTATGATTGAGAGAGAAGGTACTTCAGTTGATGTGACTGTAGCCGTCGCCGGAATCGCCCCGAGGATAAAAAACCTAGGACAATACAGGGATTTTATAGAGGAAGTAGATCAAGAGGTTAAAGAGGCCTCAAGTCAGAAGTTCTCTGAGGTCGATGTGACGGTTAACTCTGCCGATGACTTGGAAAATGGGGAAGTTTATCTGACTGTGACAGGTACTTCTGCGGAAAACGGTGATGACGGTAGTGTGGGCCGAGGAAACAGGTTGAACGGGTTAATTACTCCTATGCGTTCGATGAGCTTGGAGGCTCACTCCGGTAAAAATCCTGTGACTCATGTCGGGAAGATTAACCAGGAAAGAGCATTGGAAATTTCGAGAAAGGTTCATGAAGAAACCGGAGGTTTCTGTCAGGCCTATGTACTGAATCGGATAGGAGAATCAGTTAACGAGCCTGTAGTTTTTCTGAAAGTCTCTGGAAAAACTGAAGGCCTGAAAGAGGTGATCGAAAAGGAAATCTAGAAAGATATTTTATCTATGTCTTCTAGGTCATTTACCTTTCCTTGGAATTCCTGTACAGAATTACGGTAGGCCTCAAGTAGGTCATCCCCTACTCTTGTGATGTATGTGTTATTTTGAGGGTTGTATCCTTCGAGTGGTGCTATTATCTTGGGCTTGACTTCGTAGCTAAGGATTGTTGAATCCCCTTTCTGTTGCAATGATAGAATACCTATTACAGATATAGCCTCTCCCTTACTGTTTTCTAATACTTTTTCGTTCAGGCCTTCAGTATCTATTTTAGCATAAGTATTTTCTTGAGAGACCCAGTAGTTTCCCTCTTCATCGCCGGATAAGACTCCTTCAAAAATTGCGTCTTCGGTGTTTTCGTTCTCAGGTTCTAGCCTCACATCCCTGATTAAATAAGAAGACTTTAATCCAATTACCCAGGAAAATGCAGCAGATTTAAAGAGAGAAAGGTAAATATGGGTTTTTTGACTTGTGTTGGCAGCGTTGTATTAATCTTAGTTGTTTTACACCTTTTTTACAGGTTGATTCTTTTTTGGAAGTGAGAAATCCGGTGTTTTTCGGTTGGGTCCTCTTGCCCGAGGCTTGCTGAGTTGCAAGCCAGGCCAGGTCATCCCAACCTACTTTTCCTGTATCAGTTATACAGGATAAAGAGATTGGATATATACTTAATATTAGAAGTCACAGCAACACCTCTAAAGGCCTCGAATATTTGCCTTGCTTTGTGTGCTTTCTGTGACATATCAATACTATGCTGTCGGACCTTTTTAAATGTTTGTTTCCATAGATTTCTGGGTAAAATGCTCTCCCCGAGTTATTGAATTAAGGCCTTTTTATTCAAGACGAGCTATTAATTAATTGTAACTGCGGGAGTTATAATTTATGACAGAGTACCAGCCTGGCGTCTGTAACATCAACCAGAATGAATCAAGGAAGAGGTATATCTCAGGAGGCCTAGGTTTTCTCTTGGCTGCAGTTTCAGCGATACTTTACGGTTTTCAAGGCATGAGCACCCAGTATCTTCTGGCAGTACTTATCTTCTCAGTTTTCGGATCAATGGGCTTTATTCAGGGACGGAAAAACTTCTGTATAGCCTACGCCAGCCAGGGAACTCGAAAGACTGGCGAAGAAACTGAAGAAATAAAGGATGACAGTAGCTTGAGCGCTGATAGAAAAACGGCTTTAAAGACCGGCTTGGAGGCCTTTATATCAGGCCTTTTGATAACTCTGGCAGTTCATCTGTTTTTTATGATCATCTAGAGAATGAAGATTTTTTTTGAGTTATAGTTTATACGTTTTCATTCCAAAATTTGTCTGTGAGCGATAGAAGAAATATTCTGATCCTGATGTTGACCACATTGGCAGAGGTCATCGGATTCGGCATACTGATTCCTATTGTTCCTTTGATGTTTGTGGAGCCGAGTTCACAGTTTTTCATTTTACCGTCCAGTTTTTCAACTGAGACAGGTTATATTTTGTTAGGCCTTCTCGTCGGAGCTTATCCATTGATGCAGTTTCTGGCAACACCGATTTTAGGAGAGTTAAGCGATATCTACGGTAGGAAAACTGTTATGAAGATCTCGATTCTTGGGACAGTTCTCTCACATCTGATTTTCGCTTACTCAATAATCACAGCAAATATACTGGTGCTTTTCATCTCAAGAATCGTAAACGGGTTAACAGGAGGATTGAACTCGGTAGTACAGGCCTCGGTCGCAGATATTTCAACTGAGGAAGATAAATCTCAGAACCTGGGTAAAATTGGTGCAACTTTCGGAGCAGGTTTTGTTATAGGGCCTTTCCTCGGCGGCCTATTATCGACGGAGGGATTCGCAGTCATAGGAATTTCTACTCCATTCATCTTTGCCGCGTTACTGAGTTTCGCCAGCTTCCTTTTCGTAAATAAAGAACTGGAAGAGACCTCGCCTATGAAATCAGGTAAGATCAACTGGCTGAAACCTTTTACCCAGTTGAAAAGAGGCCTTGGAATGAAGAATTTGAGAAAATTATTCACAGCTAATTTCTTTTATTTCTCAGGCTTTGCATTTTTCACTACTTTTCTCTCAGTCTTACTCGTTGAACGATTTTCGTTCACACAGCTTGAGATAGGGAATACTTTCTTACTGATAGGCCTGGTAATAATGTTCACTCAACTGGTATTGATTCCAAGGCTGTTTCCAAGGTTCAGCGAGGAAATAGTTATGCCGATTACATTAATGCTTACAGGCCTTGGAGTCTTGATTCTGGGATTACAATCCAATGTAGTGTTGTTCCTATTTTTCGCATCGATTTTCTCAATGATGAACGGGATCACAAATATTTCACTGGAGACTCTGGTTTCTAGAAATGCACATGAAGATGATCAAGGCCTTGCACTTGGAACCAATCAGAGCCTAAGATCACTGGCTAATGCAGGGCCTTCAATGCTTTCAGGAGTCGCTGCAGCACTCTTTAGTTCTGCTACGCCGATCTACATCGCTGGAGGCATAATCATGTTGACAGGGCTTACTTATTTCCTGACCGAAATTTTCGGGAATTAAGTTTTTCACTTAATCGAGTTAATTTAACTTATGGATAGACTTAGAGCCAAAAAACCTGTTACAGATATTGGGGAATGGTATGTTGGGTTTATATCGGAAATTCTAACAGAAAAAAGCAATGTAGTATTAAAAAATGGGATTACCCTCGAGTTAACCCCTGAATTATTAGATTTATTCAGGTCAAGACTTGAATCAGAAGAGAAAGGAGCAAAAATCTGGTATAAAAAGAAAAAATAAATGTAAAATTCTTTAAGATCTATCTGTTCCCAGAAGGACTGCTGTAAAGACTACTGCAGCATTTGCATGAGTCAAGGACAACATAATTACCTCGATCATCCCTGCGCCTGGCTGTTCTACAGCAAATATAACCGAGCTGAATGATAGCAGCATAACTGCTGAAGCTGTCAGTAGATAGTCTCTGTAAGGCCTTTCTCTGAATCTCTTGAAAGCCTCCCAGAGACCGAAACCCGTAAGGCCTGTGAAAGCTGTAAATACTGCTACAGGTCCATAAGTAAGAGGCATGAAAGCCGTATCTGTCATCAAGAGATTTTGAGCTATCGCCACGACTGTCACGTTCGCGATTACCGCTGCTATTGTCGCTGTCAATCCTTCCTTCAAACTGTAATCATCTAACACCATAATTACTAATTCTTTTCAGGCCTAAAAAAAAGTCTAGTGGTTGATGATCAAAGATTTAAGGCCTTGATACAAATAAACTTTTATGTCAATCTCTCTTTCAGGGCCTTTCCCGTTTTTCATGAATGATGAATGGGAAAGGAGTATCGTTCTCAGGTTCGGAAGCTTCAAAAGAAATAGAGGATCTGGTATCCACTTCAAAATCCCGTTCATCGAAAAAGCTGTGACTGTACCGATTTACGAGGACTCTGTTGATGTGATGAAACAGGAAGCTATAACTAGGGATAACGTACCGGTGGAAGTCGACGGTGTAGTTTTCTTCGAGGTAAAAGACAATGAACAGGACGTTAAGGATGCGATTGTTAATGTCGGAGATTACAGAAAACAGACTCTAAACTATGCTACAAGTATACTGAGAGATTTAGTCGGAAAGAAGGAACTAGATGATTTATTGCAGAGAAGGGATGAGATCGGTGATGAGATACAGAGAAAGCTCGATGATAAAACTGATTCATTCGGTGTCAATGTCTTGGACGTCGAGATTCAAAACATCAACCTCCCGGAGAAGATGGAACGAGCGATGGCTGCCCAGGCAGAAGCAGAAAGAGACAGAAGAGCCCGTAGAACCAATGCACAGGGAGAATTAGAAGCTGCTGTCAAACTACGTCAGGCCTCAGAAATCATAGGAGAAAAAGGCTACAGAATGAGAACACTTCAGACTCTTGACTCCGTCGCAGCGGAAAACTCAACGATTGTAACTTTCCCAACCGAGTTAATCGGGGGAATGGCTTCAGGAGAGAACGAAGAAGGCCTACAACAAGTGCTTGATAACATATCGGATATAGATCTCTCAAACTTTGATATCGGGAATCTTGAAGATATGAGCGGAGAAGAAATTAAAGAAGGCTTAGAAGAGCTTTCAGAATAAAAAACTCTGATTTTATTGTGGTTCAGAGATAAAAGTTTCTCTTCATATTTTTTCTTTCATATGATCCCTTTTGAACAAGAGGCCTCACTTACTGAATCAGAGGAATATGTCGAATCAGTCTTAGAGAGGCGATGGAATCATGTTGTCCGAGCTACTTCAGGAGTACTGGATGATATAGGTGAAAGGTATCCGTCTGTTTCTGAAAGAGTCAGTGAATCAATCAGAGAGGATATCCAAGACGGAATGGATCAGGTGTTTAGGCCTGGAGTCCCGGATTTCATCGCTTTTGATGATAATGGAGATTATCTCTTTGTTGAGGTAAAGTCCAGTGATGATGGTTTGAGACATACTCAGTTGAAATGGCTGAGAGATTTTCAAGGTATTAACTGCGAGATCTGGTTCTCGGAACACGTTAAAGATTATGAGAAAATTGAGGCCTCAAGCTTTGGAAGTTTCAGTTTAAGAGATAAACGCGGGGACTCCGAATATGAGATAAAAGAAATTGAGGAAGGATATACAGTTGAGCTCCCGGAAGAGCTTGCATCGATCACAGGCCTGAAATCTGGCGACAAAGTTTCGTGGCGTCTCAAAAGTAAGGATGAACTAGTCATGGATACCAGATAGTGTAGAATTCACTTTATAATAATTGAGGCCTTGAATTTCTTTAGAAAGAATGTTTGGCGGGTTGGTGTAGTGGACTATCATTGGCCGTTTGGGACGGCCAGACCGCGGTTCAAATCCGCGACCTGCCAATCTCTCTGATGATCTACTGTAGTTTTTCTGAAAATGTTAAGAGCATAGCTACATTATAACTGTTCAAATGCTCTACCAACTACCTCGCTTAATGCAGGATGAATATGAATCGCATCCTTAATATCTGAGACTCCGCCATTCGAACGCATCACGGGCAAAACTTCATGAATCAAAGTTGAGGCCTCAGGTCCGATAATATGGACTCCAAGAACCTCGTCTTCTCTAGCTAGGACCTTGACAAATCCGTCTGCTTTCAAGGCCTGGCCCATACCCGTGTTTTCATAATCGTAGACTGATTTTCTGTACTCTAGATCTTTTTCCTCAAGTTCTTGTTCAGTCTTTCCTACTCCAGCGATTTGAGGCTTGGTAAATACTGCGTGAGGCATTGCTGTAAAGTCTGTCTCGGCGTTTTTACCTGATATATTTCTGTAAACGATTGAGGCCTCGTAGTTAGCTGAATGTTTAAACATGAAGTTCTCGGCTATATCTCCAAGTGCATAAATTCCGTCTACCGATGTCATCAGGCCTTTATCAGTCTTTATAAATCCTCTATCGGTTAAAGAGATGGAAGTATGGTCTTCAAGATTTAGTTTGTCGGTGTTAGGTCTTCTACCGGTCGCCATCAATAACTTGTCGGCTTTCACTGTTTTACCATTATCTAGATGTGTTACTTTTTCACCATTTTCCTCTTCAATTTTTTCTGCTGAGGCCTCAAGGATGACATTGTACCTTTCATCTGCTATTTCAGTGAATTTTTCGGAGACTTCTTTATCTTCTCTCTTCAGTAATTTATCGCCTCTCTCGATAATTGTTACTTCTGTACCCATCTCGCTGTAGAAAAACGCCAGCTCTGATGCGATATAACCTCCACCAACAATTAACAGGGATTCAGGCCTCTTATCGGGATTTAACGCGTCTTTACTCGTCCAGTAATCGACCTCTTTTACTCCTTCAACTGGAGGGACAAAAGGCCTGGAACCTGCTGCAATCAGAATTTTTTCAGCAGTCAGTTCTTTGCCGTCGACCTCAACTACTCTATCATCGATGAATGAGGCCTCTGCTCTGTATAGATCGTAATCATCGGCTCTTTCAACACCTGATTTTATGGCTTCCGCGTCTTCAGAGACCGAATTATTGACTTCTTCAATTATACTTTCAAAATCTATATCTTGAATAGAGGCCTCGATTCCAAATTCTTCACTTCTATTAATTTCAGAGAGGACTTCTGCCCTGTGAATCAACATTTTAGACGGTATACATCCCCTGTTAAGACATGTTCCTCCAAGCGGACCTGGCTCAATCAACGCTACTTTCTTCCCTTTTGAGTTCATCGCTGATGCCACGTCAAGGCCTGATCCTGCTCCAATCACAATTAAGTCGTATTCTTCCATGCCGAGTTCACAAATTAATCTTACTCAGGCCTGTTTAAGATGGTTGGAGTTGCCTGAAAGAAACTGAAAAATATATGTATTATTTATTCATCGTCGTGATCGTGGTCGTCTTCTTCTGTAAGGTCTATGCCACAGGTCTTACAGACTTTTTCTTCATCTTCGTCGCTCATTTAAAACACCTCCGTGTTTTCCGGTGGTACAGAAAATCTCTGGTTTTCGAATCTCCGCTCATTAGTTTGTCATCTCTTCTCCGTTGGCCCAGGCCTTTAGGGTTTCATAATCTGTTTCTCCGCAGATGAATTGGTCTGTTTCATTGTTGAAGAAGTAAGGTACTCCGCCGCAGTTATTATCACCTTTCTTATCGTAATAGATTTCTCGGTTGTCTTCGTCGTTCCAGACCTCGAGTTTTTTAATTTCTATCTCTTTTTCTTGTTCAAGTTTCTCTACTTTAGGCCTCATGGACTCACAGTGAGTGCATCCATCTCCGTAGAATTCGTACAGTGTCACAATAATTCACATAGGATGATTGTAGGGCCTTCTTTTTGAATCTTCTATACGAATAAGGTAATCATGCTGGAGTTCCTCTGGAAATTTATAGCAGGCCCTATTGTCGCAGAAGCGATAGGAGGGCCGGCTGTATGGAAGGGAGTTGAAGCAGTCGCAGGTTACAATATTTACAATACTGTTTTATGGGCTGTTTTAGCAGTCTTTGCAGTACTTTTGATTCCAAAAATATTTGAAAGAGATGAGATAGAACTTGATGGGTCTAAGGCCTTGGCTCTTGTACCTCTAATTGTCTTTGCAGGAGTATTAAGGTTTGTTCAGGATGCAATAGATCTCCCGCTTGCAGTTGAAATTCTTTTGATAACCCCTGTTATATACATCTGGGTCGCAGCTATAGCTATAGCAATTATGCTATCCCGGGAGTACTTGGATCTCAAATACCGGTATATCAATGGAATAATAATTACAGCCATATTCGCTGTTATTTCAATTCTTGAGGTCCCGTTGATAGCGGTTGCAGGGGTAACAATATCTTCAGGAATTATAACAGGCCTTTATTATTACTTAACAGATGGAACAGAGTATCAGTCCTATCCTCTAGCCTTGGCTGTTATGAGCCAGTTCTTTGAGGCCTTTTCATCTATCTACGGGTTTTCTCAGGGTTATGAGGCCCGTCAACTGATTACATCGACTGTTGTGGATCTGATAGGAGCCTCAGGTTTCCTTGCTGTAAAAATCGTGATTTTAGGCTTGGCATTGGATGTCTTCACTGAACTCGAGGATAGATGGAGGTTTATCTTGTTAGTTGCGCTTTACTCCATTGGTTTTGCGACAGGGACTCGAGTTGTCTTGAGGGCATCTCTCGGCGTTTAGAAAATAAAAGTTATTTATGTAATGGATTCGAAGGGTTTCTGTATGAGAAAGGCCTCAATCCTGATAATTGTATTTTTCACGGCCACAGCGGTCGCAGGTCTTGAAGTTTCTTCTGAGCAGGTCGAAGGTACTGCGACGGTAGACAGTCCGGGAGAGGTAAATATATCGGTCATAAACAACCATTCCTCACAGCAGGATATAGAGTTAGGTCTCAGAGATTATTACAGAAGCCAGTGGTACAGTTATCCGGGAAGTAAAGAAGCGGATCCAAATGAAGAAGTCGAGTTCCCGGTCACAATAGATCCTGATGATTCGGCGGTACAGGGAATTTACAGGGCAGATTTCACTGTTCGATCCCAGGAAGCAGAGGTCAGGGACAGTTTCTCGTACAGAGTCACCAGAGATACAGGCCTGAACCTGATAGATGTAAGCCAGAAGGAAAGTTACAGGCCTGGTGAAAAGTTTGATTTAGACCTTGTTTTCCGTAATGTTGATAGTTCTACTTCGGATTACAGAGATGTGTCTGTCTCGGTTTTTAATCAGTCTTCTAATGTGGAGCTCGGGCCTATTGTTCCTGGAGGAGAGAGAAGAATCAGCACAAGCTTTGAAATTCCTCGTTACGAGTCTCCAGGGGACAGGCAACTTGTTATCTCGCTGAACGGCAGGAATTACACTGAATCAGTCACTATTGAGGAACTGGAAGATATCGATGAAAAAATGGGTACGGAAAACCGTATATTGGTAGTGAACGAACGAATCGAAGTCAAAAACACGGGCAACGTAGATTATAACTATACTCATACGATTGAAAAACCCTCTTACATTTCCCCGGTGGTAGAGGCCTCTGGTGCAGAGAGACTGGATACCGAGAGCGGTACATCTTACAGATGGCAATTAAATCTTGAACCAGGTGAAGAAGCAGTGATAGAAGCGAGGACCGATTACTGGATTCCTATGACAGGCCTTCTCCTGCTTATAGCAGGATTTCTGGCTCTGAAAAAAATTACTTCAGGCGTAAAGGTCAGTAAAAAAGTCAGGAAAAGTAAAGAAGGCCTTGATGTCACGATTGAAGTCGAGAACTCGAGTTCGCAGGCCTTTGAAGATGTTTTACTGGAAGACTTTATCCCGAATATTGCTGGTCTTCGTTCCAAGTTTGATATGGCAAACCCTGAAGTGAAACAGACAGATGAAGGAGCTGAACTTCGGTGGTGGATTAACGACCTTGAACCTGGAGATCAAAGAATCTTTAACTACAGTATCAGGCCTAAGGTAGAGGTCGAAGAGGGAATAGAACTTGAACCTGCTGTCTTGAAGGACGGAGAATCTGTTCTGGGAAAGACAAAAGAGCTTTCGACAGAGTTCAAGCCAGAGTAGGTATAAAAAAACTTTCAGGCCTATAAATTCTTACAGTAATTAGATTCAACTTACTTGGCTCAGTGCGAAAAATTGTTTTCTTGAATGAGCGAAAAAGGAATTTACCCGACTTAGCTCAGTCTGGCAGAGCGTCCGCCTGTAGAGCGGATTGTCCCAGGTTCAAATCCTGGAGTCGGGATATTAATATTTTTGGGATTTGATAACCTCTAGAAAATCTTTGATTTTCATCAGGGTTCAAATCCTGGAGTCGGGACTAGAGTTCTAATTTAAAAGAGATCATACCCTGAATATAACCAGTAGCGTTCCTATGTCTGGGAGCGTAGCAAGGGGCTTCGAGATTCATTTTTTGCTTGGCGGCTGGAGTTCGGAGGCCTCTACTATTTTTCTACTTCGCTTTTCCAAGGTTCAGAAATAAAAGGAATACAGGCCTGAATATATTTCATGAACTTCAGGGAAAAGTACCAGGACTTCTTTGACACTCTGCATCCCTCCCACAAGGATGAGAAAAGGTTTGTACCGGCGGTCGGGTCTCAGGGCAGCGACTACATGCTTATAGGGGAGGCGCCAGGAGCCAATGAAGTCGAGCAGAAGGAACCATTCGTCGGCAGAGCTGGTAAGAAAATGGATGATATTTTATCTGATATTGGAATGGATCGCAGTGAATTATATATCACAAATTTGGTGAAGGTTAGGCCTCCGGACAACCGTGATCCGAAAAAGAAAGAGATTGAGGCCTGGGCACCGCTTTTAGAGGAAGAGATTGAAAATGTGGATCCAGAGATTATCATTACTCTAGGCAACTTTCCGTCACGTTACATGCTCGATACTCCGAAAGGGATAAGCCAGATACATGGAAGAATTTTCACTCGTGAAGGCCAGAAAATTATGCCGGTTTTCCATCCCGCAGCTACTTTATATGATCAGTCGAAGACTCCGGACCTTGAGAAAGACTTCAGAAAGGCCTTTGGGAAAGAAGATTCCGGTCAGCAAAAACTGAGTGATCTCTAAATGGAAAAATACAGAGATATAATACCGAACTTTGAGGCCTTTCAAGAAGAATGTCAGAAAGAACCGGTTTCTGCCGTAAGAAGAAACGATATCAAGGCCCGGAAAGATTTTGAGGAAAGACTTGAGAAAGATTTTGAATTTGAACAGGCCTCTTGGAATAACAAAGTTTACAGGTTAAAACATGAGAAAAAACCTGGCAAATCGATGCTTCACTGGCGCGGAGAGTACTATGTTCAGGAAGAAAGTGCCGCTGTACCAGTCAGCGTGTTAGAACCAAGGTCTGGAGATGAAGTACTTGATATGTGTTCGGCACCTGGTGGAAAGACGACTCAGATCGCTGACAGAATCAAAAATGAAGGCCTTGTAGTTGCTAATGAGGTATCGGATCAGAGAATGAAAAGCCTTCACGCCAATATTTACAGGACCGGCGCCTTCTCAGTAAATGCATTAAATAAGGATGGTAGAAGAATTCCAGAGGACAGAGAATTTGATAAAATATTAGTTGATGCTCCTTGTTCTGGCGAGGGAAATAACTGTCGTAGAGAGGAAGAAGAAATGGCTTCTGAACAGGAATCAAAGGATCTCGCAAATTTACAGCTCGATTTACTGGAAAAGGCCTTTAATCTTGTTAAAGAAGGTGGAGTCGTGGTTTACTCCACATGCACTTTTTCTCCTTACGAGAATGAAAACGTTGTGAATCAGGCCTTGAAAAATAACAATGTTGAACTTGAGGAAATTGAGTTAGAGTTTAATCATGAAAGAGGCCTTCAAAGTTATCAAAATCTTGATTTCGGCGAGGAAATGGAGAAAACTGTCAGGATTTATCCTCATCATTTACGGAGCGGAGGGATGTACGTTGCCAAGTTCAAATGTTAGGGATTATCTTAAGGAAAGATTTGGAGTAAATCCTGAAGGAGAATTCTACTACATTGGAGATTACTGGTACTGTAGACAGCCTGAGGAAAAGTACGAGACCAATGGGATCAGAGCAGTCCGTGATATGGATATAGGCCTAAAGCCTACCACATATTTCCTGCAGTTGATCGAAGATGAAATTGAGAGAAACAGGATAGATGTTTCAAGGGAGGAACTTGAGGCCTTGATTGGAGGTTCAATGATTGAAAGAGAGTTAGATGACGCAGATTGCTCCTGTGGTGAACCTGCTGAAAGCAGCAGTTCTTCGAAATGCTGCGGAAAAGGGTATGTCGCAGTTTTCTTTGAGGATAGATGTATTGGCTGTGGTTTCTATATGGATGAATTAGTTTCCAGTAGGGTTCCTGAAGGCCGGGGTAAAGAGCTTCTTGGGGCTTTAGGATTTGCTCATGAGATCTGATAATAGGAATATTCCAAAATTTAGCATCATGAGGATGCTTAATTGCATTGCAAGTACTTCTGGTTCAGTGGAGATTTCCGTAATTTTTGTTCCATAGTCAGCATTCTGGCTGATATAACTGTATCCTAGATAGACTGCTCCGATGCTCAAAGCATCCACTACTTTTGAACCTTCAGCCATATCTGCTATCCAGGCCATTAATCGTTCGCTTTCTCCAGATGACTGAGTTAAACGCCCTGTTGAATTACTTTCTTCATCACCCATATACTCAATGATATATAAAGCTGCTACTACCGCAGAGGCCTGAACAACTGTCACTGCGCTCCCTCCCATAGGCTCATACAGGTCTTGAATCGAGAGTTTAGCTGTTGTGAAGACTACATAGATGTTAAGTATCAATGCCCCAACAGCTAACAAATCGACTTTGGGCATCCTCTCTAAATTTTTGATAAAACTTTTACCCTTAGTCATAATTAATTTTTGGTCGCTAGTTGTTTTTAAGTTTACAGTAAAACTTGCATATCCTTTATAATACTTAAGGCCTAATTAGTTATTGTTGGCGACCATAGCGAGGGGGTTACACCCGTACCCATCCCGAACACGGAAGTAAAGTCCCTCTGCGATCTGAGCAGTACTGCCTTTGGCGGGACACTCAAAACGTTGCCACGCTATTTTTCCCACTTTACTTTTAGCAAAATGAAAAGCTCAATTAGATCGGCAATGGAGCAATCTTCATTGGAAAACACTCATATTGATGATCTGGTGGAGTTAGTAGAACCTATTCTCCAGTATTCTCCGGACGAAGTATATCTAACCGGATCATCAGTGAACTCAGATAATTATGGAGACATTGATGTAGCCATAAATCTATCAAACGACCAAAGTATTTCAAAAATTGAAAATTATCTGCTTAAAGAGCTTAATGAAAGCACGAGATTTGGAACTGATGAGTCATGGATAGGCAAGCATAAATCTGTTGTTAGAGGAACGAGAGACGATGTCAGCTATGATTTCTTCATTTGGGATGATAAAAAGCTGCTTGACGATGAAAAACTGATTCTGGCTGCAGACTAGACACAAAGTTTGATTAAATCTTTCACCAAAACAAAAATTATGAACTTGAGTCGAACTCTGAACAACGCAAGGATTCTAGGCCTTCTATCAGTACTGACAGGCCTGTTTATAGGAGCAGGATACTTGATAGGCGGGACCTCTGGAATGATTACAGGCATAGTATTTGCGGGTATAATGAACTTCGGTAGCTACTGGTTTTCACACAAAATAGTTTTGAAGATGTACAATGCCGGAGAGATCTCCAGGGAGGATAGGCCTGAACTTTATGATGCAGTCGAAAATTTGGCACAGAACGCAGGTTTGCCGATGCCTGATCTGTATATTTCGGATATGGATGTGCCTAATGCCTTTGCGACAGGAAGGAATCCTGAGCATGGGGTCGTCTGTGTAACTCAAGGCCTGATGAGGGATCTTGAGCAGGATGAGATTGAAGGGGTGATTGCACATGAATTGGCGCATATTAAGAATCGTGATACTTTGATTAACGCAGTTGTCGCCACTGTTGCAGGAGCTATCGCGATCCTGGCGGAAATGGTTTTCTGGGGTGCTCTTTTCTCAGGTAGAGATGAGGAAGGTGAGATGCTTTCTGCACTAGCTTTCATGATCCTGACTCCGTTGATTGCTACTTTGATCAGGATGACTATTTCACGGAGAATAGAGTTCCGTGCTGATTCAGATGCTGTAAAGATTCAGGGCAATAGAGAAGGCCTTTCAGATGCTTTAAGAAAAATTAGTTCAGCTAACGAGAGAAAGACTAAAAGGCATAAATCAAAGGTTCAGGAAGCTGGTTCGAACATGTTCATATACAATCCTTTCAGCAGCGAGAAAATAACGCAGTTGTTTTCGACTCATCCATCTCTGGAAAAAAGATTAGAAAATATTGAGGCCTCGGAGATATAGAGAAAATAAGCTATAAACAAGGTTAGAGGCCTATATTGAGGTGTGTTCTCCGATTATTGCATCGTTCAAGTCAGTGTCTTCCATCTCGCAGTTGTTATCTATAATTGAGTTTCTGATTTCTGAGTCGTTGACTTCTGTATCGTGGAAGATTATGACATTTTCAAGCTTGGAGTTTTTCACTGAAGAGCCTTCCATGAGGAAAACATTGTCGTTTAACTCGGAATTTTCTACTTCTCCTCTCACGATCTCTTCATCTATTACTGAGGCCTGAGCATCTAAGTATCCTTCCGGTGTCCCGACATCATGCCATTTTCCGTCAAAGCTGTAGGCGTACATAGCGGTCTGTTCATGAGCCCATTCAAGCAGTCTTCCAGGTTCATCTAGGAACTGGTCTTCCGGAACATCGGTGTTTTCTCTGAAATGTTGCTCATACTTCTCAAATAAGTTGAGATGTTTTTCAGGGTAGAAGTAACAAGCTGTCGAAGCAAGAGTAGACGGCGGTTCCTCAGGCTTTTCCTCAAAACCTACGATTGCGTCTTCATCAGTATCAACGATTCCGAAGCTTGAGGCCTTCGCCAAATCGTTTACATCGAAAACCACATTGGTCGGAGCATTTTTCTCCGTTGAAAAATCTACGAAATCCTTGATTGAGAAGCTGTAGTAGTTGTCGCCTCCAATAATAAGCAGGTCGTCTTTGATTTCTTCCTGTTCTAAAATATTGATTATTGCGCCAATTGTGCCAGGTTTTTCGTCTTCTGAGTCTTGTTCCTCTATTACAACTCTGAGGTTATCGTGATCTGAAATTTCAATATACTTTTCAAAATCCTCTGCAAATTTCTCATTAGTAGAAATCAGGACTTCATCGAAGTCCTTCATTTCATCAACAATATAATCAATTATAGGCCTTTTTCCGAGAGGTAAAAGAGGTTTTGCACGGTCTTTTGTCACCGGCCACAGGCGTGTAGCATGGCCTCCTGCAAGAATCACTGCTTTCATATTACAAAGTATTACTTTCTCGTTTTTATTCCTTGCTACAGACGATTCTCAAGTTCAGGGTCATCTATCTCATAGTCATGATCCTCTGAACTGTCAGCAGCCACCTTTATCTCATCGAGTAACTGGCATTTCCTGCATAGGCCTCCGCTGCATGGTTCTCCACATCTCTCGCATTCTTTGATCTGGTTTTCATCTTTGTCCCAGTCCATATTGTTTTCAACTAGGTCAGAAATTTCTCTTCCCTGAGAGACTATAGAATACTTGATACCGGGCATCTGAGACTCCAATTTGTTCAGGAAAGATTTGACCATAGGCCTCAAGGAACTTTCCTGTACATGTGGGCATCTATCGATTACTCCTAAATTATGGAGCCTTGAGTAAAGTGCGATTTCTTTCTCCATAAGGTCTCTCAGAGGCTTTATTCTTGGGACGAACATTTCGTGTTCTGCAGGATCGTCTTTAGGCCCTATTCTCGCCATTCTTTTCGTATCGCCTTTGATATGGTTCATCATGATGGCCTGGGCCTCGTCATCCAGGTTGTGACCGATCGCCATTTTATCCGCGTCAACTTCTCTACACATTTTGTTCAAAAGATCTCTACGCATTATTCCACAGTAAGTACAGTTTCCTTTTGCGCCAGCATCTGCAACATCATCCATTTTCAGGTCATAGTAATCGCTGTATTTCCCGACTTCAAGTTCTACTCCAAGTTCTTCACACATTTCCTCTGCAGCTGTAATTGATTCATCTCTGTATTCATCAATTCCTTCATGAACTGCGACAGCCACGATTTCAATATCAGGCCTTTCACCGAAGATCTCGACCAGTTGATCAAGCATTACTGCAGAATCTTTTCCGCCTGAAAGGCCTACAGCGATTGTATCACCTGATTCAACCAGGTTTCCATCTCTAATCGTACGCTTGACTTTCTTGTTGATATCAATTGAGAAATGTTTCTCACATAGGCCTCGTCCTTCATGCTTCCTGAAAATTACTGTTTCTCTATCGCATTTGCCACATAGATTTTCTTCACTCATATCTATAGAACTTAAGTGGAATCTTTTTAGTTAGTATTACTGGACCTTTTCCATATATTCGTTGACCGCTTGCCTATATTCGCCTTCATTGACTATTTCTACCTCCCATTCTGAGTACTCATCGAGTTCATGCTCAATCTCGCTATCCTCTGTCTCTTCAATCTCTCGTGGTCTATCATCTGAAAGGTATTCTTCAATTTTTCCACTGAGGTAGCCACCGACTCCCAATCCTAAAATGGCGGAGCCTCCGGTTATCATAAGGCCTGCTGCGGTTGTATAGCCGAGAACTCCTGTGAATAGGCCTGTTCCGATTCCTGCAGCTCCTCCAAAGGTGTACTCTTTTCTGTTATTATAGAGTTGGTCTTTTATTTTTCCGGTTAGGAAGTCACTTGATTTTTCTGAGAGAATGCCTTCAACTTCCTCCCAAGTAGAATCTCCTATAAAAACTTTTTCTGAGTCCTTATCTAGATCATAGGCCTGTTCAGGTATTTCGTCGTAAGCCGGTACAAGATCGCCGGCAACATAACCTGAGGCCTCAGCAAATTCACTGATATCGGGTTCCTTCATTTTCTCCGATTCTTCAGATTCTGTTGTCTCGGAAGCTTCATCTGTATCTTCAACCTTTACTTCAGCTTCTTCACTTTCTTCAGCTAATTCATCTGGCATCTCCGGTTCATCCAGAGATTCTGTAGTTTCAGGGCCTTCAGGATTTGCTTCAGCATCGTGGGTTTCTGCAGTCATAATTAAAAACGAAAAATAATTCTTTTTAACTTATTGATGACAACATGTCTTATTGGTTTAGTATAGACTTTAACTCTGCCAGATTCCTGATCTTGTACGTAGGATTTAGTTGATCTCCATCAGAGTAACTCTGGACAAGTACAGAGTCGATACCAGCATTCTCAGCTGCTTTTATATCAGATCCTGTATCCCCAACCATGACCGGATTTTCAACTCCTAGATCATCTCTCACTCTCTCAATCAGATAAGGGTGAGGCTTCTTTTTCCTGATATAGGCCTTGAGGTCACCGAGCGGTAAAGACTTAAACGAATCAAAGTAATCCTGAATTCCGAAATATCTCAAAGTAAATTTCGCAGTTTTCTGCGGCGCATTTGTCGCCAGGCCTACAGGCCTATCGATGTCCTGTAAAATCCTTTCAGTCTCTGAGAAAAGCCTTATCGCTCCGTGCTCTATCAAGCTGATCTTCGCATTCTGCACTCTATGCTCTACTTCCTCTATTTCCTTCAAGCTCATACCTTTCCTATCCATCAACTCTTCCAGCTGGGAGACATCAGTAGACTGAACAATCTGTATAGCATCGTCCTTGGTATAGTTATACCCCAGTTCATCGGCCTTTTTCATCCTTATCTGGTCCATCCACTGGAAATCATTCAGGCCTGAATCAAGTATGACTCCATCCATATCGAAGATAACCGCATCGTATTTCATCGCTGCCTTCAAGAATAATTCCTCCAATTTATTTAAAGGCCTTGCCAACTCATTCAGAGTTAAGATAGAGATCAGGCCAGCGTGGCGGAGTCTGGTTGAACGCGGCAGATTCGAGATCTGCTGGGACATACCCGTCCCTCACCGGTTCAAATCCGGTCGCTGGCGTAATTCTTATATTTTTGAGCGGATTGTGAAACCAGAAGCTCCAGGCCTGCGAGCTTCGTGTTCAAATCCGGTTGCTGGCGATTGGTTAAGCTCAATCGATACGCAAAGCATGGGTTATAACCCATGCAATCTCATGATCAAACTTTGAGAAGTTTGGTTCATTAATCCGGTTGCTGGCGCAACTCTCATATTTTAATTTTTGAACGGGTTATTAAGCATTTAGGCCTCAGGAAATTTCTGTTTTTTAAAGATTTGAGTTCAAAAATAACTTACACTATAAGGTGGATATTTCATGTCACTTGATGAAGATGATTTTGCAGGTCAAGAGTTCAACGCAGACGAAACCGAAGAACCAGAAGTAGAGGATCAGGTCGAGGAGACTGAGGTAGAAGAAGCTACTGAAGAGGTAGATGAAACAGAAGAGACTACTGAGGATGATTCAGGATCTGATCAAGACTTCGATAAGCCGGTCTCTGAAGGCGATATTGTCGAGGTAGAGATCGACGATCTCGGAAGTAAGGGAGACGGAATTGCGAGGGTAGAAGGATTTGTAGTCTTCGTTCCCGGAGCAGAAGTCGATCAGACCTATGAAGTAGAGGTCACTTCTGTCGGTAACAAGTTTGCTTTTGCAGAGATCGTTGAGTAGAGCATGGAGTTACTGGTCCGGTATAGTGAGATCCACAGGAAAAAAGGGAAGACTAGGAATAGGCTTATACAGACTCTAAGACATCGGATCCAGGACAGGCTTGAATACGAAAACTTTACCTACGGCAAGGTCTCCACGAGGCCTGGCCGTACAATTATTTCCAATTTTTCCAAGAAAAAGCGAAAGCAGTCACTGAAATACTACATATTAGGTTACGTTCTCCGGCTGAAGATCCCGATATAGCCAAAGAATAGTTAAAAAGGCCTTCCAAGTAGGAGCAAAGTTTGGTATCATGGACTATACTTCTTACTTTCTAGGTGAATATATGGAGCTCAGAGAATTTTGGCTTTTAAATGGTGAAAAGGTTTATATATAATGTGTGTTCGGTGAGTGGTATGGGGTTAAAAGAACGTAAAGAGGAGGCAGAAGCTGTCCTTGATTCCGCTGAAATGACTCTGGAAACTTTCGGTAGCTCGGGCAAAAAGGCTAGAGAGCTTGAAGGTAAAATAGCTGAACTTGAGCAGGAGTTGCAGGAACCGGATTCTGAATCCAGTCTAAAGAAGTTGATCAATGAGATAAGAGATTTGATGGACGAGGTTCAGGAGAGCGGAGACGATTTCATGGCTGAGGAACCAGGTCCTGGGCCTGGTGGAATGCCGGACGACGAAATGCCTCCAATGTAGAGAAAGGGGAAAACTTAAGATCCAACATATCTAACTTTTCTTTATATGACAGACTGTCCTTTCTGCCAGCTAATGGAACAGCCCGAACAGCTCAATATCATAGGGGAAACTGAGAACTTTTACGCATGGCTTGAATATCCACAGCCAAGAGCAAAAGGCCATGCAAACATAGTTCCGAAACAGCATACAGAATCAATACTTGAATTCTCTCCATCGGAGTATCACGAGGCCATGACTCTACTCAGAGAGACAGTCGAGAAAGAATTGCAAGGCCTGGACGCTGACGGTTTTTCTATAGCAATGAATATTAAGGAGGCAGGAGGCCAGATGCTACCTCATGCATATATACAGGTGTTTCCCAGGTTTGAAGGAGAGGAAAATGCAGGTACACCGATAGGTGCTATATTTCCTCAGAGAGAGGACCTTCAGAGCCAGGAATACTTTGAGAACTCGGTTGAAAAGATCAACGCAGTAAACTTCGACTTCGAGAAGGAGAAAGTAAAGCCTCACCCCGACAGCCAGAAATTCAAGGAAGAATCTGGTGATTCTGATAAAGAGCCTACTGAATCACAGGAAAGTGAGGAAAGGCCTCTAGAGGAAGAACAGTCCGAAAGAGAGGATGAAATCGATTTAACGAAGAGAGGCGAATCGGTTCAGTGGCAGTAAAATATTTAAGTATTGACTAGAAAGTAACAAACATGAGTTTCTGGGACTACGGTAGAACCGCAGCTTACAGGTCAGGATCTTTAGGCCTCGGGGCAGCGGTTACACCGATTGCGGCCGCTGGAGGAGTATCAGCACTTTACGGATTAAGCAAGATAGGAACTGAAGAGACAGTAGATCTATTTGAAACAGCAAATGCAGGTATGCAGGGAGTCAATCAAATACTTGAAGGAGAGGAATTATCAGACTTTGAAGTAGATGAAATAGATTTCCCGGAATACTCTGATGAATCAGCCAATAACATTTACTCTGCAGCAAAATGGGGTGCTGGAGGCCTTATTCTTGGAGGAATCGGTGCACTCGGATACAGCAAAGCCAGAAACATGTGGTAATCCTTTTAACATTCTGTTACACCGAGTTATACATGACAGACTACAATCCTCAGGAAATTGAAGATAATATTTCTGGTTACTGGAATGAAAATAAAGTTAAACAGAAAGTCCGAGATTCTACAGAAGGCAATGAACCTTTCTTCCTAGTAGATGGGCCTCCATATCTGAACGGTGCGCCTCACGCAGGGCATATGCAGGGGAAAGTTATCAAGGATACCATGCTTCGTTTCAAGCAGATGCAGGGTTATGATGTCCATGATCAGGCAGGATTTGATACTCACGGCCTTCCAAACGAACTTGCGACAGAGGAAGAACTGGGGATTGAAGATAAAAATGAGATCGGAGACTCTATTTCAGCAGCTAAATTCATAGAAGAATGTAAGAAAAGAGCAACTTCCGCTAAAGGCCTATGGCAGGAAGTTATGAATGACCTGGCAGTATGGCAAGACTTCGAAAATCCTTACATGACTTATGATCCAGATTATATCGAGACGGCCTGGTGGCTTCTCAAAAAAACACATGATCAGGATCTGCTTTACGAAGACGGAAAGCCGATTCATTGGTGTCCCAGATGCCAGACCTCGCTTTCAGGTTATGAAGTAACGGATGAGTATCAACAAGTAGAGGACATAGCAGTATTTGTAAAGTTCCCGCTGCGAAACAGGGAAGAGAAAGTCGTTATCTGGACCACAACCCCTTGGACGATTCCATCAAATATGGCTGTCTTTGTCCACCCGGAGCATGAATACGCGACTGTAGAGGTCGACGGCGAGAAACTGATAATTGCAGAACAGCTTCTCGATCATGTAATGGACAAATCTGGTTATGAAGAAGGAGATTATGAAATAACTGAGATAGTAAAAGGAGAGAAGCTTTCAGGCCTTGAATATGATACTCCTTTCTTGAATGAGATTGAAGCTCAACAAGAACACGATGATGTAGATGGAGTCCATGAAGTCCACACATCAACTGAATTAGTGACTCTGGAAGAAGGAACAGGCCTTGTACATGCAGCTACAGGTCATGGACCTGAAGATTATGAGGAGACTAGGCCTATGGACTTACCTGTTTTCTCACCGCTTGATGGTGAAGGAAACTATACTGAAGAGGCCGGAGAGCTTGAAGGTAAAAATGTTCTTGATGTTGACCCTGAGATTGTTGAGAAACTTGAGGATAAAGGCCTTTTACTTCACAGTGAGCCTTACAGGCACGAATATCCTCACTGCTGGAGATGTAAGACCGAACTCATCTATCGAGCAGCTGATCAGTGGTTTATCGAAAATGAGGAAGTCAAACAGAGAATGCTGGAGGAAAATGAAGGTGTGGACTGGGTTCCTGAGAATATTCGGGAAAGATTCCATAACTTTGTTGAGGACAGTCCTGATTGGTGTATCTCCCGTCAGAACTACTGGGGTATCCCTATTCCGATCTGGAGGAATGATGAAACCGGAGAGACCCAGGTCATCGGAAGCTTCGAAGAACTGGAGGAAAAAGCAGGAGAGTTACCTGAAGACTTCGATCCTCATAAACATGTAGTTGATGAGATAACCTGGAAAGGAGAAAATGGTGGAACTTTCAGAAGGATACCCGACATATTTGATGTTTGGTTTGACTCAGGTATTGCGCCTTTTGCTTCTCTACATTATCCGTTCGAGGAACAGCCTTTCGAGGATATGTGGCCAATGGACTTTATTACTGAGGCCTCAGATCAGATCCGTGGATGGTTCTACTCATTAATGTTTACGGGAATCCTTGGATTTGATGAGGCTCCATATGAAAAAGTGCTTTTCCAGGGTTATGTGCTCGATGCTGAAGGAGAAAAAATGAGTAAATCCCTTGGAAACGTAGTCGATCCTGTCGAACAAGTCGAAGAATATGGCGCAGATCTACCGAGATTCTATCAGCTAAGGCTTGCTCCCCCATGGGAACAGAAAAACTATGACCCAAAAGAAATTGAAAACGAGATCTACAGGCTTTTCTCAGTCTACTGGAACACTACAGAATTCTATCAGACATACGAGAAAGAAGTAGACCAGAGGCCTGAAGATCTGAAAGTTGAGGACAGATGGATTCTTTCAAGGATTAACTCAATTGTAGATGAAGCTCCTGAAAAGATGGAGGATGCTCATTTCTTCAAGGTTGCTAGAGAACTTGAAAGATTCATTGTGAACGATCTCTCCCGCTGGTATGTCAAAAAGGTCAGGCCTCGGATAAAGAATCAGGATGAAGCAGCGCTATGGACTCTCAGAGAGGTTCTGGAAAAGTCCAATCTTTTGACGGCGCCATTTGCGCCGTATATCACCGAAAAAATTTATCAGGAATTTGACGGAGAAGAGATCTCGGTTCATGCAGAGAGTTATCCTGAACCTGACGAAGAACTGATCGAAGAAGGCCTAGAAGATGGAATGAAGGTAGCCCGTGAAGTAGTAGAGGAATCCATCAAGATCAGGGATGTAGAAGAGTATAACTTGAGATGGCCTGCCAGAAGACTTGTTTTATCAGTTGATGAAAAAACAGAGCAAATGCTAGAGGAATTTGAATCTCTCATTAAGGATATGGCTAATGTTAGAGAGGTAGAATACGGCGGTGTAGCTTCAAATCTTACAGCAAGGCCTGATTATTCGTCTCTCGGACCAAAGTTCGGAGGTTCTGCAGATGAGGTAGCAAACCTGATAGAAGAGATGAGTCATGAACAGATCGATCAGGTGAGAGATACTGGTGAGATTGAGATTGAAGGATTTGATATAACCGAGGAAGATATCACAGTCGATAGAGAATCGCCTGAAGATGTCGGGAGCAAGGCCTTCAGCAAGGGAGAGATATTCCTGGACCTTGAGATGACTCCTGAACTTGAGGAAGAGGCCTTTGTCGCTGAAGTGATCAGATCAATACAGCAAAAGAGGAAAGAAGCAGGCCTAGAAGTCGAGGACGAAGTCAAAATCGTCTTTGATGGAGACACAGAGCCTGTTGAGTCAAGTGAGGATGAGATTAGAAACCGAATGAATGTCTCTGAAATAAACTATGGAGATGAAGATCTTGAGTTTTCCGGTGAGGTAGAGTTCAGAGATCAAAAGATAAAATTCTCCTTTATGAGGCCTAAGTGAGGTGGTTGTCTATGGAAGTTGATCGTCTTGGGCCTGCTGTAGATTTCATTGAAAACTGTAGAGAGGATGATAAGGTAAAGATTCTTCATCACTGGGATATGGATGGGGTCGCCTCCGCTGCTATTATTTCGAAAATTTTGCGTTCTATGAGAGAGAAGGAGGCAGATAACGTTTCCATGCCTCTTAAGAGGGCCTATCACCTATCGGATGAGGAGAAGAAAAAGCTGAGAGATTTCGATAAATTGATTGTACTCGACTTTAACCTGAAGGCAGATGAGCTCGAGGAGCTGAATGAGTTCATTGATGTCCTTGTCGTTGATCACCACGACTTTGACAGAAAGCCAGACATAAGTTTCGTCAATCCAAGAGAATTCGATGAGGAAATCTATGTTCCCTGCAGCAAGATTTGCATGGATATAGCCTCGGAATTTGATTTAGCCGATGAGGTCAGATGGATTGCAGGAATGGGAGTTATTCAGGACTTTGGGGTTGATTCCTGCCCTGAGCTTTTCGAGGCCTTGGAAGAGGATTATGAAAAATATCTGCCTGAGGAGCTTTCACAGGAGCAACTGGCGAAAAACTGTGAGTACGGCCGTTATGCATCGGTACTGAACATCAAACCTTACAGGGATTCAAGGCATTTCGCAAAGCTCTCATACCAGGCCTTGATGAAATCCGATGATTTGATGGAGTTAGAGGCTTTAGAGGAATACAGGAAGGTCTATGAGGTATATCTGGAGATGCAGGATGAGTTCACTGAGATGGTCGAGAATTACGAGGAAGAGCGTGAGATTGACAGGGAGAAAATGGTGATATTCTTTGAGATAGACTCCGAATTCAATATCACCTCCTCTATTTCTACTAATATGTCGACCAAGACCCCTGAATGGATTCACTTTGTAATACAGAAGGATGACGAGGTTAATATCAGCGCTCGATGTCAGAGCGGTCGTGTAAACCTTGGAGAGTTAATGGAGGCCTCTTTACCGGAGGAAGCGGTTGAAGAAGGTGCGGAGGCTGGAGGCCATAGAAAAGCGGCTGGAGCATCGATGCCTGTACAGTACTATGAGGCCTTCAAGAAGAACTTCCTTGAGAAAGTATAGGCTTTTTAATATCGGAGAACCAACTCGATTGTATGGCAAATAGCAAGGCAGACAAGCAGAAGCAGAAAGCCAAAGAGCTTCTGGGAATCACCGATGATAGAGCAAGTGAAATCTTCGAAGAACAGCCCGACCGGAAACAGCAGAAAAAGAAGGAGTTAGAGGAGTAAAACTGTTTACTCCTCGATCCTGTCATTTATTTCTATTATTTTATCGTGGAAATCAGCTATGTGAGGAATTTCATCTCCGAAAAGCTCAACATTTGAAGAATAAAACGCGTTTTTATTGTGCTGTAGGTGATCTTCCTGTATCCTGCCATGGTCAGACATAAACAGTATGATCCAGTCATCACCAAATTCTTCAAGCACTTCTCCCGCCACCTTATCCAGTCTCTCATAATCAGGCCTCAGGTTCTCTAAGCCCATGTCCTGTTGAAGATCAGGGTCGTGAACATGAAGGAAAACCAGGTCCCAGAAATCATGGGTTATGTTCCAGAACTTTGCCAGACGCATCTCGGTGTAATCACGGTTCCTATCGATAACTTCATCACGTGTAAAACCGCTTTTCAGGCCTCCATCCGGTAGACCGCACTGCCACTCAAACATCGGATTCCATACCGGTACAAACAAAGGTTTCGAGGCCTCTATTTTCTCCAGGAATGACTCAGATCCTATATCATCACGGTTGTACTTAGGACTTAAAGACGTAGCAAGAGCCGCATAAATCCCGTGAACAGTATCGTTTTTCCGCAGTAGATTCCTAGCCGTTGCAGAGGCCTTATCAGGTACAATCCCTCCAATATCAGGTAGCTTTGAGTCACCAGAGGCCTCGCTTCTTCTCAGGCCTTCTACCCCGTGATTTTCGTAAGTCTCTCCAGTGAGAAATGTCGTGAATAATTCACAGGTCATTCTGCGTGAAGTACCGCTCGAGTTATCAAGTGTCCCAAACTCCTGCATCGGAATATTCTCAAGGCCATACTCGTTTATAAGATCAATATCCATGCCGTCAAAAGCAATAATCATGATCCCTTCTTTTTCCCTCACAATTTCTTCGTTCATAACACGAAAATGAAGGACATATCTTAAAGAAATTATCCGGCCTCAAAACCATTTCGAGCCTCCACTGGAATCTTCTACTTCAAAACCAAGTTCTTCCAGTCGATCACGGATGAAATCCGAGGCCTCATAATCCTTTCTCTCACGAGCACCCTCCCTTAGATCAAGCAATAGATCCGCCATTGAACTTTCTCTCTCAGTTGCTGAAGGCCTGACATCGACTCCGAGAACCATTGAAATCTCTCTGAGAATACCACCTGCTTTCTCTGAGGCCTCGCCTCTTGAGTTGATCTCTCCCGCAAACTTTAGCATGGCCTGTTTGGCTTTCGCAGTATTCAAGTCATCGTCCATGAAATTCTCGAATTCTTCTCTGAGCTTTTCAGCTTCTTCTTCCAGGCCTTCACCATCTGAAAGCTTGTAGGCCTTTCTCAATGTTTTGAGCTCTTTACCGGCCTTTTCCAGGCCTTCCTTTGAAAAATCGGTCTCTGATCTGTAATGAGAGGAATTGATGTAGAGTCTAATTGCATCACCGTCAAATCCTTCGTCTAAGAGTTCTCTGACAGTGTAAAAATTGCCTTTTGACTTACTCATCTTTTCTCCTTCAATAGTGATAAACTCGTTATGAAGCCAGTAACGAGCCTGGCCTTTACCTGAAGCTGCGAAGGCCTGAGCCCTCTCATTTGGGTGATGTGGGAAGATGTGATCCTTTCCTCCAGTATGTATATCGAATTCGTCTCCCAAGTATTTCTGACTCATAACCGAGCATTCAAGGTGCCATCCTGGATAACCGGCTGACCATGGCGATTCCCACTTCATCGCATGGCTCTCATCTGCTTTAATCCAGAGAGCGAAGTCAAACTGGTTTCGCTTATCATCATCGTGTTCAACACGGGCCTGAGCCTCTTCCTTCAGCTGATTTAAATTCTTCTTCGCCATTTCACCGTAAGGATAATCTTCAGCAAACTTCTCCACATCAAAGTAAACATTGCCATCTACTTCATATCCGTAACCGTTTTCAATTATCTTTTCGACATAACGAATCATCTCATTGATATGGCCAGTCGCTCGAGGCACAATATCCTGACGTTCAATATTCAAGGCCTGAGTATCCTCAAAATAACGCTGAATCTGATCTTCAACGAGCTCCATAGGTTCAAGGCCTAACTCTTTCGCTCTTTTCTCAACCTTATCCTCTCCCTGATCACCATCATCTGTCAGATGGCCTACATCAGTAATATTCTGGACATGCCTTACTGTTAGGCCTTTGTACTCCATGTATCGTCTAAGGGTATCCCATGCAACATAGGCTCGAGCATTTCCAATATGTAGATCATCGTAAATTGTCTGGCCGCAGCTGTACATCTTGACTTTTTCTTGTTCTAAAGGTTTGAACTCTTCCTTCTCACGAGTCAAGGAATTGTACAGCTTTAATGCCATAATATCAGTTACTCGCACAAGCTTTAATTTTTCTATGCTTCAGAAAGGACTCTTCCGAATTTTTTCCAAAAACTTAGCTTGACGATCTCTTTCTTCCAGTCTCTCAATTTCTTCCTCATGGACAAAGTCTTTGATTTCATCGGCTGAAACCCATTTCACTTCCTGGAGATCATCTTTTGCTTTTGCATCTCTGCTTGAGGCCTCACAATGATAAAGAACTGAAAGCGCCTGATTACGGTCGCTCCAAGTCATAACATCAATTAACTGGTGAACCTCAACTTCGAGGCCTGTTTCTTCTTTTGCCTCTCTCTTCATTGCTTCTTCCGGTTGTTCACCATGTTCTAAGTGTCCGCCTAAAATATGCCATTTTCCACTGATAGGATGGTCATCATCTTTTTCTTTTTTCCCGATCAGGATCTCCCCTTTGAATGTTATCAGGCCTTTTAGAACTGTTCGAAAGGTTTGGTCTTCTCCTGAGATTGTCGCCCACCTAGAGAATGTTAGGCCTTTAAGGTTGAAAAGCTTTCCACCGGGCAAGAGTTAAATTTGATTATTCAGAAGATTTGATTAGGAAGATGCCGAAGCTATCAGTCAAGCCTGTCAGCAATGAAAATGATTCGAGAACTGAGATATACAGTCTCCAGACAAAGAACTATCATGAGAAAGTAAAGGAATTTGAGGGATCAGGTACAGTCGAGCTTGAAGAAGGCGACTACAAGGTAAAGTGCTTTGACGGCGAGCAGGCCTTTGATAAAGCAGTTTTGCTTAATAACAATCTCAGCGTTAAAATGGATTTCTCAGAGAGGTTTGACAGAAAGAAGAAAAGCGGAGTAAAATTCCTTGAAAAAGAGATTGCTACAGCAGTGATTTTAGCAGCAATTATTTTAGGCCTGTACTTTACAGGAAACCTGCCAATATAATTTGTAGAGAGAAGCCGGAGCAGGGATTTGCACCCTGGAAACCCGCTCTATGCCGAAAATCGGAGATTTTCTGATACCCAGCAAATCTTCGATTTGCGGTTGCAGGCGGGTGCATAACTACTCTGCCACTCCGGCACGGATGCAGATTCAAGAAAATCTCTTTTCTGATTTTCGGTCTCTGCGACTCAGGCCCTGTAAGAATATTAAAGGCCTTTAATTTTATATCAGGTCTTTTTCCCAGCATTGATGAATTTTATACCTGATTTTTATCTTTTTCTTCCAATAATACTGATAAGGGTTGAAAATGAAAGTTGAGATACTTGGAACTGTTCAGGACGGCGGGGTGCCTCACCTTGGTTGTAGCTGTGGAATCTGTGAAGAAGCCAGAAATAAGTGTGAAAAGCAGAGATACAATGCTTCTGTGTTGCTTAAGGAGAACACAGAGGAAGATTCTATCAGATACCTTATCGATGCTACACCAGATATCAGGTACCAGATAAACGGAGACTACCTAGATGGAGTATTCATCTCTCACGGCCATCTTGGACACATAACAGGCCTGCTGCATTTCGGAGAGGAGGCCTTGGATGCGGATATGATACCGGTGCACGTAACCGATAAAACAGCCGACTATCTCAATAGTAACGATCCTTACAGGCTACTGATCGACAAGAACAATATCGATGTAAGAGAGTTCAACGACGGCGACACACAGAGCCTTCAGGGTGGAAAAATCGAGGCCCGCGAATCCGAACACACCGGAGTCCAGACCGACAGCCTATCATTCATGATCCACGGCGAGGAGAAAAAACTTTTCTACATGAGCGACATCCATTCCTGGACCGAAAAAACACTTGACTGCGTAAGCGAAGCCGACATAGCAATAATAGATGGCACATTCTGGAACGAAGAGGAAATCGACCGCTACCACGAAGTACCACACCCAGTCATGAAAGAAACCATGCACCTCACCGAAGACTGGAACACAGAAATCGTATTCACACACCTCAACCACACCAACCCCGCATTAAGGCCTGACTCAGAAGAAAGAAAAGAACTAGAGGAAAGAGGCTTCAAAGTCGCGGAAAGAGGAATAGAATTTGAGATTTGAAATGATAGGCCTTCCAACTTTTAACATTTCCATAACTAATACTTGTATGAGGCCTGTGGATCGGCCGGTTCGAGGTCGGCTGTTACTCTGTAATCCTCGTAATGCAGGGGATCCCGGATTCCGTGGAAGAGCGATACTTGCGGGTAAGGTCCTCTGATTCACCGTTGATGATCCGTCCTCTGGGGCGGTGCTGGAAGTGAACCGGGCCAGGCCTTGATCGGAGCAGCCCTAAGGTTTCAGTACTGCGTTCAGAGGGTGGCGGATCTGAGGTGACTCAGGGGTTACTGCCTGTGGAGGCCGCCGACCACGGAAGAAGGCCTCATTACTCTTAGTGTTGATAAAAAATGATCAATATTGTCGGGACTTCGCATGTATCTCAGGAGAGCATTGAGAGAATCGATGAGGCCTTCGAAGGCTTTGATCCCGATGTTGTCTGTCTAGAGTTGGATCGGAATCGTTTGAACGCTTTGCTTGCTGATGAACGAAGTACTGAAGGAATGAATCTTGTTCACAGAGGCCTTGCGTTGTTTCAAAGGTATATTGGCGGTAAAACGGGTGTAATGCCTGGAGAGGAAATGAAGTATGCCTTTGAAACTGCTCAAAGGAAAGGCCTGAAAGTTTATCTTATCGATCAGGATATTCGACAGACTTTGGGTAGGTTGAAAGCCGTTAGGAGGAAGGAAAAAGTAAAGGCCTTTGCAATGTTGCCTCTTTCTTTTTTTGGAGCTACAAGATTTGATTACAGAGAGATTCCAGGCCAGAAGCAGATAGATCAGCTGCTTGAAGTCTTTGAACAGAGGTTTCCAGAGCTTTACCATGTTTTCGTGGATGAGAGAAATCTTTACATGGCTCAGTCGCTCAGAATGGTACAGGAAAAACACAGCGGTGATAAAATCATGGCTATCGTCGGAGCAGCGCACAAGACAGGCCTAGAGGAGTATATAAATGAAATCAGTAGTCAAAGTCCAATGGAAGAGACCAGACAGTCAACCCTGGAAAGCTGAGCTTTTACTTGCTGGTAAGACCGGGTTTGAAAGCAGAGGCCTCCAACAAGGTAGAAAGATTTCTCTAGAATTAACTAATGAGCGAAGATGCACCGGTTATGCTCACGCACCTGGTGAAAGAACTCCATGCCCCGAGTTTAGAATAATTGATTCCGGTTCTCAGTGTCCTGAATGCAGAGGTAAAGATATTTACTCTGATTATGTTAGAGGTGCGCAAAATACACTTGAAGGAGAGTTCTCAGTTTACTATGCACAGATTGGTGAAAAGTTCAAGGTAGGGGTTACCCGGTCAGAAAATGTTCCGAAGAGATGGATTGAACAGGGCGCAGATTATGCGGCAGAGATTGAATCAGGCCTGACATCAAATGAAGCTCTCGATATTGAAGACCAGTTAACGACAGAAAAAATCACTCAGAGAATCAGGAAGGAAAACAAGATCGGAAGGCCTGAAGAAAAACTTACCGAGATAATGGATGGAAAGGATCGCTATGCTGAGATAGTTGATGTTCAAGAACTGACAGATTATCCGGAACTGGAAGGAAAGTTCATGCGTAAAGGCCTGATAGAAGGAGAAATAGAAAGTGTGAAAGGCCAGATTATTTCAAATGGGCGCGTAGCACTGGCATTAACTTCGGGTAAAGTACTGAAGAGGCCTGAGCAAAGAGGTTTGAAAAATTTCTGAGATTTAAATTCAATTGTCAGTAATTTGGATTAATGAATTTGAGAGGCTATATTGTTCCGCTTTTTGTTTTTGTGGTCTGCGGCGGTCAGTCTTTTTTGTTATATCAATTCTTGGTTTCAAATTACAGGGTTCCTGAGGGCTCTGTATTCGGTTTCTCGACTTTTATGCCTTTATTTTTCGGAATAATTCTGTCGGTTATAGTATTTTTAGCCGTTCTGCCCCAGTACAAAAGCAAAATTACTGAAGGCCTAGTTCAGAAAAGATATTACTGGGCCGTCATGGCTTTGATAATCTTATTATCGCTTATATTGACTGTTTACTCAATCGGGATTGGAGGAGTGGAATACACCAAGTTTCAGGCCTCTTACAGATGATAGAACCTAGAATTATGCCTGTAGGAGTTAACTGAAAATCATGAATTGAAAAGGTTTAACTGCATTAATCACTGATCATAATCTATGACAGACTTTGAGAGGGCTTTAGTAAATTCGTTTAACCAGTTTTTTGAGGAGGAAGGAATCGAGGGAATTGCTCACAGGAAGAAACAGCACCGTTTTTCCTCTCAGTTATGCGATGTACTGGTTGATTCTCCGCATGAGACCTTTTACCTGGCGATAGAGAATAAATCGGTGAAGGCCTCAAGCACTAATAAACTTTATTTTTCCCAGCATTTTTCCGTCAGCGATAACGGGCATCAGGTGGAAAGAATCACGAATTTCGTGAATCGTTCAGGTAGAAAAGGTTATTTAGCGGTCGAGCTTAGAAGAGGTCGTGGAAGGCCTAGAAAGGCTTACATGGTTCCCTGGGCGGAGGTGTGGCGACGTTACTCCTCAGGCGAGAAAGGCGTTCATATTGATGAGTTCGCTGACTTCCCTGAAGTCTCCAGGATTTCCGGTGAGTATGATTTTGCCGATAATATTGTCGAAATGTTTACCTGAAAAGCTAAAAGGCAGTTTCAACATAATAGTTTCATGAGGTCTCCATTGCATCCGACAGTAGAGGATCTGAAGGCCTTTTTGGCTTCCTCAGCTGTTATAGCAGTTTGTTTCTCTGTTTTCAAGGATTTTGGTTTACAGCAGTTTCCATCTGTCCTAGTTATTTCGGCTGGAGTAATCCTTTCTCGTGAGATAGGTCAGAGAATGGTCGCGCAATGGATGGATGCCTACATTGATCTGGAGTTTTCGATGGAAGGAGCCGGTACTTCGCTTTTCGGTGCTGTTATCGCGTATTTAACTGGTTTCTCGGTGATACTGCTTTTCCCTTTGACCTCCAGTTTTTCCGGTAAAAAATATGAGCACTGGGGTAAAAGCGTCGATGCGATCTGGGCGAAGCGACAGTACTGGCTGGCTGTTGGAGGCCTGATGACACTGTTCAGCGGTTGGTACATTGGATATGTTTTCGAGTATCAGTTGTTTACGGAGCTGGCGTCTCTGTTCCTGTTCTTTCAGTTGATGCCTTTTGACTATGAGGTTATACCGACTGACAGGCTTGACGGTGCCTATGTACTTCTTTGGAGCGGTTACACCTGGCTGATAACTATGGGTGTCACGATTATCACATTAGTATTGACATTTTACTGAGTCAGGCCTCAGGCTTAAAATCAATCAGTTCTAATCCTAAGTATGCCGAAGATATGCGTAGGTAGAGATGAGGATGATCAGGAAGAACACGGGCTTGAAGGTACTGGAATGATTGGAAAGCATCTCGTGGGTGAAGGCCATGAGGCACATACTGCGAACCCTGTATATCTTGACCTGGCTAGGCCTCATGTTATGGGGATTTTCGGTAAGAGGGGTACAGGTAAATCTTATTCTATGGGGACGATTGCTGAGGAGTTACAGGATGCTGATATTGCTGAAAATCTTTCCACTATTATAATTGATTCCATGGGAGTTTACTGGTCGATGAAAAAGCCTAATGAAAGGGCTGCGGGTATACTGGAGAACTGGGGTTTCAAGCCTGATAACTATGATTCAAACATCTATATTCCAGAAGGCAAGACCGAAGATTTCTCCGAGAAGGAGATTCCATACGATGAAACTTTCATGTTGAATCCGGGAGAGTTAACAACTGATGAGTGGGCAATGGCGCTTAATATAGACATTAACTCGGAAATGGGTATTTTACTTGATAGGACGATCTCAAAGTTAAAGGAAAAAGCAGGTGAAAACTACCAGCTGAAGCACATAATTAAAGGGATCAAAAAATTTGATTTCGACACTGAAACGGTGAGAGGCCTGGAAAACAGATTGGAGAATGCAGAGGACTGGGGAATCTTCGGAGAAGAATCTTCTCTAGAAAAATTTACTGAAAGAGGGGAGATGTCAATCATTGACATGTCTGTGTTTGGCGAGATGAGTTCAGGTTGGTCGGTCAGGGCACTGGTTGTCGCAATCTTATCCAAAAGGATTCTGAGACAGAGGATGGACGCACGCAGGGTCGAGGAAATGGATGAGATGCATGGATTTGAGCAAAATGAGATGCCTATTACCTGGATGTTGATAGATGAGGCCCACCAGTTTATCCCCAGTGACGGTGAGACCCCTGCAACCAGGCCTCTGCTTAAGTGGGTTAAGATAGGAAGGGAACCTGGAGTGTCTCTGGTATTGGCGACTCAACAGCCTGCGAAGCTTCACCCCAATGCGCTTTCACAGTGCGATCTGATTCTATCACACCGATTAACTGCAAAACAGGATATAGAGGCCTTAGGAGAGATTATGCAGAGTTACATGAGAAAGGATATTCACCAATATATTGATGGGCTTCCTGATGAAGTAGGTACAGGTATCGTGTTAGATGATAACTCAGAGAGAATTTTTCCGATCAAGATGAGGCCTAGAAAATCCTGGCACGCCGGTGGAACACCTGACGCTTACGAGGAATAGATCAATGTCCGTAAATAGAGCATACTATGGAAATACTGAAACAATGACTGAGATGGTCCTGGAGTTTTTCCGGGCTCCTGTTGAACATCCTGAGATTCTTCCCAGTATACTTCCGATTGTCGGAGGCCTGATAGTGATTGAGCTTTACTTTGGCAAGCACAAACAGGAAACTTTGGGCTGGAATACTTCTGTGGGAAACGCAGTTATATGGGTGACGACGGGCTTGAACCTGTATCTCACTGAGCAGATGACTCAGCCTGAACTGTACGCTACCTATACTTTGATAGGCCTTGGTCTGTTAGTGGGTTATAAGAATTTCTTCCACCAGTGGTCGAGTAGCGTGGCCTTTTTCATATCTTCCTCGGGCATAGTCTATACTCTGGCCTATATACTGGTTGTAATGGTGAAAACAGATTTGGTACCTGATCAACAGACTCTGGAGGCTGCGGCTGTTTTCTTTGTGGTTGCAAACATTGGTTTCAAGATACTTCAGGGATTTGAAACGGATCAGGACAGGTTCAATAATCCGATGATGCGGTAAGTTCCGTGAGTGTTTTGTAACTTTACATTCAATTCAATGATATGAAGCTATTGAAACAGGAAGAAATTGAGTCAAGGGCCTACCAGGAAGTGATCGCAGCATCTTCAATGAAGAAGAATACTATGATCGTGCTGCCGACAGGCCTGGGAAAGACTGTTATTGCAGCGATGATTGCTGCGAAAAAACTGGAGACAGGTAAGGTTCTTTTCCTTGCGCCCACTAAGCCTCTGGTCGAACAGCACAAAAAGTCTTTTCAGGAGTTCATAGAGATAGAGGAAGACGAAATGAAGGTTATGACTGGAGAGATAAGGCCTGAAAACCGGTATGAACTTTGGAATGATAAGAAGGTTTTCTTCGCCACGCCGCAAGTCGTGGAAAATGATTTGATCGCGGGCGAGGTGTCTGTCAGGGATTTTTCTCTTACTATATTTGATGAGTGCCATAGAGCGACAGGAGATTACAGTTACGTGTTTATATCTGAGAAATTACCTTCTCACAAGATAGGCCTGACAGCAAGTCCGGGAGGAGACAAGGATAAAATTATGGAAGTTGGGGATAACTTGGAGATGGAAAACTTTGAGGTCCGTACAGAGGATGATCCCGATGTTGAGCCCTATATTCAGGATAAAGATGTTAACTGGATTAAAGTCCCTTTGAACAACAGGTTTGAAACGGCTCGGAAAAAGCTTGAGGATGCGAAGAGAAAACCTCTTTCCAGGCTGAAAGATATGGAGTATATCTCCTCTGTAAACATCAATAAAACCGATTTACTGAAGCTTCAGAGCGAGATCAGATCAAAACTTTCGACGAGCGATGAACCCAAGCATTACTCAGCGATTTCTCATGCAGCCTCTGCATTGAAGATAAGCCAGGCGATTGAACTACTGGAGACTCAGGGAGTCAGCCAGTGTTACAGCTATATGAGAGGCCTTGAAAACGATGAATCGAAGGCTGCGAAGAAGGCATTGAACGATAAAGATTTCAAAAAGGCCAAATCATTGGTAGAGTATCTGAAGAAAAAAGGTGAGGAACATCCGAAGCTGGATAAAGTACTAGAATTGCTTAATGGATTTGAGGGAAGGGCCATTGTTTTTACAGAGTACAGGGCTTCAGCGGATAAAATTATCGAGGAGCTGGAGGCCTCACATAATCCTGTGAAGTTTGTGGGCCAGCAGGGAGATGATGGAATGACACAGTCTCAGCAGATAGATACTCTTGAGCAGTTTGGGGACGGAAAGTACGATGTCTTGGTCTCTACAAGTATTGGGGAGGAAGGCCTTGATGTTCCCTCGGTTGATAAAGTTATTTTCTATGAACCGGTTTCTTCTTCTGTCAGGGATATTCAGCGTGCGGGTAGAACGGGCAGACAGGAATCGGGCGAAGTATCTGTTCTTATTGCTGAGGATACTCGGGATGAAGGTTATTACTGGAGTGCATACCATGAGAAAAAGAGGATGAACTCCGTGCTTGAAGAATTAAAGGACGAGGAGATGGATAGGCAGAAATCGCTTGATAGTTTTCAGGAAAAAGTTGAGAGGCCTGATATTGAGATAGTTGCGGATGACAGGGAAAACAGTATTGCAAAGAAGTTTTCCCGAGAGGATATCAAGGTTGTGAAAAAGCGGGTTGAGGTTGGAGACTTTATTCTTTCGGAGGATACAGCGGTTGAGAGGAAATCTGTAGCCGATTTTGTGGACTCTATAATAGATAACCGTTTATTTGACCAGTTACAGGATTTGAATGATTATCTAAAGCCTGTTTTATTGATCGAGGGAAAAAATATTTACTCCCAGAGGAATATAGACGAAAAAGCGGTTAGAGGCGCAATATCCTCAGTCGCACTGGATTATGGAATACCGATTATATGGACCAAGGATGAAGAAGATACGTCCAGAATCCTTATGCAGATCGCTGAGAAAGAACAGGTGGAAAATGACAAAGAAGTACAGGTAAGGGGAAATGCCTCCGGCACAACACTGAAAAAACAGAAAGAATTCATCGTCGCAGGCCTCCCAGGTGTTAACACAAAGATAGCTCGAAGACTTCTGGAAAAGTTTGGCGATGTCAAATCGATTTTCTCAGCTACAGAGGAACGGCTTCAGGAAGTAAAAGGCCTTGGGGAAAAGAAAGCATCCAGCATCAAATCGATTCTGGAAGAAGATTATTAGACCAAAAGATAAAAGCAGGAAAACCGAATCTTCACTCGGTGTAAACTATTTTTTCCAGAAAGTTCGGGGAAAGGCTTGAAGAAAGACTTTCAGAGGAAGTCGACGATCGGTTAATAAAGACAACAGTCTTCATCTCCAAGCTCCTGGTTGCAGGAATAGTTTTCAGGGCGGTCCTGTCTTTCAACCCGAGTACTTACCAGCTACAGTCTGCATTTGCGGACTTGATGTCGTGGATGCTCAAATCATCTGGTATCGAGGCCACATCAACCGGAATCAGGATTTTAACGGATAAGTCAGTCTATGTAATCGTTCAAGACTGTCTTGGATGGAAATCAATGGCCATGTTTGTGGCATTGATTTATGCATCCACCAAGAGAACTTTAGAATATGCAGATTATATTATTGGAGGCCTTTTAGTAATTTTCATCGCAAATATTCTCAGAGTATTCTCCACTATTTATTTAGCAGAAGCAGAGATAATCAGTTTTGAAGTTATTCACGGCGTTTTATGGAGATGGAGCCTTACTCTGATTGTCTTAGGCCTTTGGATTTACTGGTTGAGGCAGAGAAAGACTGAAAACAGGTTTAAGAGTAGGATTCGATCCCATATGAACAGCATTAAATCAGAATAATTAAAGGATTCCTGTCAGGTACTGAAGCAGTGAAATACCTGATGCTGTCATTACTATGGCTGTTGGAAATACCGGCATAAACCTGATTCCTTTCTTTAACTTTACAGTGCCATCGAGTTCCTCGAGTTCTTTTTCTGTTACCCCTTTAATCTCTCCATCGGCAAGTACATCACCTTCTTCCACCTCTGAGGCCTCGATTTCTCTGACCATCAGTTTTTCCTCTACGGACTCCATGAAGTAATAGATTATCACCATTCCAGAGTATAAAAGGAAAAATCTCAGGCCGTTCAGACCTCTTATGTACGCTATTGAGGAGACTGTTCCTCCGAGCAACAGGAAAAGAATCAGCTGCCAGTTTTTCCTTTTTATTCTGGCTGTGAAATCTTCTCTGACTTCTTGAGATCTCAGGCCTCCGATGGTTCCAAACGCCAGTGCGTAGAAAAACCCTGCTCCCATTGCATTTACTAAAAGGTCTAAGGTCCCGATTAATCCGAAAAAGTAAGAAGTTGAGAATCCAAGAATTGCAATTCCAAACATATCGGCTCCTCCCCACATCCCCTTCCTGTACGCGAAGTATCCATAAGCAAGCATTGCCAGGCCTGCTGAGAGGCTCCAGATCAGAGGAGTTGTGTTCGATTGAATAACTGAGTGTATTAAGTGAAGCACTATTCCTCCAATCAGGCCTGTGTAAAGTATGATTTCCGGGACGTCGCCTTTCTGGCTTTTTACGTCGAAGACTGATGCTATGAAAAGTGTTGAGAAGGCAAGTATGACTGAATACTGTATTAGCATAACAGTCTTTAAATCCGGGATTAGTTAAAACTATACTGTTTGTTATGCCGGACGACTGGGAAAATCTTGTGATAGAGACCGGGGTCGATAGCCTGTTAAACTACCTTGCAGAGAACGGTAAGGCCTCTGCAAGCGAAATATCGGAAGAAATAGGTGTAGATGAGTCGAGAGTTAAGGATTGGGCTGACGGCCTCTCAGAAGAGAACCTTGTTGAGAAACATCATACCCTGACTTCAGGCCTGGTGCTTGAGTATACAGATGAGAATCTGGAGGAATCGGAGAAGAAAAAGGATGAGATCCAGAGTGATCTTAACCGGAGGTCGACCCAGTTGAGGATGAAGCTTGAGGAAGAGGCTGAACTCGACAATGAGAGGAGGAAGGAGCTGTTCGAGGAAAAAGATGATCTTGAGGAAGAGGAAAGAGATGAGGCTGTGGATGACACAGTTGAAAGACTGAGAAGTATTCAGTCCAGGCTTCAGAGGAAAACCGGAAGCGACGATCTGGATGAGGAAACGCTTGAATTAATCAATGAGGCTGAAAGGCTGATGAGACAGGTTGAAAAACTTGTTGAGGAGCATCTGACGGAGGAACAAGGTGAGAAGCTGAATCAGGAGATGGATCAAGTCGTCTCAGATGTCAGAGATGTTATGGAGATAGCAGAATCCGATGATCGTTACAAGGAAGAAGAACAACAGATCAGAAAGGAGGTCAAAGTACTGACCAAGCTTGAGGAAAATATTGCTAAGGCCAGACAGAGAGAAAAACAGTCTGGAGGCCTTCTTTCTAAGATACTTCCGATTGAGAAAAAGGTAGAGGTAGAAGATGTCACAGCAGAGGATATAGAACAAGAGGGAAACGATCAAAGTAGGGGTATCGGAAAAATACTGAGAGGCATTATCCCAGTAGAAAAAGAAGAAGAAAAAGACTTAGAGACAGGTGAAGAGGAAGAATCTGGAAAAGAGCATGAATCCTCGAAAGGCCTTCAAGACGAGAAAAACAATGTAGAAAAATCTCAGGCCTCAGATGAAAAACAAGATGAATCAATAAGTGAGCAAAGGGATAATTCAAGCCTTCACACAGAGATAACTGGGAAGATAAGAGCTGGCGAGGTACCTGAAGAGACATATGAGGAACTCGTAGATGAAAACAAAGTAACTGAAGTAATGAGAAAGATGTCGCTGATTGATAACCCTGATTACAAGGCTTTAAAGCAGGCTGAAGAAAATAATCGAAACAGGGCCGACCTCGTAAATTACCTGGAGGAGAGAATAAAAGATGGCAGATGAAGAATCAATAGTTGAGCAAAAAAGGAAGGAATTCCTCGAAGAAAACCCTATCAAGGAAGATGTAAGTCACGATGAACAGAGACCTAAAGATGAAGATCTAGGCCTTCAAAGAGATTCTGAACCGGAGATTGAAACTAATGAAAATCAGGATCTAGGCCTTCAAAGAGATTCTGAATCCAGCCAGGACGATGGTTCTGAAACTGCGGAAGATGTAGATGTTCCTGAGATTGATATTGATAGAAGTGATCTTGATCTGGATCCTGAGGAACTAGAGGAGCAGTATTCTGAAGACGAGGATCAATACTTTACTGAGATAGCAGAAAGTTATAAAGTTGAAGCTGATGAGGTTCCAGCCAAGATAACTATAGGAGATCGGAGAGGAGAGTACGTCAAGATTTATAAACTGGATAGGCCTCAGGTCAGCGGCGGTACGGGTGCTTTTGTCCAGAACCTAAGGTCTCAGGCTGTAAGATCGGTAAAACTTTCAAGAGATGAGTTCACAGATTCGGATGAGGTTGAAAAAGTTAAAAACAAGTTTAAGAATGCCGTTAAGATCCAGTTGGAGAATATGATTCCTGAAGCTGATGAAGCTGCGAGGAAGGTGCTTGTAGGTAACCTGATTCATCAGATGGTGGGCCTGGGCGATATCGAGATTCTCTTAGAAGATCCTAATCTTGAGGAGCTTGTGGTAAACTCAGCGGATGAATGTACATGGGTCTACCATAAAGAGTATGGCTGGTTGAAGTCTAACATAACCTTTGAGGATGAAGAAGAGATTTATAACTACTCTTCAGAGATTGCTCGACGTGTAGGAAAGAATATAAACAGTTTAGATCCTTTGCTCGACGCACATCTTCCTACAGGAGATCGTACTAATGCAACTTTAAATCCTATATCAACACACGGAAATACCATTACTATCAGGAAGTTCGCCCGTGATCCATGGACAATCACTGATTTCATACAGAATAGTACTATCTCGAAAGAGGTAGCAGCATTTCTGTGGCTGTGCCTTCAGTACGAGATGAGCGTCTTAGTTTCAGGAGGTACAGGCTCAGGTAAGACATCTCTTCTGAACGTTTTAATGCCTTTCATGCCTCCAAATCAAAGGATTCTATCAATCGAGGATACTCGTGAGATCCAGCTACCGGAGTTTCTGCACTGGGTTCCACTGACGACCAGAGAGGCCAATCCTGAAGGAGAGGGAGAGATTTCAATGCTTGACTTACTTGTCAACTCGCTTCGTATGAGGCCTGACCGTATACTTGTAGGAGAGGTTCGTAAGAAACGACAGGCCGAGATTCTTTTCGAAGCAATGCATACAGGGCACTCTGTCTACTCTACTCTGCACGCAGATACTGCACAGCAAACAGTCCAGCGACTTTTAAACCCTCCTATTGACGTTGCTGAACAGATGGTAGAATCTGTAGATGTCAACGTTGTGATGTTCAGGGATCGCCGTAGAAACTTCAGACGGGTTTTCCAGGTTGCGGAAATTGCAAAATCCGGTTACAAGAGGGGGAGTCAGGAGATGAGTTTGGGTGCAAATGTTATTTACAGCTGGGATTCTGATGAAGACGAGATCCAGAAACAAAGAGATTCGGATAACATTATGAACAAACTCCAGATGCATACAGGCATGGATAGAGAGGAAATATTTGAGAACATCGAAGAAAAACAGGAGGTACTGCAATGGATGATTGATAATGATGTAAACGACGTCGAAGGTGTAGGAAAGATAATTGGAGAATATTACAACAGTGAAGATGAAGTCGTTCAGATGGCGAAGAACAACGATGATCCAGAAGTAATATTTGACAGGTATTCTTGAACTGTTTTAAAAATTACAGGCCATTTAACCTACATGGCAACATACAGTTTCTCAGGAAAAATCAGGATGGGAAGTGAAGTTCAAAAATTTGATAGAGATGTAGAGGCTGAATCTGAAGATCATGCTAGAGAGATTCTGCTTTCAGAGCTTGGAAGCGAGCACAGTGTATCCAGAGGAAGTATAGAGGTCGAGGAATAATGGCCCAACAACAGTATCAACAGCTTCAACAGCTTCAGCAACAGTCCCAGCAAATAGAGGAATACCTGCAACAACTTGAACAGACAAGAACACAGCTAAATGAATCAAAACAAGCAGTAAGAGACTTGCAGGATGTCGAGGAAGGCCAAGAAATTCTTGCATCCATTGGAGCAGGAGCTTTTGTAAAGGCAGAAGTGAAGAATACAGAAAAAGTTATTAGTAATGTTGGAGGAGACGTATTTGAGGAAAGATCCAATGAGGGCGCGGCTAACGTGCTTGAAAAACAGCTCACTCTTTTGCAGGATACCCAAGAAGAATTAAGAGAGCAAATGCAAAATATTAAACAGCAGATGCAGCAAATCCAGCAACAGATGCAGGAACAACAGCAGAAACAGTAAGGCCTATGTTTGAAAAGTTTAAGGACACCGTAAAAGATCTCTCATCCGAAGTGAAAGAAGCGGTTACAGAAAAAAAGATTGAACAAGAGAACATAGACCCTCTACTGGAGGAATTCAGGTTAAAACTTCTTGAGAACAACGTCTCATATGAAGCAGCTGAAGGGATAGAAAAAGCCGTGAGAAAAGGCCTTGTCGGAGAGAACGCAGGAAGATTCAGTATAAAAGACAGAGTAGAAAAAGCAATAAGAAAAGAGCTCGAGGAGATAGTAAGAGACGATTATGACTTTCTGAGCGAAGTCAGAGGCCTTGAAAATCCCTCAGTATTCTTTATAGGTTTCAACGGTTCAGGAAAGACAACATCACTTGCAAAGATTTCAAGGATGCTAGATGGAGAAGGCCTGGATTCTGTGTTTGGAGCTGGAGATACTTTCAGGGCTGCATCAATGGAACAGCTTGAGGAGCACGGAGATTCTCTAGGTAAAAAAGTCATAAGCCATGAATACGAATCTGATCCTGCTGCAGTGGCTTATGATGCCATTGAACACGCTGAGAACGAAGGTAAAGTAGCGCTTATAGATACCGCAGGAAGATCTCATGCTGACAAGAACCTGATGGAAGAACTGGAGAAGATGATAGATGTCAACGAACCAGACATCACTTTCCTGGTTGTAGATGCATTAAGCGGAAACGATGTCACAGAACAGATAAAGGCCTATAAAGGAATGTTCGATGCAGTCATCGTTACAAAGATGGATATAGATGATAAAGGGGGCACAGTGATCTCAGTAAGCTACAAGACTGATAGGCCTATAGCTTTCAAGGGAACAGGCCAGGGATACAGGGATTTAGAGAAATTTGACAAAGAAAGGTTTATAGATAACCTGATTGATTAAATCGAAAGAAGGATTTTTCAAGTAAAGGCCTTCTGTTCGTCAAGTCTTTTCTGCATCGATTTTTCAAGTTTTCGAAGCTTTGACTTGAGGGGCTGGACATCTTCCTCGAAGTCCTTCATTTTGACCTGTCCATCTTCGCTTCTCTCTTTGATTCTCTCTTTCCTCATCGTCGAGAGCAGATGGTTTACCTCTGCGACAAGCTGTTCGTATTCTTTCAGCTGGGCCTCAATGTAAGATATTTCCTGCCCAAGATCCTGTCTGAGTTCTTCAGTTACTTCCTCTTTAAGCTCTGCTTTTATCTGTTCTTTTTCAACTCCGAAAGTCTTTCTCACTGTCCTGTAAAATTTGTCCATTCCCATCAAAAAACCACTTTGTATTTACTCTTTGCTCGTAAAATTCTTTTAAGTGTTTTGCTCTATGCCCTCAGGAACCTGAACACCAAGATCTCTGCACTGATCCTGCTGATAGAATCTTGCTGTAACAGAACCTATGACAGCATCAAACTCATCTGCATCACCGATAACTGACGTATCCACTCCATACCCTTCTAAGGCCTGATCACCGTCAATCGCTAATTCTTCACTTGAAATCATTTCATCAAAACGAATAAACTCAGCATCCAGGCCTTTCTCAAACATCAACTGCTTCAGATGAACTGCTCGACGGTTTAAATCACGGTTCTGAGTAGATGGAGCAAACTGAAACCCTTCCTCGATCAGTTCCTCCTCTTTCTCACTCAGGCCTTCGACAGGCTCTATCGGAGCATTGACCGCAACAATCTGAACATCTTCAGGTAATGCCTGAATAATTTCTTCGTTTGTCTTAGCTGAGTGAATCTCAAGTTTCTCACCCATAACAGCGATGGAGGATCTTCCTTCAGTCTCCAAGTTAATTCCTGCAATCATGTTCTCTCTAAACTTAGTTTGTCCTCAAAATCTTTTAACGATCTGTTCTCAGAGGCAGACTTGACCAGTCTCCTCTTTTCCAAAATATCTTTCCTGCCAAGAAGATAATCATTCAAGGCCTTGTTATATTCCTGAGGCTTTTCGAAGAAACTAAAGCTTCCTGCATCCAGCAATGCAGTCTCGGAGTTAGGCCTTAAATCTTCTACAGCATCCATACTTGAGAATCTGCATCCCTGATTGTAGATTGTCAAAGAATTCTTTACTGGCACCCTCAGTGACTTGCCGAGAAAGCTTCTGTAGGTCTCGAAATCAGGTGCCTCTATCATGTGAAGAAACTCTTTCACGATCCTGTACTCGGATTCAGTGAACAGGAACTTTCTGGCAAGCTTTGGATGTCTCAAAACTTTTCTACCGTATCCCCAACTTCTTTCCCCGATAAACGGAGGCCTGTCAAAAGGTCCTGTAAGCACAGTACTTACAACAGATTCATGGTCTTCAACGCTCTGTACAACATGATTACCCATTTCTGCTCCAACGACAACTGCGTTCTCACATGATTCAAGTCTCTCCAGTACGTCATCTCTCAAAGCACTGAAATTTTTTCCTCCTACAGTCTCTACCTGGCTGCATCTGTCAAAGTATTTACGCTGGTGCTTCCAGATCCCGGGTTCGAATACACCCGATACAAAAACAAGTTCAATATCTGGCAGACTACTCATCAATAACAAGAACCGAGTCGAAACCTTTTATCTGTTAAAACACGGAAAAAAAACATGAAAAACCTCCTAGTTTTTACAGCTGCACTGACAACAGGCCTAACAGCATACACAGTATATACCAACTCTTCATTTCTAAGCGCTTTAGCAGTAGTCTTTCTCGGAGCATTAACAGCTCACGGCCTGAGGACAAAAGCAGTTGCATGGGGCTCACTAAAGCTCCTACAACAACCTCACATAATCGCTTTAATTGCGATAGGCCTGGGATTTATTTACATCTCGATGGAAGGATTCAGTTTCTGGCCGTCAACCTATTTCTCTGTAGCGACAGCCATGATAGGCTTTGCTATCGGAATAACGGTCTACGGAATATGGAACGTATGATAACTTAAAAATAGCTGAACAAAGGTGTTGTATGTTCGACCGTGTAAAAGAATCGATTCAGAAATTCTCTTCAAAATCTGCGGTAGATGAAGAGGCAGTAGAAGAACTTGTAAAAGATATACAGAGAGACCTTATCGCTGCAGACGTCGACGTAGGCCTTGTATCAGATTTGAGCGATGAAATAAGAGAAGAAGCACTTGAAGGCAAAAAAGACGGTCTAACACGTAAAGAACACGTATTGGAAACAGTTTACAACAAGATGGAGGCCTTACTCGGTGAAAAACCTGAAATCGAGATAGAGCCCCAGAAAATACTTCTTTCAGGCCTCTACGGAGCAGGTAAGACGACAACCGCTGCCAAACTAGCGGATTACTACAGGAAGAGAGGCCTTAAAACAGGTCTGATCGCAGCAGATACTGATCGTCCCGCGGCGTACGACCAGCTGAAACAGATGGCTGAAAAAGCAGACTCCGAATTTTATGGCGAGCCGGATGCAGAAGACCCCTCCCAAGTTGTTGAGAAAGGCCTCGAGGAGCTGGATTCAGATGTTGTAATCGTGGACTCCGCGGGCAGAAACTCTCTTAACAAAGATCTTAAAGAAGAGCTTTCGGACGTCAACGATATTTTCCAGCCAGATGAGTCTTACCTTGTAATGCCTGCAGATATCGGACAGAGCGCAAAAGATCAGGCCTCAAATTTTGAAGAAGCGGTAGGAATCACAGGAGTCATAGTTACGAAGATGGATTCCTCTGCCAAAGGAGGCGGAGCATTGATCGCCTGTTCGACCTCTGAGGCCCAGGTGAAGTTTGTGGGTACGGGTGAAGAGGTCTCTGATCTCGAGGTATACGATCCTGTCAAGTATGTTTCGGAGATGCTGGGCCAGCCAAACCTCGAATCGCTCCTTGAAAAAGTAGAGGAACTCGAGACTGATCCAGAAGAGATGCTGGAAGGAGAATTTACACTGGAGGAGTTCCGCCAGCAGATAGAGTCCGTCAGCGAAACAGGTATGATGGAAGACCTTATGAAACAGCTACCTTTCGGCGGAAAGATGCCTGACAATATCTCACAGCTTACAGAGGAAAAAACTCAGGCCTATAAATACATAATTGATTCGATGACTGATGAGGAAATCGATGACCCGTCTCTTATCAACAAATCAAGAACTGAGAGGATCGCAGAAGGTTCAGGAACTTCAAGTGCAGAGGTCAGAGAACTTATCAAACATTACCGCCAGACCAAGAACATGATGGATAAAATGGATAAAGGATCAATGAAGCGAGGAAATATGCAGGATATGATGCAGAAACTAGGCCTGTAAATCAGGATTTTATCTTGAGCTCTTTCTCGACTTCGTTTTTGATCTCTTCAATTTCTTCGGGACTGTAATAGGAGGTCAGGCCTAACTGTCGTTCAAAATCTTTCTCCAGCGTCCTGTACTCTCTTTCCACTTCCTCGTCTATAACGCTAAGCCTTGAATGTGCTACACTGGTTGAGACTCTGAGAGTCTCGATTAAACTATACCATTTAGTCGGGAGATGGATATCAAGTCTTGAAAAAACACCCGTGACTCCTAGCATCAATAAAAGGGTTTTTCTGTAGGCTAGCCGGCGGAATCGCATAGTTCTTCCATAAATTTTTTCCCTTCTCCCTACATATTACAAAGGTAGAGATTGCTTATAAAATATTCTGAAACCAAAAATTAGTTATGATTGCTGTTATCTCTGATTCACATATTCCCAGCAGAGCTGATAAGATACCTGAGAAATTCTGGGACAGAATAGAAAGAGCCGAAATTACCGTTCACGCGGGAGACTATGCAAGAGAAGAAACATATAACGCAGTGGAGGAATACTCACAGAAATTCTATGGAGTCAAAGGAAACTGTGACTTCTTCGAATCCGAGAAACTGGAACAATCACATACTTTTGAAGATAGAGGCCTGAGCTTTGGCGTCTATCACGGTACTGGGATCTCGCCGAGAGGCCATACCCCCACACTGGAAAAAATAGCTCTTGATGATTTAGAGGTTGACATACTGATTACCGGCCATACCCACAACGAAAAAATCATGGAGACAAGTAAGGCCTTACTCTTGAATCCGGGAAGCTGTACAGGAGCAGGTGGAGGAAGCTCAAGGCCTTCAAACCCAACGATGATGGTAATAAATTTCACAGACGCAGAGATGAGTGTGAAGATCCTCGAGCTGGAAGACGAAGAGGTTTCTGTCTCTGAATCGAAAGATTTTGATTTGAAAGAGATTAAAAAAGAAAAAGGCTAACTGTTTTTTATGGAAAGACTCGATAAACAGATTCGAAATGTTTGGATGGCTATCTCAGTGCTTACAGGCCTGTTTATTGGAGGTATAACCGGTTCAATCGTATATCTAATTACTGAAACAGCAATACTGGGTATTCTTGTATTCGCGGTCTTTCCTGTTTTACTGCCGATTTACTCGTTTTACCGGTACAGAAACTGGTGCTTCAAAGTCCATGATGATCACCTTGTGATCAACCACGGAGTACTCAGAAAGACATCTGCAGTGATACCCTACGTCAGGGTACAGCATATAGATACTAACAGAGGGCCTCTCGAAAGAATTCTAGGCCTAGCATCTCTCAGAGTCTATACAGCTGGTTCAAAAGGAGCAGACATGAGGATTCCAGGCCTTTCAAGCAAAAGGGCGGAAGAGATGCAGGAAGAGCTGAAGTCAAAGGCTATAGAGTCAGAAAAAGGGTATGACGCAGTATGAAGCTGTCAAAAAAGGGAATGTATTACAGAGCGGTATCAAGGACAGGTGCAGGAATATTTGCACTGGTGATCGTGTTTCCGCCAGCGCTTTTACTATTACCTGTGATTCTGGCAGCCGCAGCCACCTATGAATACCTTTACTGGCAGAGATACGAATTCTATTTCGAAGGTGATGACCTAAAGATAAATTCCGGGGTCATCACAAAGAACAAACTGGACATACCGGTGAGGAGAATACAGGACCTGGATACAAGCCAGAACTTAATCCATAGAATACTTGGCATAAGACTTCTAAAAGTGAAAACAGCTGGTGGAGACACATCAAAGGCCTCACTGAAATATCTTGATGAATCTCAGGCAGAAGACGTCCAGCAAAAGCTAAGGGAGCTTAAAAACAGGAGGAAACAAACCGAAAACAAAGAAAAGGCCTTGGAAGAGTCAGAGACTACTGAGAGCGAAATATTCTATGATATAAGCGATGCATTGATGACTTACAGTTTTGTCAGCGGGATTCAAGGCGTTGTAATTTTTTCAGTTATAGGCCTGATCGGAGGAATCGGTCTCTCGGCTTATGCTGCGACTTCATTGGTTGAAATGATAGGCTTTGCCATTGCCTCAGTTATAATCGTTTCTATTCTCTCTATCTTTATTCTGGTGTCAGGAGCTGCCAGTACGTATTCGCGTTACTATGATTTTACAGTGGAGAAACGAGGTGATACTTTCGAGTACGAAAGAGGCCTGTTCAATAAAGAAGGAGGAAGTATTCCAGAAGAAAAGATTCAGAAGTTAGAAGTTACTGAAAACTTCCTAATGAGGTATTTCGGATACGCATCACTCAAAGCAGAAACAGCTGGATACACTTCCGAACAGGAACCCGGGTCCACCAGTACAAAGACATTGATTCCACTGGACTCAAGAGAAAGAGTCTACGAACACGCCCAGAGAATCGGAGAGTTTAAAATCGATCAATTGGATGATATCGGAGATAAGGCACGCAAAAGGTACTTTAGGCGCTATTCACTAATCTCAGTTCTCGGAATGATTATCTCAGTAGGCCTGATATTTACCGGATTTCACCCTGGCGTCGTTGTAATACCTCTAGCAGGTTTTGCAGCGGCAAAAGAAGCAGCCCGCAGGAAATGGAGAAATATAGGTTATACTATGGGATCCAGAAACCTTATCATAACCAAAGGATTTTGGAACCGTAGAACTTATGCTGTAGAATACTTCAGATTCCAGAATCTGATAACAACAGAATCAATCTTCCAGAGAAGGTGGGATCTGGCCTCCCTGACAGTCGATACAGCAGGGGATAAAGTGATCAATCCTAAAGTAATAGACCTAGAAAAAACAAAGGCCTTCGAACTAAGAGACCAGCTATACGAAAAATTCAAGGCCTCAATCTATTGAGGGCCTGAGATTTTCTGGGGTTGAAAATCCCAGTAAATTCTGCATTTAAAAAACTCTTCATTTCTTTTCTACCTATGGAAATTGGACAAAAGGCCCTAGAACTTTTAGAACTTGAGTTATGTGATCACTGTCTGGGACGGCAGTTCGCCCAGTTAGGACATGGACTTGAGAACCATACAAGAGGAAAAATAGTCAGAAAATACGGAGAAGACTTGAAAGAGAAACATTTCGAAGAGAGGCCTGAGAGCGAGATCGATGCAGATGAAGACTGTGAAGTATGTAGAGGCCTGTTCAATGAGGTAGATGATTATGCTGATATGGTTATTGATTCTCTCGACCGTTACGAGCTCGAGACTTTTCTAATAGGGATAAGAGTTCCGGAAGATATCCTGGAGACAGAGGAGGATCTCTGGGAAGAGTACGGAGTCGAGTTTACAGAGCCAATTAAGACCGAGCTTTCAAGACTGATAGGGAAAAAAATTGAGGAAAAAACAGGCCTAAGTGTAGACTTCGAGAGAGCAGATATCATGGCTGTCATCGACATGAGAGAAGGTAAAGACAGAATCGAGTTACAGGTGAACTCTCTGCTTTTCTACGGAAAATACAACAAGTACACCCGGGAACTTCCACAGACAGAGTGGCCTTGCAGTGAATGCACAGGATCAGGATGCGATGACTGTAACTGGACAGGCCAGCAGTTCGGAGGATCTATACAGGAAATAATTCAGAGGCCTTTCATTGAAGCTACTGGAGCAATCGATGCCAAATTCCATGGAGCAGGAAGAGAAGATATAGATGTAGAGTGTCATGGACAGAGGCCTTTTGTAATTGAGTTAAGAGAGCCGCTGGAAAGATCAGTTGATCTAGAGGAGATTCAGGAAAGGATCAACGAGGACGAGAGAGTTAAAGTATTTGAGATGGAAGAAACTCATCATGACAGGCCTGCTGAAGTCAAGGATTTAGATGCTGATAAGACTTACAGGGCCTGGATAGAGGTAAAAGATTTGGAGAACGCTGAGTTAGAGGCCTTGAATCATCTTAAGGGAGAAGTGGTCCAGAGAACGCCTCAGCGAGTCGATCACAGGAGAGCGGACAAACATAGAGAAAGAGAGGTTAAATCTGTTGATTGGAAAGTTGAAGATGATCTCCTTGTCATAGATATTGAAGCTGAGGCAGGAACATACATCAAGGAACTGATTTCAGGGGATGATGGGCGTTCAGAACCCAGTGTCACAGGCCTTCTAAATATGGATGCTGAATGTGTGAAGCTGGATGTAATTGATATAGATGCATAGGGTTCGTATTTAAAAGATTTCAAGGCCTTTTGGTTGTTATAAGGTGTTAAAATAATGATCGAAATTAACAGAGTTTCTGGCAGAGCAGAAAACCAAATGGTGGTCTTCTAATGGCAGAGAAATCACGTGGATCACAGCGTGGGGCAAGGAACAAGCTCTCTTCAAATCCTAGAGAGAAAGTAACTGTAAATGAGCAGATAAAGGATTTTGAAGAGGGAGAAAAAGCAAGGATAGAGATCAATGCTTCGGTCACTGAAGGAAGGCCTCATCAAAGATTCCATGGGATAACTGTTGATATTGTTGGGAAGCAGGGAGATGCTTACAAGGTAGAGTTTGTTGATGGAAGTGTGTCCAAAAACCTATTCGTTAAACCTGTTCATCTTCAGAAATTTGAGGAGTGAACTGATTATGGAAGTTAAAGATCAAGAGTTTGTCTATCCTGCTGAAGTCCTTGAAATGCTACAGGGAAGGGAGGAAGAAGATCTCTCTCATGAGCAAAAGATTGCTTTAGAAAAGCTTTCACGCCATACTGAGATTGAAGACATTGATACTCTCTCAGAGCTACATTCAGAGCTCGGCGAGATTGAAGGCCTAAAGGAAAGACATATTTACAAGGTACTGGATGTTTTTCCAAGGCATGAGTCTACCGTAAGGGCAATTTTCTCAAAGGAGCGTGTAAAGCTTGAAGACTCTGATGTAGAGGATATTCTGGAAGTTATTCGTTCAGTTGAGGTTGAGACTGAAGACGAGTAAAACCTTTTAACAGTTCAAAACTGTTGATTCATAAGAGCAGGTGTAACTTTATGGGAAAAGATGAACACATTAAGGTACTGGATTTTTTGGAGCATGGAAAGAGCAATGAAAGAGAGGAAAGACTAGCCCAAGGAATAGGAACTGAATACTACACACTGCTAGAGGTCGTGATGAGAGAAGGAGAGAGGCCTAAAGGAGGAGAAGAACTTTACATCGGAGATGGCGACAGAGAGAAAGTAGAATTTATCAAGGCCAGGATAGATTACAGCGAACTTACTGGAAACGCCAAAAACGAATTGAAGTATGTCCTTGATGCAATGATCTCGGAGAACAAGGAGGAATTCGTCGATTTCTTCAATGAGGCGACTCCAGTAACTCCCAGGAGGCATGCATTCGAACTTCTGCCAGGGATAGGCAGCAAACACATGCAGAAACTTCTGGACGAACGGGAGAAGGAAGAATTTGAGTCATTTGAAGACATAAATGACAGGGTGCCTTCAATGCCTGACGCAAGAGAAACAGTCAGAAAGAGAATAGTGCAGGAATTGAAGGGAGAAGATGTCAGGACCCGGCTGTTCACACAATGAAAACCGAGCCAAAACTAAAAGAACTAGGCCTGAAACCCGGAAAAGGCCAGAACTTTCTAACGCATAAATCAACTGTTAAGGCGCTTGTAGAGGCCGGAGAGATAGAAGGTTCAGTACTGGAAATCGGAGGAGGCCTCGGGACTGTTACCGAGGAATTAAGGGAAAAAACCTCAGACTTAACAGTTATAGAGAATGAGGCCTTGCTTGCAGATTACCTTGAAAGACAATTCATTGATGTAAATGTTGTCGAAGATGACGTACTTGAACAGGATATCTCAGGTTTTGACCGGTGTGTGTCGAATATTCCTTTCCAGCTGAGTTCAGAGATAATTGAGAAACTAGGTAAAGACCAGGTTCAGTCCGCTTTGATAGTTCAGGAAGATCTTGCGGATAAAATTGTGGCAGATCCGGGAGAGAAAAACCATGGCTTTTTCACTGTAAAAACTCAGTATTACTTTCTTCCGGTCAAATTAAGGACCGTGCCTTCCACGTGTTTCTATCCAGAGCCTGAGGTCAATGCAGCTATCATCAAACTCTATCCCGGTAGAGATCGTTACGACATCAGCGATGAAGAAGAATTTTTCTCTGTGGTGAAGGCCTTACACACCCACGGCAAAAAAAAGGTTAGAAACGCCTTTGTCGATGCCAGAAACATGTTAGGCCTGAAAAAAGAAAGAGCCCGCAGGCTTCGTGATGAGCTTCCTCACAGCGATGAGAGAGTTAGAGAACTTGGGATAGCTGAGCTGAAAGAGTTCTTCGAATCATACCAACAAATTATTTAATCAAGGAAATACCCAAATTTTTATGCCAAAAGATAAGTATATCTTCATTACTGGCGGAGTTCTCTCAGGTCTGGGAAAAGGCCTGATATCTGCAAGCGTTTCAAAACTTCTGCAGCTCAGAGGCCTGGAAATCGAGCCGGTAAAGTGTGATGGCTACCTGAATGTGGATCCAGGAACGATGAACCCTGAGGAACACGGCGAGGTCTATGTGCTGGAAGATGGCACAGAGGTCGATATGGATTTCGGCCACTATGAGCGTTTTCTTGACATTTCACTCTCAGGAAAAAGAAACCTTACATCAGGAAAGATCTTTCAGGAAGTCATTCAGAAAGAAAGGGAGGGAAAGTACCTTGGGGAGACCGTTCAGATGATACCTCATGTAACAGATCTCATAAAGGAAAAATTTAAGACTGAAGCAGATGTCACAGTAATAGAAGTAGGAGGCACAGTAGGAGATATCGAGAACATGCTTTATCTCGAGGCCTTAAGGCAGCTATCAGGGGAAAACACTTTCCATATTCATGCAACATTGGTGCCTTACCTTGAGACAACAGGCGAGCAAGAGACCAAGCCAACCCAACACTCAGTGAAAGAGCTTAGATCAATAGGCCCAGAGCCGGATATGATAGTAGGAAGAAATGAAGAAGAACTTGAAGAATCAATAAGAGAGAAAATCAGTCTTTTCACCGGAGTTGAAAAAGAATCTGTAATATCTGATCCTAACCTTGATACACCATACAGGATACCTCTAATCTTTGACCGGCAAGAAGTCGATAATAAAATTGCGGGAAAGCTTGGACTTCCGGAGAGAGATACAGGCCTGAGTGATTGGAGGGAGAGAGTAGAAATTATTACATCTGAAACAGACAGGAAAGTAGGTGTATACGGTAAATATACCGGAATGGATGACTCTTATGCCTCGATTGAAGAGGCCATAAAACATGCATCTGCTGAAACAGGAAAAAACATAGAACTGGAATATGTAGACTCTGAAGACCCTGTGGAGCCGAAAAATTTTGATGGAATAATAATTCCAGGAGGATTTGGACAGAGAGGTATAACCGGGAAAGTTCAAACCCTGAGAAAAGCCCGTGAACAGGATATTCCCTGTCTAGGCCTGTGCCTCGGGATGCAGCTAATGGTAATCGAGTTCTGCAGAAACGTCTTGGATATGAAAGCTACTTCAGGTGAGTTCGACGAAGACGGCAGAAACGTGGTAAAGAAAATGTCCGGACAGTACGAAATCGAGAGGAAAGGAGGTACAATGAGACTTGGAGCTTACAGAGCAAATCTATCAGGAAAAACACAGAAAATCTATGGCACAGACAGTGTAGAAGAAAGACACAGACATAGATACGAAGTAGATCCAGAAATAACTGATAAACTTCAAAATCAAGGCCTGAAAATAGACGGTTGGCATAAAAACCTGCCGGAATTTTCCAGACTAGAAAACCACAGTTTTTACGTGGGAACACAGGCCCACCCAGAATTCAACTCCAGGCTTGAAAAACCTAACCCGTTATTCGTTGCCTTTGCAAGATCTCTATGATCTATGAGCCCAGAGAAGACACATACCTGCTTAAAAACTATTTAGAAGGCCTGAATCTTGAAGAAAAGAAAGTACTGGAAATTGGTACGGGTTCAGGCATCATTGCTAAAACGATGAATGAAAAAGAAGCGGAAGTCACAGCCACCGATAAAAACACTGAGGCTCTGGAAAACCTACCGGAGGATATCAAGGCATTGAATTCCGATTTGTTCGAAGAAATAGATGAGAAATACGATCTTGTAGTTTTCAATCCGCCTTATCTCCCAGGGAATTCTTTAGAAGACGAGATGCAGGGTTCCGAGACATGGTACGGCGGAGAAAACGGTGTAGAGGTAGCAAAGAAATTCCTCGAGGCCTGTCCAGAATATCTGAAAGAGGGTGGAGAAGCTTTAATCATATTGAGTTCACTATCCGATTATGAAAGTCTTATCAAAGAATTTGATTTAATCGAAGTCGACAGGGAGAAACTGTTTTTTGAAGAGCTTATGCTTATGAACCAGAGTCTAGAATAAGTTTTTAATCAGGGAGGCCTAAATAGATCATTATGAGAACTAATTTAGCCAAAGCTTTGTTTTTCATCTCTGTCAGCCTCCTATTTGCAGGTTTTGTCTCGGCCAACTGGTATTTCGAACCCAGTAGTTTCAACGTGAATACTCTTTCAAATGAATCAAACTCTGTTTTTACTGCGGATTTAATGGCAAATATCACTGACGGAGATGACGAAGAGCTGAGGCCTGAAGATATAGCAAACTTTACAGCAGCTGAAGGAAGCGAAAACGAAAACACTTACGCAGTATTTGAATACAGCGAATGGAACGAATCATCCGGCAGTTTCTACAGGGCAAATCAGACCTTAGACTTTCATGAAGGCCTGGATACCTGGTATGCAGAATTTGAGACCAATGATACATCTATGGAAAACTTGACATTGAGAGCGAGAGGTGATGCAGATACAGCAGGAACCCCGGATTCTTCAGGTACTGAAGAAAATATTTCTGTAAACATAAATGAGGAAAGACCTGAACTCTTGGATGTAAATCTTCAGTATGATTTCAGCGACCCTATAAAAGCTGAGAGGTTGTTTAAGCCGGACGTCCAGGCTGTAAACAGCAGTGATGGTTCTATTCTGGGTGAAAACGATGTAGATATCTCAGTTTACTTCCACAATATGACAGAGTCCGAGGAAGTATTCCAGTTAAATAATTACAACGATGAAGAAGATTATCATTTTAACGCAGAGGTCGAGACACCTGAAGAAACTGACAGCCCATACATTTTCAGAATAGAGGCCTCAAATACTACATCTGGAGATTTATTTGGGACACAGTCGATGATCGTTGAGACTGCTCCTGCTATAAACGGTGAAATCGAAAATATTACTTCTTCAGGTTGTGATGATCAGGAGGTATCTACAGAATGTGATCCGGGCGCAGAGATTGATACAGAATTTGATATTACAGCCGCAGGAGCACAAGGAGTTAACATGACTGTCTACAAGCAAAATATGAGCGGTTTCTGGATTAATCATTCAACCGTTGAGATGAACGAGATTTCTACAGATGAAGAAGGTATTATGCAGACTTTTGAGGCCTCTGAGACCGTTCCTGACCTGAATACCTCAGAATATGAGAAAAAGGTCAAACTCAGTTACCATGCATCAAACCAAGACAGAGACTATGAGGAAAATCACACTATTGATATCAGGACCTTTGTTATCGAGGACAGAAGCAATCCTACAGCATTTAAGACCCGTGAACACACTGTTCGGCTTTTTCTGGGTGAGAGATTCAGCAGAGACTCCTACAACAAATCTAGATTCCAGAATATTCGGGTAAATCTCACAGGCCCTGAACAGTTCAACACTACTTACTCGGCAGATGATTTTGAATACAGTGAGTCAGATGGCACAATGGAAAATACAGTTATAATACCTGAAAGCGCAGAGATCGGAGCTTACCAACTTGATATAATGGCTAACGACACATACGGAGAGGTCAAGGAAGCGACTAGAGGCCTTCAGGTAAGAGATGTCAACTCAACTTTCTCGGCAGAATCAGAGCTAGATCTTGAATACAGTACGCTCGGAGAGTTCAGTGAAAATATTTCACTTGACAACCTTGTTGACTCGGAGAAGACTCTGGAAATCCACAATGAAAATGAGAACATATCAGTGCAGGATGAAATAACGTTAGAAGGAGGGCAACAGAGAGACCTAGAATTTACAGTTAACCTGTCCGATCCCGGAGGCTTTGAAACAGAGATAGAGTTCGCGGATACAGAGGCAAGATACAATGAAACAACAGAGATCGATGTCCAAGGCCCTGACTGTGAGATACTTGAAGGAAACCTCTGCATAGATACTTCAGAAGTCGAAACGACTGTTACAGAGCTGGGAGAGACGACAGAGGAAATATCGGTTACAAATCTCGGCGACCAAGACCTAGAAATCACAAACGCCATAACCGAAAATGCATCAGAGGCCTTCATCATAGAGGAAAATATCACTGTTTCAGATACACAGACCGTCGATTTAACTTTCAGGCCTGAATCAACAGGCACATTTGAAGGAACTCTTGAAATGGCTACAGAAAATGAAACCGGAGAAATAGACTTGATAGGAAACGCGGATTTCGATGAGGTAGAGACAGGCCTGGAGACTTCTCCTACAAGTATAGACATGGGTACTCTTCCCGAAGGAGAATCATATGACACTGAGTTAACAGTGGAAAACACCGGTGATGTGGATATTGAAAGCATATCAGCCAGTACAGGAGGCCTGGACATTGAAATAGATGATTTCAGTCTTGAATCAGGTACGGAGGAGATTTTTGACCTCTCGGTCTCAAACCCTCAAAACTCCACAATCCTTTTCACAGGCGAGAGTTCTCAGGGCGAAGTGTCTGTTGATGTACCTGTGACTGTAAGTATAGTTGAGAACTTTGCTGACAGGACAGATGAACTTAGAAGCAGTCTTGAAGACTTAAGGCCTCAAACTGAGGACCCTCAGCTAGATCAACAGCTATCGGAAGTATCTGGCATGATCGAGAGAATAAACTCTCAGTGGAGTTCAGGCGATTATCAGGAAGCCAGATCGACTTTCCAAGAGGCTCAAAGTATAATTCAGTCAGTCGAGACTGAGGTAAACACTGAAGGTTCAGGTAATAACGGAGACGATCAGACAGGTGAAGAATCAGATGGTGAAACTGAGGGAGGAGGCCTTCCAATCCTGCCTATAGTCAGTATACTGTTTGTACTGTTAGGTATAGGAGGCTTTGTTTTCTATGAAAGTTACATCCCTGAGGAAGGAGATCCTCTCTACGGGGTGCTCGGAGAGGAATGATTGAACAGATACTCTCTTTACCTGAACCGGTTCTGACAGGCCTATTACTCGGGCTTTTCGTGGCTTCACTCGTTGTAGCTTTCAAAGTAATGGAGATGATATTTGACACTGTTACTATAGCTGCACTGTCAGGGGCTTTTTACGTAGGCCTTACATACTTCACAGCTGTTGGTTTCACCTTGAATGATTTGCTTCTGTTTTCGTTCCTGGGTGCATCGCTTTACATGCTTTACAGTTTCCTGGCGAATATAATCAACACGGCAGAATCGATTTTGAATGTGCCTGTAAAACTACTCAAAGGCATCTACAGGCCTTCAAAGAAAATAACCCTAAAATTATACACGTATCTTAAGAGAAAGATAAGATCGATGAGAGAGGAAAGAATTGATGAATCAGACGAATCCGGAAAGTCAACGAAAGAAGTAATTCTAAATTCAGACTAACTCACTGATTACTTTATCTAATTCTCCTTTTTCAGGGGAGGCACGTCCGATCAACTCGCGTAAAACCTCTCCTCCTCTATCTTCTATGAGATCAAGTCTTTCACCCTCTACATTCTTACCCCGATAGTCAGAGGCCTGATACATTAAAATAGAGGCAGCATGACTCAGGTTTAAAGAAGGGTAATTTGAGGCCTGTATATGGACTGTTGCATCACATTTCCCGAGTTCTTCACGTGTTAGTCCTGAGGATTCCCTTCCCAGAACTATTGAAGTATTCTCCCTGAATTTAAACTCTCTGCACTCAATTCCTTTGGAGGGTTTGGTGCCTACTACAAAGTCCAGGCCTTCAACTGCCTCTTCAAAGCAGTCAAAAATTTTGGCTTCTCTGAGTATATTTTGGGCATTGTTAGCGGTCGAACGCGATGCCTCAAGGTTGAAATCTGGGTTGACTAACCTGAGGTTGAAATCAAAGTTATGACAGAGCCTTGCCACAAAACCGGTGTTTTCAGGTATTTCCGGCTCGATAAGTACTACTGATCTCATAGGCCTGTTGTTCATGATAAACGGTTTTATATTCAAAGGCTGCTACATTTTCTGTATGGATGGGAAGATAGTCGCAGCAACTTTTGCATCTCTTGCAGTAGTCTTCACAGGTATGTCAGGAGGATCGATTAATGCAGATGTAGATGAAGTTTTGCCCTCAGAGGATTCACCTGTAAATGATTTAACCTCCTCTTTCTCGCTACTGGATTCACTAATGGAAAACCCTGAGACAGAACACCCGGTGACGATGGAGATTACACTCGCAGGAGAAACCCAGGTGAATATCAAAGCAGAGACAATAACAGTGGAAGGCCTGAAAAATATTGAAAGCACCTTATCAGCGGATTCAGAACAGGATCTGACACTGAGAAACTTCAATGGAAATATAGCAATGACAGGGAACAGTACGGAGATAGTAGGTTCTGCGAAGGGATTTTCTAACTCTGAGATCAATGTCAGCTCAGAATTCGGGATAGATAGAGAGATAGATACAGATAAGATAGATGTAAAAGGCCTTGAAAGAAATGCTTTCACGCTAAATGCAGAGGAGTTCTCACTTGAGTCAAATGAGACCGGCTCAAGTATCTCGAAGTCGAATACAGAAGTCGAAATTACATCTTTCACCGGAGATATAGTTTTCAGGCCTTCAGATAGGATGAGTTTTGAAGGAGAAGTCGCAGAGGTAAATGCCGGTACCACAAGTTTCGGAGATTAACATAACTTAAAAAGTTCAGATCTGTAAAGTTTTGTATGAGTCTGATCTCCACTGTTTTGAACATGGATTTTTCCCAGATATTCATAATTCTGCAAATCCTATCATTTTTCCTGTTTTTCGGCATGATATTTTTCCTGCCAAAGTTCATGGTCTGGCAGGCGAACAGAAAAATGGATTCTGTCATAATGGATTTGAGCGCATACCACAACGATGCCGAAGAATACTTCCTTGAAAAGATGAGGCCTGTAGATGGATACAGTGAAAAATACAGGTCAATGAAGAATTTCCAGTTCTCACAGCCTACAGCCTTAGATCCTGCAGGAATGGTTGAAAGACTGGAAAACGTACTTGATGCTTCGGAACACAAGTTCAAAAGATTCGTAAAGAAAAACGCTGAAACAGAAGATAAAGAAGAACTGGCAGACCTGAATATGGCGTTCAAGGGAGTAATGGGCACACACCAGATGAAAAAAATCGTTGAACACTTCAAAGAAATTATCAACAGCACAAAAAACTTCCAAGTAGTAGGCTTGGTCCAGATGATGCTACCGATCTATAAAGAACTGGCGGAAAGCCAAAAAGCGGCCACAAGAGCATTCGCAGACAGTGCACCGATCGGAGACGCAATAGGGCCTATGGTAGCAGCTAAGATGATTACAGAAGAGCCTGAAGAAATCTCGGAAGACATCATACACAGTGAAGAAGAGATAAACGGTCAGAAAACCCATATTATAAAATCAAAAGGCCCTGGCGCAAGACTCGGAAAATACGGAGAAGCAATAGAACAAATAGCCGAAGAAAACGATTTAAAGGCCTTGATAACAGTTGATGCAGCCTCAAAATTCGAATCAGAAGACACCGGTACAGTCAACGAAGGAGTCGGAGTAATGATGGGAGGCCCAGGAGTAGAAAAGTCAAAGATCGAGGAATCAGCCTTGGAACACGACATTCCACTGGAAGGAATAGTCATAAAACAGTCTGCACCAGAGGCCTCAAAGCCCATGAAAAAAGAAATCTTCGACGCATGGAAACCAGCAAAGAAAAAAGCAGAATCAATTGCAGAAGAATTCGAAGGAGAAGTAGCAATAGTAGGAGTAGGAAACACCTGTGGCATAGGGAACACCCGTGAATCCACAAACGGGGTCCACAACAAACTCAGAAAATACTGGAAAGAATATGAGAAACAGGAAGACAAAGTCAGCCAGATGGGACTGATGAGCATAATGGGAGGTCCCGACCAGCAACAGAAAAAGAACATCCTCAACTCCTATATCTGGACAGGCCTGAGATAAAGGCCTAACATTTTAAGTAAAGAGCAGAGAAGTTATTATTATGAGGAAAGTATATTCAATTTTAATCATTTTCTTCTCACTTCTAGCTGTTTCAGGGTTTGTATCAGGCCAAGAATACGATTATCCTAGTTTTGTTAATGGAGCTTATGCTGAAGAAAAAGTAGAATTTACCGTAGATAAGACCGGTGGTACAGACGGAAGCCTTACAGCTAATGTGTGTGGTCAGATAGCTGATGCAGCGGAAACTTCGGGAGGAACTGGTCAGGGAGGAGTGGCTACGGTGGAGTATCCTGTAACCATGAGTTTTGACATCCCGCAGGATGCACCATGTAGCACCGGCAATCACGAGATTACGTTAAAAAGAAGTTCTATAGATGGGACTACAGTTGGGGAAGAGATAGGAACCCTTGATCTACAGGTTGAACCAAAAAATATGGATGCCAATGTAGGAAGAAATATTTTGGTAAGTATGGATATTACGGGAGATTCATTTATTTTGAAAAACTTCATATTGACCAATGATGTTTGGCAGGTCGATGGCTGGAACTCAGGAGGTGTTGAAACTGGAAATATATTTGTACAGTACTTCGATAACGATTTAATAGGCAACAGCCATCAATATGGCCAATGGGAATTAAGACCAGGCCAGTCCCCGAGGATGTTCAACACTGAAGGTATGGATACTTTCATTAATTCTCAGGAAAAAGTTGGTTTTTCCAATGTTCAGGAAAAAGCAAGGGACGTCACAACAACTTGGTTCAGTCAAGAAAATACATTTGAGTACGGAGTAATAGAAGATGTTTGGAACATAGGTTCTCAAAGCCCTCTACATGATGATGGAAGCTGGTATCTAGATGGCCAAGTGATACTGGGATACTATCCACAACATTACCTAAACAGTGGTACACAGGATGGTCCACCGAATCAGTTTACACAAGATGACAGACTTTTCTTTGTCTGTAGAGAAGGAGCAGATATGCCTGTAGATACTACAGAAGATTTTTCCACATCACAGGTAGTAAATGCCGATTCAGATGGCCAGAGTCTGTACAAATGCAACCAAGATACTGGAGAATGGGAATCAGTTAACGAATGTGAAGACGGCCTTGACAACGATGGAGACGGATACATAGACGGGAGCAACGACTATAATGGAATAGGCACTGATCCAAGCTGTGAAACAGGTACATCCGAAAGTGGGAGCTCCGGTTGTTCAACACCTAAAGTCTATGAAAAAACAACTTATGATCCTAATCTAGATGCTAACATAGGTACTGGAGAATACTACGCTGAATATGAATCAGGCGGAGAATGTGTAACAGAGGATTACACTGAATGGAATTATGTCAACTCCAACGGCGAACCAGGTACCCCTGTAACAGATACCTGTCAACCGGACG
>Ga0102939_1000007_pt1 | contig 85878 bp, 141 predicted proteins | sample SalPon2_B_H2O_MG_FD_78214 | JGI IMG/M metagenome (GOLD analysis project Ga0102939, IMG submission 78214) | Salt pond water microbial communities from South San Francisco under conditions of wetland restoration - Salt Pond MetaG R2_B_H2O_MG | ecosystem: Environmental > Aquatic > Non-marine... | reverse complement strand
TTAATTTCTAATGCAAATGACCTTGACTTACCAACAAGTATAGTTTCAGACCTTGGTAGAACAGAAATTGAATCTGGAACCACAACTGCTGGAGCAATTGGACCAGCACAGGAAGATGATATTAATGAAGTAACAGGCCATCTATCGCTATACAAGTAAAATCTCCCATATTCAACTGTAAAAAATCCTCTCAAAATGAGACTTTCGTATATTGAAATAGGTGATTTTAACTATGAAGAGTTTTAAAACAATATTATGAGCGATTCAACTGAGAAAACAGTCCAATCTGTTGAATGTTCTCAGGTACAAACAGATACATCAGAAATTATGAATGACCTTCGTTCTGAAGTACAACATGCATATTCTGTTCATAATTCTGGAGAATGGACAGAAAGTAAGATAACAAATATTTCTCTTAAGCCAGTGTTTAAATATTATGGTAAAGTATTCAGTGATAGTTCACATTCACAGACAACATGTTCTGCTGATACATTTACAGGAAATCATAAAGTAACTGCAACACAAACTGAAGCACCATTTGCTTCAATTACTGGCTCTGATATCCCATGGGACTGTTGCAACCTTAGTCAACTCCCAGAAAATATACCAAAAATAGACTCTATAGAAAAACTATATTCTATTGGTTCTACTGAAAAAATTATTGTTCCAACAAAGGATGCGAATCTTGATGATTTTCCAGATGGAATGTATTTATATGGAGATGTATACTTTGAGATTGTTGGTGAATTAACAACAGATGAACTTATGGGTTCACAGGAAATTGTAATCGATACAGTAACATCTGTTTCCGAACTTTCGACTCTAAAATATTTTGATGAAGTCAAAGAAAATAATGAAATATCTGCTGAATATAAATTTACTGAAGGGACTATTGATTTGCGGTTATTAAATGATGATTCACTGAATCTAGTTCTAGAACGAACCGTAGTCCGAGGGCTTGGTTTGACTTGGTTAACTAGTACATTTCTAGTTGGTTATCTATTTACATCACTCTTTTTCTCAGAAAATAGTACACTAGTTCCAAGTATTTTATTTATACTAACATCAATTGGTTTCTTATATATTATTAGTAAAATTGATGAGCCACTGAAAGATTACTTTGGAAAAAGCAAACAATGCGAAGATGTTCCAATTGAGTCTGAATCGACTGTAAATAAATGGTTTTCTTTTGATAAAGCAACAGCTCTATATAATGAAAGAAAACGAGTTCAAAAGAAAGCGTCCAATCTAAAAAAGGAAATTAAATGCATACCCCGAGATGTAACTGTATATCCTAATAAAGAACTTACAGAACTTGAATCTGATGACAGAGAAATAACCTGGAAAATATCTAATGAAAATATCATTTCAGAAAAAGCTGTTGACTTTTTCGTAGAATATGGGTTTGAAAAAGATATGAATAAAATTGAAACGCAGATGGTCAAAGACACCTCAAAAATCGAAGATGATATTTCCACATTAGAAAGTGAAAATGGAAATTGGCATCTTCTTCCAAAAGATGTAAATATAGACCCGATAATATCTATCTAATAATCATAACAAGAACAATAATATAGCTTCTCTAAAACATAAATATGCCTTCAAAAAACTCACAACTCATTAAAAAGTATTTCAATCAACGAAATAGTTATCCAGCGACTCTCTTATTTAAAAACACACAAGTAAAATCAAATTTTCTAGTGGACTTAGATGAAACAGTTCAAGATGAATTTACTAAACGTGATGATATAGTCCTTCGAAAGAGCTTTATTATTACTGGTGAGTTTTGGTCTGGTCTTTTATTAGAATTTAACAATAATGAATTTTCAACTGTTAATTCTAAAAAACAGTCAATAACAACTGAAACATTACTCACAAAATTAGAATCTATATATCGTTATTTTGATGAAAATGGCACAGTTGTTCAAGGCGTTTCCATAGGTGATACTGTATATGATGTTGATGCTTTGAAATCATTAGATAAATCTCAATTTAAGACAAGTTCTGATGTATATTCTGGTCCTTCGATTGAGTAACTTACTTTGTGAAATGTTAGAGATGTTCGTTTGGCCGTACTAGTTCGATTTTTTTGATGATATTGTTTGTTAGTAATAAGTCACATTCAATTCGAGTCAAATCTATTCGAATTATTTTTGTTGAAATCTGTTTACAGTTCACTCCAAATGAATCTTCATTAACAACAGAAACAAACTTTTCGGGCTTACAAAATGGTATGAGCATAACTGAAACTCGTTCTCCAGCATTTGCATTGTCAAATGCAGAATCTAAGTCAGAATCAACAAATCTAATTTCACCAGAAGGTAAATCTTCAATGGAATTCATATATACTAGTCTTACATCAACACTTAAAAAATATGCTATTCTATTCCTTGCTAATTCCTATATCATTTCCAACAATTGGCACAGTAATATAATACTTCATAAATTCATTTGTTGATTGGTATTCGAACTCTCCAAATGAAATACATTCAGCTTCAAGTTTATATTCCCAATTTGTTGACAGAGTATTAGAAACAAATTCATACATAAAGTCTTCTGCAATATTTTGAACATCTTCGTCGGGGCTTGAATCAGATTCAGATAATCGGAAATCTACCTCACAAAATGAAAAACCATCAATTTCTGTAATTTTATCGTCTCGTGCTTTTTCTAAGAACTTTTCTTTTGAGTTTACATTTGAATAATACTTATGTGGGGATGGTGTTAGAATTTTTCCACGAACAGATTGCAGGAAACATTCTTTCAAATCTGAAAATAAGTATTCAACGCTTTGAATTTGTTCTTCTGTAACATCTTCATCTATGTCGTTTAAATCATCTATAACTAATTCTAGTAACTGGTCATACCATTCATCTGGAATAGAATGTTGCTCAATACCAATGAAAACCCGAGCATCTGCAGTATTCTTTGTATAACCGCTCCATTCTTCTCTTGAAACACTATCATTAACAGTATGCGAAATGTGAATTGAACTTATTTCTGCTGGACTGTTAACCGTTACATTAGTTCTAATAGAATTAAAAACAGCATCTATTTCATTTTCCATATCTGAGTTTAACTCAACGAAAACACTCTCTTTTGGAATGTATGCCGTATCATCCTCTTTTTCTTCAGGAAACCGCCCACTAATTTCATAGTTGTATGTATCAGAGTATTCAGCTATACTCACTCCAACTTTTTCAGGTAGAGAATCATATTCATCATTAGTCTCTTGAAGATATGAACTTGCTGATGATAATAAATCCATATTTTATACTATGACTCAACTGTAATAATTGTTTTGAAATATTTTTGTTTGGCATAAGCTATTTGCCTGAGAGTGAGATTTTATATTTATATGACAAATTTACAGATTGAAGACGCTAGATTAGAAACTGCAGTAGTTGCTGCTAAACGTGCAGGACAGAGAGCAAGTAGTGTAAAACATACAACAAACACAGATGAAAAAGGAAATGGAACTATTGTAACAGAAGCTGACCGTGAAGCAGAATCAACAATTAGAGATGAACTAAAAAATTCATATGAATATCCTATTCTGGGTGAAGAATTCGGCGGTGATATTGAAAATACTGATACATATTGGGTTGTTGACCCGATTGACGGAACCCGAAATTTTGCAAACAAACAACCGCTTTATGGGACTGCAATTGCACTAGTTGAAGATGGAGAACCAACAGTTGGTGTCTTTTATATGCCTGAATTAGATAACTTATTCTATGCAGTTGATGGAAAAGGAGCATATAGAAATCAAACAAAAATTACAGTTAGTGAAGAAACAGATTTTTCAAATGCATATTATACTATTAGTGGAATTGGTCGAACAAAACTGCACCCACACGTGTCTCAATTAAACAGATGGATACAACAGTTAGGCTGTGCGTTAATGTCAGAGTCATGGATTGCCTCAGGCTGGGCAGATGTTGGTGTATTTGGTGCATTTGGACCGTGGGATGTTGCAGTTGGTGTAATCCTCATCAGAGAAGCAGATGGCGTTGTAAAAACAATTTCAAGCCATAGCACAGATTGGGAGGAAATCAAAGATGGGCGAATTGTACTTGGAAATGAAGAACTTGTTGATTCTGTTTTAACGCAACTCCCGAACGAGGTAGAAAAAATTGTTAATAACGCTACATACGAATACTAAAACTCATTCATATCGGGAAGTGCAGCACTATGAATCCACAACGGACTAAATAATTCATTATCTCCTTGGCCACACATATTCCACCACTCTTCATATTCGCTATGCCAATACACACAATTAAAATTCATTTCAACAAACCACCAATTCCCATTTGTATCTAATGCAAAGTCAACACCCCAAGATGCTTCATCGAACTCATTAGCTACTTGTTTAGCTAACTCATCAGGTGGAGATGAATTGCTCAAACAGTCTTCTAAATGAGGATATTGCTTTCTACAAACAAATTTTTCACCAGAATAGTTATGTGGACTTTTTCCAATAACTTCTCCATCATCTATGAAGTATCGTACTTCAGGATGACAAGAGTGGGCTAACTCTAGACAAAAGTTCAAATTCATCCACTCTCTAACAACAAGATAGTTACCATGAGGCCAATCTTGAGCATTATTCTGCGTTAATAGTGATTCTATTGTTGCTTCAATATGACTGTTTGATTTTTCTAAAATGAAAGACCCATCTTTTAAGTTATTAACAGCTGCCTTGCACTCTGTTTTTAAAAATGCTCGATTCCATCCTTCTTCATCCATAATAGATTTAATTTCAGCGGCTTCTTTCTCAAAAGATATAGAACTTTCTAATGGAACTAAAATCTCTTTTGGCTTGGGGACTGAAAGAGATTCCATTCTGTCTAAATAATAACTAGTTCGACCTCGTTCATCGTCAAACCAGCTGATAAATAACTGTGGGTATTTCATTAAACTATATCTTATTATAAGACTTCTACTGATTTAAGCTTTGATATTTGGAACACACTAGTTTACTTTTTAAATTAATCAACCCACAATCAATTCGTAATTTTTAACACTTAGAGAATAAAAATATAATAGTATGAGTGTAGAGTCCTTTTTACAATCTTGGTTTGACACTGTTACGAAATTAGATGTTGGTGGTATGCGTGGTCAAAAATTTGTTTGCCAAACTATTGGGGGTGAGAAATTGTTTATTAAAGCTCGTCAAAAAGAGGAGTGGGGTTGGTTTAACTGGGGTTTGAAAAAAGAGCATAAAGTATGTGAAGATGTTAACACAAAAATTTCATATGTTCCTAACAGTCCTGTATTGTTTGAAACCAACACGCATACAATCGTTGGATATGAATATACAGAACATAATTCTGATTTAGATATATATGATTTATATACGGATACTACAGCGTTAACTAACATCATTGAAGATTTAAATGAACTATTAGTATGGTTATATGAGAACTCGCACTCTGTGGGAATGAATATAACTAATATGAGAAATCGAGAACATGTTTCAGGAAATGGATTTGAATCAATGAAATCATACATTTTCAATGACAGATTACAGGATGGGGTATATTTCAATGATGATTTTTACGATGAATATATTGATAATTTAGAAAAAACGTGTGATTTGCTACAAGATAGGTATAATATGAATAGAGAACGGTTTGTTCATGGCGACTTGTCCAACTCTCACAATGTTTTATATGATGAAAACGGAGTTAACAGTGTTGTTGATTGGGAGTTGTCAGGTTGGTTTGATTATTTATATGATGTAGCGTTTGTCGAAGCCACATTTATTGATTTGCCGTGTGCTTTTAATGATAATATTACTGCATCTGAACTTCGAAAGATATTATATGAAAACTTAAATATCACAGTAAATAAGAAGCAATCACTTGATTTGTACAAAGTATGGCCGCATTATATGGGGTTAGAAAGTGTTTCTATGTGTGATGAAATTCCACATTCAAATGTCAATATAGAAAATGAATTTCGTCGTCGTAAAACAGTTCTTGACTTAATACTTGGTAAATATATGTGATTAACCAAGAACTAAGTCGGATTCTTCTACATCAAATGAAACAATTTGATAATCAAATGACATTGTTGTAGATTCTTTTGTGATTGGAACACCATCTTTGTTGAATCCGTGTTCTGGTTCATGTTCTATATACTCATTTTTTCCATCAATCCCAAGGACAATAATTGGAGTTCCGTTGTCTTTAAATCGTCTAAATTCATACATTTTTCTTTCAGATTGTTCAGTAACGACAACATCATCTTCATCTTCTGGGATTTCTTGTACATAGACTGTTGAACCTTTTACTTGCATAACAGAACCATAATATTCATTCCCATCTGTGTCTTTAGCGTATACAAAGTCACCAATCGTTGTATCACGGTGATTCGTATATGAATCAGTGTCTAGTTCACTCATATAATTTAATTAAAACCATATGGTTAAAAGATTTCTTATATAATTATTTTAAATCAGACCAAATCACTTTTGGGAGTGTTTCACTATACTATTTGTATGGAGATTGAATTTACTGAATTAACAGATGAAGTAGAGTATAAAGTACTATCTGATGCATGTGTTGGAGTTGATGGTGCAAAAGCTGAACGAAAATCGGATGTTGCTGTTCTTCATGCTGATGTGGAAGATACAGTTTGGAATGTTTGGAGAGGAGCTGAAAAAGTGAAAAAATCTGCAAAAGAAAATAATAATGAGCATGTTGTTTCAGCATCAGTCGCTGTCAAAGAAGCAATTGAAACAAGATTCAACAGTTCATACTAGAGCGTTTTTCGATGGATTTATATTCATATGCACACTCTATAGAAGTGTAATGTCTCAGATTGAGATTGGGCGAACTTACGAGGTGAACAGTGATGAAGCATATTCTGACCTTGTTGGATTTACAAGTATTGTTGTTGATGAAATCCAAGTCCGAGAAGAGGTTGATGATGAAACAGTCAAAGTCCATCAGCTTGATATGGCGAAGGGAGAAGGAACCTATAATGATGTGTCTATAAATACTCTTGAACAGTTGCTAAATGGTGGATACATCGAAGAAAGGTAGCGTAGAAAGGTAGCGTACTGTGTATAGTGTAAAAACTGTATTCACATACACATTTGATGTTTTGTAGAGTTTAGTCTAACTAGTTAATGTGTTATAATCGGTGGGTTTATGTTGTTTTAGACCGATAATAAGATATGGCGAATTACACTGCCTATCGGGATACAGTGGATAAAATTCGAACACTATTGGTTAAGCAAACGATTAAACCAATGGCGTTTGAATTATTTGAGCAAGAGACAGGAACGCCTGTGCGACAAGTTCTTCCTGATAGAAGCCAAGGAGAGTTTGAGTTTTCAATTAATGGATTTGAAGGAGTTGTTGACCCTGACAGTCGAACCGTGTATAATCTTCTATTTGATGAAACTCTACTCACGTTGAATGAGATTGCTTCAGACCCTACATTCCTGTATGATATAGGAGATGCTGTCTATGATATTTGGGAAGAAATTTTCGGTGAGTATCGACCCTGTGCAAACCAACCAAATCATCCTGGTGAACCACCATTTTCGACAGAAGGGCTAGAAGCCACACTTGATGAAATTTGTGACCAATGGGAGTTGTTGTGTGCAGACCCACAATTAAAGGATTTGATTGGAGCAATCAGTGACCATAATCACAAACTAGCTATTCGATTCCTTGGGGCTGATAATCCTGAAACTGTGATAGACCCAACTAGTGGTCATGAGCTAACTAATCTCTTTATGAATGGTAACATTCATATCCTCTACCAAGACGCTGATATTGCCTTGTTGAAGCCAGAGTATGATATTGATGAACCTGAAGCAATTTTGCAACAACAGTGGAATGCTCAGACTGCAGGTGAAACAGTAATTCTCGGAGAGCGAATGCGAAGGTGGGCCGAAGAACGAGAAGAAATCTCTGATGATGCAACAGTTATTGAAACTGACAATCCATGGGATGGACGAATAATTCAAGGAGAATGGCCGCAAGAAGCATTTGTTGTTGGGCGAGATGATACGCCAGTTGGTCTGTTTGCTCATTCAATTGATGGGACTCGCCTAGACCCAACACAAAATGTTACTAAATCTTATATTCAAGATGTTATGGGCTTTGATAGAGATTACAAACATTCAGAATCTAGGCTTGATTTGAATATTGGAGAGCGAATTCGACTTCAAGGAGACCTTGCAGTTGAATATATTAGTGGCGATAGTGTTTCCAATGCGGGGCGGTGTCCAATCCCAATAGATAACCATTATCTTGCATTAGATAAAGGTGTTCTACCACTAAATGAAGATAAATCTGTAGAACCAATTACAGTTCAGGTCCCAGATGGTGCATATGTTAATATTGCTCATGATGAACATGAAAATGTTGCTGTTGAACTAGCAGGTGGAACATATGAGTTTTACCTTCTGACTCGGGGACTACAAACATCTGAAAACCGACCAGATTGGAACCGAGACGATATGGAGTCCCCCGAATCTAACTCTAACACACAAATCCAACTGTGATGAAAAGAGCAGTTTGACTAAAAAGTTTCACAGGTTGTGTGATACAGTTGGTTTATCTAGTGAAAATTATTAGCTAAAAATTCACTTTCATTAATCTCGATAGAATAGAGCTAGTATATACGCTTCAATTATCATCACAAATGGTACAAACCACATCATCCAAATATGTGGCTCTAAATGAGTATTTGGTTTAAATAGCGATATGATAGTTATAATTGAACAGATAGCTATAACACTATGGGGCCAGTTGCTGAACAAAACTTTGAACTCACTCCTGAAAGTTCCAATCTCTCCCATATCCAATTATACAAACCACTCAGACTTATACCCTTCGATTCTGAAAATTTTTTGTTTGAAAATAAATCAGTTAACATTTACTGAGTATATTTTAAAATACCTGTAGCTATTCTAAAATATTTAAAAAATTATTTAAATTGGACCTCTTTATTGAGGGTCTAGAAAACGTTGTTTAGTATCGGGTACTAGTAACAGCGCCCTGGTCTTCTTCATCAAGAGAAACTCCCTGTGAACGGAGTTCTTCAACAAGTTCGCTTTCACTAACACCACCGTCTGCGGCGGCTCGTGAGAGGGAAAGGTCTGATTCAGTGTACGATTCGACTGCCTTACTAAGTGAAGTTGTCGTCATAGTGTCTGTATTAACGTATCGGGGGAATATAAAGGTTGTGGAAAAATATTTACACCCGTGAAATTTTTTCAAACTAAATCCTACAATCTATATAATTCTATTTAATAAATAAAACATACTATGAATAATAATGAATATTATTATAATATATCCATTAAGTATGATAACACTCGCCACTATGGATATTCACCTACTCAAAACAGCATATCGGTAGCTTTTAGTACTTCACTATTGTATTATAATCTGTTATGGAAGCAGAAACAATTGTCCGAGAAATGGCTAATGATAACGGTATGATTTCCCCTGAAAACGAATCTATTGGAGATGGTGCAGGTGGTTCCCCATCTGTTGATATCGATATTAACATTCGACAGGATGATATTCGAATGTTTGAAACGGAGAGTGGACGACAGCTCCTTCGAACTAGTGAGATGGCTGACGGCGTATATATCGAACCAATCCCGTCTTCAAACGGGTTTGTTGCCGAAGTTGTTGTGAACCCAACTGTTGATTTTGTTGAAACAAACCCTGCTGAACCTGCCGAACAGCCAAGTGTTGATAACGGCGCTCCTGTCAAGATTCGAATGGATTAACACTAATCTATTAATGTGAACACATTTTTGTTTGTGCGCCACAATATGAACAGCGTCTAGCAACAGCATTTCTTAATGTTTCTTTTGCGTCTTGTTTTGAGTTTGAAAACGTATAATACTCATCTGATTCTTTTGTAACAAGTATCTCACCTAACATATTATGTGTATCTGATGCTATATCAATCAAATACCCATCACACTCAACCCAATAATGAACTAATCCTGCTAAATCCTGAACTGTATCAATATCACATTCTAAATCAATCCCATTTTGAATCAACTCATCTGAAACCCGTTCTGTCGTTCCAACCATAAATGTTGGATTATAGCCGTGTTTTTCTAATAACCTATATACAACTAGTGCATTATCGAAACAATAGCCTATTAATGGAAATTGAGTCTCATCATGATGTGGTCCATCTAACCGTTGCTCTCTTGCTTTTTCTGCAATTTTAATCAACTCTTGTTTTGACATTATTACTCTATATCTGTATTGTATACGAACACTCCAAATAGTCTTTTGCAAACAGTCAATCCAAAAATATATAATATATAAAATGTGCAAATTAATATATGTCTGATGAAGATAAATCAATGTCAGAACTATTCACAGATATAACAGGAAAAGAAACTGTAACTGAAACACAAGACCAAACAGACACTCGATTAAGAGGTGAAGAAGCAGACTCTAGACCAACAACTAACGAACGTTGTCCTGAATGTAAACACAATGAAGCCTATTATGAAATGAAACAGATTAGAGCTGCAGATGAGTCAGAAACTCGGTTTTTTGAATGTGTTGATTGTGGACACAAATGGAGAGAAGATGACCACTAAAATCAGTCGTCTGGATACTTTACAAATGGCGAGCGGCTCCCAGTTTCGTCAACTTGGTCATATGGTCTATCAAGCAGATTAATATCCTCTGGCAAACCAATACCAAAGACTAACACTGCAGCTTCATCTGTTCCTGCTTCGAATCTAATTTCTTCTGGAATATCATCTGTAGGCCATGCATAAATCTCTGTATCGCTAGATGGGAATGGAGAATGTTCGTTTGGTGCAGTTCCTCGTTCTTCAAATGTAAAATCTAACGAGTATTCAGTACCATCATGTGAAACTATAAGAGTTAACTCTCCAGTATAGTCTCCAGTATTTGTGACTGTATATTCTTCAAGGTTCATATTTAAAAATTAGTTAGATGGATACTTTACTCTTTTGAAATAGATGGAAAGATTTTTCTATCTGTTTAGCAAATAATTATATATGATTACTATTAGTAAAGATGATGAGTTTGAGCATCACGAACATGGTCTTGTAATTGTACAAGAAATTATAGAATCATTAGATGAGGCATATATAACTATCACAGATTCTGGTCCTGTTTTTGATGGTGGGTCTGTGGATGAAACATATGTTCGGTTTTATTCAAAGAAAGCTGGTTTAGAAGGAACTGAAGAATTTTTTGAATTTTGTGAAAATGTTAGCTTATTTGATGAATCCTAACTAGTCCCTCTTAGTAGTTAACTTTTGAATTGGTTGTTAAATTATAATAATGTGTTACAGAAGGCTCTTCTTCTGCATATAATTCTAACTCTTGTCTACTTCGTGAGGGATTATGAACATATAAGTCAAGTTCAGTAAATTGCGGAAAATTAGAAATAATTTGACTTGTTTCAATGTGTTCTTCTAATTTTGAGCGAAGATTTTGTGATTTGTTTGGTGACTTACTATGCTGAAAATTCCCAGAGACAATTATATCTAAATCTGATTCTCCAGGGATTCCCATTCCACTTCCAAAACTTCCCATAACATAAATGGACTCTATTTCAAAATCAAAATCAAATGTTGAAATCTGTTGCTTTATTTTTTCTTCTATGTTATCTATTTTGTTGATATCATATATACCAATTCCATTTTCAATTCCTTCGTTTTGAACCATATTATATATATTTATGTCTAATGTTATAAATTTGTATTTTTGGTTTTGTGAGGTGAAATGAGAAGGTTTATGTTTCAGTATATACAATATGTATATACAATGGTAGACGAAGATAAGCGATACGAGGTTGTGGTTAAAGAGTTCGGAAATGGCGCACACATTACGGTTCCAAAAGAGTGGATTGGTCAGATAGCACAAGTAGAACTTGTTGGTCCATATTGTCCACCGCTCTTTGATAATGTGGCCACTGGTCGTAACGTTATGATGGATATTCAAGTCAATGATGATGAACTTGCCTGTGAAAACGGACTTAGTGATACAAGCGTTACTGTAACTGGTGAAGTGATAGAGTTCAATAATGACTTTAGTAATGATAATTCTGAGATGAAGAGTGAGATTCTAATTGATGCAGAGAATCAGTTTTATCGAGTCACAGTTCGCCGTGATGCAGGTGATGATGGATGGCAAGATAGCGAATATGAAGTTGAAAGAGATATGGATACAGACGAGTTTACTGACAGTGACCGCATTATTTCGTTGGAACAAAGTGGTATGTGGAAGCCTGTTGGTGTTGTTGAAGGATTTGGTGTCAAACAGAGTGTATAAGCCCCTAAAGCGTCTTTTTCGCTTCAACAGTATTTCCAATTCCAATAATTGTGAAATCGTACTTGTTGAGTAGTTGCACTGTTGGGTCTGAGCTAATTTCAACATTGTCCTCATCGGGATTTGTTAACGCAATATGTATTCTAATGGCTTGAAATGAAGCACTTTTTGCTTCTTTAATAAGTGTTCGCAATACTGATGAAGCAATCCCTTTATTTCGTTCTGATTTCAAAACTTCAAAATTAGTTATTAAAAACTCTTCTTTTGATTTAGTATAATCATATTCTAAATTAACTTTTGGTACAACTGACTCAATCGAATTTTCAAACTCTGAATCAATATAAACCATTAAGTAGTATTATATATAGGATTACATATTTACTTAACGATTGATTGAATAGAGTTCTTGATAGTTAGAAATACGAAAGTGCAAAAATTATTATACTGTTAATTCTCAGTTCAACTTATACTTTGAAAGTTAAATAAGAAAATTTTTATTATTGTAGTCTAAGTATGTAGTATGAATGTTGCTGATATAGAAAGAGAACATCCACACTTCAATGTTATTCAATCCCCAGATGAAGCAAACTTATTGTTTGATTCTATGGAAAAGACTTGTGTTAGAATTAACGGGTGGGTTGAACATAGCGACTCTTATCGAGTGGCTATTCAAGATGGACAAAATATTGAGACAGTGACTGTTCCAAAATATATACAACAATCTAACAAATACTATTTCATTCAATCTGAATCTTTTCTAGAAAACAGGTGATGAAATATCGAAATATTTTAATAATCATTGCACATATTTGTACTATGGCGACTAATAATCTTGACAAAGAGATTGCCTGTCGGGATTTTGAATATGGAGAACATACAATTGTTGTTTCAATTAAAATATCAAATACATTCAGGGGTAAATCTAATGATATATACGGTCCATCTGGTACTGGATATTACCGAACTGTACTAGTCAAAGCATATCCAACAGATGAGTATAATAACGATGAAATTGATGTAACATATGATTCATATAATTGTACAGAGTGTCGGATTAGAGAAGAATCAATAGACCCAGACATAACAATTCCAGATAACCCTAATTTATCACTATTCCAGAAAGCCAAAGTTCTATTATTTGAATCTACAACAAAGGAAGATATTAAAGAATCTATTAGAAAAGAGAAACAATCGAAGTTAAAAGAGCAACGAGTCCCCGCAGGTGCTGCTATTGAGTTAACAAAACAGGTTGAAGAAACTGTTAGACCTGTACTTGAAACAGTAGATTCACAATATCAAATCCTTGAAGAAGATGTGACAATTGATATTGATGTTAGTGTTGAACGAATGTCAGCTGAAGTCTCATGGGCTGATGTAAAAGATGAAGACGAACGAATTGCAAAAGAAATTGAAAATATTTCAAAAATATAAGACTTCTCTATTAAAGAGTGTCATACAATCCTGCAAGTTTTCTCATCCACTTGGGCATTGAATGAACACTTCGATAATATCCTTTGGGTTTGTTTTCTTCTTCCATACATATGAAAACGAATCTTCAAGTAGTTAATATTTACGATTCAATATTCACATTTGTCCCGATTAATAGCACTACATCTTCATCTGAAAAAATGAGATTTTCAATATTAATTCCATACTTAGACTTGTATGTATTTTTTGACTCTTCACCATAAAAAACTTCAGTATCAATAACATCTTCAACTGATTCAAGTTTATTTCTCAAGTCACTTAGCTTTTCTTGTCGTTCTAACACAGATTCCATATCATCAGAGTCAATATCAATACTATCAAGTAATAGCGGGCCATCTGCTTGCAAAGTACATTGGATAACATCACCTTGTTTGCTTATATTCTGCAGCTCTAACTGAGATTGTTGTATTATATCTTTAACAGTATGTTTAATCGTATGTATACGTTGGTTAATCTCATTATTTATTTCAGAAATATTCTCACCACATTCTGGACAGTCACGATTCTCATAATAAATAGTAACTTTTTCATTACAGAGTGGGCACTTTACATTTTTAACGGTCGGGTCACTAGACATACTAAATAAATGTAATTGAAGTATTATAACATTTCTTATTTCCATCTGTATGAAGATGGTATCTTCTGAAAAATAAGCCTGTTATTGTAGTTCTTCCGCAGTATATGCCCACACTTCACCTTTTTCTTCACCATATGCATCTCCATAGGGTCCACTTTCACCATCAGACATTGCCTCTTTAGCTCTTTCATCACTACTGTATACTTCGTCACCATATGAACCAACATCTAAAACTTCTTCATGTTCTAACACAAATGTATCGTCTTCAACTTCATCCACCTTGATAACAGTCCCTTTTACAAGCGCACGTTTGTCCCGAGGCATTGCTGTTCCAACAGTCACAAACACAGTTTCACCTTCACTTGGATTATTTGCCATATATACTTGTAAGACAAGCAGACCATATAAAAGATTTCATTTCACCCAGTATATGGAGCTGCCTCTTTAGTTGGATAGAATAAAACTTCAGGAATAGTATCTTCTGGACCTAAACTGGTATTCACGTTTCCTTCTGCTTCATTTTCTGTTGAATATTGGTCTAATGTAATATCAATTAACACACGACCATACACATCAACATCATCAATATATTTAGCTGGATATGAGACAACATAATGTCGAATTGTTGCTGACGGTCCAACTAAAACTTCTTCAACTTCAACTTCAGACTCTGAAGCAGTTGTTTGGGAAACTAATTTTTCACAAAGAGTTTTAGATGCAGGATAACATTGCCCTGTTGGGTCATCAACACAGTCGTCTCTAACAGCCTCAGAAATTTGCAGAATTTCTTGTTTTGTAACACCCATTGTTAAGTTAATCTAATTGTGATGCTATAACTTTTTACACTACTTGAAGGTAAACGCCAATGTTTTACCGTCGTTCTCACGCAACATGTTCCCCTCTATCTCTAACGCCTTCTCGATTCACACTTTCAACTGGATACTGTCCATTACTATATCGTTCAACAGACCCAGGTGTGATACTTTCTTGAAGTGTCTCAACTTGTTCTGGCGTCAATGTAAATGTAATTGGGTTGCCTGTTTTAATAGAAATTGTGAGACCACCATCAGAATCTAATTCAATAACACCAACTTCTTTATGTTCATCATCAAACAAATGTGGTCGCCTTTCTGCAAGATTTGGGTGTTTTTCAGCTTCATTTTCATACACTGTATACTTTTTTGCTGTGCTTGAAAGGAATGCTTCGAATTCAGCTGCAGGAACTGAAAAATGACCATAATGCTCAACATCAAAACTTACCGAATCTTCGGTATGAAATACTGTTAGTGTTCGACTCCCTGTTTCAATCCTGTAGTATTGTTGCATAATCAAATTTTTATTTACACTGAACACATATAGATATTACGAAATGAATTTCGTTAAATGGTATTTTAAATATATGATTCGATATTCCACTACTTATTTTAGTCTCTGTTAAAAGACCAAGGTCCTGTTTCAACAGTGCGACTATGCACTATCAGAAATTCTCCGTTATCTGTTTGAACAAGCCTATTTCCTGAATCAAATGATTGGAACGAATACTCTTCATCATCTGTAATGTCTGTGACCGTTAAACCATCATATTCTTTGAGTTGCCTACTCTCAATATGACCAAGGTCTTCGATATACACTTCTTCTTCATCAGACTTTGACTCTACTATCTTTCCTTTGTGAATTTGATACTCATTTTGAGGATTGAGTTGTGTCTGTTTTCCCATATAGTTTCAAATAATCTAATCCATAAATATTTTTGGTTTAACACTCACAATGCTTTCTCTTCTTCCCACCAATCATCTATAGTTGCTTGGCAAGTTAGTGCTGTACGGCAATCTTCACAGACACCAGGGATTGTAAAAACATCATTTTCTAGCTCTTCAGCCTGTTCAAGATTCCAGTTAACATCACTATGTGGACAATCACTCATATATAAATTATTAGACAGTGAAAAACATAAACCTTCTCATATTGAATTACTGAATTACTGAATTATTCGAAAGAGTTTAATGGTTCCTACTGTTAATTATGAGTATGGATTTTACAGAGATAGAACGAGAACGAATTATTAAAGATATAATTAACCATGCTATTGAAGAAGAAGAGATTGGTGCTGGAGGATATTTTTCTCCGCAAGATATTGATGAACTTAGAGAAACACTTGAAGATAAATCTGATGATGATTTGTATAATTGGTGGGATTCAAATGTTTCAGAATGGATTGCTCCAATGGACAGGTGGGGCGATGATGAATATCAAACAGAAAATGGAGTTCCAAAATGGGAAGCTAATGGGTTTGAAAATGTTATTGAATGGCAGTTTTATAAACTATGTTCTGAAGGAAAAACAGATTATGGATATATTCATCCAGAATATCACCAACCATATTAACATCGTATAAAAATTCTCTTTTTTGATTCACTATCGAATATTTAGAAAGTGAATTGCACGTTTTTGGATTTATATGTTTCTATGTGTCTTTTTTAAAACTAATAAAGTGTATGTTGATATACTTATTGAATCCGTGCGAAAAGAGCGTCATCTTTTCGTCGGATATCATGAACACCAGCACTTTCGAGAACGGCTTCTGCTGCTTCAAAGAACGATTCTTCATCAGTAACTGGGTATGATTCACCACCAACTTCCACAGGGTCATCTGTAGGGAAGGATAGGCTTGGTCTGACAATAATCTGTGCTTTACCATGATTCACTTTCACACTAGAAAAGTGTGGGAGAAGAGCTTCTTCAACTGCACATTGCAGATTCTGGATTTCTTCAGTTGTAACCATATCCAAACCCATGTTTGCAGACCTTATATGCTTTACCGTTTCGACTACTACCGTTTCGACTACTACCGTTTCGACTACTACCGTTTCGACTACTACCGTTTCGACTACACTCGATAAAGTTAACCATAATACCATTAATGATTGGAGTTGTTTTCTGAAGTAGATATGGTATCTAAGTCGCAACTAGAAGATGGTGTTAAAGGAACAATAGAAGGCCATAAGTCAGTTGGAAATGTATCTATTGCAATCGGATTTGATATGAAAAATGGTGAAAAACATTCAACTGGATATATTTATAATATCCAAAAACAGTCTGTTGATAATGGATATCTAGCTGTTAGAATATCTGAAAATGGCGGTTCGAATCCAGAAATTGTAGAATTTCCGAATGAACTAATAGTCGGATTTGAATATAAAGAATACAATCAAGATGCTATTCTACAAATTTGTAAACAAACAATCTCAGATATCGGATTTGAAAGTACAAAACAATTTGCAAACGAATCCAATTCAGTTCATATTGATATGTCAGATGCGTTTTAATCACTGAAGTATCGAACAACAGCTGAGAAAATCTTTGGACCTCTTTTAACTCGCTGTGGTGAAACAATACGACCAGTTTTTGGACTGATTGATTTTTCACAACCAGAGTTTTGCTCTATAAATGTTTTGTACTTTGAATAAATCATATTTTACTCAAATTCAATGTCATCTGATGGGACCGTTCGTCCAAACAACCATTCGACGTGATTAAGTGCATATTCTTTGTCAGACTCTTCAATATATCCAACTAAATCACTAACAACAACAGAATCATAATCATTTAATGCTGCACTACTAGCAGAATGCATTACGCAGACATTAGCTAATGTTCCAACAAACAAAACAGTTTCAATATCTCTAGATTCAAGCTCAGAGTGAAGGTTAGTTTCATAAAACGCATCATATGTTTGTTTCCGAACAACATATTCGCCTTGTAATGGAGTTAACTCAGACACAATTTCGTGCCCCCAACTACCTTCAACAGCATGTTCACCCCATCTGTCAAACTCATCATAATGACTAAACTTTTCTTCAAATTGTTCTGTAGTATGAGTATCTTGGGTATAAATAATATCTAAACCATACTCACGCCCAGTTTCAATAAATTCAGAAATTGGGTCAATTACTTCACCACTTGGCGGTGCAAACAACACGCCATCCTGATGAGCAAAACAATTCTGCATATCTACAACAACAATTGCTGTCTTCTCAGAATCAAACTGTTCCATATATATCAAATCTAGTTTTATCAAATATAAAACTATCGTATTCTAATCCATCAAAATTGGAAGAGCATATTGTAACTCATCACCAATCTTGGAATAGACTACATCTTTTTCAAATGGTTTCGACAAACCGCTTTCAACATTTTCAACTATAATGTCATCATCTCCAAGTTCCATGTCTAATACTGTATCATCATATGGCTTGTGCTTAACCATAGTATGAACTTTATACACAGAGTCTGTTTCAACATTTGCCAGATAAAATGGAGAATACGCAGGCACTGCATTAGAATAACCGATAATGTACTTTTCTCCATCAATCGTTTCAATTACATCTATATGACCTCCTGTATCAACAAGAGAATCATCACTAATTCCATCCAATGTAATTGTAAACTTTGCTTTACCTTCATTAGTATCTGGTACATATTGTTTTCCTGTACTACTTTCTTGAGTACTCCAATACTTAGATTGGTCTCGTAATACTGAGTTTGAAATCTTTATTAACAACCCTTGCTCAGATTTAAAAAAAGCATATCCATTTTCTTCGTGAACAGATACAGGAATCTGTTTTACCATACTAACACAAAAGATTGTCCTAATATTTAAGTATTTCTAATTTTATTCTTCAAAGACTGTTTTGCTTTCTTGTATTGTTCATCACCTCTATATTCATGAACAATTATCTCAATAGAAATACCTAATAAAACTGCAATACAAAGAACAAATAATTTATTTCCAATATATAACCCTACTCCACCTGCAATAGCTCCAACAAAAATTGCAATTGCAATTGATTGCGTTGGAGTGTCACAATATGGTATCATTGGATATAATTTTACAGTCAAACATTATAGATTTTTGCTTTAAATTAAGGAAGAAACAGTGTTAAATTCTTCTTCCGAAAATAGAACAAAATTCACAGTATCAATAGAATTAAATTCAAATTTATTAATCTCTTCTAGAATGATAGTTGCTCCCGTTGTTAGTGAAATTCCACCAAGACCACAACCAATAGCTGGAATAGATATATCAGTACACTCAAGTTCTTCTGCTTTTTCTAACGCACTCTGTGTGGCGTCTCTAACACTTTCTGGAGAAGATTTGCCGTCTCCATAGTGTGGCATAGATGCAGCATGAATAACATACTCTGCATCCAAATTATGGGCATCTGTTACTACCGAGCTACCTAGCTCAACGGGACCACTCTCAAGAGCTTCATAATATAGATTATTCCCAGCTTTTTCACGTAATGCTCCAGCGACACCAGTACCCATTCGAAGACTCGTTCCTGCTGAATTAATTATTGCATCAACATCCTGTTCAGAAATATCACCCTGAACAAGATTTACATCACAAGATACATCAGCTAAAATGTGTACATTTTCATCATCTTTTGTCCCATATAAATGCCAGTCTTCTTCTAATGTTTGAACAGTAAATCCAACAGATTCTAGAAAATCAATAAGGTCTTCTCTAGTCATACCAAAATCCTCATGCGATGGTTGCACTGGATTCGGCTCATGTGTTTCAAGAACAACAGCTCTACAGGCTGGATTTGCAAGTGTTTCTCTCATACCTTCTAATACAAGTGGACTAGCACCTTCAACATCTATCTTAACAATATTTGGTTGTTCAAGAGAACAGTTATCACCTTGTTTTGTTGGTACAGTAACCTCTCTAACAGAGTCATAGTCTGTATCTTCAGCTTTTAGTCCATGCCGACCATACCCAGGCTCAATTCCTTCTCGAATTTCGAACAATCGTTCGCCTTCCATATCAGACAGAGCTAAATTGCTAACATATACATTTTCAAGTTCATTAACTGATTTATTATCAACACAAACAGCTCGGTTTGCGTGCATTGGCTCAAAACTATACACTTGTCCATCATAGAGATGCTTTGCAATTACAAACGAGTGAATCCCCAAGCATGCACCAATATCCCAAAACACATCATCAGGTTTAGCTGCTTTCAATAATGCCTCTAAAACATACTTCTCATGAGATAGATTCTCAACACGCTCTTCAACACGTTCATTAGCTGCAACAAAATCGACTCTTTCACCCAGAAATGTTTCCGACGCAATATCTCGGTGTTTATATTTGACCATATATACTATAGTCATACTCATAGCAAAAATAACTTCTGATTTTCATTCAATACTGATTTCAACTAACCAAAACAATCATATTGTTACAAAATTAATATGTATATAATGATTGATAGTCTCTGTTTCGTTGGAATTATAGACATTGGTTCTTTATTCAAAGAACTATTTATATTAATTGAAACAACAACTCCAATTCCACCAAATATTAGCAATCAATTAATCCAACTATTTGAACAGATACAGTTGAAATAAGAACCTCACTTTGAAAGCGGATTCTCATCAATTTCTTTCACTTTAATTCGATATCGAACACCTTCTTCCCCATCTACTTTCGATTGTGTTGCATCAAGAAAACTAAATGCAATCTTTTCTCTTGCCTGTTCAATCTCACCACCGAGTTTCTGAAGAAATTCTCTCCGAGAAAGCTCAGTTGGCTTGTCAAGTGTAACTAAAATATCAGGCTCACTTCCATCAATTGAAATTACATTTGACTGAAGCTTCTCTTCTGCATTCTCTTCAATCACTTCAACAATCGAATCAAAGTTTTCAACCATACTCTCTATTGAATCACCATCATAAAAAACCTTTCTATCAAACTTTAGCGTTAGTGAAAGTGTTCCTTATTCAGACGATTCGTACTCTTCTCTTCGTATTGCATACAAATACACATCAACAATCTTATCACCAAGTTTATAATGTGGGAGATATCCACATTTTTCACCACCTTGGTCAACAACATATTTCTCGATACAATTTTGTGACGCAGTATTATCAATATGACACCGACTATACCAAATATCAATATTATACTCACTAAATGCTACTTCAAGAATTGCTTTTCCACGCTCTGTAGCATATCCATTGCCCCAATACTCTGGATACAAAAACACTCCAGATTCAGCTTTCCTTTGTTCCCAATCAATTTCTAAGCCTGTAGTTCCAATAAACTCATCTGTCTCTTCTTTGAATATTGCGTATGAAGCTGCGTCACCGTTTTCAAATTCTTTTTTAGTATGTTCAAGGTACTCTTTACCTTCAATCATTTGTTTGTATGGAGAGAACGAAACATATTTTGTATGTTCTCTTGTTATCTCAGTATTCTTTTCAAACAACTGTCTAGCAGTTATATCAGATTGATGTAGTAACTCATAATATAATCGTTCACTTTCAATTTTTCTTGGAAAAACATCTTTTCCAACAAAGTGTGTTTCAACCATATTATTTATAATATATGAGTTTACATAAATTTTTATGTTAATTTCTCATACCGATTTGGAATTGGCTTATGCTCTTCGCAGTACCCATCCCAGTTGACAGTTTTTTCATATACGATGAAATAACCCACATAAAACTGTTTTCTTGTTTCAAGGTAATAGGCTTCATCAGTGATACCAGTAAATAATTCAGTCTGACAAATAACACAATTTGCCTCTTCTCTTTGCTTCTCTTTTAGTTGTTTAAATGAGTGCCTATCTGTTGCAAATGGATTATCATTCATCTTAAATGAATGGCCGAATAAAAGACCCGTATCAGCTTTTATAATTTTATATGTATTCCATCCAAAAAATGTAGCTGTTTGTGGTCGCCATTTTAGATTATAGCCGTCAAAAACCATATTGATTTGTGTTGTGTATTCTCCATCATAATAAAATGTAATCATTGTGAGCATCAGGATATATGTAAGTACTGCGATTACAAAACTAACAAAATTCAAAGTTGGATTCCCAATAATCGATAAAACCAGAATGAACACTACTGTAAGTAGTACTGCAAGACTGATTGTTTGTAATTTTGCTTTATATAAATCAATTGTTTTCTTATATTGCTTTGCATCATTTTCAACAGTCATCTATTTATTACCAAATTGTATGTATTTAAATATAAGTATTTTGTTTCGAGTGTGTTTTATAGAAAAATGATAGCGAATATTTTATATATAGTTCTCTTCTAAAGTGTATTATATGGTTTCAACCATCGTGCATGTCTCTGTGGGAGTAATAATTTCATGTGCTTTGTTACCGTCAGATAAAATTTCCCTTAAATCAATTGGAATTGTTGGATTGAGTGTTGCTCTACTAGACTTTGATGCATTCTTATTTTCTTCAACAGAGTTACACCGAGCTGTTCTTCATAATGTTATTTTTCCGTCATTCATAATCTCAATAATCGCATTTGATATCTTATATCGAGATAACTCATATATTGGAAAATTCTTTGAGACAGATTGGGTTATTGTTATAAGTTTTGTCAGTTATATTTCAGTTATATTTGCGGGAATTGGTTTAGATTATAGTGATTCAGGTGTGAATTTACTTTGGCCAATCCACGACCAGTTTTATACGCTTGATGGAAAATTTATTTACTCTTCTGAAAAAGGAATTGTACAAACATTTTTTGAATCCCCCGAAACAGTTACATCAGATAACCCAAAAGACACAACAGAGACTGTTGATTTTAAAACACCAGTTGACCCACCAAAAGAATCTTCAACCGAACGAGTTTTTCCAATTGCTAAAAGTGGCTGGCAATTAGTGATTATCGGAACTTCAGTAATAACAGTATTCTCACGAATTGGTGTTGAATATTTTAATTCTAAAATTTCATCACTAACATCGAAATAATGGTGGATAACTTCGGTCCAACTGTCACATCTGTCTCACACTACAGCCCCACCGTTTATAAATTCGTATAATAACAGACAAAAACTATTTACGATTACTATCATATATATTTACTATGTCAGAGACAAACGATTGGCAGTGTGAAAACTGTGATTATATGATTGAAGTTAGTGGAACAGCATTAAACCAAGTCGCAAATCTTGAAGATGTAGTTAAAGAAGAAAATAATGGTGAGCTTTGTTGCTCAAATCCTGACTACTCTCCCGCTTGAATATGTTATCAATCAATCGATTAGTATTGATATTCTAAAATGAGGTTATCTGCGTCATCAAAGATTTGAATCGTATCAGAACCATCGTTCCAAATTGGTCTACTAGAGTTCCAATATACATCGCTTTCGGAGTTTTCACCGCTTCCACTATGTACTGTCAGTGTTTGTTGTTGTTCTAGGAGAATGTCGTCAGGGAATACATATTCTAATCCACTTTCATCTTCAATATACCATCCATCAAATGAAATTGGGTTTTTACCGATGTTTTTTATTGTTATATATTCTTTATTCAAATTTTTATATGCGTCACCTGATACTGAAGAATTTATTCTAACTAAACCAAGTGGAGTTTGTTCGGTGATTAATCCATTGTAATCCCAAACACCAACATTTCTATCCATAGATTCTGCCTCTGCATTTTTAAATGAGTCAAGTAATGAAAACTCAGTCGGATAGATTTTCGCATATCCTTCTTGTAACAATTGTAAATTAATTGAATCAGTAGTCATATCATCAATATAAATATACGCTAATAACCTGTCATACGTTCCTCTTCGGTCAGCATTTTCATCAATCACAACAAAAACAGATTGGTCTAACACGGTGTCTTTCATAAATTTTGTTGCTTTTTCGGCCCAATTTTCTAACCACAATTTTCCATTTTTGGACTCATCAATTCCAGTCCATTCTGATGTCTTTGCGTCATTCAATTCTGGTGTATCAACACCAAGCAACCGAATTGTTTCTTTATTATTGTTTGCGTCAACACCAACAATTGTGTCTCCATCAATAACCTCAGTAATAGTCATTTTTATCACTTCATTTGGATATTCTACTGTTGCTTGCCCGCCACTTTCTGTTTTGTTTTGCTTTTTATTATCTTGTAACTTATCTAGACAGCCTGCCAATCCTGTTAAAGCCATACAACTAGCACTTAGTAAAAGAGAACGTCGATTTATTTTATTATCTCGTGTCATAGTTACTATTAATACAAATATTTGTTTAACTATACTCTTCAACTGTAAAGTCTTCATTCATAATAATTGAATCTGATGGTTCATGAATGACAGATGCGGAGACTTCATCCCCTGGTGTTAACTCACAATCACTTGACGCAATCCGAAACTTGATTTTTGATGCTGGCTTAAACTCATTTGATGTATCCGAATCCAATCGCCCAAGATTTGTTGAATATCCGCCATCAATTGGGCTGCTTGCTATATCTCCACTTTTAACATTTGCATCAGAAAAACTACCTGACCCATCTTTTGTTGGTAAATTAATAAGCGTCTCAGTTGTCTCACAAGAATCTTGTAAATCAACATATATTTCCATATCGTTCACATTGATATTCTGCCCTTGATGATACTCAAATGTGATTTTTCCACCATTAAAATATGTATCAGAACTTTCATCATAGTATTCTTGTTCTTCTAAAATTCCTGAATACTCAACTACATTTGGTGTAGGTTCTTGTAATGAATCTCCAACACCTAAGGTTAAGTAAGCGACTCCTGATGCTGTAACTACAACAATTAATAGCATCAGCGCACCTCCGATTAAATCGGATAATCCTAAACCCTTACTAGACTTCTGCTTCATAGTTATATATTCCGTATAAAACAGTAAAAGGTTTTGTGTGATAGGGCTGAAAAGAGTTTTAATATAATGAAACACATACTTGTTGGCTTCATCCCACCGCTAAAGCAGTGGGCTTTCGCCTTCAAATTGTGTCAATACAAATATTGATGTAATATTATTTTAAACAAATTATATATTTAGACACAATAGGTACTTTTATTATGTGTGAGAAATCATAATATACTATGAGTAAGAGATTTTTAGCTTTTGCTATTGTTGTGGTATTAGCGTTTGTCAAAGGATACAAGTGGCATAAAAAGTACGAAAATATGAGTCGAGAAGAACAATTAGAAGTACACCCAATGTGAATTGATATCGGAAGTTTTTCATATCATACTGAATAATCCGTTGGTATGAGCTTATATTTACTATCAGACACTCATTTTGACCATGAGAATATTATCGAATATTGTAATCGCCCATTTAACTCTGCAGAAGAGATGGATTCTAAGATAATTGATAATTGGAACCAACGAGTTGAATATAATGATACTGTTTTGTTTGGTGGAGATGTTGCAATGGCTCGAAGTGAAGTAGCTATTGATTACATCGAAAAATTACAAGGCCAATTTCTAATGCTTGATGGAAACCATGACGATATTAATCCATCTGAGGCTCCATTTCCTATTTTAAAATCATATTACTTTGATTACTCATATAACAATTCACATTATGATTTTTATTATACACATTGGCCTCACAGGAATGATTCAAACAGAGATGATGACCGTAGCGCCCCTCATTGGGCGACACCACCAGAATGGTTCGATGGATGGGTCATTCATGGGCACGTTCATAATAATGATATAGATAATTATCCCTTTGTAAATCCTACTGACAAATTCATCAATGTTGGCGTTGAATTGCTAGAATATACGCCAATCAAATTAGAGGAATTATTAGAAATTATTGTGAAAAATGAAAGATATGAAACAATTAGCGATGTTCCTTCAGATGTATATCCTTTTTGAAAATTAAAAAGTGTTTAACTGATGCTATTTTTAATCCAATTGATTCTAAATCGGTATTTTTATAGGTTTTTCGATGCATTATTCACATATGAATGAACTCTCAGAGTATTCCAAGTCATCTTCATTTGTCCAAAATATGCACTAGATAAAAACGGTCTCTCTAGCACATTATGTAAACATGAGATTATTAATTCAGCAGAAAAAGTTGTTATTATGGATGCATTCCTTCACCGCCATTATATGCCAGTCGCAGTCTCAGATTTAGATGAATTAACTAATTTTGGGGCAGAATTAATTGATGAGATTGTCACGGAATTCTATGAAAATGAGATACTTATTAAAACTGAAAATGGATATGAACTTAATGGAAATGATGAGTGCGTTTGTCAGCTTAGAGAACATCAAAAAGAATTACAAGGGCGGTTAGATTAAAAGTTTGTTTGAAAATGTTCAGGAATAAGAAGTAAATAAAATACTGTACTGACTTGAATGATAATCCCTAAAACATTTAGATTGAATAAATTAATAATTATAGTGAATATTGTTAGTGCGATGAACATATAATATGCAAAACTGTTGAGTTTATAGACTCCATAGAGAAGAACTTGATATAAGAATGTAAATATTGTTGCTAAGAGGAGGATTCCAATCATAATTATATTTCCTTCTGTTCCAATGTCAATCATTGCAACTCCGAATATTGAGAATAACACAAGTGCTATATACCCAAGTAAAGAAAAACAGGAGTTCAAAAATACAATAACTGTAACACCAGGGGGTCGCTCACTATTTGTTGTGTTAGTATTGGCCATAGTTCTATTATTTTCGAAATTGTTAAAGAATTGTTGATTACTGAAAAGAGTTTGTATTACTCTAGTGGAGAGAAATATTTATTATTGTATAGTTAATTATTTTTCATATGGAATTTGTGTTACTGATGTTTGTTATTATTTGTATTTTAGGTTTGTCAGTTTTTATTGGCGAACCAGAGCATATGGTTACTAAACGAACTTTCTTGTTTGAAGATGAAAATGGAGAAAAAGTAAATCCATTTAGTTCTAAAGATGAAGATGATGAAGGTGATAGTCAATGGCAGTTTTCTGAGAATCAGTTTGAGTGATTAGAAAAATTTGTCTGTATTCTTGATTGCATTTGCAACAGATTCTGCAACATTTTTTCGTTTATTGACAGAGTTTGGTGGGTGGATGGAGATTTTGATTGTGTTTTCTTTGTCTGCAAGTTTAAGTGATACACAGTCATATTCTGCAAGGAGGTCAAGATATGTGTCATAAATTGACTGTTTATCTTGGCTGGTTAGTGATGTGATATCTTGTTCAAATATAATTTGGTTTGATTCAGTAATGTGTGTAAATCGGGAATCAATGTTAATATCATTATAGTTTAATTGTTGTGTGAAACTTTCTCCTTTGTTATGGTACATATTGTCTAGTATTGGTTACTCGCTTATTAATTTTCTGACTTGGTTTTTGTCTATTGTGTTGTATTATTATTCATACATAGATTTATATAAGTTCAAAAATATATTTATATAAGATGAGTGATTTATCCATTGTATTGGTTGATGATGATAAGTCATTTGTAGATATGGCAAAAGCAAAACTTGATTCTGCACATGATTTATTCGATATTTCTGTGTGTGTCTCAGGTGAAGAGTGCATTTCATATGTAAAATCAAATGATGTTGATTGTATTGTTTGTGATTATGATATGCCAAAAATGAATGGAATTGAAACGTTAAAGAATATTCGAGAGTTTTCAGAAATTCCGTTTATCTTGTTTACTGGGAAAGGTAGTGAAGAGGTTGCAAGTGAAGCTTTTTCAAATGGTGCGACAGACTACTTGCAGAAAAGTGGGTCATCTGAAGTTTATTCATTGTTAGCAAATCGGATAGAGAAGTATGTTGAAAGGCATAATCTTCGAGTTCGACAAAATAAAATACTTAATGAGAAAAACCGATTATTAAATCGTGTAAATGATGCATTTATTTCATTTGATTCAAATTTTCAAATTTTGCATTTAAACTCTCGTGGAATTCAATTTGTCAATGATGTTGTTGATAAAGAGTATTCATATGCTGATTTGATTGGAGAAAATATATGGGATATTGTTCCTGAAAGCTCGGAAGGTGTTTTTAAATCTGAGTATAAAGATGTGTTAGATTCAGATGAAGATGTTGACTTTGAGGCATATTATGATGAAATTGATAAATGGTTTAATATCCGAGTTTTCCCGTCGTCAAATGGAGTTTCTGTATTCATACAGGATATAACTCAGTCTAAACGTGAGAAAATAGAACGTGAAGAAGAATTAGAGCTGTTATTCGATTTATATAACATTGCAAGTAATGGAAGATTATCGTATGAAGAGCGGTTGTCAAAGGCTGTTCAGTTAGGTCGTGATTTTATGGGTGTTTCGTTTGGATTTATTACGCAGATTGAAGATGGAATGCAAGAGATAATGTTATCAGAGAACACTATTAATAATTCTCAACTTTATGCAGGAGCTGTCTGTCCAATTGAAGAATCATATTGTCAAAATGTATTAGATGCACAAGACTTGATTTCAGTTACAAATGCTAGTGAAAATGATACAATTGGAAAAGAAGAATTTAAAAATTTTGAGCTAGAATCATATATTAGTCAGCGGTTGTTTGTTAATGAAAGCGTTTTTGGAACACTTTGTTTTGCTGATTTTGAGACTAGAGAAACTGAGTTTACAACTGCGGAAGTAGCAATTGCAGAGTTATTAGCAGGCTGGATTGGATTTGAAATCGAACGTCATCTCACTCGAAAGGAATTAGAAAACCATAATAAGCGTTTAGATGCATTTGCTCGATTTGTTTCCCATGACTTGCGGAATCCATTAAGCGTTGCAATGGGGTTCTGTGAAATTGAGCAAGACCGACAAGGTGAAGAAAACCGCAATCTACAGAAGATAGAAAAATCACATAATCGAATGGATAATATTATTTCCGAATTATTAGAGTTTGCTCGTTCTTCAAATGAAATCTCTGATATGAAAAAAATATCAGTTAAAGAAATAGCTACAGAAGCATGGGAGAATCTCTCTGTTGGTGAATCCAAATTACATGTTGATACTGATATGGTTATTTCGGGAGACTATGGAAAATTACTCAATGTGTTTGAAAACATTATGCGAAATTCTATTGAACATAATGACGAAGCTGTTTCGGTATATATCGGTGAGTTATCTGAAAATGTAAATGGGTTTTATATTGAAGATGATGGAGTTGGAATTCCTGAAGATGAAGATTTATTTGTTCCTGATGAAAATGGGGCTACTAGATTTGGATTATTAATCACAAAAGAAATTTTGCGAGCGCATGAATGGGATATCAGTCAGGCTAAGTGTGATTCAGGCGCTCGATTTGAAATTCTAATCTGAAAATAGTTAGATTGCTCATCTTAAAAGTAGGTTGAGAAGACATAAGTTTTTTCATTATAAATTATATTCTAATACATATGAAAGTTAGTTTGGCTTTTGATTCAGAATTTGAGTATCCATTTCCTGAACAATTTGTTAAGTTAGAAGATGAAAGAAATGGAGAATATATTCTTCATTTGATAGAAGTCGCATTTGCTGAAGAAATGGAAGATAATGGTATTGTTGAAGTTCGAATCCATCAAGGCGGTGAATATGTAGTCGATAACGCACGAATCAAAGCAACATATGACATTTGATGTGACTATTGATAATAATTATTGTGCCAACATTAAATTCTAAGAATAACTAGTTGCGTCTTCGTACTAGTTTCAGCTCACAATTTCAAATGTAAATACATAAATTAAGAGTGCGTTTTTCTATTGTTATTTAGTTAAAATCGAAGGGTTTATGTTTATCTGGTTTGTTTGTTGTTGTATGAATCTATCACGGCGAACCTTCGTGGCTGGTAGTGTTGGAGGAATGATTGCACTTGCTGGATGTTCTGGTGATGATGGTAATGGAACACCAACTAGTGGAAGCGAAAATAGCACTCAGAATGATACTGATTCTAATTCTGATGGTGGTAGTACTGAAGAGGAAAGTTGGACTGCTACAAGTTGGGGGAATCCGAATGCAAGCCTTCAGGCTGATATTGATACATCCCTCTCGGATGATGGGTCTGAATTTACTGTTGGACTCTCAGTCGAACGTGTAGTTGATTATGTCTGGGTTGATGTTACAAGTCAGTCTGAAGAACCTGAAGATGGTTGGTTCAGTACAGCAACTAATGTCCCAGATGGAGTTCTTGAAGATTATTCTGCTATTCAAGGTGGAGTGCTTCTAAATGGAAATGTTGGCAGGGGTGGTGCAGGAACCGAGTGTGGTGTAAATCTTGAAAATGCGGAAGAAATGACTGTAATTGTTATGGGCGGTGTGGCTGATGATACGGTTATGGATGAGACTGAAGTTCTAGAAGTCCATTCGCTCTCCAAGATGTAGTCCATTTTTGAGTCAGTTTCAACACTCTCACTTCGCTCAAACTATTTAGAGTTAACTTTTTAATTAAGTATTTATATAATAAGAGTATGAAAAATACTCGTAGAAAATTTTTGGTTGGTAGTGTTGCTGGCGTAGTATCATTAGCTGGTTGTATGGATGACAAAAACGCTCCAAACAAATCTGTAAATGAGTCTGATAGTATTGATAGTGAGCAAACACAAAATTCTGATGATTTAGGTGGGTGGAATAACGATGTGTGGATTAACCCACAATCTCAAGTTGAAGCTGCTGTAAGTCATCAATTCTTTGATGAAGGGTCAAAGTTTTCTGTATTATTAAATGTTATTCAAAGAGCTGATTTTGTGTGGGTTGTTGTTGAAGGAGGGGAAGCAGAGACTGTTCCGCAAGGTGGGTGGTTTAGTGATGGTGCAAATGGAACTGTTGGACAATTGTCAGAATATGGTGCTGTCGAAGGAAGCGTATTGTTAAATAAAAATGGTGATAGTGGTGGTATCGGTTCTGAATGTGTGATTAATTTAGATGGAGTATCTGAAGTTGATATAGTGGTATATGGAGCAATGTATACAGATGATGTAATTAATACAGTAGATGTTATGAGAGTATATCCTCTTTCAAGAGAGTAACACAACTGAGAGTGAAATTGAAGAGATTTGAAAATAAAATTACGTTCTAGGAAGATAATTCGAAAGTGTTTTTGTTGTGTTTGATTTAATAAATACTATGAAGAATATTATAACATGTATATTAGATAACACTACAATGGAATTTGATTATAGTAGTCTTGGAAGAATTGAACAGTTAGTTTATATTTCGTTGTGTGAATTAGATAGGGATACATCGTCATTCAATCGGACTCGGTTTGGAGTGTCATCAGATACTGTTAAAAATGAATTAGATTCATTATGTGAAGATGAGATTGTTGTCGAAGATGTGAGACTCACATACGGTGGAGATAAGAGATTTTACTATCGAATTGAAGAATCTATCGATACTCATTCATATGACACTTTAAGCGAAGAAGAAGTCAACATCATCACCTCTATTTGCAAGAAGTTTGATGACTACCCTGTTTCAAATCTGCAGAATACGGCAGCTGAACATAATTGGAGTTTCTGAAGAGACAGTCTTTTAACTCCAATACTGTGATTTATATACTATACTAGAATTCATTCTGCAATAACATCAACAGTTGTCTCTTGCTCTTTCTTTTCAGCGTTCTTCGTTTTATTTCGAAGGAAGACTTGTGTTCCAATGTATCCACCAGATGCACCACCAACTGCTGCACCAAGAGGACCTGCAAGAGAACCGACAGCAGCACCAACTGCTGCACCTTTTCCAGCCATTTTCATTCGATTTGGAACTCGTTTTAGAATAAGATTAGATTTCATAACAAACTATACTACTCATCCAACAAAGATAAGTGTTTGCTATTTCCCTTGTATTAATTCATATCTTATATGATTTTAAGAATATAACTACGGATTTAGCTTTGACAACTCACGGTTTGTACACTCCACGCTTTCGATAACTTCGACTCTCACTTAGAACACCACGGGACTTTTGAGCAATAACATATCCAGTAACACCACCATTTGCAGGTCGTTCTTCAAGAAACATATCTCGCCAATCTCCGTCGCTTAGATATGAATCCATAATAATTTCACTAAGCGTATCTTCAGTAATCATTACTTCCCAAATATCTTCAGATGCATTGTATCCTGTTACAATAACAGGAATCTCATTCTTATTGTATTCATCTCGATATGATACAGCACCATTCGTTGCGGTCATTTCAACACCAACTAGAACAGCTTCATCCCCAATTTCAAACACACGAGAAGACTCCGCTTGTCGTTCAACTTCACAACACACATTTTCCCACACTTTCATATCTTCATCTGACCAGTTTGCAGGAGACGTTTCTAGTAGTTGATTTACTTTACTTTGAATGTCTTCAACGCTTTCTCCACTGATGACTCGGTGTTCAAATCCATCACGTCCATCAACGCTAACACTCTGACTCATACTACTTAGTACGCCTCAAACATACATAAATCCTTTGAAAATAGTTTGGTTAAACGTATGATTATGTTGTGTTAAGAACCGATAGAGATGAACACTTCTTGATTATTTATTTCAAGCGAATAGCTAAGAACTTGAGTCACACCAATGATAAATACTGGTGCTGCTACTGATATAGCAACAATATCACTCAGGGGTGAAAAATGGTATATTGCACCTGAAACGCTACCGATAATAACAAGTCCGAACAAGAAAGATGCACTCTCACGAACCATATCAAATTCAACTCCAATATCATATTTTAGAATAATCATCGTTATGTATGAGCAATACAGTCTGCTTATTAAGAATGTGAGAGTCAATGTTGCAAATAAAGCAACAGAGATGTATGTTGTGATTCTTACGAATACTAGCAGTGAAAGAAGAATGATTGCTATAAATGATATTGCATTAATTCGGTCAAGAATTACTGCAAGACTCAGAGTGTTTCGTTCTTGAATTTTGTTCATGGTGTCTTCAACTTCATTCTGATGCATACAGTATCTTAGTCATCAGAAAGGATAAACGCTTCGAAATGGTTTTTTAGTAAGTTTAATATGGGTTTGGCTTCTAGTAGTATCTATGACGCATCCATTGAATGTGAGCAGACCAGAGGGGATTTCTATTGAGACGTTTGGTGATGATGAAAAAGGTGACAAGCTTACAGAGTTTGTTAAGTTTGTAGTTGGGGAAGATGTGAGTGAAGGTGTTGTTACTGATTTTATGGAACGGTTGAAAGAAGAGTGTCCTGATTGGGATGTAGGTGGTGGGTCGTCGCCGTGTGGGGCAAGATTGATTGAGTTGCATACTGTACATCAAGATTTATCTGATGTTACTGTTCCAAGTGAAGTTCTAGATGAACATTTAGAAGCGGAAGCTGAATATTATAAGAATCAATTTGAAGCTGAGACCGATTATTGAATCGACAGAGGTTTTTTATTGTGTGAGGGTGTACGCAGAAGTATGAGTTTGTATGAACAGAAGGTTCCAACAGTTGGGTATATTAAGAATTTGTCATCATTACCTGAAGATTTGAGTAATTTGTCATTGGGAACAAATACGACAAAAATGCAGCGAGCAATTGTTGAGTATTATCGTCGTAACCCAAATTTTGCAGTTGTTTCATTTGATTTGTTAGACGAGACAGGAGATATATTATATTCAAGTGATTCATTGTTTGGTCGCCCATTTGATGAGCGACCAGTTGTTAATTCAGTAGATTTAACTTCTTATTCATTTTCAGATTATTCTCTTGATGTTTTATCGTCACTTGGATTTGACACATCTTCTGGGTGGAATGGAGATACAGCGTTTCTTATTTATAATGATGGAGATGTATTGATTGGAGAATCAGATTATTACTCGTATACGACAGTTTCTAAGTTATTGCAATATGAAGCATTATATGCTGCAACAATTGCTTCAGATGCTAGTGAAGTGAAAGTAAAAGATTTCCCGATTCGTAATGAATTATTGCGGTCAAAGTCAGACTTTAATTACCCAAAACGGCCTGTAACATCATCATCTGGTGGCGTGTTAATCTTCAATACACCGAAAGGATGGCGTTTACTTGTTGGTCGCCGCTCACAAAATGTGTCAATTAATAAAGGAATGGTTTCTATTTTTCCAAATGGTAGTGTTGAATATGATGATTTATGGGGTGGTGGGTTTGATACATCTGCACGGCGAGAACTTGGCGAAGAATTATTTGATGATAATATTCAAGAAGGAAATGAATTTATAAATAACTATTGTACGACAAAACGAGTTTCGTGTGGATGGAATGTTCGTGACGGAGGAATGTTATTCGGACACTTATTTATTTCACCACACGTTGAAGGATATAAAACATTCATGGAAAAACAAAAATTAAATGACGAAGTAACTGGAATTGTTGAAATTGATATCTTTAATCCGAAAGAAGTAAACCGATTTGTTAATCTTGACTCTATGAGTGGTGGTGCTGTATCAACTGTGTATTATGCGCTTGAAGAATTTGACCAAAATGAGTCATACCCAGATTTACCGTATACAATCCGTAAACGATTAAAGTAAACAGGCTCTCAAACCGTATCAATTTTCAGTCCAAAGACTAGCAATATATTCGTTTGTTTGTGTCTTATAAATAAATACAGTTACATTGAACAATTCTAATCCACTGTCTCGAAGTTCAAACGGAGTTCCATTTAAAAACACAGAAGAGATGTAATCTCTTTGATAGGGGTCCGAATTAGAGTCGTAAATTTTAATTTCATATTTATCTTGAGAAACATTAATAATTACACGAGATTGCTCATCAAATGAACTAACAACTGACAAATCCCCATCACTAAGTTCAAACTGTTTTTCTGATTGTTGACTGTGAATATTATTTAGCAGTTCTATTCGCTTGCTATCTTCTTTAGAGAGCCTAAACTCGCTAGAACAACTAGCATCTTCTACAACTGTACCACATGTCGAAGAGTGACTCTCTTTAGACATATCACTTTGTACTAACTTAACCTATATAAATCTGTGCCTTATACTCGGACTAATAAAATCTATCTAATGAGAACATTTCTTTTGTGTTATTATTACTGACACAATCAGATACTAATCGCCCAATTGCTGGAGCTAATTTCAACCCATGTCCTGACAGACCAACTCCATAGTATATATTATCAAACTCATTACTAGAATCAATGATGAAATCACCATCTTTTGAATGTGTTAATGGACAAACTGAAGCATCAATTGAGGATGGATTTTGAGAGAAGTATGAGCGTGCAAACTCAACTTCTGGAATTAGTTCATAATAGTCCCAGTCTCTTGAAATAGTATCAATAGTTGTTTCTACATCACCATTTAAATTCCCAAGTTTTAAATTAGAAACACCGTCGAGGGTTGGTGCGCCGTAGAAACGACCTATATCTTGCCCGCCATCAAAAACCCAAACTGGTGCATTTGATGAAGAAAATTCAGGGTTTGAATAATCTAAAAATGAAGCAATATGTCGTTCAATTTGAAGTAGGTCTTCAAGTTCAGTTGTATTAGAAGCCCATGGTCCTGATGTTATGATTAATGCATCTGTTGTTATCATCTCTCCAGAATCAAGTTTGATTTTAACAATTTCACCTGTATCAGTCCAAGAAATAACTTCAGTATGCGTTCGTAACTCAGCTCCATTTTCTTCTCCTTCAGTCTTCAGTCCATAAAGACCTTCACGGCTATTTAATATCCCACCATCTGGCTGATATAACACATTAAAATCAGAAGGGATGTTCCACATATCATATTTTGAATTGCATTCTGAACCCGAGTACTTGTAGTGTTCTAACTCAGAACTTTGACAAGCCCGTAAAGCGTTCGAATATTTTTCACTATCTTTATGCCCAATTGTTAAAGAACCATTTTCTGTAAAAATTTCGCTTGGAACATATTGATTAAGTTCTTTCCATCGGTTTGCAGATTCAGATAAGAGTGGTATATATTCTTTTCCTTCATGGTAGGCGAACCGAAACAGTCTCACATCACCATGTGATGAACCATATTTGTTTACAATTGTGTGTTTTTCAAGACCTAATACATCAAATCCATTTTTTGATAGTTCTGAACAGGAGGCTAATCCAGCACAGCCTAGCCCTAATACCACAGCATCATAATCTGCCATATCAAAAACATTATAACAACTATATTATATATTTTTATTAAGTATAAAATCCTATGGTTCACAAATCACGATACAATTATCCAACAAAATTTCATAAAATATACTATAAATCATATAATAAGCTTATTAGCTCAGATTTAGTTAAATCAAGCATCAATAAATGTCATAAGTTACGATATGGAGAACACAATTTATCTAATAAATTAGTATGGGTTGACCCATCTGAGATAACACAAATGCAAGTTGAGTGTTCAGAAACTCCATTTAAATTTAGGCATCATTATGACAGGGTTGCATTACATGCTCCAGATAAAGCTCGATTCCCACCAAACTTATATGCAAATGTTGAAATTGGCGGAGACTGGGATATGTATACAAAACCACATCATTACGATAGAGTATTTTCTGGATTAAAACAATATATTGAAGACGATACTCCATTAGAAGAAACACATTATGGCCACCAATATAAATTACGGGAAGATACATACCAATCAAAAGGATATAAAGAAAACCAATATAAGATAACAAAACAATTAATACAATCTGTTAAAGAAAACGGTATTCAAACAAGATATGAACGTGGGACACTAGAGACGGATAAACCACCATATACAAAACAACCACAGCATAATATCACGGTCAATATAGACCGCAATGGAAACTACATCTTTAACAATACGGCTCATAATCGACTTGCACTTGCAAAATTATTTGAAGTCGATTCTATTCCAGTAACAATTGTCGTGAAACATAAGGATGCACCAAACAGATGAACTACTCTGCCGTGATAAGTGACTCTTTGAGTCGCTTCCTGGAGTACTAGAACTTAGCCTGCAAAAGTTACTCGTATTTAAAATAGTATAATAACTCCTGTATGGTAACAGGGTCTCACGCAATACTTTTATTTTTGGAGGTGATTATATTGTATACTACAGATGAATTTCTATAGAGCATTATCTGATATTTTTAGTAAACAAGATGAGTTAGATTTAACATCGATTGATGTTCGGAAAGCTATATTTTATCTAGCGATTCCATTGGTTATAACAAATTTGTTACAGACTGCATATAATATCGCAGATACAATTTGGGTTGGTCAATATAGTACAAATGCGTTAGCAGCTATATCATTTGCATTTCCATTAGTATTCTTTCTAATCAGTTTTGGAATTGGAATTAGTATTGCAGGAAGCGTTCTTGTTGCACAACGAACTGGTAGTGGAGATGAAGAATTAGCAAGTTTAGCTGCTAGTCAAACATTTGTGTATGCATTACTGGCAAGTATTATTCTTGGTGTTGTTGGATTCTTTTCTGTGGAATATTTATTGGGATTTTTTGGAGCAGATAAACAAGTTCTTCCACTTGCAACCCAATATATGCAAATAATATCACTTGGATTATTTTCATTGTTTGGATTTACCGTATTCAATGCACTTTCTAGAGGAAGTGGCGATGCAGTAACCCCAATGCTCTTGATGACTGTTAGTGTTGTATTAAACATAGTAATTGACCCGATTTTGATTTTTGGATTTACAAATAATCCACTTTTTGAATGGGTGGGTTTATCTGGTATTCAGACTGCATTATATTCGCTAACTAATTATACAGGACATGGTGTTGCAGGAGCGGCATATGCAACAGTTTTCTCTCGGACTCTTGCGTTTATTGTTGGTGTACATATTATGTTTAACACAAATCGAAGCATCACAGTTACTATTGCAAATCTCAAACCAAGAATGTCTGAATTAAAACAAATTCTTCGAATTGGTATTCCTGCTAGTACAAGTACATTATCACGTTCAATTTCTGTGAATTTAATGTTGTTAGTAGTTGGACTCTTTCCAACAACTGTTGTTGCAGGATATGGTGTTGGCGTAAGAATATTTAGTGTTGTATTTCTTCCTGCAATCGCTGTTGGACAAGCAGTTGAAACACTCACAGGACAAAACTACGGCGCAAACAAGAAAGATAGAATTAATTATACAAATGATTATACTGTCAAGCGATTATTTGGATTTTTAACAATATTTGGCGTTATTACATACTTTATTGCAGAACCAATTGCATCAATATTTACAAATGACCCACAAGTTCTAAATGTTGCAAAGACATTCCTGTTAATTGTTGCACCAACATTTGGTTTTACTGGAATTCTTCGCACATATGCTGGTGGTATTCGAGGATTTGGTCGAACAGAATTAGCCGCAATTATCAGTATTACAACACTCGGGATTATTCGACTTCCCGTTGCATACTATCTAAGCAAACCTTTCGGATTCGGACCACAAGGAATTTGGTATTCTTTTGCAATATCGAATATTATTGGCGGAATTCTTGCATTAATCGTATTTAAATACTTAATTAAAACAAGTACTTAATTAAACAATTCATTTCGTATATATATTGAATTTGGCTCCATTCCAATCAGAATCAATCTCAATAGACCAACCGTGTACATCAACAATCTCTTTTGCAATGGCCAATCCTAACCCATGCCCTTCATCTTCAGTATATCCATAGTTAAAAATATCTGTTCCAACATCCGAATCAATACCGCTTCCATTATCTGCAATATAGAACCCAGATTCAAACTCACCAACCTCTATTGAAACATCAGAATCATTATGTTCTATTGAATTTAAAAAGAGATTTTCAAATACATTTAACAGTTTATCTCCATCCCCATTCACTACCATATCTGTTTTAACACCTAGTGTAGCATCTTCAGTATCAAGCAACGACCATGCCTCTTCAACAATCTCTGAAATTTGTATCTCCGCTGTTTCTTTAAGTTCTTCAGATGAACGAGATAATTCTAATAATTCATCAATCATCTGTTCCATTCGTTTATGTGATTTCTGCACTTTAGCTAAGTTTTCAGATGGGTCATCACGTAATTGTTGTTCCATTTCAACATATCCAGAAGCAACATTTAATGGATTCTTCAAATCATGTGAAACAAACTCTGCAAAAGCTTCTAACCGACGATTTTGAACTTCTAATTCTTCTTGCTTTTGATTTCGTTCAATCTCATATGAAACCCATGCTGTTAACACTTCAACAACAGCTAAGTCACTATCAAGAAAACTATCTTCTGTACAATCTGCAAAACACAACGAACCATATACCTCTCCATCAACAACTATTTCTTTCCCAACAAAAGATTCAAATCCAAACTTATCAATTGCAGTTGAGTTAAGAGTGTCTTTATCTTCTGCTGAACTAATATTAACAATAGTTCTATCATCATTAATCACATTCTTACAAAATGTGTCTTCTATCTCACAACTAGCTCCTTCATAAATCTCAGAGTGACCAACAGAATCTTCAGATAAGATTATTTTTCTACTCGAACCCACAAACGAAGAAATATATCCAATATTAACACCAAGAAAATCTCTTCCTAACTGCAATGCTTTTGACAATCTCTCTGTATGTGATAATGAAGATGTTGATGCTATTTGATATAATTCAAACAACACTTCATTTTCTTTTTCTCTTCTTGCAATCCGCTCTTTCTTCTCTGTTATATCACGCACAAAAACCGACAATCCAGACTCTGATGGAAACAATCTAACTTGCAACCAAACTTCTTCATCTGGATAATAAAAATCAAACTCAATATCTTCATTTTCATTCATCGCTCGTTCAAATGGAGACTGTAACTCATCAATAACAATTTGTGGAACAACATCCCATAAAACATTTCCAATAACTTCATCATATGATACTTTCTCTCCAACAACACTCCAAAGTAATTGTAATCCACTCTCATTCAAATGTAACAATCTAAAATCTTCATCATATGAAAAGAATGCATCATCAACACGCTCCAACAGCCTATTCCTCTCTTGTAATGTCCGCTCTTTTTCAGCTAATAATGATGACTTTTCTACATATTGTAGAATCCGATTAGATAAAACTTTATAATTAGATAAAGAATCACCTTTTTGTAAATAATCTGATGCACCAGCGGAAATCGCTTCACTTGCAACTTCTTCACTACCCTTCCCAGTAAACAAGATAAATGGAACTTCTGAAAACTCTCGAATATTCTTTAACGTTTCAATTCCAGTCCATCCAGGCATATCATAATCACAAACGATAACATCAATTTTATCACTATTATCTTTGAAAAACTCTTTTCCATCTTTACCAGAGTTTTCAATAAAAATTGAAAAAGCATCATTAATCGATTTGAGTTTTTCACCTGTTGAATGGACAAAATCTTTGTTGTCATCAATTAGTAAAACATTAGCTTCAACAGACGATGAATTATCCATAATTACAAGACTATATTCAAACAAAATAAATCTTCGGACAAATTAACATTATAAATAATATTACTATTTTTCACAGAATAGAATCAATTACAAAAAATATAGTATCAAAATAAAAAATTACTACAACTTTCTTAAGATTGTTTTGTAAAATAAAAATTGTGTTACTAGAGTGGTGGACTCTTTACAATATGAAGTAAGAAGATGTTTTGAATACAATTATCAACGAACATAATTAGTAAAATTTATTATTGCTCAATATAAGAATATAGTATGAGTCTGAATATTTATGCAGCTCACTCTTCAAATATTGATTTTGAAAAATATTACCAAGTACTAAAAGATAGTGAACTCCATACAGAGCATAATATCATATATCCTCATGATGAAACAGAAGAACAATTTGATTCATACACTTTTTTTCATACAGACTGTGATTTGATTATTGCTGAAGTCTCAGCTCCATCAACAGGTATTGGGATTGAATTAGGATGGGCATACGATGCAGATATTCCTATTATTGCAATCCATTCTATAGATAGTAAACCAACACAGGCAATCTTTGAAGTCACTAAAATGGTATATGAGTACGATTCAGATAAAGAATTAATTTCTACTTTAAAAAACAGTTGGAAAGCATTGTAAAGTACACGCTCAAAATTACTGACTTCCTACTTTAATTATATAAATCACTCAAATACTTCAACAATACATGTTGGCTCTATATGACCAACAACAAGCAGTTCTGGGTATCCAAACTCCGAACTTACAGAAACCACTTCATTATAACTAGTAACTGATGTAACACTATTTTCATATCCAGAAACTGCGGATTCAATACTGTCATATTTTCCAACAGGACCACCAACAATCCTATCAATAATTTCATTTAATATATCCATATCTGCAATATAACACTCATACTTTGAACATAGTTCCTTTCCATCAACCACAATAACTACAGACTCATCTTCAAAAATAGCGTCTTCTAATCGTTCTTTTGGCAACTCAGGGTTAATATGAAAATATGAAACATCTTCTCTTTCAAACGGAAGCGAAAAACTTGTATCTGATTTTTCAACAGCACTTGAAATCATCTGTGAAGTAGATGAATTTCCGATTTCTGGTCGAAAACCTTCACTTATAATTGTTTTTGCTTTCACTCGTTTTGTCGAATGATAGACAACATTTGACTCTCTTTCAAATAAACCCATATATTAATATATACAGTTTATAGAACAAAACTGTATCGATTTATTTGTGTGATTCCATTAATTCAATTGCCAACTGTTGCAAATCAGATTCAACAACCGAATTAGACTCAGCAAATTTTTCATCAATGACAGTATCTAAATCACCTTCATACTGTTCTGATTCAGGGTGATATTTTGCACCAATAACTGTCACTCTCTCATCTAACATATTATACATTACTTCTTTATCATCTGCCTTATGCCGCCAAATTCGACAATAAACATGACCACCAACATTCATCAACCCTCGGTATTCCCACATTGATGGTGTTTCAATCGGACACGAATCAAATGGTTGCTCAAACTGTTGGTCACGAAGTGCTTCTTCTCTACCCATACATACTATACAAGCTCACAATCACAAAAGAATTACGACTCATCCTTTTTTATACATACTTCTTTTGCCAACGCATCAAATGCAGTATTTGAAGTATGACCAACACCACAGATAAAATTATCATCGCAATCAGTTAACTTAACCAAATAATCATCTTGACCTGTCAAGAGATACATCTCTACTTCTAACCCACACTTGCTTGAAGATTCGATAGCACTAGTATTTACATGATGCTTCCTTTGTAATTCAACACTCTCAGACAAATTAGAAAAAGCCTCACTTACTGTATTTGCACGACCAAACAAATCAACTGAATTCGTGACTCCATATCCAACAATAAACTCATCTGACTCTTCATTATACCAAATCTCCAAACCCACATTTGTCATTCTTTCCCGACTCCCATACTCATCATTACTCATCTTTCCCAAGAGCCAGTTGAACATATACTAACTACTATGTAGAAATTGAAGAAACTTTCGATTAAATATAAAAACAACAGATTTAACTGATTCTGATGATATACTCTACATATGCTTAGAGATGAAGTGACTATTGAACGAGTAACAGAACTCTCAGACTTTCCTGAAGTTGTCCCATCAGACCATTCAGACTGGGCGGGAATGACAAGTCATACTCGATTAACACTCCAAGAAGAATATATTTTTGAAGAAAGCGGAATTGCAGTTGTTGATGAAACATATGACCACTCATACCAATTTATAACAACAGGGTCTGTACGACGATTTAAAGATATGCAAGATGAAGTCGGGTGGTTTGAAGACGCTGAGACAAACTCTGAAGGAATTGTTGCAGATGCTGACGATGGGCGAGAGAAATATACACTACATGGATGTATTCGGTCGTTACTTCATACAATCATCACAGATGGACGGAGACACGGAGACCCCAGTTCTGAAGATATTACTGTTGAATATACAAAGCACAACTCACTAAATAGATATACAATCCTTATTAAATGGTCATAACTAACACTCCATATCAATAACAATACTAAAAAGCTTACAATAAAAATATATCCTTATGTCAACATATTACTGTACAGAATGTGAGACCGAATTGACACTCACTGGTATTACACGTCGGCATGGAAGCGAGTCGTTGCACTGTGAAAACTGTCACTTGGACCACAAATATGTGAAAGACCCCAATGGTTCAAACTTTTTAGACCCCAGAGACCAACATGATAGAGAAGATTGTTCTGTTTGTGCAAATGGTGGCCCAACTCCACCTGCACCATAACTCTAATAAATCACCGCTTACATACTATAGATACTTATGGCAGAATGTTCAAGATGTGGCGACCACGTTGATGAAGAAACAGCAACACATGGGCCTGTAGATAACCTTCCGTTTTATGTTGAACAAGGTAAAGGCGCTCGAACATATTATTGTGAAGATTGCTCTTTCTAACAGAACAATACAATTCATTCACAATATTTTTACACTCAGAGAGTTTACTTAGACATATGGATACAGAAGAAATCAGAGAAAAAGCACAAGAAGAGATTCAAACAAAAGCAAACGAACTGACAAATACAAAATCAATAACTAATCATACTAAAGAAGAGATTGAGAACACAATTGGTCTCTCATGGACTAATGTGGCTAAAGTTTACTTCGAAGACTCTGAAACAATTGGGAACATAAACACTCTCAAAGAAGAACTAGAAAAACAAGAGTATATTGCAAAAATTGATGAAACAGATGGACAGCCTTGCCTCACAATCATAGTTACAATTGACTTATACGAACGCCTTGAAGATAAGTGACTATTTCATCCACTAATTCATTTCAAAACAGTTTTAACACATACTCAACTAATACTTACTGTGAACCCATTTAATACTGAAGAGACAATTGTAAATTTATGCGAATATGTTGGCTATAACTCTTTTTTTGAGATTGTTGCAGTCTTATATAATGATAATGAATATGCAAAGCCAGGTTGTTTTGTTAACGCACAATCCTGTAGACAAAAAAATGATGTAGTTGAATGTAAAAATGAACTAAGTGAGATACTCTCAAACGAAAACATTCAGCATACATACAGCCAAAATGAAAATCACAAAATGGTCTGGATTGGAAATACTCAAATTCTTCCCAATGACTATGACGAACATATAATCAAATCCAAATTTAATAGCAGAGAACATTTTAAGATTGGAAAATTTATAGGCGTTCCCAAATACGATAATATTGATTATAAAAACACTGAACAACCTGAAACTACAACATACCCCAAAGATACGTTTGAAATTTCAGATAGAGAACGATACTATCTCAGACAATTATCATGGTTTTGTGCGCCGACCAAATCAGGACTAGAAAGAGCAAAACAATGTGGAAAAGAAAGAACCAACGCTCTTAAAAATGCAATATCTACCCATCCTGAATACAAACCATATTTTATAATTGCATTACATAAAGTGTTTCATAAAGGTTCAGGAAAATTCTATGGTTCGTTTTCTGAAGAGTATTCCAAACTACTTGCAAAAGAATACCAGAGATTTAAAAAAGAAATTCCCGATGATTCACTTGGTGAATTCAGAGGAATAAAAGAGTACTCTGACTGACAATAGTATATAGAATAGCCGTTAGTTATTCACTGATACTCCTGCCGAACAGAAGTTAACGCATCTTCAATCTCCCACATATACAACTCATCTTCATATTCTTCACACGCTTCTCGTAAATCGTCCATTAATGCATCGTATGCCTTATCGTTCATATACATATGAACTATTATCACACAAGGTTAAAATAGTTTATATCTCATTTGAGATTTTTAATCCACTATACATAACAACACAAAAAACTACAATATAACACATAGAATAAAGAAGAGCCATATCATGTCCAAAATCAGTCAAACATTCTCCAGACAAATAATCATTACAGTAAAATAACACACTTTCTGAAACAAAACCAAATTGAATTAGCACATCAAACAGCATCATAGCTCCAACAAAAACAGATAACACTCCAATAATACAAGACCCAAAGATAACATCATCAATATCAAAATCAGGAGCGTTCGAACTAATGTTTGAAATAGACATAATTGTCACAGACATAATTGGAGCTGAAACAAGGAATATCAGGATGAAAAAACCAATCATGTTATCACCAGGAAAAATGCTATGATGATTGAAAACAATCCAATAATTGTCACAAAAATAGACAATAAGAATATAAACGAAACCAAAAGGTCTTTTTCAGCAATAACTGTAGACACTTTTGACAAAAATGATTGATGCAATGAAGTATTTCTAGTTGCATCAATTTTAATTTCTTCATCCTCAGGGTCAATTGGAACTGCTTCATCTTGTAATTCGTCATTTGTGAAACTACCTTCAGAAAATGGCAAATCAGGATGCTCAATCAAAGACTTTAGCTTTGAGTCAACTTCAAAGTCTTTTGGAAACTCTATTGCTTCTTTAAAATCTAAGTTATTGTTTGGATAGTCCACTTGGACAACAATCTCATTTTTGTTATCAATATGGTCTTCAACCCAACGGATGTATCCAACATTTTCAAATTTTGGATGTTGTGACTGTTCTTTTAACTCTGAGATTTTGTGTCCTAAATCAAAATCTTCGTCTGACTCTAAAGAATCAGACACTGTTTCTGTAGCACTCTCAGACATATAAAAAAGTACAAAACATACAAATAAAAACCTTCTGATTTAGACTTATTGAAGAACTTAAACTCTCACTCAGACTGCATACGAAATTCAGGTTTGTCTTTCCCAACATATTCTACAACACCATCTATTTTCACACACCAATCTCCATTCATCTCACGGCATAATGCATCATCAACATTAGAAAATTCATAAATCTCCCCATCAATAGTGAATGTGACCTGCATACTTGCTAATATACCACTCTAAAGTAAAAGCCTTACTGTTCAATTTAATCGGATTAAACCACCAAACCACTATGATTCCATTTCAATAGTATGAACATACACACTAACCTGTTTTAGCTCATCTGTTTTATAGTCATCAAAACTAGCTTGAATCCCTGTTGTGTTTTCACCCTCGATATCTTTAACACCATTTACAACATTTTCATCATCAAATGTCTTCACTGTCAACCGAACACTAGAAACAGCTTCTGAAAACGAAATAGCAACATCCGTATATGCATCAAGCCCACTATGTGAATCAACATTAATCGACTCAATAGTATCACAATCGCCTTCACAAACATCACTGACTGTAATATCTTCTTCGTCTTGCGTTACTGCATTACATCCAGAAAACCCAACCATACTGATACTAGCAAGCATTGCTGTAATGTACCCACGACGATTCATACTACAAACAAAACCCCAATCAAACTTAACACTTGCTATTTCAAACGCTCTTTGTCACACAACAAACAAAAATTAATACAGTAGTAAGAAATACACTCAACTATGAGCCAATCTGAAACAAATCAAATACCAATACAAGTAAAAATTCTACTCATCCTCTCAATTAGTGTAATACTATTTATCCTTGGAATTGACCTGCTATATATGATTAATTTATTATAATAGTTATACAGACTCCAATACATCATTCACAAATTGTCTTGCATCAATATCTTCGTTTTCATTGACAGTACGTGGAAAATATTCAAACAACTCTTCACAATACATTCGCAACTCCTCATCATCTGTTTCAATAACAGTTAATCCATACTCTTCATACAACTCAATTGGAATCTGCCACGGGTCAACAAATCCAGTATACACAGTATCAATCTTATTAGAAACAAGTAAATCTGTACAAGAACTTCCAATACGAGCATCACTCCCACGCTGACATGGCGATAATGTTGTGACTGCAAATGCATCATCTGATGGCTCTCCAAATTTATCAACAAACTGCTCAAATGCATTCCGTTCTGCATGCAAATATGACCCCTCACTTTCTTTCTTAGACATAGAAATCATTTGATTCTCTCCATCAACAATTGCTGCACCAACTACACCCCAATAATTTCCTTCTGTCTCTTTCATATACTTAAGAACATCCCAAAGAATACTAGAATAATCACACATATAAAACAAACACAATCTTCTGAAAAATAAACTTTTCGTTTTACTCACTCAAACAATAGCGGAAATTCTTCATCATGAATCAATTTAACTGCAGTCTCAAATGGAGTCGCAGCTTGGAAATCACATCCACTACCAGGAGAACAGTCAACAGAAACATTTCCATTCGAATCAATATTTACAAATCTAGCTCTCTCATAGCCACATCGTGGACATTCACCTCTAATACTCATACACTATAATTTCACAAACAAACCTAAAAAACTAACTATCTAATTGGCAAATACCGACGCCAAAATGAAGAATGCCCATTCATATACTTCGGATAATAACACTTTGGACACCACCATTCTTTATCCACATGCGGATATGGAAACACTGCTAATCGCTCTTTCGCAATACGACGAGATGCAGAAGTACCACAGTTCTCACACTTCATACATCATCAATACACTCAAACAAACTTAATAATTTTGATTTGCTATAACTCTATGTATTATGATAACCAACCGCTAGCATCTGAAGATGCAATTTCCCATCCACCTTCATCAGAATGCCAAACAACACCTAATGTCACATCACGCATCCGAGGCTCATTCGTAACTTCACGAAATGTAACCTCATAGTCAAACTCTCCATCATATGTGGAAACATTCAACTCTTCAACACTTCCACGAACAAAACCATCTAATGCTTCTTCTAATGCCACTTGTTGTTCATCAGATAATGGATTCTCAATTACCATACTACTAATAATACACTCAATCCTTTTTACTTTATATCTTCACAACTCTGTCTCTTGATATTCAACATATTTTTCAGTTGCATTTTCAACATCTGTCCGTGTTGGCCCCCAAATCTCTAACCGATTCGGCTCTCCATCACCACCATACTTAACAAAAATAGATGATGCACCCGCCTCACAAATCTCTTCTTCATAGGCTTCAGCAACCCCCATTTCGTCATCAGTCAACGCAAAAAACTCTTGCACAACTTCATCTGGTCCTGACATAAGAATCACTGAGTTACACTCAAATTTGACGGCATAAATTCAAACACACCTTTCACATCTCCATCAACTGTAACTTCCCACTTTCCAGACGGTAACTGTTCTAAATTAAATGATTCACAATCTTCAAAAGTGTATACTTCATTTAATACACCAAATTCAACATCCATATGTATACAAACTAAAGTCAACCTTATAACTTTTTATTTTTATACTGAGCGCAAACCGTCAAACACAATCAAAAAGAATTATATGAATCAAAACGAATACACACACATATGACAATTAAGACTCAAAACCCACCTAAAACAGCAGTTCAAATTGGATTAGATGTAATCCTCATCACATCAATCATAACATTATTTCTTGCATTATTTGTCCCACAAACAAGAATAGAATGGATGGCTATCCTCCCTTTCATAATAGGCACTCTAATCACAACAGCCACACTCATAGAACGAAAAATTCTATAAATCAATAGTACTAGTTAGCATTTATTACTTAAACAGAATCTCCTTTTTTCTCATTACATTCTTTACATAATGTTTGATAATTTTCAATATGATTCTCTCCACCTTTACTTGATGGAACAATATGGTCTTTTGTTAATAATATATCTCCAGTACTTGTTTCAGCATACAAGTTCAAATGTGGTCTTTTTTCACCACTATGATTTCTTTCAATCGCAAAATAATCACCAGTAACACTACAATTATTACAGGATATTCCATCTTCATAAAATGTCCACAAGCGATGTGAGCTAAATTTAATCTCATATCCATCAAATGAAACAACAACTTTCTCCCTATGAGAACGGTCACTCATCACACTCTCATATTTTTCAAATACAGCTTCAACTGAAACAACAGATTCACGCAACATTTAAAAATCACCGTTTTCAATAATGTCCTCAGCAATCTCTTCTAACTCACTAGTCGAAATCATATCTTCACTAATATTATTTTCACGACAATATTCAACCAATTCTCCATACACAATATCCATCACTGAAGTCTTGCTTGTATCTGACTTAAAATTCTCGATGAAAACACGCTTATCCATACACAAGAATAACACTCACTAACCACTAATAAATTTCGGTTAGAATTTATAAACAGTAGGAGGCTGAGTGAGACAGCTGTGACAGGTTGACTCAGAATCTTTCACTAAACAATATGAAAACAACAGATTAATATTGAAGACCTGTTAATATTTCACTATGGTTGAAATCAATCACTCTTTTGAACGAGGAGATAAAGTCAAAATTGTATTCGAAGAAATTCAATATGAAGGCGATGGAACAGAAAAGCGAGTTGAACAAGAAGATGCTGGTGAAATAATTGCCGCCCCATCAAATAAATTCAACCACCCCAAAGACGACTTTGATTTTGATTATAAACTAATTAATGGAAATGCAGTTCGTTCAGTTGATATTAATTCTGAAACTGTCGCACAATTACTCTATGACGCAGGTGGCGATAGAGATTGGGAACAATGGAAACTTCTTGAAATCACTCGAATCTCATAGAAAGCTTTTATTAGCATTAAACTACATATAACACTATGGCACTTGAACTTAACACACTACGAGGATTCCTTGAACAAAATTCAGTTGTTGTAAAATACATCAAAAATGACATTATTTACTGTGCAGGACCAACAGACAATTCGTCTCTTAAAGTCATTATTAATGAAGACAGAGACGAACCATATAAATTAATTAAAGAAGACTTAAGCGGAAATGTTTGGAGTGAAAAGTTCGAAACAAAAGATGACCTTGTACCATTCCTTAAAGAAAAACAATAAACTCATCAATTTTTAAACAGACAAAAACTCTTTACAGATTGATTGCACTAGAACAAATATGCCAGATTGGGGACTTGCAAATGGACCAGACGACCATCGTTCACACGCTGAAATGTTAATGGAGACTTGTATCAAAAAAGACAAAAATCCACACCAACCATGTGAGTGCGGTGGTACATATGAACAGCAATCAGATACTGGAGTTATGAACATAGAATCATTACAAAAGTTTGTCTGCGACTCTTGTGAAAAATACACATATGAATGGAAACAAAAACATAAAGATAGGCAAAAACCAAAATTCAAATGGGACTAATACAATCTAATATTGCTTAAAACATCTTAATACAGTCTAATACATTCTAATACAGTTAAAGCATATATTGTTATAGCACAATATAACAAGAACTTAATATAAAACACATACTATTTCAATACTTATTTAGTCATATGAAACCTACAATATCATATGTATACAATAGATGAAGTGAACTTTTGTGATGACTGTGATGAAGCAATTGAAAAACCATATAACCTCTGCAAATCTTGCCACCTTTCTCGATACCCAGACTCTGACCCAGAAGAACTGAAAAACACAAAAATTCAACCAGAGAACATCAAATACCCTGACGAATAGTACAACAAAATCAACATCAAAGATAGTTTAATGCTACAACACATTTGGTTTTATATGCCAGAAATACTAATACTTAGACAACCCAAAGATGAAGTATATGACAGATTGCAAGTAGATGAATCAGAACTTGGCAATACTGTTGAACGATTATATGATGAACTTCATGTCACATATACTATCGAAGTTCTCTATGACGATAGCCCTCGGGCAAAAAAATAAAAACACTTTTATTTAACCCAACCATACATACAATCACTCAATAATGACAAGTCCAAACATCTCTCTTGATGAGATGGAAATTGAAAGATTTCAACGAGCAGGTGAATATAACTACTGGACTGAAGTAGAAATAAATAACAAACAATACATTCTCGAATTTAATATGCCAGAACAAAGTATGGGAACATTAGATAAACTATTCGTGAGAGTGTGGGCAACTCCAACAGGAAAATATCATAAACCACCAGATGACCCACTTGACCTTGGGACAAGTCTTGCAAGCAAACGAACCCCACACGAAACAGTAACTCATAAAGAAATCAAATATGCAAAATACGAAGCCAAATATAACTCATTTGGTCAGTTTGTTAGTGAAGTCCTTAACGAAGCTATCTGCACTATAGAAGATAAAGCTCAACAAACACAAACAATGAAAGATGAAGTAAAAGCTGCACTTGAAGCAAATAAAGAAACACATGGAAATATTGATGACAAACTCAACTGATTACATAAATACTTCACAGCACATTCACAATAACGTATATTTTTCGCTCTTGTAAAAACACCATAACGCAACAAATCACTCACACAAACCAAAGATTGAAATAGACAGTTGCATCAAACACTACTATGTCACATACAATCTTTGGATACGGAAGCCTACTTCTTATCGAATCAGTAATCGCACGCTTCAACAATCAAATGCCAGATGTTGACGAATTATATAAAAATAAGAATATCCTCGAAGACAACCCTGTAACAACAACAAATCTACAAGATATTCTAACAAAATATACTAATTTAACATTCACACCAGCAAAAATTAACGGATTCATTAGAACATATACATTCGAAAGTAAACGAGGTGGAACTATGTTAGAAGCATACTATACAGGCAGAGAGTCAGACATTCTAAATGGAATACTAATAACAGGACTTACAGACAAACAATACGAAGCCATCCAAACATATGAAAAAGCATATGATACATACACTATTAATCCAACCGACTTCTCATTCTATACTAATAATCAACCCGATATTGACATAACGCCTTGCACACTTTACCTTGGAGGAAACAGTAACAAAACAAATTGGACAACACGAAAACCAAGAAACCCAACATACCACTCTCGGATTCTCGCAGGAATCGAACAAATCAGCCACACTCACTCTCAAGAAATCAAAAATGAATTCTGGAAAGAGTTCACAGAACACACATACGAATACCCAAACAAAACACTTGAATTAACAAAAACTGAACTAAACAACTTCTAACTACCTCCGTCTAAATGTATCTGCAGATACACCATCAAATGAAACAAAATATTTCAAACCACCATCTGTATCACCTTCAGAAAGAATAGCTTCAACTTTCCCTTCCCGTGGATTAGAATTCAACCGACTAACCTCCGAAGGAATATACATAGGCGCATCTTCATCAACCCCATCTAATCTCTGGAACAACCATGTCGCATCAGAGCAAACACGCTCAATCTGGTCTACCTCTATAAGTTCACTAACTGTCTGTGTTGACGTAATAAGAGTCAAATATTGACTATCAGATGCTACCTCAATCAACTTGACAAAATCTTCTGTGTGATTCTGTAATAAGTAATGCGCCTCATCACAAACAGCATACACTACTTCTTCATTATCAACCTTATCAAAGACAGCATCAAACCAATCCGAGATTCCATCGTCAACTTCTGATGCATCAGACGGATATACTTCATGCTCAACAACCTCTTCTCTATTCTCAACAAATGGATTAAATTCTACAATTTCACCGTCATTAACAACAGATAACTGACTTACAATTAAATTAAACGTATACGTTTTTCCAGACCCAATTTTTCCAACAATTGAAACCCAACCCGATTCAGTAACATCACGTAACGAAATGAAATTATCTGTTTCAATTGATGAACCAAGAAAAATCTCATTTTTCCCTGAAAAGACTGCTGTCTCTGAAAATGCAACAAACCGAGTCTCTTCACTAAGTTCACCCAAGAAATCATCAGAAAACACTACATCTAATCCATCAAAAACAAGACGATAAAACTCTACCAACGAAACAGAGTCATCAACAACTTGAGTATAAAATGATTCAAATAACTTTGCATCTTCTTTTGTTAACTTTGGACCAAACAATGTATTTAATGCATTACTCAGTTCAAAAACATCTTTGTTTTCAAGCACAATATGCTCAGTGTCAATCCCCCGTGTACTGTACACTGTCAAAAACCACACATCATCTTCTAATGTTCGAACCCCACCATCCAAAAACTCTACACAAGACTTACTCAGAATATATGACACATCACCAATATCAATCACATGCTCCCAATACAATGGAACCCGACCACTTGCACTCTTATAAAAATGCAAATCACGCATCGAAAGATTCATAGAAAACTTATCTCTTGCAGATGAATGATGTGAATTAACGGCCTCACTAGAAATACCCAACTCTTCTGCAATATCCTGACTAGAATAACCACACTGTCGCAATGTATACACTTCCGACTGACGCTCTGTCAACCTAGTATTCTCAACCAATTGTTCAACAAACAAACCAAATAAATCTGAATCAACACGTAACATACATTCATCATTAAAATATAACCTTATAAACATTACCCAAAATCTAAATAAAACAAAAACAAGAGTGAAAAAATTCAGATATAACTAAAACAAAACCAAAACAAAATACTAAACCAAAAGTCTAATACAAGACTGAACAAAATACACACATATGATTGACCCAGCTCAAACAGTAGACGAATTTGAAAAACGAACAAGCAGAACACCCGATATCGCACGACTTGAAAAAGAACACAATCCAGACGATATGATAACAGACAATGCACTATATTACCGAGCATACTTCTCAAGCAACCTCCTCCACCGAATGAACCAAAAAGACAACCCCAACACACTAATCGAACCAATAGACCGAAAAATTAGAAACCTCGGCGCACAAGAAATCAAATACGAAGACAAAAGCCTACTTATCGCATACAAACCACCACAATAATCATGACAGAACTCAATGCTACCATCGTCACAACAGATACCGATTGGGAAGGAATATACATAAATGGAACCCTCAAAAAAGAAGACCACTCTGTATCAATTAACGACATTTCACTTGCTGAAAACCACTCAATAAACACTATCACAAACGAACAGTATAACATAACTCGTCTTGGTCAAACGACACTCCCAAAATCACTCACAAAACTCAAAGAATTAACAGAATTTGCAAACACAGTTGAAGAAAACTATAACTACTGGGTTGACAAAATACCAGAACTATACAAACTACAAAACAAAATCCATGTAATGACTACTGAAGCAGATAATATCTTTGGTGTTGGCAAAGACAAAGGAAAAGTCATCTTAGCTTTATTTAGCAAAACAACTACCAAAAATACACAAACACCACTTGGAAAAGAACCACTCCTCAAAATTGACCACGAAAACAGCGTTACTGGAGACGGACCAGCAGCATACAAACTTATTGAACAATCCTAAACTGGCTTGAACTCATAAACCAGCACATGTGGTGACACATCCAAATATTCAGACTCAACAACAACCAACTCATCTTCCCATTCACTCTCCCACTCTTCAAGAATCTCAACACACTCATCTTTCAATGTATCAACTCCAACAAGAATTTTCTCCTCATCACTAGACTCATCATCTGAAATCAAATGTTGTACACCAAGTTCAAACATCCCATATTCTTCAGAACGTTGCTTCAAATCAATCACACAATCTAACTGGTCCGAATCATCCACCATACAATAACATACAAGTCCAAAACCAAAAAACATATCGAAACACAAATCCAATCCAAATCAACAGATTTAACCCGTATCTAATTGTAATCACTACATATGACACAATATAACCAACTCAAAGTAAGCAACAATGTGTTAGTTGAATTTACAGACCAAAGCATATACTTTGAGTACGACACTGCAATACAAGCCTACGCTCTCTGCCTTACATACGCTGACTTCGAACACGTATACAACAACCTCACACAAAACAATCCAATTACAACTGAAGAATTAACAATCCAAGCCACACCTGAATTTATACACATAATCTCCGATGTGCTAACTGTCTCATTCGACCCAAATGACCTTGAAAAAATCAATACATTCTACACTGAAATTAAATCAGACCTACAAGACCCAGGACGGAAAGCAATCTGCGTCTGGGAAAATGACTCTAGTATCACAGAAACCAGATATGCTTCAGACAATGCTGTTAGCACAGTTGTTGAAAACCTACAGTCAAAATACTCTGACGAATACACAATCGAAGTCATTCCAGTAGCCAAATTCCAAAACCAAACCTAACCACAAAAAAGTAAGCAAAACAAAATAAACACTACATATGACTAACAAAAATACTATCGAACTACAAGACAGAGATATTCCAAATCTAGATATCTCAGACATAACGGAACTCAAACGATTACATAATACCTATGGAAAAGAAAAAGTTGTATCATGGCTCCAAGCAAAAGTGGCTCTTCCAACCAGATTAGAAGCTAAGAAACTAGACGGAAACGAAGTAAACGAAAAAGCATATTATCACAAACTAGCAGACCATTATATCAACTAAACTATATCAACTAAACATACAAACTACACTTCATAGTCTTCAAAGAAATTATTTCTCTCATCAATAATAATCTTCCCATCAGCATTAACCATTAAATAACCATTCTTCACAAGTGGTTTCAAAACACCCATCCGAACATCATCTTCTTCCTCATCTTCTTCAAGCACTTTAGCAACAATATTCCACGGATACATAGCCTCTTCCTCTTCAACTAATTCAATCATCTCAACTGCTTTTTCCGTATCAATTGACTCCCGCTCAACATACTTTACCATATATACTACTAAACACTCAAACCATATAAAAACCTTTGATAATCTCTTTCAAACAAAAAACTATGGGAATCAAATGTCCGTGGTGTGAATACACATCGAAAAAATATCCTCAAAGTGCAGGACTTAAAGATGTTTTTGAACATATGGAACACGAACACCCGAAAAAATTACAACAATACAACGAACTAAAACAACAATGGACTCAAGAATGGAAACAAAAAATTGAAAACTCAGATACTCTATTAGAAACGATTAAAACTCGATTAGATAAAATCAGAGATTCAAAACCTGAATACTCTGATATAGAATAACCAAAGACATTAAAATAATAAAGATTAAGTCAAACAAGCCAAAAAAACCAAATATGATTGACACTGCAATTGCAGTCATAATAGTACTTTTCTCAGCTCTCACAATCATCACACTCATACGACACAACATCATCTAAAAACACTCCAAAGTTATCGAACAAAACAAAAAATTTAAATTCATACAAATCATATTCAACCGTATGCCTGGCACAATCGCAGCAATAACACTTGGCGTACTACTTGTAACAGCAATCTTCACACTACTAACAAACAACACCACAACCAATAAATCCCAATCAAAACAAACAAAAATCACTGCTGACCGATTCAAAAACTAACACAATGACCAACAAATCAACCAACAAAACTGTCCGTAAAATGCCAATCGAGCGAGGACCAACTCGGATAAATGACTTCAAACAATGGGTTGGACAAAAACTGAACTAACTTAGTCTTCTTGTTGCTTCCGCAACTTCGCCCGTGTCTCTGACCCAGTATAGTGCTTCCCACACTCGTCACACCACACTTCAGCACTCACAACACCCGCATGAGCCATCCCCGTCTGTTCAGAAACTTCAATCTCATTCCCACAATTATCATTCACAAATTTTTCATAGGCTTCTTGCTCAGACTCACATTCTTCAATCAAATCTTCTAAACTATCATGCGGATTCCCATCACATTCAAATGTTGCCATACCTCATATCAAACACTATACTTGCAAAAACCTTTCGATGACTATCAAAAACAAGTAACCCAACCAAATCACAATCTTTTTCTATAAACAATTGTATACACAAGAATATGAATGAAGATACTCCCGAGTTTCCAATTGAACCTGAAAAACATACATACCATCAAACAGGAAAAACTGCACTCACTGGTGTCAGATGTTGCCATTGTTGTGACAAATACTACCAGTTAGAGTGATTAAAACGATACATTAAAAGAGATTCAAACAGTTGTGAAAAATATGACACAATATGAAGTAGTTAACGAAAACGGAGAAAACTTTGGCGGCCCACATGATACAGAAGCAGAAGCTCGAACCGATAGAGACGAATGTGAAGAACTATACGAAGGACACTTTTATATACAAGAAGTTCCCTCATAAAATCCTCATTAAAAACGAAGGCTAGTTAAATCGCATAGCTGTGCCACTACTGTTCAGTATTAATAAAAAGAAGAATTAGAAGTTAAAATCCTGCCTGTTAGACTCGGTTCTTCACTCGGTCAGGCTGAGTGACAAAGTACAGACCTTTGTATCCACCCATATTATAATCAGCAAACTCAACAAGGGACTTTCGACCATCCTGATGAATCTTGTAATTTGCCTTTTTCCCATTCAAATCATGCTCAGTAATCTCTTCTCGATTCGTTGCTTCAAAATGCTCTTCAGACAAGTCATTAGGAATATCCACACGAAGACCACTACGACGCTGTAGCAGCTTGACAGCATCTTCCTTCGAAGTGGCTTCAACCCACGCAGTATCATTCATCGTCCCATACTGAGGGTCTGACTTATCAGGATACACCTCTGCATCATAGAAATACCAAGTCAGTTCTTCTTCATCAGGCGTCACATTAAGCAAGTCAACATCAGGATGAGAGTGCTTCCGAGTCGCTCGGACAAATGAAACCCCACTATCCGTATTCACAATCTGGAAGCGATTCTTCTCATCGGCATCAAGAACCTTCCCTAGAAGACTTGCACCCGACTCATCAAACTGCTCTTCAATCGCAAGCCGAACATCCTTCACATTACACCAACCCCGACTATCCATAGTAACACTATGCTCGGTCTTATGCCGAAGAATCTTTGCAAGGAATCGAGACGCCTTCTGCACTGTACTACTAACTCCATCATTCGAACCGCAAGTGGTTTCGTTCATACCTCTATATAATACGCTAAGTATGATAAAAGTGTCGATTTCAACACTCAATCTGATTCAACAAATCAACTACAGTTGCACCAATCGCCCGCCCAAGCAACGGTGGAACTGCATTACCAATCTGCTGCCGAACCTCACCTTTTGTCCCTGTAAAATCAAACGAATCGGGGAAAGACTGAATTCGTGCCCCCTCACGAAGCGATAATGCTCTATTCTCATATGGATGAATACACCGAGTTGAAGACGCTGTTGTAAAATTTGTCGTAAGAGTCGAACTAGGCTCTTCCCGACGCAACCGAGAATATGTTGAACCATATCCTGAAGATGGGAAAATATACTCAGGCAAATCACTCCGTGAAGTACCTGCAAAGGAAAGTCGCTTCCGCATCATCTCAGTATTATTAGAAGCCTTATGATGTGTGAGAGACGGACCATCACTCCGCAAATATTCCACATAACTCTGTTCTTTATCTCTAACTAACTCATCAGGCCCACAAAAATACTCGCTCTTTTCTTCACCTGGCTCTAACGTCGGCAAATCTTTAAACACACACTCTATATTCCGTTCAGTTGGAAGCGTCCAATCTGAAGCTAATAACTTATCTTTATGCTTCATCTTTAAGCCACTTGATAGTGTAAACTCAGGCTCTGGAAAAGAAATAGTTACAGAATCATCAACTGACCCAACTAAAAACAACCGTGTCCGAACTTGTGGAACACCATAATGAGCCGCATTCAACAGCTGATGGTCAATTGTATACCCAACCGACTCCGCCCTCTCTAAGACCGAATTAAAGATTCTATCACCAGAATCATTTGTGTGTGTTACTAATTGTGGCACATTTTCCATCACAAACACACTCGGATTAAAATACTCTACAAAATTAAAATAAAACTGATACAAATAATTCCTATCATCATCCTTATTATCCGCACGGTCTGGCCGAATACTAGAAAATCCTTTACACGGCGGTCCCCCACACACAACATCAACATCAGCAGGCGAAATCCCCGTCTCAACTTCAAATTCTTCAGGCGTATACTCAGTCAAATCCTTTTGAACTGCTACATCAGAACTATGATTCTCATTAAACGTATTCACCGCATCTTCATCAGAATCAATCGCCCCAACAATAGTAAAATCCGAAGACTGTTGAGCAATCCCATAACTCAACCCACCAACACCAGAAAACAAATCCAAAACATTCCCCTCACCATACAAAGACACATTATTTTCAATAGTCCGAGACATATATAATCACTATACTATACTAAGTAAAATACTCTTTGGTTTCAACTACAATCAAATAACATACTCAGGATATTCAACATACAAATCATCCATCAAAGCTAAATTTGACTTCTCATCCCACTCAGACAAACACGAAGATAATATAGACACTTGCTCATCAGAAACCAACTCATCTACCTTACAAACCCCCTCATCCGTTAACCTAAAAACTCTCTTCCGACCATTATTACGAACATCCGAAACAACCCACCCATTTGATTCATAATACGAAATAAAATCAGTCAAATTCGAACAATACGGACCACTCTTCCGAGCAACAACATCAATATATGGCACATACTCTGTCTCTTGATTCACCAAAAAACAAAATGCATTCAATCGAGTTAACGTATGCATCCAATCAGTATGTTTATACTCTTCAATAATCCATAAAATTGACCCATCAATATCAGCCATTCTCGGCTTACTCTGCAAATCAAGCATATAATACAATATTAAACTTGTCACCACAAAAAAGAACCGATACTCACCTATCCTTCATTTCCTCTAACCCACCAAGAAACTCTAACTCACAAACATGCTCTTCCCACTCACGAATAAATTTCTCAAATGACTCAAACGAACACTCCATATCACCAGGCGATAATTTTACTCTATCTGAATATGTCTTTATTGAAATAGCATGAGCGCCTTCATCCGAATACACATACGCAGTACATCGCAAAAACCCATCTAATGGCTCCATCATACAAGAAATATCATCCATATCACAAACACTCTCCCACAACGGCTGTTCATCAGCTCCTATCCTATCATTAAATATAAACTCTTCTTCAACGACAGGCTTAAAAACAGCAGGCCCAATTCGATGACCATTCAAATTCTCAAGCTCTTCCACTTCACATATATCCCATGCTTGCCTAATTACTTCTTCATCCATACAGGTACACTATCATTCAAACACAAAAATATTCCTATATTTTTATCAAATCTCTGTACTAACTGAAAATAAAATATACTTACAATATATTACTATATTAAAACTATATATAACAACAATATATTATATGACACAACCCACAACCACATCGTAACTCTTTATTACTCATACAACAATAACACAATTATGAGCCTACAAGACTTCCAAGAAGAAATCGATAGTATCAGTGGCGTTAAACGAACTGTAATGATTACCGATGAAACGCTCCAAGTAACTTGGTTTGGAAAACCAGCAGACTACTCAACACAAATCCGAGAACTCAGAAACGAATATCCACAAATCGCACAAGTCGAACCACCAACAGATGACTTACCAACACGAACAGGAGACGCAATGCCAATCGTATATTATCAAACCGAATAACACTCAAATTAAACCAACTTAGCCTATAAACACTCATAACTGCATTTCAACCCACTCCGAGACAACCCCTGAAATCTCCTCTACATTTTCCAACAATACACTAATATTCTGCTCCAAATGCACCGAAACATCTGAATCAACATAATTCACAAAATTATTTGGCTTCTGCCCTCCAACCATACACCCCTCTCCTGCAACACGCACTATCTCATTCCCCAAACACTCACCAAGCTCATCACACAACGACTCTAAAACAACACTATCTTCATTACCACCAACCACAATACCATTTCGACCAGTCGCATGAAAACTAACAGCCACACCATATTCCTGTGACACAACCTCATCTAAATAATACTCAAAATAAGACAATGGATGCGTCTCACTAGTCGTATGAAACTGAGAAAAAGTCTCATTAAAATTACCATCAAAAACACCTCTAGTGCCCCATAAAGTAACATCATCAGAACAAAGATTGTTTCCAACCAACTCTGCTTGAACATCTGTTCCTGCCTCAACTGCACCACCATGTGGCGCAAGCAACAACACATCACTCTCCTCAGAAAACTGTAAAAACTCTGAAAACACCCCCGATGCATCACTCTGATGAACAAACACACGCTCCATACACACCAAACACACAACCAAATACTTTAATTTACTCCTAATCAACCTTTCCTCCCACCACTCTCATCACTCACAAATTTCTCCCCACACTGCTTACAATACCGAGCATCAGCATCATGGTCAGCCAACCCACACCGAGAACAAACCCGCTCACTCTTTCCACTCACAGCCCGAGCCTGCGCTACCTGAATCGGAATTAATGTAATCGCAACAAGCAACCCAAGCATCGTCACAAACCGACCCGCATCAGTATACGGCGTAATATCACCAAATCCAGCCGTCGAAATCGCCACAATCGAAAAATACAAACTATCCCCAAAATTATCTATCTCAGGATTAATCCCCGTTTCCAACTCATAAAACATTCCTGCAGTAATAAAGAAAATCAACCCAATAGTCAACAAAATCTTCACCTTCGTAATCCGTGCATCATTAATCTTCACACCAAAAAACCGCTTATTCTCCAACGCAATCCGAAGAAACCGAACCGCACGAAGCGCATAAAACACACGAAGAAAATCAGCACTAAACCCTAACGACAACGGATACAACAACACAGGCGAAATCGCAAGCACATCAACAAGCGTATAAAAATTAAACAACTCACCACGTGTATCCTCCGCAAACCGCAACCGAGCAAGCAACTCAACAACAAACACCAACGCAATCCCAACCTCAACCCGAACCACCCACTCTGAATACAAAGCAAACACCCCATACGTACTCAACACATACAACCCAATAAACACAATATTCAACACATACAACCCATTCGACAACAACCGACCCTCAACACTCTCATAATTATCAACATACCGCCCAATTGTATACAAAACACTATCAGACATACAACTTACTAACCACTTCACACACACCATATTTAGACCTTTCGCTTACTAACCAACCAAAACCCTTAACCAAAAACAACACAACAACCAAACCATGAACCAACACAACGAAATTGACCAATTCAAACAACTTTCCCAAATCAACGACCCAACAGGAACAGAACTAACCCTCAACATCCACAATGGAACAAATGTTACTGTCACCATCAAACAACACTACGACGCTTACGATGACCCCCTCGAACAAAAATACAAAGTCACCGCCAACGGACAAACCTCATACATTTTCGTAGACGGCGTAAAAGTAAAAATCGCCAAAGAAGACGCCGACAATCTCCCACTCGGCCCTACCAAAACAGTCACCCAAATAACCCAAAACTAAAACAACACTTTTAACACCCAACACACCCATAACATCTTGTATGAGAGACGGACCCGTTTACAAAGACTACCAAAAGTTCAAAGAGTTTGATGCAAGCAGCCAAGCCACCCGACACATAACAAAAAGCATCATCATCAGCATAGCTGTAATGATACCACTAATGATGCTTGTCTACAATTTTGCAGAAAGTGCCTTCCAATTAATCCTCCTTGAACTGCTCTTAGGAGCAATATTTATGGGACCTATCATCTTCTACTATAATGGCCGAAACACCACAAAAATGAACATGGCTCACCACGGATATAATGTAAACTGGGACCCACAAACAAAAAAATTATTCGGACGAGATACATACCACATTATCCGAGCAGACCCAGGCACACTCCAAGCAGCAATAATTGGATTCAACAACAATCCATTCGCTGTCTCAAAACACCAAATACAAAAAATCGAATCAAAACAAAGAGAAAATGCAACCTGCGAAATCTGCCAACAAGAACTATTCGAACAGCGGGCACTAGACCAAGACGGCGCATACTTCGTTGAAAAACGAAGACGACTATGGCTCTTCGGACTCCCAATCAAAGAAAAAATACTCAACTGGGACTCTTACTGCCCTGAACACAAACCCAAACAACACAAATACACAAACTAAAATCCTACAAACCACTCCAAAAACCTTTTACTAAAACCACCATTACATAAACACTATGAAACAAGACCCAACAGTGAGAGTCAACGGACAAACCCGAACCGTCACCTCAGACAAAGAAGTACTTGAAGTCTTCGAACAACACGCTGGATTCGGAATTGGAGACCAAGTAGAAGAACTAACCATACAAACAATCGACGCAGAACTAGACTACAACCACAAACACGAAGAACACATCCTCCGCTGTTATGTCTACTTCAAACCCCTCGAAACAGTCAACATGGGAAGCGTCAACCAAGAAAACATCACCGTCCCAGGCTGGCACAAAGACGGACAAATGGTAGGCGACGGCAAACTATGCATCATTTATGAAAAAGCCATTGACAAATAACAACACAAACATCACAACTGACTCTCAGACGAATCAACCAACTTCCACTTCACCTCACACTCATCACAAAAATACATCTGTTTAACACTCGCACCAATTCTTTCACCACGATGACCATTTGGACATGTATCATCCTTCCTATGCCCAACATCACGAAGATTCATTACAATATAACAAAAACACCACACAACTAAACCATTTTTGATTCAAACAAGCAATCCTCACCCATACATACCATATTACCCTCATCCTCTAAATAAATTATGAATTATACCTGCTATACTACTATAATCACTCTTTTGGAATCACAACAGAAAGCTCATCAACACAAAAAACAACACCCCGAATAACACTATCCACAGATGACCCACACACAACCCCACTCAAAGTAACACCACCCGAACACCCAACACTAAACAACCCATCAACCTCACTCATACACTCACCAGCAACACGCCCCAAGTCTTCAAAAGAACATCCTCTCACTTCAAACAAACAACGATATGACTCCTCTCCCTGACGCTTAACTACAAACTGATTCATACAACAAATAACCCCTTCAAATCACTTAAAACTCACTATTTTACACACTCACTGATGCGAATCAATCCGACCACCACACTCGCATGTCTCACCACTCAAATAATCAGCTTTCTGGTTCTCATGCTCTTCTCCAGTCAAATCACTCAAATCCTCACTCTCAGTCTGACAATCCACACAATAATAAATCATACACTAACCTTCACACTAACACGCTAAAAAACTTACTCATCCTCAATACCCAAACCCATCATCACTTGACTCAACGACAAACTCTTGTCGCATATCACAATGCTCATCATAATCAGTCGCACGACGCATCCCCTCTGTAACACGCTCTTTACCACTCTCATCAATCTTCTCCAGCAAATTATACTCCATCTGCTCTTTACTAAACCCATACAACCCACACGAAAACGCACCACCCGACACTTTAAACTTCTGCCCACACTGCGGACACTTAAAAATAGTATTTGTCATACACACTCACATACACACTAAAACCTCTTTAACATAACGATTAAAAACACAAAACTACAACGCATCAATAATATAACTTGGAACATCAAACCTATCAACAACCTCCTTCCTCTCATACGTATCCTCATACAACATATTATACTTATGAACAGCACTTTCCAACGAATCAAACACCCACGTATCTAACTGATTAACTGTCTTCTTAGATAACACAACTTTATCTTCAGATGGAATATAATACAATTTCAAACTATAAAAATTAGAAAGATTATATCCAACATACTCACTTCCACCATACGCCAACAAAACAGGCTTAGTTTCATCTAACAAACTCAAATCAATATTGTCCTCTAATATCATAGTTAATCTACTATACAGAATAGAAAACAATAAATATTTATACTCATCACCAACCAAAACACAAAGATTAACTACTACAGAAAACATACTAAAACTATGGTAATCAGCGAATCAATTAAACAAAGTATCGTCTCAGAAGTAAACTCACAAGAAGAAATCGCACTCGCTCGATGGGAAGACAACAAACTCATAGTTGATTACAAAAACACACTCAGCTATGCTGCAGTCAAAAAACCACTACAAATCGCACTTGAATACCAACTAATACTCACCGAACAACACTCAGACGGCCTCAAAACAAAACACTTCACATTCAAATACTTTGACGAAATCTGAACAATCGACACCAAAACTCACTCTGCAAACGTCATATATCCATTCTCCAAATTATTCTCAAGCGCAAACTGATAAATCGTCTCAATCCGCCCTGGTTCTCCATCAATAACAAACTCAAAGTGTACATCATCCACCTGCTTACTAATATTTGCAACCGTAATCTTTGCCCCCTGAGTAAGCGTTCGCCCATCACCAAACTCCAACTTTGTATGCACAACAAACACATCACCTTGTTCAACCGTCCGAGAAATACCATTCACATCAATCTCTTTCGAATACATACATAACAATACCACCCACACAACTAAAAAACTACCTATCTAACCACAATTCACAAATCAGACTCAACACTCACAAAAAACTCATGAAACTCATCATACTTCACTCGTTCATCACCCTCTAACGTTGAAACAAGCCAATCACCATAATGAATACTCAACGAATCTTTTTCACAAGTATCACCTGACTCTAACGCATCCACAACATTCTCAACAATCTCATCCCGACTCAACTCATCAGTATCACCATACTCTTGACCAAACATACACACAACTAACACATACAAGCCTAAAAAACTACACTCTATCAAAAACATTTACAAAACAAACACGCCACCATAATACAACCCACCAAACAACACAGACATAATACAACTCAACACAAACGACCCTAACGAACCACTCCTCACATACAACCCAATAAGATACCCAGATGGAGCCGCAACAGAAACCACACTTGCCAAATAAATCTGCCGAACATACGAAACTACAAACAAATCAGGATACACTGACACAAACGACACATCCAACATCAACAGAACAACTAAAAACACAAACAACGAAAGAAAAGTCACCACAGCATACATATGATACACTTCTCTCGCTACCACATCAGAAACAGCCCGTGACTGAGCAAACACAACAATCGAACACAAAACAAACGATACAAACGGCAATACAGAAAACGGAACCAAAACCCCATCTGGAACAATTCGCAACACTGTTGCAAGAATCAACAAAAACACAGGCATCGCAATACCAACTGAAACATACAATTCAGCCAAAAACTCAACTCGCTCTAGTACATCTGATTCAGCTGAACTACCACTAGAATCACCATCCCCCTCTACCTCATCCGAAACATTATTCCGTGCAATACTCATTACTAAACAACAAACCCAACAAAAAGAATAAAACTTTCGCTATTTTAGTACGCCCACCCCATCGATTCAGCAATCTCCTGACACTCTTCAAGCACTGCCTTATTACGACGGTCATGATTCCCCGATTCAGCCTGCCGAGCAAACTCACAAATAATTGGCTTCACAACCTGCTTAAACACTTCAGACTGCAAATACCGATGCGAGTTCGCAACATCATCAACAAGCTCTTCAGAATTAATCCCACTATTCACACTATCCACCAGTTCTTCCGCCAATTCACTTCCAGTAGCCATACATAACACAAACACACCAACCCACTAAAACCTACCGAAAACACCACTCACAAACCAAAAACAAAACAATTAAAAAGATACATATAAAAATTTACACCTATGATTACTGAATCTCAAAAAGTGACACAGAGACCAACAAAAACTACTGCTAAAGTCACTTCTATCAAAAAACAACAATCAACAATAAAAATCAAATTTAAATTACCTACTGGAGAACACGGAGAAGATATTATACCAAACAAAAATAGCAATAAATCAGAATTGCATTCACTACTTCAATTTAGTGGTCTTCCAACAGATTCAAAACCAAACTCATTAGTCGGACAACAAATCCCAGTCAAAAGAAAAACAGTAGAGTACTCTTTATCTGAAAAAATAAAATATGGCCCGTATATTCTAGATACACCACCTCAAAATGGATATGGATGGAAAACAATCTACTACCTAAAACGATATGCAAAAAAATATGGAATGATAAAATACGGTCACAAAAATGAAGGTGAAATGTATACAACAAAAAAACGTGTAGGGTACAAACTCTCAACATTTGGGTCAATTAGTATAGTCGGCATAATCATTGCGCTATTAACACCACTTGCAACACTACAATCAACAAACCCAATACTATCAGCAATTAGTAATACATCAGCTTCACTAATTCTAATTCTCTCTACTGTAATTATACTATTCACTCTTCTATGCATTTGCATAATCACACTACAAATGATTAAAAAACCACTAAAAATAATAATCAAAAACTTATTCCCTAGTAAAAAATTTGAATAACATCCATTTTTAACATTTAATAACTCAACCGACACAAAACAAAAATTAATGCAATTTATTAAATTCACTCAAATGCCTATACAACGATTCGTACTCTTTGAATGGAATAAATGTAGTAATTGTTTCTGATTCTGTTCTTACTGTCAACTCTTTCACTCGCTTATCTTTACCAAACAAACGACTAACAAGCCCTCGCCGCTCTGTTTCACCAATATGCCACGAAACCAAATCTTTCGCATATACTACAGTCATCTCAGACTCTTCAAACCGCCCCTTCTTATAAAAAATCAACCTCGAATCAGCTCCATTCATCAACCCAATAACCTGATGCTCTTCATCAACCGAAACCCGAAACCGAACCTTATCTTCTTCAGTAATCTCATCTGACACTAACTCAGCAAATGTAACCATACGATACCAATAACGCTAAAGATTTAAAATATTTACTATAAAAATCTCTAAAACTAATAATACACACTAAACTGTTCTTCATCACCAAGCAACTGGTGTTCTTCAACAGCCCGCTCAAACTTCTCATACAAAAGACTCATACTATTCACTCGCTCAGGAGTTGTTTTAAACCCCTCTCGCCATTTTTGCCCATGTGGAATCTCAATTGGAATAAAGTTTGCAATATCCCACGCTCCAACATCTTTAAGAACGCTCTCTAAGTCATCATGAGTAACACCCTTTCCACCTTGAATAGTAATCAACGCATCACTCGCATATGCTACTTTATAATCCTTATTATGAGAATTATCTAAGCCAAGAACTGCCATTCGCTTCACTCCATTGTCATTTTCTGCATCCACATTTTGGTACTCTCCATTAAGATACCGAGCAGTCACAGGACCCACTTTTGATTTTGAAATCGTAAACTCAACCATACTCTAAATAACACGCTATACTCCAATAAGCCTTACGAAAAAGTCTTCTAGCTCAGTCAACTATTCAACATAAAATCCTTGGTCTGCATTCGGGTCATACCCAAACAGACACCCAGGGCCATTACCTTCAGGGTCTTGAGATGGGAATATTACCTCTCCACCTTCAAGCACAAGCGCCATAACATCACCATGCGTTCGATACTCATTCCACCCTTCTCGCTCTAACTCTTCCTCAGTCATCTCACGAACTTCCACTATCTCTTTACCTTCTACCATACACAACAATACTACTCATTACCATATAAGAGCTTTGATTTGAAGCTTCAAAACAACAAAATCAATATTTTTATCTGCATTGAAGTTCTTACCACTCATATGGACCAACAGACAAAACAACAGATTGCAAGCCGATTTTGTGTAATTTCCTCATTTGGAGATAGTATTTGCCCAAACGCTAACCACCTGTCTGTAAAACCAATAAACAAAACTAGCCGAGTCCGTGCAGAAGTTTCTTCTATTGGCTCATGGCTACGAGTCAACACAAACACATTCCCAAACGATGAAGTTGAAACCCGTATCATTACATATATCCACGAAGCTGGTCATTTAGGTAACGACTACCACCACAAACCAGACTTCTGGGAAACAGTTGCCACTATTGCAAATAAAATTCTCTCATCCGAGCAGAATAAGGCCGTCATTCAATCACAATTTGCAAAAGATATTGACTGGCATAAAGTTCGGTATCGACTAATACAAGATGTTTCAGAAGAATGTGTCGATGGACGCTGTGAAACTGTTGAAGAACGACAGCGACTCTTTGCAAACTCTCTGAATGGCTATGACAAAGAAACTGCCGAATATTTTGATTTAAAGCGATATAGTTGGTGGGTTGGAGATATAGACGACCCAATCCCAAACGGCGAGTATACGGTTAATGTGACGCCAGCAAAACAAGGCTCTACTGCAGACGGAATAGATGATAGTGAATTTAACTCATTTGTCGAAGAATATGGTGTTAAACAAGACGAAGACCACATTTCATTTGTTGCACCAGTAACATACAGTAATGGTTCAAATCAACAATTTATCGATTATGAGTATGCAAATATAATGATGGCATTTTGTGATAGAATCGGTATGTCATATTCCCCAATGACAAAATCTGAAGCAGTTGTCGAAGAAGTCACTAAAATACGAGATGACTCTGATGAAATTAAACGAATCTGTGAAAATCAAGCTTCTATCTGAAAATCAGCTCTCAGTTTGGCAGTTCTGAAATATAGCTCCAGTCAGCATCCATATCATCAGCATACTTCTTATTTTTCAATAAAGTGAGGATTTCTTCAGGTAACTCATAGACCCGCCCTGTCTTCAGTTTCGTATCTTCAAACTGCACAGAAATAGATGTTTGTTTACTACCAGGGTGAATTGCAACATTTTTCACAGGCCCAAACCCAAGATTATCTTCAACAAACTCTTCAAGAGCATCTTCTGGACTAATTCGGCTAGAACGCTCATCATGATACACATCAAATGATAACTGAATTGTCATACAACAAATAAATAGCGTGTTCCCTTTAAATATACTGATATACCTGACTTTTTCATACCCACAAATTACTGAAAACAAACATAGTGTGAAACTAGCGACGGCGAAGTTACCTTTCCAGACTGTGGCAGAGAACTAGTTGAAGCAGAAGCATAAAAACAAAAACACTTATCTAGCACAAACTATAAGTTAACTTATCCACTAAAAGATACTTGTAAGCACAAAAAGATTGAAATGTTAGGATACTTCTTAATTAGGAGTGAAATATTAAGTTAGAATACTACTACAAAGTGCTTACATTCTGTTAGAATACAACCATAAAAGGATAGAAATTTTCTTTCCTATAAAGTCGTGGTCTAACTCACGACTCGTTAAAACACAACTTTCTAAGATGGCTCATTTAAAAGACTCATTCTCTCTTAATATTATCTGAAAAGTATATTTGCGGATTGTCAGAGCTTGCTATACTTTCCATTTCTGATTTCATAAATTCAATCGCTTCCTCTTCTGATGAAGCTTCAATCTCACCAGGAACATTCTCTAACCAGAAAATAACTATATACTCATTATCATTTTCTTTTCTAGATTTGACTGTAATATATCCACTTCCCCATACATATTTATAAACATTTGAAACTTCTGTATTATCATTTTCTTTCTTCAAATCCCATTTCTCAGGTATTTCTTCTAGTTCTAAACTCATAATACATATAAACTTGTTTAGTGGGTTATTAAAATACTGTTATTCAAATGATTATATCAAATACAACCAAACTTCTATTTATTGGAATGCAACTCTTGTGTCAGTCTCTTTCTCTTCTTCACCCTGCATACTGACTTCAATGTCCTCATAGGCTTCCCGCATTTCTGGTGTAACACTTGGTGTAACTTCTTCAAGCGCACTTGTAAAGTCATCCATAGTGACTTGCACTTGCGTACTATCAATATCTTCATCTTCAACTTCGTCAAGGTATGTTCGTGTTGCATTCATTGTTGCTGTTCGGCATAATGCTTCAATATCAGCACCAACAAACCCTTCAGTCTGTTCTGCAATCTCATCTAAGTCCACATCATCTCCAACAGGCTTGTTACGAGTGTGAATCTCAAGAATTGCTTCTCTTGCTTCTGAATCTGGAACAGGCACATGGATTTGTCTGTCAATCCGTCCTGGTCGTAGTAGTGCAGTATCAATTAATTCTGGTCGGTTACTTGTCGCAATAACCATTACATCTTCAAGATTTTCTAATCCATCAATCTCTGTGAGTAACTGTGAAACTACACGCTCACCAACCCCAGAGTCCATATTATTAGACCCTCGTTCTGTGGCAATCGCATCAAGTTCGTCAAAGAACACTACAGTAGGCGCATTCTCCCGAGCCTTTGAGAACACATCTCTGACACCTTTTTCAGACTCACCAACATACTTGTTGAGTAATTCTGGTCCTTTGACAGAGATGAAGTTTACATCAGACTCATTAGCGACGGCTTTTGCAAGGAGCGTTTTTCCTGTTCCTGGCGGACCATAGAGTAAGACTCCTGTAGTGGAACCAAGTCCAACATCATCAAATAGGTCTTCATATTTTAACGGCCATTCGATGTTTTCTTGCAATTGTTTCTTTGTTTTGTGAAGTCCACCAACGTCTGTCCATTCGACTTCTGGCACTTCAACAAACACTTCACGCATCGCAGATGGTTCTGTCTCTCTCATTGCTTGTTTAAAGTCATCTCGGGTGACTGAGAGCATATCAAGAGTTTCTTGCGATAATTCATCTTCACTAAGGTCAATATCTGGCTTGATACGACGGATTGCTGTCATTGCAGCTTCTTTTGTGACGGTTGCAATATCTGCACCAACGAACCCATATGTCCGTTCTGCCATATCTTCTAAGTCAACATTATCTTCAAGCGGCATTCCACGAGTATGAATCTCAAAGATTTGTTTCCGACCTTCTTTGTTTGGCACACCAATTTCAATTTCACGGTCGAAACGACCACCACGACGAAGCGCATTATCAATTGCATCAAGTCGGTTTGTTGCGCCGATGACAATCACATCTTCTCTTTCTTCAAGACCATCCATCAAAGACAGTAATTGAGCAACGATTCGCTGTTCTACATCGCCAGTTGTCTCTGAACGAGAAGACGCAATACTATCTAATTCGTCAATAAAGATGATAGCAGGTGCGCTTTCACTTGCTTCTTCGAATACTTCTCGCAACTGCTCTTCACTACCTCCATAGTGCTTACTCATAATTTCTGGACCGCCGATGGAATGGAATGACGCACCCACTTCATTCGCAACAGCTTTTGCAATCAGCGTCTTTCCTGTGCCTGGTGGACCATGAAGGATGACGCCTTGTGGCGGCTCAACACCCAAATGCTGGAATAGTTCAGCGTGTTGTAACGGTAACTCAATCATCTCACGAACACGCTCTAATTCATCATTCAAACCGCCAATATCACTATATGTCACATCAGGAATGTTGGCTTCAGGCGAAGACTTCTGTTGCCCACCAACTTGAGGCTGGTCAATTGCCCCTCTTTCAATAGTCACTCTAGTCTGCTTTGTAAGTGTGACGAACTCACTGTCTTCTGGCTTTGTATCAGTTACTGCAAGTTTAAACTGATTACTGTTATCCATTTGTTGAAATGGACTCATATTTGTTGCTTTTGCCATGTTGAACTGTAGCCCATCTGTGATTGGGAAGTTAAGCAATCTGTTACGGATAGTTTGGACTATCTCAGCGTCAGTAACTTGTTCTGGTTGAGCGGTTGTGACAACTTTGATAGCTTCTGCTTCTTTGATTGTTGTTGGTGTGACAGTCACTTCGCTTCCAATTTCTGCTTGTAACATATTTCGGATGATATGATTAACAAAGATAGATTGGGATTGAATCGCTTGGGATGTTAGTTCAACCTTACATGCCATTTCAAACTGTTGGTTTGAAAGTTTGATGTAGTCTCCAGGTGAAATATCTAGCGAGTCAGCGACAGCGTGTGGGAGCTGCACCGCAAACTTGTTTCGAGATTGTCGTTGTGGTCTTCGAACAGTTAATGTTGTTGTATTAGACATACTTACTTTAAGTAAGTGTTCCAAATATATAAAGGTATCTGTTTTAATGCAAAAAATGACAACTATTTGTTAAAAAATAGTATTTTACACTAAATTTTTGCAAATATATCACTCTATTGCTTCATAAGTTTCAGCATCAACAATTTCAAACCAAGAGTACGCTTCGTTTAATGTAGCTCTATACGTATCGCCATCATCAGAATGATAAAAAATCCCAATAGTTTCATCAGGAATTGAATTATCAACTGTATCAACCCAGTATAGGAATCCATTGTCATCTCTGAGCAAGTAGGTATCATTCTGAGCTGCTTTTCTGACTTTATCTTCAAATTCTTCTTTATCCATATGTGTGTATGTGACGGTTGTGGATTAAATACTTTATTAATCATCAGTCAAATTTTTCCAAAGACTTAACTGCAAATGAGACATAGGGGAGTGTATGGGACGACGAGATGAACGATACGAAGGTCCTGACAATCGAATCGGTAAAGAAGGATTTGAACAAGTTGATGAAAATCATGTTAAATGTCCCTGTGGGCATACGATTGAAATTGACGAAGGGTTCCCGTGTCAACATCGCAATCCGATGAAGGATATGTTGGGATAGTTCTCTACAGATACTAAGGGAGAGTGCCTTGGGGTTTGACCCCGAGGTGCTTCACGAAGAATAATTTTCGCAATATTTTTTGAGTGAGTATATAAATTTATAGTGCTTGTAATCATAAGTAATGCATATGAGTGAAACACATGAGTTGATTGCGACTGGGACTGCAACAGCACCAAACTTTGAAACAGCGATAGATATCAAAGAAATCTCTTGTGGTGGGAAATATATTGTCGTTGAAGTCGGAGCTAACTATTGTTCTAACTGTGGCGAAGAACTTTAATACATAATTTTTTAGTAGCATTTTGATGGATGTGCTATTTTTTCAGAGTGTTTGATTGGAATGAGTAAAATTTAGTAGATTTCGATTAGGCCACTGATTATGTGGTAATTGATGAGCAAGAGTTGATATTTATTTGAACTTCTAATACTGTTGTCTCATAATTAGTATGTATAATTAGGGTTGATGAGGGAAATCTTATAAGTGTTGGTACAGATATTATAAAATATGTCAGAAAATAAAACGTGTTTGGGGGTTATTTCTCAGTTAAATAAAACAATTTATGTTCCTGATTTTCAACGAGAATATGCTTGGGATGAACAAAAGATTAAAAAACTCTTTGACTCAATTTTGAGTGGTTATCCGATTGGTTCTATCGTATTATGGGAGTATACGGATGACCCAACCGAATTGGAATTTATATACACATTCATAGATTACTGGACAAAGTTCACTCCGTCAGATAGACATAGATTTAATGAAACTATAGGCTCTGAAGAATATATTTCTAATAGACCACTATTATTAAAAGATAGGGGTCTACTTAACGAGATTACCAATATTCCAAATCAGTCTCCTAAATTAGTCGTTGATGGGCAACAGAGATTAACTTCTTTAAATATTGGATTATCGGGAGGTATTCTGCTTGATGAAAATAAGGCCAAAAATCTATATATTAATTTAATCACTTCAGGTCAAACAATTCTAGAAGATATTAATTCGGGCAATCAAGATGATTTACGATTTGATTTGAAATTTATTTCTTCAAGAGAAACTGTTATTGAGAAAGGAGATGAGTTATACTATAAAATTAGTCATATTGCTGAGTCTGAAAGTATTTCTAATGGTGGCGGTGGAGCGAAATATAAGTATAAAAATGAAGTCGAAACTGCTGTAATAGACAAATATCATAATAAATATGAAGATAAGAGTAGTGAAATAAAAGACACAACTGAGTTATTATATGAAAAATTTGTGGAAGGTGGGCTTAATATAACCGAGCATAAGACTAACTCCATTGATGAAGTGTTACAACTATTTCTTCGGATTAATATCGAAGATGAGCAGCTTGAAACATCAGATATTATCATCGCAGTATTAACAAGCGTCTGGGGTCAAAGTGAAGATAATCCAATTAATGCACGCCATCAAATTAGAGATTTTGTTGAAGAAATTAATAGTAGCTTTGAAGTAATGCCTGATATTACTGCAGAAGATGTAGCGAAAATCCTTCTATTATTACAAGACCCTCAACTAGGTCGTGACTTAGAACAGAGGACAATCAATCAGATTGAAACAGATAATATCAGAAAAACAAAAATCATATGGGAAGACGGAGAAATTCAAGAAGCAATTCGACAGTGCTTCAATATGATTTCAGACTGGAATTTTCAGCACTTGATTAGTTCATCTTCTGATATGTCTTATCTCTATCCAATAATTTATTTCTTTTATGTTAATAAGAATGCAGACTACATCTCGAATCCAACAGAATATAGTAATTTTTCGGGTGAAAATACAGACGAATACTTGAATACAGCTCGCATTCAGTACTGGATTTGTGTTACTCTCCTACATAAAGAGTATACAACAAATCGTCATAGTGTTACAACAGAAGTATTATATGAAACAATTACAGAACATTCAAATGGAACCTTTCCTCTAAAAGAATTGAATAAAAAATTATGGCAGAATAAAGGGTTTAGTCCAACCCTAAGACCGTCTGATGTATCTAGAGGATTAGAACAGAGTGTATCAAATAAGAACCCAATTGCATTATTTACATTATTACGATTACCATTTAAATATCCTGAATTTGAATCCCTTGAACTTGACCATATTCAACCAAATTCTGTCCTTAGAGACGAAGAAAAATTAATTAATGAGTTTGGGTTTGAAGAACATCAAGCTTCAACAATTCAAAAAGATAAAGATAAGATGGCAAATAGAACCCTACTAAATAGACAAGCAAATAATAAAAAAGATAACATCTTATTATCAGACTGGTTAGAAAAAATTCGAGAGAACACTGATAATGAAAAAGTTGAAGAGTTTATTAACTTCCACTTTATCCCAAAAGACGAAGAACTATACCAGATTGAAAATTTCCTCGACTTTATTGACAAACGAAGAGAGTTGATTCGAAAAGCAGTAGAGAAAAAATATAAAAGTTTGAATAAAAGGAATGCTGACCCAACTGCTAGTGAAAATTATCGAACCCCTGATTGGTTTTGATATACTTAGTTTATGACATACTAAACTACAAGATTTATATTGATTTATCAGAGTCTTTCTTTGCTTTATATCAAGACAAAGAAGAAATAAAACGAATGAAAAAGAGAATGTATTTACTTACAAAAGAAATAAATATCTGAAAGTAGATTCCATTTTAAAGAATTATTGTTTTGGTGTTATATGGTCGAATTGGTCTCTAAAATATTGGAGACCATTTTTAACACTTTGACTAGAACTGCCACCGATTGAAACAGTAATTGTGCAGCCACCCGAACAGCCAACACTAGACAAACCATCTACTGAATCCATACAAGAGTGCATTGCGTCTGTGACTGTTTCGAAGTCTTCTCCACGAACTTTAAACTCACACGTAAACTCATCGCCAACTTGTCTGATTTTAAAATCTCGTATCATACTTATCAATACTTGCGTCTATATAACAGAATCAACTGATTAAATCTTTCGAAATGACAATAAGAAACAGCAAATTTGAAAAGCAGTCGAATAGATTCAAAAAGTGTTTATTCTTGCTGTTCCATATACTCGTTTTCCAAGTTAAGTTCTAAAGCGAACTGGAAAATTGTTTCAATACGGCCTGGGTCTCCATCGACACTAAACTCAAAATGCACATCATCAGGATACTTTGAAATGTTTGCGACCGTAACCACATCACCAGCGTCTAACGTCCGCCCATCACCAAACTCAAGCGTCTCACGCACGTCAAACACATCGCCTTGTTCGACTGTGAGTGTAAAGAATACTGTCAGAATAAATCTTTTAGGGGATATTACTGTTCTTAAAACATATGGAGCAGTCAAGGATAGCTGATTCAGAAATATATATTGAGTTTTATGAAGCCAGTAATGAATCTATACAAGAATCAGAACCATTATTGATAACGAGTCGGCTGGTGAACAAACTATACTTGAAATCCATCAGAAGTTTAGTAATTTCTTAAACTCAGGTTCTTCTATACATTCAAACGATTTAGCTATTCATGATGTAGACAAAAACCTTTTCAAGACCTAACAAATGCCCTATCAGAGATTCAAGAACATAATACTAGTATCCTACTTGATTTTTTCAAGAGTGCTTAAATGGACGTGCGAAAGAAGAAAATAAAGTTATCGGATTAGTAGCTTTTCCAGAACAAGGAGAGTGTTATATTAGCCATGGATATAGGGAAGATACCATCAGCAGCGGTTTAGATTTAACAGACACGGTTATAGCAAAGGATATGTTTATATCTGTTGCAAATATAATCCCCGAACATAATAATTACCGAATAAAGTATCGAACGAATAGTAGTTCTAAAGGTTTCAAGCAGTTCTTAGGGATTGAAGAAAGAGACAAAGCACTCGGGAACATCAATACAGGAACCGTTACATTTAAACATGAGGATTCATTTACTGAGGTTAAACTTGAAAGAGCTGTTAATGATATTGAGCCAAAACTCAAAGATATAGATGAATTGGGTGAATTAGAAATTCAGGAATTTGGATTGTTTAAAACAGATAGAATAACAATTGACAGTACATCATATGAGAAGACTGAATCAATAAAAGATAAAATCAGAGATATTAAACAGGGTTTTCATCGGTTTAAATCTGAGGCTAGTGATGCACTCTCATCTTTTGATAACTTTACTGAATTAGAAAATAAAATTATTTCTGATTCTGGAAACAAGATTAAGCCTAAGGATACATCTTACGATTTGATTGTATGTGGAAAGGTAGATAAATATTCAAAGAGTTTCTGCAGGCATTTAATTCGACCTTACGACAGAATACAGCACGGATTTTATTTGCTTTAGGAGATACAGATGAGAAAATCGTATCGTCAGGATTAGAAATTGTAGGGTTATCAAGGAGTGAAAATTTTGATATTAAATTATTAGATGAAATCAGGGAGAAGCTCATTGGTGCAAATGATACTAAAAGTGCAATTTTGATGATAGTGTATTTATCTATTCTAAATAGAATGACAAACAAGTATAATAATACACTTGAAGACATTATTTGTTCACTCCAATCTCCTGATAGAAATATTGTTGACCATGAAGATTCTGTAATTGAATATAAAGAAGGTATCAAAATAGATGAGAACCCTAGTGCATGTGTAGATGTGTTTCTTACAGAGGCAACTGAAGAATTAGATATAATAATCTGGGGTATCGATGAGGATACAAAAGATGTAGTTGGATTAAATAAACAGGACTTTGGCTATGATACAATGAATAAATTTGAGAAAAGAATTTTAGACAAATCAAATTCAGATTATTGTGGTTTATTAGATATACCTGTTGATTCAGATGATAAAGAGAACACAATACTTCTTATTGGCTATAGTTATTCTGATGAATACGAAAAGACTCAAAATATGTTTAATATTCTAGATGGTTAGCAGAGACCCCATATCTTGATTTTAAAAGTCTAATATTTTTTAGAATGTAAAAACACTTTTGAGGGTGATGTGTCTTGTTTTATACTAAATAGTGTGATTGATATGTCAGGACAAAAAGAGAGACTCTTCAACGAACAATTAAAAGATATTTTTATCGGAGAACAGATTAATGGAAATTCTGGACACATTAATTTAATGAATATCAAAAGCCAATACTTTGAAGATAAATTCAAAGAATTAAATGAGCTAGTAGATAAAAAATCTTCACAGTTCGAGGACGAAAGTGCGTTCCGAGAAGAATTATACGATAAGTTGTTTACATTTATGAAGAAGTACTTTAGTGATTCAGGTAGTGTTTACTTCTCTTATACTCCTCTAGATGAGAAAGTATATGAACAAGTCTATGATAATAATGAAGATGTATCACTATTCTGGAAGACGCATATGCTATATTATGTAAAAACAGGTCAAGTATGGGAAGAACTCGAAATTCAAGACTACGAATTAGGAGAAAAAGAATATAATATTGAATTCAATATTGATAATATTGATGGTCGATTAGCAAATGAAAAGAAAGAAGTCATTTTTGAAGTTGATGAAATTAAAGGTGATATAATTAGATTCTCTGTCCGATATTCTTCAGGAAGAGAGAAAATGGGGAATTCAAGACGAGACGATATCAGAAAAAAATTAGGTTCAGAGTATAGTGTTGATACCTCAAAAGAAGAGTTACGAAGTTTATTTAGTAAATTCAGAAAACAAAATGAAGTGGATTATTTTATCAATAAAAATGCAGATGATTTCTTAAAAGAACAGTTTGATATCCAACTCAAAAATTATGTGCTAGATGATACGACAATGTTTAGTGAGACAAGGCTCAATCAGATTAAATCTATTAAAGAGATTGGATATGAATTAATTAATTTTGTAAGCCAGTTTGAAGAAGAATTAGCACGGATTTGGAATAAACCCCGAGCAGTTAGAAACTCAAATTATGTATTAACAATTCGGCAGCTTATTGAGTCATCCTCTGAAGAGTTCACAAGAGAATATTTAAAAAACGGAGATTTGTCTCAACAAAAAGAGGAATGGTTTGATTTAGAGATATTAAAAGAGACTAATTTATCTATTAGTGATATTATAAGCAGTCACAAAAGTCTTCCAATTGATACAAAATACTTCAATAAGAGAAGACTAGAGAACGAAATAAAGAATATTGGAAATAAAACATCTGGATGGCTAATTAAGTCTGAAAATTACCAAGCTGTAAATACTTTACAAAATGTATTCAGTAATCGTGTTCAGTGTCTCTATTCTGACCCTCCATTTAATAAGAAATCTGAAGCTGAATATGAATATAAAGTTAATTATAAGGATTCAACTTGGGTTACTTTTCTTGAAAACAGGATATCAGTATCAGAAGAGCTGGTTAAATCTAGTGGTAGCATCTTTGTGAAATGTGATTATAATGGTGAATCTTATGTTAATCTATTATTGAACTCACGATTTGGTGAAGACAATTATAAGAATAGAATATCCTTAGGCCGTGTCAGTAAGCAAGATACCAATACTAAAAAGTTTAATGTTAGTACAGAGTCTCTATTTTTATACTCTATGAATTCTGACGCACATAAGTTTAATCACTTGTATGCTGAGTTAGAAGAAGAAAAAGACGGTCGATGGCACGCTATGAATTCACAAGGTCAAGGAGCTGCAGTCGAGATGTTTGGTTATTCATTTGAACCTCCTGAAGGTAGGCATTGGACATATTCAGGTCCAACCCTTAAAGAAAAAATAGAAGATAATGAAATAAGAATTCGATGTAGAGAATGTGGAGAGTACCAATACGAAGGAGAATGGACTGGGTGTACAGAGTGTGGTAACAAAGATGATGTGACGATTCAATATTATATACCTCCAACACAAAAGAGACTGCTAGATTCTGACTGGACAGATATCCCAGGTTACGATTCACAATGGGGTTTCAACACTGAACAGTCTAAGAAAGTTATAGAGAGGATTATTGAAAGTTCAACTGATAGTGGAGATATTATACTTGATATTTTTGGTGGTTCAGGCGTAACTCCAGCTACAGCACACAAAATGAACCGAAAGTTCATATGTACAGAACTTAGTTCTCAGTTTTATGAATATATTCTACCTAGAATGAAAACCGTTCTAGGCTCTAATGGAATCGATACTCATCTTAAGAATTCGGATACGCAAGAATTGGATGAGTTGTTTAAATATTATGAATTAGAACAATATGAAGACATTCTTAATAATATGAGTTATAAAAAATCTGAAAGCACTTTATCTGATTTTTCAGAAAGTTGGGATGAATATATGTTTATGGATGATGAAAAGCTTGCAGGCCCGACCATATCAAAAGAAGACAGTGATATTAATGTAAATCTAGAAGAATTATATGAAGATATTGATATCCCTGAAACGCTATCTTTATTGGTCGGTCAGCCAATTCGCAATATTACAGATGAACAAGTGATATTAGAAGACGACACAGAAGATGGTAATGAAATTAGCCTAGAGAATCCTGATATCGATGTTGTGAAACCACTAATCTGGTGGGGTGATGAAGCATGAGTGAACTAGAAGTGGAACCATACTACGAGTCCTCAATTGAATCACTAGACGAATTCAACACATTTTCAAACGATGATTTAAGAGGATTCTCTAAAGAAAAGAGATTATATGATTCACAGGTCAAAGCAATTCAGAATGCTCTCAAATTACTAAAATATTATAGTGAAGAAACCAATTGTTCAAATGAAACGATAGCAAAAGAAGAATTATACAAGTTATTATATGATGAATCAGATTCAAAGATAGACAATCATAAACTCAGGCTAAAACAAAAAGACTTGGGTGGTCAAACATTCCGAAAACTTGAAGAGCGATATCCCGTTCACGAGCGGTCACGATATGGTTATGACTATCGAGAGATAGACTTCAAAAACTTTGCTAATCAAATGGGGTTCTGGATGGCAACAGGCAGCGGAAAAACTCTTGTACTAATTAAACTAATGGAGTTGACTCAGCGACTGATGGAAATGGGAGAGATTCCTGAACGAGAACTGTTATTATTAGTTCCAAGCGAAGAAATTCGAGAGCAGTTCGCAAATGAAATAGAGGATTACAATACATCAGGAGAATATACTATTAGTGTTCATAATGCAGAAGACGTAAACAGTTCAACTCAGTCAACATTTAAAACATCCTTAGGCAAAACTATTGACTTATATGTAAAGCGAGCTGACTTAATTTCCGATGAAACCAAAGAAAAAGAGATATCCTTTGAAGACATAGAAAATGGTGGGGAATGGTATGTGTTCTTAGATGAAGCTCACAAAGGTCAATCTGACTCATCTAAGAGGCAAGCATATTACTCTATCTTAGCTCGGAATGGTTTCTTATTTAATGCTTCAGCCACATTTACTGACCCATCAGATATTGCGACAACAGTATTCAACTACAATATTGAGAAGTTTAATGCTGATGGCTATGGAAAGAATATATTTGTTGCAGACCAGTCCTTAGAATCTATTACAGATTCACAGTTTGAAGAGGAAACGAAAAGAAAGACAGTTCTAGAATCACTAATCGCTTTGACAGCACAGAAGAAAGCAGTAAATGAAACTGAGTATGACTACCACAATCCTCTTTTAACAGCATTCGTGAATTCTGTTAATACAACAGATTCTGACTTAGAAATGTTCTTTGAAGTTATCGAAGAAATAGGAAAATCAGAAAATGAAGAGCTGTTTGAAGACGCTAGAAAATCAGTCTCTGCGATGATTCGGTCTAGCGAGTCAGAATTTGAATTTGGTTCTGATGAGTTTACTTGGACTGATGTTAAGGATATAACGAAGAAAGATGTATTGAAGCAAGTGTATAATGCTGAATCTCATGCTTCACTAGAAGTCAAACACTCCCCTGATAATAAGAGGGAAATCGGATTTAAACTGAAGTCAGCATCAAAACCATTCGCTCTAATTCGTATTGGAGATAATAGTGACTGGTTAAGTGAAAAACTTAGTGATAAGTCTGTTGAAGAAACTTATGATTATCGCTCGTACTTCGATTCAATTAATGATTCTGATAGTCCAATAAACCTCTTGCTCGGCAGTCGTACATTCTACGAAGGATGGGACTCTAACCGTCCAAATGTAATGATGTTCATAAATCTTGGTCGGTCAGATAAGAAAAAGCTCATTATGCAAGCGATTGGACGAGGTATGCGTATTGAACCAGAATCAGGTGTTCGAAAACGAGCTAAGTATGCAAACTTACCAATAGAAAACAAAACTGCTGTATCAACAATTGAGTCACTAATGGTCTTTGCTACAAGTGTTGATAACCTTGAGGATATCCTAGGTTCATTTAAATGGGTGCGAGAGCAAGACCATTATGAAAGAATTGAAAATATAGAAAGAAATTCAGAAACTGTCGATAAAAACTTACTTACTCCAACTTATACAGAAGGGGGGCTTCCTGACTTAGAGAAAGTGTCAACATTTGAAGGAGACAGAGAACGTTTACAAAAAGTATGGGATTCTCTTGGACAAGAGATGATTATGTTCCATACAGGTGCAAATAATACAGTCTACAAAAGGATGAAACGCTTCTTGTTCAGAGAGAAGTTCCATTCGAAATTTAATAAACCGAAGTATGAACAATCCCCAATTAAGCGACTAAAACGGTTGAAATCTCACCTATCTAAAGCTAAGAAAGAACAAGAGTCATTTGATGACGCTAATATTGCTGAAGGAAAGATTATCCATTTCAAAAACATTGAGGCCGATGTAGATAAGGTTTCAGATATCGCAAAGATTGAAGAAACTGTTAGAGAAGTGAACGTGACGAAGAGTCAAGAAGAAGTTAGAGAATATGGATTAAATATAGAAAGTATAGAAAACCATTTTTATTCACCTGTACTTTACACAGAGTACGAAGAAGATGGAGATGCATTTAAGAATATAATCGATGTTCCTTCAGAAGTTGAATTCATTAATAAAGTTGCAGAGAAAGCTGAGACAGGCTTTTTTGATAGAGCGGATTGGTGGCACTTTAGCGCATTATCTGAACACTTAGACGATGTATATATTCCATATGCTGATGATAAAAAGTTCAGACCTGACTTCATATTCTGGGTTAAAATGGACGACACATATCACATCATCTTCGTTGACCCTAAGTCTGAAGCTCTACCTAACTTAAAGAAAATTGAAGGTTACACGAACGTATTTATGGAAAATGGTGGAGTTAAAGAATATTCCTACGGCGGAAGAGAATCTGACAGAGTTAAAGTCCATCTTCGTATGTTTAATTCAGAAGGCGATATGTCGAGGATTCCAGATGAATATACCCAGTTCTTTACTGATAGACTTGAAGAAATTGAATATCAAGTACATAAATGACCATCACACTATTTCATCAAAGAATTTTTAGTAAAGTTAGTTGTTTGATTCGGGAATTTCGAAGTATAGAGCTGGGTCAAGCAAGACCAATATAATTAGAGGCTGATTTTTATCGATTGAGATTACACGAAAAGAAGTATCTAATTCAGTTTGTTGGTTAGAAAAAGATATATAGACCATAAAAATCAAAACCATAACTATGCGTCATAAGCTCGTCCCTTATGTTTTACACATTCAGAACAAACCTGGTATGTCCCTAAGCTTTGAAGACTACGATTTTCTTAATAAAATTGAGGGAAGTCTGAGCAAAGAAACACAAGAAGTAACAGGCAATTATCCTAATATACAATCCACCTCTGCTAGTCCAACATTTACTAATAGAGATAATGATAAAGAATGTTTTTGTGTCCGTGTTGAGAAGAATAAAAATACACTCCAAGCAGATTTCTTGTATACTGATTTTAATGATGAACATATGATTAATAAGAAAATAGAGGAAGACGAGACAGAGATTGATGATATGGATGAAAATTCAGGCGGGGGTAATCGTTATATTATAACTATCCACAGAAATGCTGAGAAAGAAGCAACAGTATTAATAGAAAAACAAGGACGAGAAAGTTTCTCTAGAGCTTTCTTTGAGTATATAGAAGAAAAAACAACAACATCAAGTGTAACTTTGAATTATTCTCCTCTTGTATCAGGAGAAATAATGGACAAGTTAACAAAAACAGGGAAAGAACAAGGGTTAGCAAACCGAATAAGAATTGTTGAAGAAGCAATTCCTAAACCAAAACAGACTCCTAGTATTGAAGATTCAATTGCAAATAACCGTGCGTCAAATTTCAATTCTGATTTGACTAATGCAGGAAATATTGAAGAGATTGAATATGAGCTAGTTACAAGTTATGGAAAATATGCAAATATTAAGCAGTTGATTGATTGGAGAGAGAATCGATTAAGCCAAGACTATTTCTCTATTGGTGGTCGGTTCGAAATTAATTTTAAAGATATAAAGAGAATAGAAGTTCAGCCTAGTGATACAGATGATGGGTCTTATTATAGTATTGAAGATGAAATACATCAAACAATAGAACTTGATTTAGAGGACTATGATACTGTTCCTGCACGGGCAAAATTCATCCTTCAAAAATTGCGAATGCTATTTGCAAACCAAGATACAGAAACTCTTGACAGAGGAGAATATAAATTATCTAATGATATTTCTGATATTCAATTAGACAAATAGGGGTCCAAGTTCAAAGTAGTATTATGTTCCAGTCCCTCGCTACCGAATTCATTATGGATGACTGTGATAAATTGGAAGCATTCTCAGTAGTAGCACTTCCAATAATCATCTCTCTAGCTTTCTTGCATAACCCAAAGACAGTCCCTCTAGAAGTTATAGCAGTTATTACCACTATTGTCTTCGGTTTTTCTTCAAATATATTATTAAATCTCCAATCAGACCATACAGAACAAAATATTAACGAATTAAAATCCAAAATTTTTAATGGCATTGGGTATATAATTCTTCTATCAACGTTTTCTCTGACGTTAGCTATTATATCATACTCTGAAATTTATCAAGTTATAGAGATTCAAGTATTCGGTTATAACGCAGTTGGATTAAGTATACAAACACTTTTGATTTGGTGTAGCACTAGCTTAATCTTTGCATTAACTGTCGTCTGTAAAAAGACTTTATTTTTAAAAAATTATGAATAGTCCTACATAATAAGATTTATCTTTTAACTCTTAAATCACGTAATTGGGGCCATCATACACATCTGTCACGATGTGAGTTGTTCGTATTTCCGTTTGGCTTGTTCGTGTTGTTCGACTCGTTCCCATAACGTGTCTATGTCCACTCGCTCGTACAAACTATCACGCCACGATTCAAACTGCTCTCGCTTTGAAGCCGAATACCACTCTCCTGATTCTAAAAT
>Ga0102939_1000004_pt1 | contig 94984 bp, 104 predicted proteins | sample SalPon2_B_H2O_MG_FD_78214 | JGI IMG/M metagenome (GOLD analysis project Ga0102939, IMG submission 78214) | Salt pond water microbial communities from South San Francisco under conditions of wetland restoration - Salt Pond MetaG R2_B_H2O_MG | ecosystem: Environmental > Aquatic > Non-marine... | reverse complement strand
CAGGCTTGTTACTTCGATGTCGGCTCTCCGTATCCTGGCTGTGCAACAGCAGCCAAGGGTGAGGGTGTTCACCTATTAAAACGGATCGTGAGCTGGGTTTAGATCGGCGTGAGCCAGATCTGTTGCTATCTGCCAGGAGTGTGTTTGTGGTCTGAGAGGAAAGTCCGGACAGTACGAAAGGAACCCTGGATTGAGGCCTCTGGTGTATCTGTCATCCGGAAGGGTGTTGCAGAGTAGCTACGCCTCACAGATGTAAAAGCTGAAAGCATCTAAGCTTGAAAGTCTCCTCAAAAAGAGACCGCGTCTGCGCCCATACAAGATGGGGTGATAGAGTGGCGGTGTAAGATCCAAGGCAACGAGGATTTCAGCCGACCACTACTAAGAGCGGACCTCGGGTTTGGCGGAAGGCGCCGGCTTGAGCTTCAACGTTCAACGCACAACCAACACACTCTTGAATTTTCAGGAGTATGAATCCTGGTCGAACCCTTAAACCTAACAGTACCTATTCTAACTCAAGTTCTCAATTTTTGACGATAAAGAATGCCTACTGGTTAATAAATCTGTAATAGAGGAGAGGTATCCTCTGTGATAAGCCTGTAACAGGACTAATACTATCAGGCAAGCTATGGCAGGTTCATAGGCTAGAGCTGAATCTAAATCACCTATGACAGCAGAGTCTCGAAGCCCAAAAACAGCAGCATAAACCGCTAAATAGAATTCCGCATATAGATCAGGATAAAACTTGATCGGGAACTGAAAGACAGCCAGGAAAAATATAGTCGTAAGATAAATCAGCCCGGTAAAATCTAGGATCTCTTTACCGAAAATCGCTCGTCCAAGAGCAAGAGGGATCAAGGCTATAACGAATGAGATATAATCAAGGCCTTTCAGAAATCCTCCTGCCACCAAGCTAACTAATGAAGTAAAAATACCGATCGATATTATGCTAGCCTCCATAGTTAAATCCATAAATTGACGTTAACAGGCCTAAATGAAAAATTTTCGACCTTTTCAAACAGATATTAAAGATTCACACGGATTCAATTACTACAGGAGCCGGGAGACAAGTATCCCTTTCCGAGAGGTTTAAAGGGAGGAAAGTCCCGACCACAGGTCTGAAACTCCTTCGATGGAATTCTCAGGCCTCAGGAAATCTGTGAAAATGGATTTCCATTATTGGAGCAGGCGCAAGGCCTGTGATCTGAGAGGATCGAGCTCGAGGCCTCAAGGCGTCGTAACCGATGTTCTAGGCCTCAGGTACCGGACTGCAGAAACGACACGGCCCGCATCAAAAGATGATCCGCAAGGTGATGTTCCGCGGGAAACGATGAAACGAAGTCCAACTCCATGTGGCAAGCCCTTAGACGGTGCATACGCATTTTCCATTGCGGAAGATGTGGGAGATAGATCTCGTCCACCAACAGAATCGGGATTACCACCGGCTCCAAGGGTTCAAACCCTTTACTCAACTTACCTTTATCAAATTTCCCCGCTACAATTTGTATATGGCACAGGAACAGGGAGGCAATATGCCATCCAGTATGGGAGGCTTAGTACAGTATTATGAGTCAGATACAGGTATCGAGCTTGATCCCAAAATAGTGCTGGCACTGGGATTTATGACTGCAGTACTGGGTATAGCTCTGAACGCTGGATTCGTCTAATAAGAGGGCCCGTAGCTCAGCCCGGACAGAGCACTCGGCTTCTAAACCTCAAGTCCAAAAATTGGACGGGGATCGAGAAGACGAAAATCCGGCAACGGATTTTCTAAAAGAAGATTCCGAAGGCAATCTTCGGATTTCTGCTCTTCGAGCAAGATACCGAGTCGTCGAGGGTTCAAATCCCTCCGGGTCCGTATCCTCAGAATATTATAGCTTTCTTCCGAAAATTTCAATATGACAAACTTTAATTTAGACCTTGGCTTAGAAAGGTAAGAATAAGATGAAAGATCAAATCTTTACTTAGTGGGCATGGCTTAGACAGAGGCAAAGACTCTGGGGGAGAAAATCTGAGAGAATTGTGCCAAAAAATAGGGTCAAATCCTCTACTGTTTCAGAATTAGATAAGTTAATAGAAAAAGTTGAACAATGTAATGGGAAATATGAGAGAACTAGCAGCTGAAGAAGCACAAGTAATAATTCAGAAACTACCCTGCGATATGGGAATTCACAGGAATCCGCGAAAAGGAACTTTGAATGCTCCAGAAACAATCCTTGAAGGCCTAAAATTTGATAGGCCTGTGATGATCGATGAAGTTTTTCCGGATGAATTCGGCTTAGAAGAGACACAGAGGAGGATTTACGAAAATACTAAGCAGCTCGCAGGATACGACAGGCCTGTTATATCGATTGGTGGCGATCATTCGGTTAGTTATCCTGAAGTCAAGGCCTTGAAGCGGTCGAATCCTGGTATGAAACTTCTCTGGTTTGATGCTCATCTCGATGTCAAGGAGAAAGTCGGCGATCATGTTTCTCATGATGTTGTTGTGCGTCAACTGGTAGAGGAAGGCATTTTCGATCCTGAAGAAATCTATTTTGTTGGAGTTACAAAAATTGATCATGATGAAAAAGATTTTCTGGAGAACAATCATTTCAATTTTTACAGGCCTGAAGAGATAGGTAAATTCTTGGAAGATTTTGAAGGCGAGGCATTTCTTTCCATCGATATCGATGTTCTCAAGGAAGATGTGGCGCCCGGCACAGGGCATCCCGATGGAAAACTAGAGCTTGAAGAGGTTTTGGAAGTCATCAGAGGCCTTCAAGTCGTTCATGGTGATATAGTTGAGGTTGCACCATGTCTAGATCAAGAGGGTAAGACTGTTGAGGCCTCAAGGAAGATTCTAGAGGAATTGGTTATGAAGGTTTGACTTTTGAACTTTGCCGGGTAAAGTTGTATTATGAGAATCAGAGCTGAGCTTGCGGAACTGGTTGAAGAAGAACTCGGGATAGAAATAACAGAAAACGATATCGAGAGACCAGAAAGGCACGCAGACTTTGCATACCCATGCATGGCCGCAAGCTCAGAACTGGGAAAAAATCCGCGAGAGATCGCAGAAAATCTTTCAAACAGCATCGATTCAGGCCTGATAGATTCTATGGAGGTCGCAGGCCCAGGATACCTTAACTTCCATTTAGATCGGAATAAATATGCGGAAAAGATAGATGATCTTCTTGATTCAGAGGCCTTTGGAGTCCAGCAAAATGAGGGGGAAGTGTTAGTGGAGTTTTCCTCACCTAATATTGCAAAGCCGATGAATGTCGGCCATCTCAGGAACAATGTTCTGGGAGATTCAATCAGCAGGATACTTGATTTCTCAGGTTATGACGTAACTGCTGAAAACTATGTCGGTGATCTGGGCACACAGTTCGGAAAAGTTATCTGGGGTCATAAAAATATCGACTCGGAGAAAAATTTTGGAGAAGAACCGATCGAATACATGCTTGATATATACGTCAAGTTCCATGACGTGGCCGAAGAAAGGCCTGAGATTGAGGAAGAGGCTCGTGAATGGGCGAAAAAGATTGAAGAAGGAGATGAAGAAGCAGTAGGCCTCTGGGAAAAATTTAGAGAAGCAACTTTGGAATACCATAAAGATGAGTATGAGAGACTTGGAATCAAGTTTGACAGAATTACCGGAGAGTCTAAGGTATACGAGAAATCTCGTGAACTAGTAGAGGCCTGGGTAGATGAAGGAAAGATAGATCGTGATGAGGATGGCTCTGTGTTCTACCAGTTTGAAGATGAAGAAATTCCTGGTGCCGTGGTTTTGAAGGCGGATGGCTCGACGCTATACCTGACTAGAGATCTGTATAATCTGAAAAAGAGGAATCAGGAAGGTTTTGACTACAATCTATACGTTGTAGCATTGGAGCAACAACTACATTTCAAACAGTTGTTCAGGATAGCAGATAAGATGGGAATCGATACCGAAGGCGCAGAGCATATCTCATATGGTATGTTGAATCTTCCGGAAGGATCTATGTCCACTCGTAAAGGCCTGATAATCGAGCAGGCGGACATATTTGATAAAGCAGTCGAAATGGCTGAGGAAAAAGCAGAGAAAGAGATGGATCGCCAGCTCGAAAATGCTGAAGCTATCGGTATTGGAGCAGTAAAGTATCGTAACCTTGCGATTTCCAGAAAAAAGGATATGGAGTTTGACTGGGATACAGCAATCTCGTTCAAAGGAGACTCAGGTCCTTACCTTCAGTACTCTAATGTTCGGGCAAAAAGCATAATTAGAAAGGCCTCCTCGACCGGAGAATTCGGTGGGGAGTTCGGAGATCAAGAGTATAAACTATTGAAAAAGCTAGCGGAGTTCCCGGAAAAAATTGATGCAGCTGCAGATCAGAGAGAGCCGGCGAAGATCGCTAACTATCTCTCAACACTATCAGAAGAGTTCAACGCTTTCTACCACGAATGTGAAGTACTTGGATCGGAAAGAGAGGCCTCACGTTTGAAACTGGTGGAGCTGTTTGTAGAAGTCAGTGATCAAGGCCTAGAATTACTGGGGATCGAGCCATTGGATGAGATGTGACAGTAAATAAAAGATACCGTTTCCAATTACTAGATGTGAATTAGGATGGGGGAGCAGGATAACTACTGGATAATCGAACTTTATGAGGACGATACAGCGAATGTATCTGTAATGAGTAAAGAAGAAGCTAAAGCCACGAAAAAGATCAAGGAAGGCTTCGAGGACTGGCAGATGGCGCCGGTCGAAGAGGCCTCAGAAGAAGAAATGATCGAGAGAGCAGAAGACCGAGGCTTTGAACACGATCCTTGGTAGGTCAAAGTTCACGGTCTTTCAAGTTATTATTTAGATAATTATCAATTCTTGTTACTATCGGTGCTGCACCAGTGATACGGCCTTGAATAATAGATCTTCTATGAGTATTTGTCTCATATGCGTATGACATTGTGGCTGATGATCCCACTGAAGACTCTAGGTACAGGCCTCCATCTTTTGAGTCTGAATCCGCAAATTCTGTTTCTAGATCATTTAGGACAGAATCAATATCTGTGCCGTGGTCGGCCTCGTATTCAAAATTAAGAACTTGTGTTTTCTCAGATATCATCATGGCCGAACCCGGATTTGAACCGGGGACAACTCCATCTTCAGTGAAGCGCTCTCCCAGGCTGAGCTATTCGGCCTGTAACTAGGAATTGATAGGTGACATTTAAGAAACAACCTTTGACTATCTAATCACCGAGATATTATCAAGCACAAGCCACGTCAAAGTAAATACCAGAGCAAAACCGAAAAATGATGCCAAGTCTGGAACTGCTCTCTGCAGGATGTATCCAAGGCCTGAGACAAATGCAAAACCGATTACAAGGCCTCCAATATACTGCCTGCTTCTCAGACTTTTAACAAGCGGTGTAATATCCATAACTCATTTTTCTGTATTTGAAATAAAAGGCTTCGGACCGCTTTTCAGGGTATGACAGAAAAAACCCGAGACCATGTCATTCCTGGAACTACCAAGTCTCATAGAGGAGAGAAAGTTGAGGGATACGATTTCAGAGGAGAATTTGACTTCGAGGAGATGCTTGAGGCCTACGGTACTACAGGTTTCCAGGCCTCACATCTAAAAGAGGCTATCGACTTGGTGAAGCAGATGCAGGATGAGGATGCTAAAATATTTTTGACTTTCACATCTAATATCATCAGCTCAGGCCTTAGAGAAGCAATAGCTTACCTGGTTAGAGAGGATTTCATCGATGTCGTGATTACTTCTTCAGGATCGCATACAGAGGATGTTATCAAGACTGCAAGGCCTTTCAAAATGGGTGAATGGGATGTAGATGAAGCATCTCTCAGAGAGAAAGGAATCAACCGGCTGGGTAATATTTTTGTAGAGTCGGATAACTATGTATGGCTTGAATCCTGGCTTAATGAAGAGTTTTTCCCTGAGTTTTTCTCAGAAAAAAAGATGCGTTCGCCGACAGAAGTGGCTCAAGAGCTCGGAAAGTTTGTAGGGGAAGATGATGAAATGGAATATAAGAATTCTTTCCTGTACTGGGCCTACCAAAATGATATCAATGTTTACTGTCCAGCATTAATCGATGCAGAGATCGGAGACTACATGTTTTACTACCGCCAAGAACAAGATAGCGAGATAGGAATCGAGATACTCGATGACTGGGACGAGCTTATCCACGAGTCAATAGAAGCTGAAAAAACCGGAATTATAGCGGTAGGCGATGGAGTCCCAAAGCATCAGGCGATAATGTCTAACCTGTTCAGAGGAGGAACAGATTATGCAGTCTATATTTCGACAGGAATGGAAGGTGACGGAAGTCTCTCCGGAGCCCCACCAAAAGAGGCAGTTTCCTGGGGCAAAATAAAGGAAAAGTCAAGAAACTATACACAGATAGAATCTGAAGCTACCTTGGTATTACCATTGCTTATAGCAGAGGCCTTCAAAAACTATAACATAGATGCTTAGGCCTTATCAAAAACAATTTTTTAACCGCCGAGCCAATCTCGATGAAACTCAATCGCCCAGGGCAGGGCTCGAACCTGCGACCACCACGTAACTGTATTTGAAGATGAGAGATCTTCGTCTAGGCCTTTCTTTCGTGAAAGGCCTTTTAACAGCGTGGCGCTCTACCTGCTGAGCTACCTGGGCTGTATAAGTTATAGGAGTGATGAGATTTTTAAACCAAACCTATACGAGTTTGGAAAGTTTGTGATTGAAAGTTCAACGTATTCTTCATCTTAGTGAAGGCCTGTGTGAAATCTCTTTATTTCATATCCCTATGAGTTATGCGTTTAAGGATTTTTACTTTATGGGATAATCAGAAGTTTTCCCGTTCAGGAGTTAAATTTTCTCTTAGTATTATTTTTTAGTTTTCAGTACTCGAGGCTTTCGGTGATTATTTATTTGGGCCTTTCAAATTAAGTTGTAATGGTTTTTTCGGCTTTGATTCCGCTGGATTTTGGGATTATCTTGGTCACGGCCTTTCTGCTTGCTGTGATTGCCTCTAGGACGGGCCAGCCGACTGTAATAGCTTATCTTGTTACAGGCCTTGTCTTGGGTCCTGTTTTGCTTGACATAGTTGAAGTCACTGAGTTCATTGAGCTTGTCGAGGAACTTGGTTTTCCGATGCTTCTGTTTCTGATAGGCCTTGAGATGAAGTTTGATGCTTTCAGAAGTATTCTGTCTCGGGTTGGGAAGATTGCCTTGGTTCAGGTCGTGACTCAGCAGTTGATGGCGTTTCTGGTTGCTTATTTCCTCGGTTTCGGTCTTTTGAACTCTTTCTATATTTCTATGTGTACAATTTTCGGTGCGACTCCTGTAGTTGTTAAGATGTTGACCGACAAACACGAGACATCGAGCAGGGCTGGCAGAGTGGATATCGGGGTTTTGATACTTCAGGATATATTCATGGTCGTGGTCTTAGGGTTCCTCGCAGCAGGCCAGATATCAGGAGCGACTGATCTAGTTTTGACCTTAGGCAGAATAATTTTCATGGGCGTTGCACTGGGAGCGGTCTCGTTCCTTGCATCGAAAACCATCGAAAGCAAGTTACTCGGAGACCTCTCAGATAACAAACATGCATTTTTCATCCAAGGCCTGGCATGGGCATTCCTTTTCATAGCTTTGGCAGATATTTTAGGCCTATCACTTGAGATAGGAGGGTTTCTCGCAGGTATAAGTCTGGGACAGGTTCCTTACAGCACTGAGTTACAGGAAAAGGTGAGGCCTCTGACAAACCTGCTTCTGGCTGTGTTCTTCGCTGGTATAGGTCTTTCACTTAATGCCTCGGAACTCTTCGCGTATTGGCAGGAGGCCCTGATAGCGATTGTAATTCTTTCAGGCTCTGCATTTGTTATTATGTACTTGCTTACTCGGTGGCAGGATTTCTCGACTGAGACCAGTTTCAAGTCCTCTATCAATCTGGTAATGATGTCAGAGTTCGGGCTTGTCGCAGGTGCAGTAGCTGTCGATAGAGGCCTTCTCACCGCCGGAATCCTGGGTTATATGACACTGATTAAGTTGATAACTAACGGATATGCAGTTTATCTGATCCAGTACAATGACAGGATTTACAGGTACTTCAAACCTTATCTGAACGTTGTCGGAGAAGAAGAGAAGGAGCCAGTTTCCGAGGATCATGCTGTGGTCTTTGGTAACTCCCGGCTTGATGAAGTGATCAGGCCTGTATTGGATGAACGGTTTGATCAAGTCGTCTTTGTTGAGGCGAATCCTCATGAGATGCGTCAGCTGGAGGAAGAAGGCGAGGAGTTTGTCTTCGGGGATCCAAGGCATCCCGAGGTCAGGAGAGAAGCAGGGATTGAGGATTGTTCAGCAGTCATCAGTTTGGAGGAAGACTTTGACCTGGATAAAGAGATGGCGCAGAACCTTGAAACAGTGTTCATAGCGGTCTCAGATGATGAAAAAGAGGCTGAGGAATTGATGGAAAACGGTGCAGAACACGTGATACTTGAAGACAGATCTGTTGAAAAAATCCTGAGAGAAAAACTGGAGGCTGAATCATGATAATAAGTATTTCGCTGGCATTGATGATTGCAGGAACTTTACTTGTAATACTGAACCGTACAGATATACCGGAAATCCCTATATACCTTGGTTCAGGCCTTTTACTAACTGCATTAGTCTCTATCGCCCAGTCCAGAGACATTATCTCGCATGAGTTTATAGAAGCCGAGATAATGAGAGAAATTGCCTTACTGGGGTTAAGCATACTGGTTTTCTACAGTACATCAGGAAGGATTCTAGACCCTAAGAGCTCAACAGCTATAAAATCATTCAAGGCCTCTATGTGGCTATCATTAGTCTCTTTCGCAGGTATAACAGGCCTCTCACTTTACTTTGGGTTTAACTCTCTGGAGTCACTTTTCTTCGGGGTAACAGCCTCACTTGGATCTACACTTCTGGATTCAGGCCTGGTGAAAGAAGAGGCCAGGAAAAACCATATTTATGGATGGATCACTGAAGATATTGATTTCTTTGATGATCTGTTTGGAATAGTTGTACTTACGTTAATTCTGGCCTATGTTGGAGGAATTGCTCCTTTCACCGGATTAATGGTTTCTCTCGGTTTAATCCTATCTACTGTTGTTTTGAGAGAGCATTTCAGCTCTTTGATCATGAGAGTCACCGGTGGAGAAAATGAGTTAGTGCTTCTATCCGGCATCGCTACACTGATATCGTTGGTCTGGGTTACTGAGAGTACAGGAGTATCAGCACTTGCAGGTATCTACGCAGCAGGCCTATTATTGATCGATACCGAACTTGGTTTCAGAGTAAGGGAGAGATTTACAGCAGTCAAGGACTTTTTCACAGCTCTTTCTTTCATATCAATCGGTTACCTTTTGACTCTCCCAGGCCTAAGGTATCTTGCAGTGGCTACCGGATTGGTTATTTTCGCATCCTTTATCAGGCCTCTTTTATCCACACAGGTCCTAAGGCTTCAGGGTTATGACCTCAGAACAAGTTTCATGGCCAGCGTTCAATCATCCCAGATCTCCGAGATAGTGGTGGTCGGATCTCTTTTAATTGCTCCTTTAACCCAGAGCCCGGTGTTTGAGACAGTCGCTATAGGGTTTGCAGCCACAACACTGATAGCGCATCTGATAGAGGACAGAGAACAGTACATATTCGATAAACTGTTCTCAGAGTACGAATTAGATTCGGAGAAAAGCTTTGTGCCAAATGACATAGAAGATCACGTGATCCTGGCAGGTTACGACTGGAAAACCAAAGGCCTGGAAAACATAGTGGACAAAGATGTCATCGTAGCTGATTACAGTCTTGAAAGAGTTCAGGACGCTGAAGAGAGAGGCCTTCCACATCTTTTGGCTGATCTGCACAGTGACGAGGCCTGGGAAAAGCTTGAAGTTGAAAAAGCATCTGTTATAGTATCTGCAGTAGATGATAACGATCTTATTGATAAGATCGAAGGCCTCGACGTGGACGCTGAGAAAATACTTCTTAGCTCCGGTTCTGAAGAGTTTGAAGATGAACTAAGGGAGATGCTGGCTGAGGCCTTGAAAAATTGAGTTTTCGGATTTTAGATAGCCTTTTTTTTTGTTTGTAAATACGAATTCTTATTTGGAGGCTACGTGATGAATTATCTGGAATTTCACTTGTTTTTCACACTGCCAGTTCTAGTATTTCTATCTTACAGGGCCTACAGGCTACCTGAGGGAAAAAGAAGATATTTAAAATCAGGTATATTTTTAATGACGCTTGTAGCTGTTACCTACACTTTACCGTGGGACTCCTATCTTATAGAGCAAGGAGTCTGGTTTTATGGAGAAGATGCTGTTCGTTCATGGGTAGCGGGGGTTCCAGTTGGGGAGTTCCTGTTTTTCAATATACAGACTGTTGGTTCAGGCCTATTACTTTATAATATAGGATTTGACTCTTCTGAGACTGATGCCAAGATTTTCGGAGATCTAGGCCTTGCAGTTCCATTCATTCTGCTTTCTCTTATAGGTCTATGGCTGGTGGTCATTGGAGGGAGATTTTTTTATCTAGGTGCGATACTTGGGTGGGCGACCCCGGTAATAGCCTTGCAATGGCTTTACGGAGGTCAAAAGCTTCTGGAGCAGAGCATCTTGATTTCCAAAGCTGTAGTAGTTCCTTCTCTATATCTCTGGATTATCGACAGAATAGCATTGGAACTTCAGATCTGGACAATCGCAAAAGAGACAAGAACAGGCCTGGAAATCTTCGGTCTTCCTGTGGAAGAAGCGTTATTTTTTGTATTGACTAATATTATGGTGGTTCAAGGTTTAGTTCTTTACGAGTGGACATTAGAACAAGTATCTCTTATTGAAAATCCGTTATTGGAGAGGATAGTAAAGTAGGGGTATATCCTTCTTTTAACAAAAATAAAAAAGAAGGAGGAAAGGTAAAAAATTTTTGTCTGCTTACATCTGTTCTTCTGCTTCGTGGATCAGATACATGTCTAGGAATCCGTATACCTGTTTACAGAAGAATGGCAGGATGACGAATGCTACGGATGTTTCGAATGCTCCGAAGATTCCAGGTCCTGCTGGATAAATTGTTTCGCTCAGGTACCAAACTGTTGGGTAAAGCACGAAGAAAATCGAGATGTATGCTGAAAGCGTTGTGTAGCTTCTTGCGAGTACATCCGAAGTCTCCTTCGCCATTTCCCTGAGCGGTCCCCAAATCAGGTAGAATACTCCCAGAAGCAAGGCGTTTCCTATCCAGTATGCATAGGTCATTCCTGACTCCTGTGAGATGATTCCTGTAATCACCAGCATGAACTGTAGGCCCATTAATGCGCCTAGCAGGTCCCATCTGGTCTCTCTACCGTGCATGGCTGTAAGGCCTAATGCCAGTAGAATAAGTGGGGTGGATATCATCCAGTCCATGTACCATCCGAAGTCACTCAACGCTGTTCCGTTGAGGAAGTTCAGATACATGATTCCCGACCACGTTACAATGAAGAAGTGTATAATCGGGAATTTTAGAGGTACATTTGTCCACCATACCTTTCTGAGAAACAGGTACAGCAAACCGCTTAGGAAAGCGGTTGCGATGTAAGCCATTAAGTAAGGTGTGCTGCCCGAAGCAGCAATGGCTTCATATACCATATATGGATAATTTTGACTGAGTATATATAATAATTACGCCGTTCAACCCCATTATACATCTAAATCTCCTCTAAAAATTAAACAAAAGGAGAAAAAACTGGCGGCAATCTAGTTTCTCTCTTTGATATCCAAACCTGTCAAATCAGCTCTAATCTAGGAAGGTCTCATTCTCGATCTTTTCAGGCAGGTACTCGTTCGCCACAAACTCAAGACTGTTAGCTGCTAAGGCCTGTTGTTCGACTCTGACGCCTTTATCAAGCATTAACTGTAGCTGTTTCTGCCACTGCTCATTCTGCATCCATTCATAATCCATGACATCGTGGATCCTCTTGTAGTCCTTGGTTGGGCCTCCTGAATCCTTTGACTTGCCTTTGAGATCCTCTGTAACATGCTCGAGGCCGTACTCCTCGATGTCTTCCATTGTCATACCGATTAACTTGGCATCAGGGGTAGCTAATCTATCTGACTGGAATGCGAGGCTCATTGAACCCGACTTCAAAACTGAGTAAATATAGTATCCCCATGGGTCTCCGTCCGTAAATACATAGACGGGAAGATCCAGTTCGTTGTGCATCATGTTGATGAGTCTTCTTGCTCCACGTGCTGGCTGTCCTCCTGTACCTATGATAATTGCGTTGTGTTCAGAGTGGAAATCTTCCTCAACCAGTCTGTTAACCATCGCAGATGTCTCGACTACAAGGATGAAGTCTGCATTGTTTTCCACGAACTCGAAGTGATCGACGATTGAGTTGATCGCCATTCCAGAGGATCCCATACTCATTCCATCGATCACATCTCCGGAGTCTTCAATTTTAATCGGGCCGAAAAGCCGTCCTTTAGGCTCTGCGAAAAGATGTAAGTCTTCTCTGATTGCTCCTGTAGCTGTCTCAATATCGACAACTACATTGTTGGACTCGTCCTGATCCTCGAATGTGTTCTCATCCAGGCCTGGGACACTATGCTTTAGCTGGTAATAAATCTCTCTTATAGATGCTGTACGACCGCCCTCAACAAGCTCTTTGGTCTTCGATGCGACCATAGTGGTCTGCATGAATTTCCTCGCATGTGAAATGTTGAGGAACTTTCTAGTAGAGTAAGAATCACCAAGCCCCAATCTTTCATCTTCTTCGTCGTACTCGACGTTAGATTTTGATCTGACCTGTGTCTCAAAAGTCAGGTCTGTATTATCCTCATCATCTAACTGTCTCAGGAGCTTTTTCCCGAGATGTGTTAATCGATCAAGAGTCTTCTCATCGTTTGCTAAGTCCTTTTTCGGCATCAAACCCACCTACTGAGTTTGAACAAGTTTAGATGCATTCGGCCTGAAGGCCTCAACATCTCTGATGAGGTTTTGATTCTCTGAATAGTCATTAATTGTATTTATCATTCTTCAATCACCTTAAAGTTGCTCCGGGTTGTAATCGGCTTGAACCATGGCCTGAATTCTTTCTTCGATTTCATCAGAGTCTCCTTCGCCCGCTAACTGGGCAATAGCAGGCCCCATCTCCTTTGCATAGGATGTGAGCTGTCTCTTCTTTTTCTCTTGGATAGCTTTTCTTTCCTTCCTGCCGATATAACGGCCTAGCTTTCTTCCAGCTTCCTGGAGAGCTAGCTTCATCTCTTTCCTGATAGGATCATAGTTCGCGACTGCTTCCTTACCCTCAGACGTGAAAGGAACCCAGACAGATGCGATATGCACTAAGATGTATAGAGGGCCTTGAGGCCTATCCCCTGTCTGTGAAATATTGTAACGATTCCAGGAAACATTCTCAATTGCCTTTGTCGTTACACAGCTGGATTTCTTGTATAATAGAGGCACTTTGTTCGCAAATCTGAGCTCGGAGAAACTTCCTTCATCTTCGATGTCGCCGCCCCATGCAAGGCCTACTTCAATCTGGAAAGGATTTCCTTTATAGACTGTAGGTTTTCTAGTAATAGCGGTTGAAAACTCAGGGTTTAACTCTTTTTTCAGGCCTTTCAGCACTAGATCTTCTCCAATCGGTGAGAGGCAGTCTGTCGGCGGGCTCTGAAGCTTTACGTTCTGCGCTGCTTTCAGTAAAGTCTCAATTTCATCTTTCTCAAGTGTGTTAGGCCTTCTACCTGTATCTAGGCCTGCTTCATCACAGATTTCATCCGCCGAGGTTCTTCCGACCCGTGTGAATTCATTCTGGAGGAATGATGTAATTGTTCTTGCTGAGGAATTATCTATCATCCTCATCATTACTCCTAATTCGACTCCGTGTGGGTGAGGTTTGATTTCCTTTGATTTCTCCGGTAGCTCGCGTGAAACTCTTGGGAACTCTGTCTTGTTTCCGTCAGGCTCCCGTAGAACTACTCTGGCATAAGGGTTCATGATCGCGGTATGCTTCAAGTAGTTTAGAACTGAGTGGTGGCCGTGAGTGTATTTGGCCTCGATATCCATCTCGATTGTCGTACCGTGATCAAAGTAATAATCCTTGTCTCCCGGGAATTCATCGCTGTCAGCATCGATTACTTCGTCTTCAATTATGTTTGGCTCGTTGGTCTCTGTATCAATTGTTACGACGAATTTATGGCATGGTTCGCCTTCCATCTTTGAGTAGACTGTTACAGGTTCTCCTGTGGTTAGCTGGGCATACATTGCGGAAGCCGAGATTCCGATTCCCTGCTGACCCCTTGATTGCTGTAATTTGTGGAACTTTGAACCGTAGAGAAGTTTACCGAAAACTTTTGGAATAGTCTCTCTGTCAAGGCCTACTGCGTTATCTCTTATCTCGACGCGGCATTTGTCTTCTCCGATCTCGTCGATCAGGACATGTATTTCTGGAAGTATTTCATCTTCCTCACATGCGTCGAGGGAGTTATCGACGGCCTCTTTTACTACTGTTATTATGGATTTCTGTGCGTTTTCGAATCCGAGGAGGTGTTTGTTCTTCTCGAAGAACTCTGCCACAGAAATTTCTCTGTGATCGCCTCCTTCCTCTTCAATTGTTTCTTCTTCAATTCCGTTTGCCATAGATTATTTCACCTTCTGATCTTGGACTGATTCTTCTCAAGGTAATCATAAACTGTTGCATGAGACCGCCCGTTCAGAAGCATCTTTACAGCTTCCTGCGCAATCTCGATGTTCTGAATAGGGCCTATAAATCCTACTGTCTTCCCGTAAACTGAGATCTCTGTCTTCGTCATCTTCTGAATATGTTCTCGGGCCTCACCGTCTCTACCGATTACACGACCCTTCAAACGCTCCTGAGAGTTTTGCGTGTCAGCAAACTTGCTGATATCTAAATGGTGGTACTCATAGTTTTCCTGAGCAAGTTTGAAGGCCTTTTCAGGGTTGAAACCTCTTCCAATGGATTTCACCATTTTATGAGAAGTCATCTCATCAAGCGCATCGCCTTCAATCCTAACATTATTATCATCTATTTCAAGCTCTGTATCGGTATCTTCCTCAATACGTTCCTTGGTCTCTCCCCCTTCACCGATCAAAACTCCGACACGTTCTTCAGGTATACGCAGCTCTCTCATATCTACATTAAAATTAATGGAGCCAACCTTTTTATACCTTGTAAGCCCGAATACAGGCCTTAGCGCCCGGGTATAACCGAATTTAAAGCTTCCTCTAGTTCCAAGTCTGCGCCCTGACTCCTAAAGAAATTCACAACATTTTCCACATCCCTCTCAAGAAGATTCAAGGCCTCAGGATGAGACTCATGCACTCCTTGTGAAAAATCGATCCAGACTAGCTCATCTTTTTCAACTAATATGTTGTATTCTGATAGATCGCCGTGAACAATTTTTTCCTCCTCCCACAGAGCCTTCATCCGGTCTAAAGTCTGTTTTAAGGCCTGTTCAGGGTTCTCAATGCGTACATCCTTCAACTTAGGATAAGGAGAAAATTTCTCTCCTATAAATTCCATGATCAAAACATTTTCCTGCAATCCATATACTTCAGGGCATTTCAGAATATCAGAGGCCTTTTTCAGGTTCTTGAACTCTTTTTTCGCCCAAGCATCTACTACCGCCTTTCTATCCTTCTTTACGTTCCTGAATCTTTTATCGCCGCAAAGATACTGATGCATTTCCCGGAATGCTCCGGCTCTTTTCATATAAATTTTTACAGCTACGAGGCCTTTAGAAGTATCAGCAAGCAAAATAGCCGATTCTTTTCCTGACTCTATGATTCCATGCATCTTATCAATTAAATTTCTGTCAGCGGCCTTCAGAAGGGCGTCCATTGTATCATCATCTAAAACGTTCTCAACCGCTTTCTGCGCCTCCGAAGAGTCAAACATCTGACGCTTTTTTTCCTTCCTACGAGGATAGATTTCGTCGTCTTCAACCATTATAGAAAATTAATTAGGCCTGAAAAACTATAACTCTGGCGTTAAAGGAACTCCTTGATTTCATCAAGATAATCTCGGTCCTCTAACCAGTCCTGCTGGGCCTGTGAATATGATTCTATGATGTCCCCTTTCTCGTCTCCCTGGATATCCCATGGCTCTACCAGGACTACTGAGTCTCTTTTGACCCAGAGGCCTCTTTTCTTTGATCCTGGGATGCGGCAGAGTCTCTCTCTTCCGTCGGTACAGTATACTTTGTATTTTCCGCCACCGACTTTTCTAAGTACGATTCCTAGGACCTGTTCATTTCTTGGAGTCTTTACACGTCCTATGTCCTGTTCTTCATCATCTGCCATCTATAAACAAGCATTGGTGATCGAAGTTTTTTAAACAGATAGTTTCTCAGGCCTGGCATATAGTACAGTTGGAGTTTGACCTAGAAACCCGAGCTGAAACTTTTCTATCTCATAGTCTGGGAAGTTTTTCTTCAGGTGCTTCCTGCATAAATCAGGCTTATCTCCTAAAATCACTAGCCTCCCATTCTCCTTCAAAATCCTTTTATATTCCTGTAAGGCCTTGCTGTAGAGATTTACTGCATCCAGATCAACCTGTTTTCCCCAGAGAAAATTTGAGACTGCTAGATCGAAGTAATCGTCTGGGAAATCTGTATTTCTTGCATCCAGCTTTCTCACATTTTTACAGGCCTGTTGGTTTAGATTTGAGAGATTGGTTCTTGTACATTCGACAGCTTCTCTCTCAATATCCCCTCCACGAACCTCTAGGCCTTCTATCTGTGCCTCACAGAGTACAGTGCCAGCACCACAGAAATTATCCACAAATTTTTCTCCCTCTTCCGGTTCTCCAATTTGAACTAGTCCAGAAGCTATAGAGGTCTTCAGCGAACCCTTTCTTCCATTCTCCCAGTACTCGCGGAAGTAAAGAGGTTTTTCAGGAATCCTGACAGATAACAGCACTCTGTTTTTCTCAAGATGCATCCTTAAATCAATATCTGACTGACGAGAGCTGGCAGAAAATCCGAGCCCTAATTTTCCTAAGGAATTCCTTAAGGCCTCTTCGATTTCATCTAGGTCTGCTTTTTTATTCCTGTATTTTGAGGCGGTCAGTGAAAATTTTTCTACAGTTCTCAGAGATTCTATATTCCTGAATGCTGATTTTGTATCTGAATTATGAACTAAATCGATTATCTGAGAATTTTCAGGCCTATCGTCGAAATCTCGGACATCTATCAGTAAATGTACATCGTCAGCCGATCTTATATCGGTGAGATCATCCAGAAGATTTTCTCCAGAGTAGATGAGGTATTTATCGGATTCTCTCTGGATTTCAAGATCCTCAAATTCCTGAGTTATTTCTCTTTGTACTACAGGTTTCAGGCCTTTAGTTATGTAGAATAGATATTTCATTCAATTACTCTCACTGACACAATATTTCTATAGACCTTCTGGCCATCTTCCTCTCCCACAAGTTCGTAGCTTCTCTCGATTTCAGGCCTGTAACTGTCTCTAAGCATTGACAGAATTTTCTTATTCATTTTCTCTGTCGAGAGGTAGAAGTCATAGCCTCCATCAACTTGCTCAAGATTGGCCAGGAAATCTGACCGGTTCCTATTAGTTAATTCCGCGGCTTTATCCACTATATCATCCGATACTTTTTCGAGGCCTTTTCCTCTAAGCTGTATCTTGGCCTTGAAAAACCCGCCCTCAAATCGAGCACAGTCCTGACACTGTTCCTCTTCCCATTCGATTCTTACATCCTCAAAATCCTGCATATCTCTGTCGAATAGATGGACTCGCACCCAGAACTCTTCATCCTCTTCCCAGAACTGGAGCTCCATTTCGACTTCTTCCTCAGAAAATTCTGCGAAGGCCTCTGCCAGCTGGTCTTCTATGCTGTAGGCCTCTATCCATTCTCCTTTCTTTCTCATTCTTCCACAGACACTGCATTTAATTATCTTTACTTTACCGGGAATATCTGCGAGATCGTTTACATCGGTATAGCATTCCGAACAGTATTTTTTCTCCTCTCCGTAAAGCGTTTCGGTCTCTTCTCCGCACCGAGGACAGAATTTTGAAAGTTCCATAACCAATAATCCACCTAGAAAAGTTTTATAACTCAGAAATCGATTTTATCGCCTTCCTTTAAGCCTAAATCTTTAAAACTCTCCAAAAGGTATCTGTAAGGCCTTTCAGGGCTGTAAAAATTCCAAGTCCTTGGATCCCAGCTCCACGGCTCGGCTCTCTGAACCCCAATTATCTCTTTCTCTGAATCCATGAAATAGAGGTAAAGCGGATCAGAAAGAAGCATCATATCGATCTTTGCACGGGTAGGCCTCGGAAACTTGAACAACATCTTTCCTTTCTTACGTAGCGAAAGGCCTTTGGCTCTGGATAAAATATTTTCAGCAACTTCCACCTCTATTTCTTCGCCTCTGACATCTATTTTCACATTTCAGGCCTCGTGAGGTTTGAAGAAGTCTATTGCTCTTGCGAGTCTTGGTGTTCTCGCAATGCCTAGCATAACTCTCTCAAATCTTGCTGCACGGGTCAACTCGCTGCCTCCTGCAAGTGCTGCGAGCCTTTCGGATCGAGTGGCTAGGTGTATTGCGTCCTGGCTAAGCTCCGCGCTTCTTGTTATAACGAAAAACGTGTCTAGCACTCTGAACAGTATGAATCCCGGCATTACCGCGATTATTTCAAGCCAGTAATCTTTCAGGAAGCCCTTCCATTTCGTTGCCCTCTGAAACTTGAAGCCGAGATCTACTACAAAGACAGAAATTGCCGCATAGTCCGCGACCAGAATCGATGTATGGTATTGATGTGCAAGATCGGGTAAAAATATCTCAAGTATAATTACTACCAGTATAACAAGCAATGCCGGGCCTACAAGCCTGTCAGCCCATTCTTTAAGATTCTCCCATGTTAAATTCATAGTCAGGAATTACCGAAAACAAAATATAAACATGCATGGTTAGAATGCCGGTATAAAGTGTCTCTACGATAACTGAAAGCCTTGAAACGCAAAATGATGGAGGCCTTAAACGAGGCCTTTGAAGAAGAACACACCGATAGAGAGATTGCTTTCAGCTTCGCGTTCGGAATCTTCATAACATCTCTTCCGACTCTAGGCCTTGGACTGATACTATTCGGATTTTTGATCGAACTCGCTGGTTTTATCTCTCGTCTGGCGATAGCCGCAAGTATAGTGATAATGAATCCATTGACAAAATGGCTATTCTATCTTTCAGGCATCAACCTAGGCTCGCTAATCCTTGCCGGCCAGTTCTTCGGTATCAAAGGCCTCGAAGAAGCCATCACATATCTTTTGATCGGAAGCATAGTTCTGGCAGTAATTCTATCCGTTACATCATACTTTGTGGCGCTGAAACTGGTAAGAGCCTACAGAAATAGCGAACTTGAAGTCATAGATAGACTGGAAGAGGCAATAGAGGAAAAATTAGAGGCCTCGTAAATCAAAGTCGCCCGCACAGGGATTTGAACCCGAAGCTCGCGGTAAAGGAGCTTCTTTTATCAAATGCCAGAAGGACGCTGAAAGCGCCCGCACAGGGATTTGAACCCTGGATCTGCACCTATTTACTCCCGAAAATCGAATATTTTTCCTTCCTAAAAGGCTTATCAGCGATTTCGGGTCCGCAAGGTGCCGTCTTTCCACTAGACCATGCGGGCCTTACATCAAGTATTGGAAACTGGTTTTTTAAACTGGACAGGCCTGAGACTTTAAAACCGGCTGGAGATAATCTGATTTTAAGGTGAAAAAGAGAATGGAATTTATTGAAAAAATCAGAGAACTCCTAGGCCTTTAATTGGACGAGTATTCCAGAAAGGCCTGTCCGTATTTTAATTTTTTCTCTTAATTCAATATTATAGGTGAATCAAAAATGGGAGAAATTGCTTGTGTTTACAAGGTAATGCCGGAAGACGACGAAACCGATCTAGAAGATATCAAAGACCAACTCAGAGAGCTGCTCGATGTAAACGATATAGGAGAAGAAGACGTTGCATTTGGATTAAAAGCAGTCAAAGTTTCATGCATCACAACCGATGAAGAAGGCGGAACTGATGCAGTAGAAGAGAAACTAGAACAGCTGGAAGGAATCCAGAGCTACGAACTCGAACACTTCGACAAGCTGTAGGCCTGAATCCAGGCCTCCAAAATTATTTTAAAATGTTTTTTCTCCGCCTTTACAGGCCTTACAACTATATTCCAATTTATCTTCTCTGCATACTTTTGATCCACAGACTTCACAGGTTGTGACTGCTTCTCTTTTACCGCAGTAATCACAGACTGGCATAATTAAATTGTTGTAGGCCTAAAGTTTTCTCTGTTATGGGAGTAAATCTTGGTGAACTGGTTGAGCCTGAGGAAATCGAGTTCTCAGATCTAAATGATAGAGTGATTGCGATTGATGCGATGAATACGCTTTACCAGTTTTTATCGATTATCAGGCAGAGAGACGGCACTCCGTTGAAGGATTCGGATGGAAACGTTACCTCTCATCTCTCAGGCCTATTCTACAGAAATATCAACCTTTTAGAGAAAAATATCAGGCCTGTCTATGTCTTTGATGGTGCGATGCCGGATTTAAAGCAGAAAGAATCCAGCGAGAGAAGGCGGAAAAGAGATGAAGCAAAAAAGGAATGGAAGAAACTGAAGGAAGAAGGCAAGATTTCCGAGGCCTATTCTAAAGCGACTCAAAGCTCGAAATTAACTGGTGATATGATTGAAGAATCGAAGGAGTTACTTGATGCGATGGGTATTCCTTATGTTCAGGCCTCTAGTGAGGGAGAGGCTCAGGCTGCTTTCATGGTTGGCGATGAGGTTTATGCGGTCGGGAGTCAGGACTGGGACTGTATGCTGTTCGGAGCTGACAGAATGGTTAGAAACTTGACTTCCAGAAAGACTCGAAAGACTTCTTCTGGTCAGAGAAAAGAAGTCAAGCAGGAAAGAATAGAGCTCGAACAGGTACTGGAAGATCTAGGTCTTTCCAGAGAACAGTTAGTGATGTTGGGAATAGTCATGGGGACAGACTTCAATGACGGGATTCATGGAATCGGGCCGAAAAAAGGCCTGGAAATGGTGAAAAATTATGATTCTCTTGAAGGCCTGATGGAGGATGAAGATTTTGAGTGGAGTTGTGATAATGATCCTGAGGTAGTCTATGATTTTTTCATGAATCCGCCGGTAGAAGAAGTAGAGTTCGAATTCGGTGAATCTGACAGAGAAAAAATAACTGAACTACTGGTAGAAAAGAGAGAGTTTTCGAATGAGAGAGTGGAATCAAAGATTGAAGATTTGGAGAAAGCCTCGAGCTCGAGACAGTCAGGCCTTGGAAGCTTTACCTAGTTTTTAATCTCTTCAAGCACTAGCTGCATCATTTCCCCTAACTCTAGATAACCTTCTCTGATTTCATCTATTTGGTCATCTTGGTCTTCGACTTCATCAATTAAGGCCTTGAAATCGCTTTCGTCTACTTTATCCCTGTTTTTGACATGTGATTCCAGGTCTGTAATCTTTTCTTCCAGTCTGGTGATTCTTTCCTTAATTTGGTCTGTTTCTTGGGAATCTTTCTCGTTTAATTTCTTGAATTCCTCTTTTGAGAGAAGTTTGAGCTGTGCAAGATCTTCGAAGTCGTTGAAAATCCATCTGAAGTCTGAGACAACTCCTCGAAGCTCGTTTACCTGTTCTTTCAAGTCTTTGAACTGTTCAGTATCTTTGCTATCCTCTATATCTTCAACCTGGCTCTCAATATTCTCAACTTTAATCAGCAGGTCATCAAATTCTCTGTTCTCTAACTGAGCTATCCTGTCTTTAACTTCTTCAGAATTTCCTTCATCTAACTTGTTTTCAAGATCAGTTTCAAGGCCTTCTATCTTGTTCTCCAAATTCTCGAGTTCGTTTTTGAAATCTCTCTCTGTTACATCATCAAGCCGGATTTCAAGGTTTTCTACCTTGCCTTCAAGACCTGAGTCTTCCTCTATTTGATCTTCTAGATTTTCTATTCTTTCTTTCAGGCCTTTTACTTTGTTCTCTTTCTCATCTTCGCCTATTTTTGATTCAAGGTTCTTAACTTCTTTTTCAAACTCTTTTTCTACCTCAGCAATTTTATCATTCAGCTTGGGGTCTTGTTCCTTTTCATCGATTTTTTGCTCAACTTCCTTGAGCCTCTCCTCTAAATCCTGAACTTTGTTTTCTTTCTCAATCTCTTCAAGTTTCGATTCAAACTCTTTGAAACGTTTCTCAAAGTTTTGCTCAATTTCCTGTATTTTATCCTCTAACTTTGGGTATTCTTTTTCTTGGCTATCTAACTCTTGTTCAAGCTCTGAAAGCTCCTCAAATTCCTTTTTCAAATCCTCAAATTCATTTCTGATATCTCTGGATTCTATGTTTTCAACTTTTTCTTTGAGATCCTCAATCTCTCCATCTTTTCCCTCAGCAGAGGATTCAATATCATCTTTCAAATCTTCTATTAGACTGGTCTTTTCCGCTACACGGTCTTTGACCTCCTCGATTTCCTGTCTTGAGTCAAGGCCTTCGATCTCTGACTCTATCTTGGAAATTCTTCTCTCAAGCTTGCTTACTTTCTCATTTGACTCAGTATCTTCTTTTTTCTTTGAACTGATTTCTGTCTCTTTATCCTCTTTTGAGTCCTGGTCGTTTTCCTCATTACCATTTTCTTCCTCATTCACAGGTTCTTCATCTACTGGTCCGTTTTCTTTCTCTCCGAGCTTTGCCTGTTCCTCGTCGTCCTCTTCCCCACCGAAAATTACATTGTCCGCCATAAAATCACAATTCCAATATAACCTTGAAAAGTTAAAAGCATTTTTCACTTTCCAGCAACAAATAATTTTCACACCTAATAAATTCAGGCCTCAACAAAAGGATTTTATGAAAACACTTCTTACTGTAATAGATGGCTTAGGCCTCAGAGAGGAAAAACAGGGAAATGCATTCAAACAGGCTCAAACACCAAATATCGACGCTTTGATGGATGATTATGGTTACCAGGAGTTAGAGGCCTCAGGCCCTGCTGTTGGATTACCAAAAGGATATACCGGTAACAGCGAAGTTGGACACCTACATATGGGTGCGGGCAGAGTTATTCCTCAACGACTTACAAGAATCAACAAAGCTATAGAAGACGAAGAATTAAAAGACAAAGATGCCCTGAAGCAGGCCTTTCAGCGAGTGGAACAAAATAACTCGAAGATCCATCTCGCCGGAATTATCAGCGATGGAGGAATTCATGGCCATATTGACCATCTCAAGGCTTTGATGAGGATATCAACTCTCTACGATGTCGAAGTCGAAGTTCATTGTTTCACCGATGGCAGAGATGTAGACCCTAAATCCGCTGAAAAATATATTTCACAGATAGAAGAATGGAGCAAAAAATTCCGGGGAAAGATAGCAACAGTAATGGGGAGGTTCTATTCTATGGATCGTGACAAAAACTGGGGTCGTACCCAACAGGCCTATGATGCAATGGCTTTAGCAAAGGGATTTGAATTTGAAGAGCCGAGAGAAGCCGTTAAAAAGGCCTACAGCGATGATGAATATGATTACTTCATACAGCCGTCCGTAAGAAAAAATTACGATGGAATGAACGAAGATGATGAAGTTATCTTCTATAATTACAGGGCAGACAGAGAAAGACAGATAGAGAAGATGTTGCTTGGAGAAAAACAATCTGAAACTCCTAGAAAACCCAACTTTACCGGGATGTTTCCATATCAGAAAGGCCTTGACGCAGAATCAGTGTTTCAGAAAAAAATAGTCGAAAACACTCTGGGAGAAAAAATAGCAGAAAAAGGCCTTACCCAGTTAAGAGTCGCAGAATCTCAGAAAAAACCGCATGTCACATACTTCTTCAACGGTCAGAGAGAACTCAGGTTTGAAGGAGAGGAAAGAAAGTTCATAGAATCTGATAAAATAAAGGCCTACGATGAGAAACCTGAGATGCACGCAGAAGAGATCGCTGAAATAGTCATAGATGCAGTAAAACAGGGAGAAAAGAATTTTATAATGCTGAACTTTGCTAACTGCGACCTTGTTGGACACACAGGAGATCTAGAAGCAACAATTAAAGCAGTAGAAACTGTAGACAAACAGATCGGCAGACTGAGGAAAACAATTGAGGCCTCAGAATACAACATGATAGTCACTTCAGACCACGGAAACTGCGAAGACATGGGAACAGAAGAAAATCCCAACACATCCCATACAACGAATAAAGTACCTCTAATAACGACTTTTGAAACCGAAGAAATAGATGAAATTAGCCAGATAGCCAAGATAATAGAAAAGACTTAGTCCTTCACAGTAATAAATAAAAAGTTGGGATATTAACTAGTTCGTATGAATGATGGAGATAACACCATCTCAAGGCGCAAAGCATTAAAAACTGGAGGAACGGCCGTAGTCGGAGGCCTAGCTGGTTGTCTAGGCGGAGATAATAACTCCGGTCCCAGTGAAGATGTGAGTACCCCCAGTGAATCTGAATCTGTTTCTAATAGTGACGACACCAGTGAAGAAACAAAAAATTCACCAGATTTCGATCCCAGAAATGACAGCGTGGCCGAGCTACTAGCAGACCAAGAAAAACACCTTAAAGAGTCTGAGGACTATGAGGGCTTTGCAGTCTCCAGCAAAGATTTCATTGGTCCCATGGGCGACGTCTTTGATACCATAAAGAATCTAGAGGCTAGACACGATCCGCAGAACAATATCAGTTACGCTGAATTCGAAGTAGCGGATGATATTGCAGTGGATCCCTCTGAGAGTGTGAAACTGTTAAGGAATGATGACACAATTGCAGTCGAGAAAAAAGATTATGAAAACGATGAACTTATAGAAAAAGAGATAGACTACAACGCAGACGTAAATGTGGACGGTTCCTTAATCGAGGCCGACAGAGACTTTCCCTACTTTGGAGATCAAGAAAAAATCTGGCAAATGCTTGTGAACCCCCAACATGCAACAGAGGCCTATACCAGTATTTGGCTGGCCGATGGAGGACTATCAGAACTAGCAGAAATGAGAGACCTAGAGTATGTAGGAGAAAAAGACTCGCCAGCAACCGGAGACTCATCATACATGTTTGAAGACGATTTTGACACACGAGTTGATGCAGAAGCCGCAGGCCTACCAGAAGGAGAAAAAGATGATCTAGTAGGTACAAGCTCAGAATTCTGGATAAACCAAGATAGTATGTTAACAGAATCCCTAAGATACAGCTATGCAACAGACTCAGAAGGAGACATATTCTATGAAGTTGACATCAAGCCCTCCGAAGTAGACCTGAGAGAGCTAGAAGTCTGATTAGAAATCAGTTGCATATTTGTTCATCGTCAGGCCAATCTCCAGGGTTACACTCCTCTGGAGCATTATTTTTTATTTCTTCGGCCCTAACACTATCTCTGCAAATTGCTGACTCATACTGGCTTCTCTCAAGCTGGCACTTAGATTCTTCGGTCTCCTCGCCTATGAAATCGCTGAAACTGGTTGCTTCATCATTTACGAGGTAGGCAGCTATTGCACCTATCGCTATAACGATAGCTGCTGCTACAACAATTTCAAGAGTTTTATCCATACTTTATTCACATTCAACTGTTGTTGGGTCATCTCCAAGGGAGTATCCGTTTTGAGAAATCCCTGTAGTTTGCTGAGCCTCTCCATTATCATCTACGGTGTAGCAACTACTTGGTGCATCGAACGTTCCGCTTTCTGTTCCAGAACATAATTGTTGAGCCTGTCTATCGCATGCTGTTGCCTCGGCTTCGCCACCAAACTCTACGAGGCCTGAAAGGCCGTCGTTCAGCATGAAGACAAGTGATAGTGCTGCGATCATAAGGACTGATGCTGCGATTATAAGGTATAGAATCTGTGAAAGGCCTTTAGTGGTATTCATACTTTATTTTCGTGAAGGGTTGTATAAAAAGTCTTTCAAAAAAAAGAAGGAAGGTAAGAATAAGGCCTTTTTCTTAAGGCTTTGAGAGGTCGATTTGGATGCTTGAGACGTTTAATTCGTCGCCTTCGTCTGTTTCGATTTCATCGGTTCCTATGGTGATGTCATCAATTTCTGCATCTTCTACGAATCTGTCTCTCACGATTTCTGCGACGTCGACAGCTCTTGAAATTGCTTTTCCTCGTGCCTTGATGTGTACTGTTTCGTGGTCTTCGCTGAACTGGGTTACTACGGCCAGTACATAGCTCATCGCTGGTTTGGATCCTACGTATACTGTGTTCTCGTCTTCTTGTTCTGCCACTAGTTGATCACCTAGATGCTTTTAAGGCCTGAATTAATTTATTGTTACTGGAAGTAATGGGTGTAAGGCTCTACGTCGAATTCTAGGTTTTCGTATTCTCTTTCTACGAGGATTTTTTGCCCGGAGTCTTCAAGCGTCCAGTTTATTTCTGTAACACTCGGGTAAGAGGTTACAGTCCTATACTTCCAATATTCGGGGTTATCATCGTCATCTCCGCAGTTTGAACAGCAACTGCCATCATCGGTCGTTGTTGTTGAGTAACCATCAAGTATTCCGGAATCTGTCTCGTATGTGAATTCGCCGTTTACACCGAGATCGGCTTGATTGATATTGAATTCTTCATTTTTCGGGAAGGTTGATTCTACGGTTTGAAACGCATTTAATACTTTGCTCTCAAGGTCTTGTACAGCTTCTGGTTCGACGTCTTCTTTATCCGGTCTTGTACCACAGCTTCTCTCAGTATTGCTTGAAGATTCTATATTATTGAACTGCTCTCTTATTGCGATGAAGAAATCTAGTGATTCTCTTGTAAGGCCTAGATACCTGTTGTTTGTAGCATTATACTGGGTGCTGTAGTAAGCATCGCTGTCTGAGTAAAAGGAGTCTCCTCCTGGGAAAGTACAATTTGCCTGTAGAGGCGAGCCAGAGACTTCCTCTTCAGCAGCGTTGCTTCCAACGAAAAATTGCTTGTTTGCGGTATCGTAGTCTGAGAAAGGCGTGATGTAATAGCCAATGCTGGGTACTGTACATACTCCTTCAGATCCTGAGACTCTAGAATTGACCTCTTCGTTGGACTCACTCACCCATTTATTGTAAATCTTTGTATACATGCCTTCATTTGCAGTTGAACTATTCCATTCAAAACCTCCGCCTTCTTCACTGAGGTTGTAAGCTTCATCATTTAGTGTGTATTCTCCGGTTTGAGGCAGATAATTGTAGAAATAGAAATCAGTATAGGCTCTGGTGTTTACTATTCTTTCTACGTCAGATGTTGATTCTGATACAACCTCTCCTAAGGCCTCTCCTAGAGGAATCGACTGAGTTGCCAAGGCCATAGACATTATAAACAATGCTAGCATCGGTAAAACTCCTTCCATAGATCCTTTCATTCTACGCTGAAGACACCTCCTGTACCCTCTACCCACATTATTATCTCGCCTTTTCTGTCATCGCTTAGCTGGATAGGCACCTGAGTCGATGAACCCGTAGTGGTATCGCCTTGAAGGTTTTCCACTGCAACATACTTGTCTTTATAGCTTATATTTAACTGGAAATTCGAGGGGCTAGGCCTGTTCATGAAATGTTGGTTCATTTTTCCTAGGTAATATGTTTCAAGATCTTCCTTAACTTTTTCCTGACTGTAATCTTTTCCTTTGATGTGAATAGGATCGTCAGTCGATAGGTAATACGAAGTTATCTGAAAGGCCTTAAGATCTCCGTACCGATCTTCTATGCTTGGCGATCTCCACAGCTGATCGTTGAGCAGAGTTGTAAGCGCTGACCTCTGATTTATCGTATCGAGACTGCTTTGTACTTCAACCTGTGTCTCCTGTTGGAATTCGGAGTCCGCGCTTGAAAGCAGGAAAAACATTGCAAGTGCCATAAAAATTGAAATAGCAAAGATAAGTATCTCAGCAACCATTCCCTGGCCTTTAACCGATTGAGTATACATGAAGATTCACCTCAATTGGCGGGTTATCATTAGCCTTCCTCATTAACAGTGCCGGGCTGTAGACAGAGTTAGGCCTCCCGGTACTGCATTTGATGCCTCTTGGGTCTTCTGCATTCTCAGTTAAGGTGTTGAGGCCTGTAGGCTCTAAGAAAAAACCAAAATTCCTTCCATCTAGGCCTTTCACTTCTTCGAGGTAGCAGTGACCGTTTCTCTTTTTGAACCCGATTTCTTCCTCTGATTCTTTTTCCCCTGTGAAATACTCGATAGGTAAAATTGCTCTTCTCTGGTCGTAACTGTACCTGTCGCTTGTGGCTGAAAGCTTTGTATTATTTGCATCAACGTTTAAAAGATCTTCAAGTATCACCGCCTTCCGATACTCCTGCTTTGAGACAGTATCAACGTCGGCACTCAAATTTTGAAGGCCTCCAACGTATAACTGTATAATTATCAGCAGGCCTATTCCTAGCATAATCAGGTAAGGTATTTTTGTAACCAGGTTGTATAAGTCCATTCAACAACCGCTCTCGTTGAATTTTATTTCTTCAGGGCCTGGTTTTTTGATGCAGAGGTTTTCGATCTCTGTATATTCATCAGGTCCTGTAATGCTTTGAACAGAGACATTTTCACCAATGTTTATGCTGGTGTTTCCATCACGGAACCCTATTGATACCTCTCCCGAATCCACTTTCACACTGTAGCCGGAAAGGCCTAACTCAATTTCTCCTTCTGGATAAGTATCAAGAGCCAATGCAGCATTTCCCACTCTATCGGCCTGGATATCAACAGTTTCCTGCTTAATGAAGGTCTGGGTGTAATTATTTGTTCCGTAGATCACTCCTATCAGTATTAGAAAAGTTAATAAGGCCTCTGCCATCGAGAAAGGGTATGATACCTGTGCTTTCAACTAACTCACCTCTACCTTAAGGCCTTCGTCTCCTTCATTGAATTTGATGTCGTATGAGCCTGTTCCAAGTGTGTGATCGGATTCTATCTGGTCAGAGGTCTCAAATGAGAGGCCTGGGTCACATTTTATATCTCTTTTCTCTTCAGTCTGCTCTGAGCTGTATTTTGCCTCCATTGTAGAATCATTTATTTTTATTGAACCTCTGGTGAGTTCAACCTTCGTACTTGAAGTTATCAAGTAGTTATTGTCGTCAAGAGTGTCGCATTGGTTTTCAATTTCTTTAATTAAGGAGTCGAAGGCATCAACATCAGTACTTTCTCCTGTTGATACGCCAAAACCATTAATTTGTTGTACGACAATGGCTAATGCTAGTGTAGCGACTAAAGCCCCTACAAGTATGGTGATTGGAGAACTCTCATTCATTTGATTCACCTCCATCACTGCTGAAAAACTCACAATCACTGCTTCTTTCCTCTCCGCCCAGAATCTCTCCCATACAGTTAGAGAATAAATTTCCCGTACTATTTGCCTCTCCTGTACCTGAACTTACCACTGTATCTGTAGCAGCATATACACCGATCAACGTGATCAATACAAGAACAAGCGCAATCACTACATTGATAGAAATCCTCAACTTGAACCGCCTCCAATACTGAAGTTTATATTGTTTTCAGCAAAGACCTCGAGGCCTTCAATATTCCCGGTTAAAACAGTTGAAAGAATTACCACTGCGATAACTCCAAGTAACATCGCCAGGATCATGTTTAGGGAAAAATCAAGGCCTTTCATAACTACTATTTTTCAGGCCTCGTTGAAATAGGTTTTTCAGTCTATAGATGGGAACTCAAGATTTTCAACAAATCCGTTTATGAGAGAGGTGGTCACGGAATCGAAGCTCATATACATCAGTACAACTATCATGATCCCCAAAGCGATCAATGCTACAGATTTAATGGTGAATTCTATTCCTTTATTCATTTTCCCACCTGCCGGTCTCTGAGTCGCATGTCCAGCTTTCATCATCTACAGTTTTGGTTACCCCGTCATACTCGGGACTACACATGACCCACTCAGAATGATCGTTTTCGAAGTTGTTGTTATTGGAATGGGGTGCACAGAGCAGATCGCCGTATAACTCAAATTCTCTTTCGCCAGAATTGTCGTAAAGTATCTTGTTGTTTATTCCGTATGATCCCCAGTCCCCGCCGACGAATCCTTCCTCAGCATATAAATCATATAGGTTTTGAGCGCTTGGGCGTGGAGGAACACTTCTGTCAGTTCGATCGCCTAGATTATCTTCTAATATATCATTGCTTTCCCTGTCAGGGAAAGTGCCGTCGTAGGGTATTCTTACACCTCGCTTGATATATATTCCTCCCTTTGAATTAACTGTAGAACCTCTGGCGTCATACATTCCTATCGCACAGGCCTCGGACCTGCTTGCATCGAAATTAAATTCGATGTTTCCTCCGGCAGAACCGATTATTTCTCCTTCGCTGGGATTATTTTCATTGAGTTCAAACAGGTCAAATGCGTATTCCTTTGTAAAGAATTTGTCGGGCTGTCTTACCCGAGGAAATTCCTCATCAGTTTCTCCAGTTATGTGAAGTAATCTGCCTTCGTTCCTAACTCCATTTGGCAACAGGTCTGTCCTGCCATAGTTGATATCTCCACACGTCGGTACCTGACTTTCTTCTACAACAATAACAGGGTAAAGAGGTTCTTCATCAGAGTAACCATCGTTTTTCAACGAGCCCCGGCTACCCTGAATATAGCCTTTATCACCTTCACAGAACTGGAGAACTACTTCCCCTTCGTCTGTATCCTCATCTAGATTGGTTCTATCACCCAAATCTGTGTCCTCGTAGAAGACAAATATAGGGATTACATCTGTCTCCGATAGCTCATCTCCTACAGCTCTTCCCAATTCTGCCCCCAATGCGGTAAAGGGTACTGCAAGGCCTCCTGTTAAGGCACCTCCAGCAAATGAACCAGCTAATTCTTCCACGCTCAAGCCTTCTTCTTCGTCCCAGCTCTCATCTCCCGCATCAGCAACGACCTCAATGTTTCTGTCAAATGCTGTACCCATTATTTCAGGGTTTTCAATCCATGGATCTCCTTCTTCATATTCCCTCGTATCCAGGGAGAAATTTTGTGTGACCTCAAACCTTTCTCTAGAATAAATTCCAGGCATATAATTTTGATCAGGACCGAAGAAAGGAGTGGCTCCTGTCAAACCTCTCAGTATGGTGGATTGGCCTCCAAAACATTGAGGCCTATCTGTTAAACGGGTTCCTTCAAGTCCTGGATAACCGTCTTCGCTGTTTCTATTATCCACTCTCTTACAACCTTCATTCATTGCTCTATCCTGTACAAAACGTGTTAAATCGGAAAGAGTGTTTTTATCATCGATCTCCGTCGTGAAATCCGTTACTCTATTTATATTATCGAAGCTCTGCTGTAAGGCCTGTCCCAGGCTTCCTATTGTAGTTAGGGATACGAAGAGGGATGCTATCATCACTGCGAGTACCAGCTTTACTATTGCCCCAATACCCATTCCTTTTAACATATCGATCTACCTGTCATATCGGCTATTATTGATCCAACTGGTCTAAGTAGGCCTACACAACTTGCTGCGTCGTCTGCATTCATTATTGATGGCAGGAAAAGTGCGAGGAAAAGCGATGCTATTGCTATTGCTATGACAAGGCCTATGATTATGTTGATGGTTTTGCTTTCTGTACCTTTCACACTTTTAATTTTTGTAATGTTTTGATTTAATTGTTTTACTCCATCGCTGTTTCAAGTGCGTTGATGAAGGTCTCTTCCAACATTGTGTTTGCGACTCCTGCGACCGTGAGTGCAACGACTGCTCCAACTGCGATTAAAACAAGATACCGAGTTGATATCTCTGCTTTCACAGGCCTTCACCTACTCCTGAGATAAGGCCTCCGAATAAAAGGCTGATTATCATCACGGTTACAGCGTAGAAAAACATTCCTGATAACATTATCTTTCCGATGAACATATATTTGTAGGTCTGGTCCTCTCCACGGGTTATTTTCATGTAAAAAGTTCCGAGTATGTATAGTAACTGGATCAGGTAGAATCCGACTACGAACTGTAGCATTTCTGGAGGAATTGCATCTCCCATGTTTCCTAGGATAGAGCTGTCGAGACTTCCTGTATCTGCCCCTGACGGAAGGTCTGACTGTGTCTGATCGAAGCTGCTGGATAGTTGGTAGAGGCCTGAGATGATGGTCTGGCTCATTCCGACTGCGACTCCTGAGACAATCGGTGCAAGCATGTATGCCAGTAACTGGATTGTGGTTGTAGTGTCAGCCATCAAGTCGTTGAGCTGTTCTTGGGTTTTGTGGATGTTTTTCAGGTAGCGGGATATTGTCATCATTGCGGTTGCTGCCATGTTAGTTCCTTTTTCGGATGATTCGAGGATTGCTTTCATGACTGTTCTGATCATCTGACTGGGGAACTGTGTCAGTGCTCCGTATTTTGGGTCGAAGACGGCATCTTCAAAGGTCATTCCCATGTTTTTGATGTTCTGTGATGAAAGTTCGAAAAGCCCTGATATTTCAAGGTCTCTTGTGGATTCCGCTGCATCGTTTAAAGCCAGTTCTATAGGTGTTCCGCCTGAGATCTTGTTCCCTAGCTCGAATAGTGCGGTTGGAAACTCTGACTCGACTTCACGAAGTTTTTCCTCTGCTCTCTGTCTTTCAAAGTTTCCAAGACTGAGTGTTGCTCCGATTCCAAATCCTACTCCCATCACGACTAATAGGGAACGCATAAGCATCGGCATTGCTGATATAGAATCTCCCGATTTCAGTATTGTGGGCGCAGTATTGATTATCTCTTGATCTTGGACAGGGTAGAAGTAAGGGAAAGATAGATATCCTATTATGCCTGCTGTAGCTATCACTGCGAATATTGAAAGGCCTACAGGCCATGCAGGAACTTTGTACTCTTTTTCTGAGATCTTGAGCGTGAAGCTTCCTCTTTCAGGCATTGACTCGCTGCTGACAGGTTTTGTATTGACTGTTGGAGGCCTTGAACTCAAAGTTCTCTGCATGAACCACCAGAGGAACCCTGGAAGCAGGATGTTGAATATTATTACTAGGTGGAGTGGCGTTATTACCCCTCCAAGGAATGCCGAGATGAGCGGAAGCATGATCATTCCCAGCACAGGTAAAAGCGCTCCTACTGCGTTCAAGATCATTACAGGTGTTTCAAGTGACTGGGGATAATGTTTCATCTTCTCCTGTGTGCCGTCCAAGATGTTGTCTATTGCGTCTTGAAGCAATTTTTCCTGCCTGTCGGCGTTAGGCTGGTTGGTGGCTGCCCTAAGCAGGTTCAGAGATTCCAGAAAATCTTTATTGTAGTCTTTCCATCTTTCGGTGTAATTTTCCAGCGCATTGTCGATTCTCTTGAACTCACCGACTTCCAGAGTCCATAGAACCTCTTTTAAATCGTCAGAGATCGGGCCATCAAGATTAAGTGCTGCAAAACGTACTGCACCTTCCAAATTAGGTGATGATCTCATATAAACAACCATGTACAGAATTGCCAGTATCATCTCTCCACTGCTCTCTATGACCTTGTTTTTAGCTGCATAAACCGGTTTGTAAAATGTATATACTGCTGTGCCTACAGGTATTATCCCGATAATCAGCATTAACGACAGCGGAATTATTCCCCCACTTATACCGAATGCAGAGGCCAGTGAGTAGTTAAGGATAAGAAATGATATCCAGCTGAAAAATCCTATAATGAAAACTCCCACTGAGGCCGATAAAACCATTCCTGGAGTTATTTCCCAGCCTAAAAGATTTATAGCAGGATTCAATTTGCTTTTCACTGAATTTCCTGCTTTCAGGCCTAGAATAGAGGCCATCTGGTAACAGAGCTTTTCGTACGCGCTTCTTTCCCGAGAATGGGCTTCTTCTTGTTTGTATTCTTTGTATCTTCGGGAATAATTCTTCCTGTTGGAATCGTTGTCGTATGGAGGCATCTCGATGTCTTTGTCGATCTCATCAAGTATCTTATTCAGGCGTTTTTCTTGGTCATCATCCATTTTTTATCGGCCTCAATCCACCTGTTGATCCAGCCACTCTCTCCAGCGGTTCATGATTCTTTCAGGTTGTTGCTCGCCGTATTCATCTACGACCTGTTTTGAAAGAAGATGGAATTTCTGGTTTGCTTCAACAACAGTCTCTGCCTCTAGCAGCTCTGGCTGGTCTTTTTCCTCAGCCTTCTCTACCAAGGCCTCTTTCATATCACGGCGCATTTCCACGTTGTTCCAGACAGCCTCCCAGTCGTTTTTCCACTCTCTGACGTTCTCTGCGATTCTATTCATGATTAAGGACTCTCCGTTGAGGAGAGCGTCTGTAGGCACCAGCTCATCCTTTTCACTGTCGTATCTCATCAGGTCAACAAAAGCATTTTCCTCTAGGGGATCTTCGGTCCATTCCTTTCTAACCTCTGTAACACCTGTTACACGCCTGTACTCCTCCATGCCATCAGGACTCTTGATCTTGTTAACGCTGACAACGATATCTGTTGCCTTGAAGCTTGTAGTAGGTACGCCAAGATCGTTCACAACACGGTCGAATACAGAATAAGCGTCTTCCCCGTGGATGGTTCCTCCCACAAAGTTTGCGACCGCTCCGACACGCATAGCCTCATACAAGGCCTGAGCCTCATCTGAACGGACTTCTCCGATCACCAGGGCCGAATCCCCCATACGCAGGGAAGTCCTGATCGCTTCATCGGCAGCAATCTCATTTTCGACCTGTGTAATAACAGAACGGGACTTCATACGCTCGATGTTATAGCCTAGATCCTTCATCTGAGGGATAGGTAACTCTAAAGTATCTTCTACAGTTACTATTCTATGATTTTTCATGATCTCAAGCATGGAGGCAGATAAAAGACTGGTTTTACCCGCTCCACGAGTACCGGCAAAAAGCACGGACCGATTCCCGTCTACAATGAAAGACAGGAGGCCTGCACCGATAGGATTTATCATGTCGCTTTTGATAAACAGTGGTAGTGTCCATGCACGGGAACGATGCCTTCTAAAAGCGAATGCAAGGCCTTCAGGACTCAAATTTTCCTGAATGACTGCGACACGGGCCCGGCCTCCCTGTACTTCGGTCTCTGTATCGAGTACAGGGTTTGCCTCGTCTAGAGGCCTCCCGCTCTGGATTCTGAACTGTGTAGCCCATGACTCTGCTTCGTCCTTTGTAGGTATCAGATTTGTCTCGCATTCACCGTAGTCCTCGTGGGAGATATATATCGGTGAGCCTCCTATAGGCGAGTTGATGTAAACGTCTTGAATTTTCGGATCAGCAAGCAACAGTTCAAGCACGCCAAGGCCTGAAGTATAGCGGTTCAGGATCCGGCCCAGCGTCTCTATCTCTTCGCTGTCAAGCTGCATGTTCATCTGATTGGCTATGTCTCTAAGCATATCTCTACCGATGTTTTCGAAGACGTCTCGCATCCTCTCAGGTTCGGCGAACTCTCCCGACTCGGGCTCGTGAGATGCCATGAAACGCCTGGCAGCATCCAGTAGATTGTATTTTTCCTCTGGTAAATTGAATTCGGGCGGGTCAACGTGGTATATAGGCCTTGTCTGATTTGGAACCCTATAAACTGAGACCTCCACGTTGTTCCTGGAACCGTATCTATCGATTTCTTCTCCTCTCTCAGGGGGGAGTGACATGTACTTGGTAAGCATGAAGTTAGGCCTGACCAGTGGGTGGAAAAATTCCCTGTAAACTTCTCTGTCTCCGACATGATGCCCTGTAATGTATTCTGAGGCCTGTTCTATGAGTTGTGTCTGTTCTAGCTTTTTAACTGAAGGATTTATCACGTCCTGTATAAAGTATTTTCTGCATCGGCTCTGTTGAGGATAGGATTCATCTATTTCCTGTTTCAGGTGGCGTTTCTTTCTTTTTAGCTGGACGTATGCTCCGACAGGATCCTGTTTTAATGTCCCAAATATTATCTCCTGTACCTCTGGTAGTTCGTCTGTGTAAAGTTGCTGGCATTTATCACCGGGGCTCTGAGATAATAGGCCTTCGTTGGATATATCCTGTATTGTCTGTGCGATTTCCTTCAGTAATCTGATTTGGTCCTCGCTGTATTCATAGTCCCTGGATTCTGAGAGGATAACTGAGGATGCATTCGGTACTTCCTGCAGGATATTTACTACTCTTGACATTACCTCGGGATAATCTTCTATCGATGCTCCGTATATAGAGCCAAGTGTATTGATTCTTACAGTCCCGGTGTCTTCCTCGAATTCGTATTCAAATACGTCTTTGTCGTGTACGTTCATCCCAGCATTATTATTCCTGTATTGCTAAAATAAAAGATAGGATGCCAGACCAACAGATTGTCAACCAGATCATCGACCGTGTAAACGATTTCAACCGCAGAGTCAGAGACCTGGAAGAAAAAATCAGGAACCTAAACGCCAGGGTAAACACTCTGGACGACACAGTACTCGAGAAAAACAAGGACTTAAGCAGCGATATCCAGGATTTAGAAGACGAGATGGGACAGTTGAGGGACCGAATAGCAAATATGGAAGTAGACATTAAAGAAGTAAACAGAGAGAAAAGGAAATACGTGACATCAAGCGACATCGAGGAAATAGAAAATTACATGGAACTAATGAACCCAATAAACTCCTCCTTCGTAACTGACACACAGCTCGAGAAAAAAATGGGTGATTCACTGACTGAAGAAGAAGTCGAAAAAATTGTAGAGAGAAAGTTAAAAAACCAGCAAGAACAAGAATAAACTGTAAGAGGCCTTAGAGATAATGGAATTCAAGCTTTTTGGAAGACTCAGGGACGACAATGAACAGAATCCAGAGGATTCAGGCCTGTCAGGAGGAAGTCTAGATAGAACCGTGGAGAACATGTTTCAACAGGGTTATTCTGAGGAAGAGATCAAGGACGAGCTTGAAGGACAGTACAGTCCGGCAGAAATCAGCAGGGCTGTCAATAATGCAGTTACCTCTTCTGCGACGGACAATGGCGGGCCTCAGGCTATGACGCCTTATCAAGAGGGAAGTGAAGAAGAAGCAGTGAGCCCAATGGATGAAGGATATGATTCGGAACAGGAGGAATCCCAACAAGAGCTTTCGGATAATCAGATGAGCATGGATCAAGGATTCCAGAAACAATCTCAAAATCAGCAAGGCCAGCAGCAGATGCAACAGCCAGCTCAGCCCCGGAATCAACAACAGAACCAATCACTACAGGCCTCAAATCAAGGAGGAACTGTAGACCCTGTAGTAGAGGAGCTTGTCGAAACAATCGTGGCTGAACAGTTTCAGAGGGTGAGGAATGAGTTTGAAAGCGTTTACGAAGAATTTGATGTAATCGAAGATGAGCTGGAGAATCTAGATGACAGGGTACATGACTTAGAGGTCAGAGATGACGAAGATCAAGAAGAATTTGTACAGAAAGTCGATGAAATGGAGGAACACATCGACTCATACCAGTCAAGGATCGGAGGCCTCGAAAAAGCTTTCCAGCAGGTACTGCCGTCGCTAGTCGATAATGTAAAGGAGCTGACATCCCTGGTTCAGGAGATCAAGGAAGAAAAAGGAATTGAGACAAGTACAGACGTCTCACAGGAAGACGTCGAGGATATAGATATGAGCGACTGGTAAAAAAAGTTTTCTAGGCCTATCTTGATGTAAATACTATTACTGCCAATATGAAACCAAATAATAGTATCGGCATCACCACGTCCTGAACCAGATAGTCTTCTAGCCCCAAATTAGCTAGAAACTCTGGCAATCCCAAAGCGTTGCCTCCGATTATCAATAGCCCTAGCCCAAGTATTCCAAGACCTGCCAAGAGAGGGATGTTCTGTTCCGAATCGGTCATATCCTCTATATCTATACCTGCTACAGCCATTACTATGAGAAATCCGAGTGCGACGAAAGAGGCAAAAGCCAGTAATGCACCAAAGTTTACGAAAATGCCTGAGGGAGCGAAAAAGTAGACCCCGCCTATCGACAGAAAAGCGGTAGATATAGATATCGCCGCATTAACCGCATCATCATCGAACCATTCATACTTTTCCAAGACTCCAAAAGTAAATGCAAGTACAAGAAGCCAAGGGAAAAACAGATGTATAACATCTGTCTGAGACATATACTCTATGCTTCTTGAAATAAAGCTCATTTAATCACCCTATATCCTCAAATAACTGTTCAAGCATGGTCGGGCGGCCGTCTCCACCGTCATCTTCCGCAGACGTATACGCTATCACGCCTCCAATCACCACTAACCAGATCAGGCCTGTATCAATCAGTATTCCAACTGCATCGGTCAAAAGGCCTGCGTCGAGGTTAAATACTGGTGGTCCAAAGCCTCCTGAAGCAGTGAAAGCCGCCCCGACGACTGCAATCATCACCAAAACCATTGCAGGATTCGTGAAAATGTTGAAATCAAGGCCTATCAATCCAAGAAGAATCATCAGGCCTAAGATACCTATTACACCTATTGTGATCCTTCCGAAGTAATCGACGAAAAATGTCTGGTACCAGGGATTAGCTGCTATAAACTGTGCTGCGAAGAAGGCGGATATCACCGCAATTATCTCAGGTATACCCTTTTCAGGTTCATCGTTTTCGTCCTGGAACAGAGGTACCTTTCTCAACGCGAACAGAAATACGACGTAGGAAAGTATGAATGGAAGAACCAGCGTGAAGAAATCAAGCTGGGCCATCGTCTCCAGTAAAGTCGAAAATCCTGCGGCGCCGGCTTCTTGCTGTACCAAAATTTATTCACCTGTGCGCTCAAGGTAATGGCTGACTTTCCTGTTCATCAACCATAGCTCACGGCCTATAACCATCAGGCCTAACATTGTTATCCAAGGTTCTATAACCCTTCCAAACTCGATTATATCCCAGTCCTGGTTTGAAGCGAATAGGACCCATCCAGTCACTGAGATAGCACCCAAAGACAGGACGATTATAAGGATTTCATCGACTACGTTTTCAACTTCATAGAGATATCTACTGATATTCTTTCTATCCATTTTTACATCATACCTCCCATACCCATTCCGCCTCTTTTCATTTTACGCTTCATCATTATACGCCCCGCAAAGTATCCTAGGACGGCTGCACCTATGACCAGATCAAAATTGGTCATTGCACGGGTCATTATGCTTTCAACAGTTAAAGCCATTAATTTTCAACCTCTATACATAAATTTTAGGCCTCGACGGTTTAAATATTTACGCCGGTCTTTCAGCTGTTTCTCAGTCGATAAACTCTCTCATCCATATCTCAAAACAGTAAAACCGGTAACACTTGAAAAAACTTTGAAACCCTCTCTCAAAATTTTTGAAGAACATGTCTCCATCAAAGAAAGGCCTGTTCTGGAAGCTTTCGGAGCTGAAGACCTCGTGGAATGGCCTGTGTGTGTTCTCAGGAAAACTATCGATCTGGACAAATCCTGTCTTCTTTTTCCTATCCACGATTTTACTAGGCAAAACGTCTTTAAACGTCTTCCGTAACTGATCTTTGGTGAAGCCTGAGGAAAAATTCTCCCTAGCGGAGCTTCTGGAAGCCTCGAGCAGTTTTTCTGATAGAAAACAGGAAATAACCTCGAGATCGTAGGCCTCAGAGCTCTTCTCCATCGAATGAAGGATATGAGGAAAATCATATACTTTCAAGTTCCATTCCTTTGATTCTTCCAGAGTTTCAGGCCTTTCAATCCGTGGTTTATGTTCAATTTCAGGGATTCCTGACCTATTGGAGTAAAAGCCTCCTGAAAAAACCCTGAGCAATTCTTTGGATTGATGTCTGTCAAGTCTAGAACCGTAGTTTTTCAACGCTTTCAGGCCTTGAAAAATTCCTTTCCGGAAGCTTTCGCGAATATAGAAAGGCATGAAATATGGATAACCGTAGAAGAGTTCGTCGGCACCTGTACCGTCAATAACAGTATTAAAGTCTTTTTCTTCCGAAATCTTCCTGAATAAAATGTTTTGTGCCTGAACCGCTATCATGCTAGAGGGCTGTTCTAAAACCTTTATACTGTCTCTGATCTCTGCCAGAAGATCGCCTGCATCCGCCTCAAAAACATCGATATCTCCATCAAGCCAGTTATCAACTTCATTGAAGAAAGGCCTGTCACCGCTACCGAACTCAAAATCCATGTGGACAAAATCAGCGTTTTCAGCCTGGGAAGCAACAATGCTTGAATCTAGGCCTCCGCTTACAGGACAGGCCGCCTTTTCATCAGGGATTTTATCTGATAAAACCCTCTTAACAATATCTTCTGCATTTTTATCTTTTTCAGCTTCCAGACTCTTTGACTCAGTGATTTTAAACTTGCCTTCTCTAATGGTTAGGTTCTCTCCAGGCCTCAACTGGTTTATACCAGTGAAAAACGTCTTTCTCCTATGGTTTACAAGACCGGAATGAAGGTAGTCTCTGGCAACCCCGGGCTCAACCTCAGCATCAGTAAAATTCAGTAAAGGCCTTATCCTGTCAGAAATATACAATTCTCCTGCATCCTCCATAAAATAAACCGGTTTAGAACCGAAAACATCTCTCAGGACTTTCAGGCCTTCACCCTTTTTTACAGCTGTAAAACCTGTATCAAGCTTATCCTGTACGGATTCAATATCAGAGGGCAGATCTCCTTCAAAACCGGTTTCGATAAATAGGCCTTCACCGATTTGCTCAAAACCGTCATGCAGGAAATTAAATCTTCCTTCAAGAGAAAACCTGAAATCTTGTCTTAGGCCTTTTACCTCTGAGGAAGTAATTAGAAATGTCATTATATCTTTCCTTCCAACTCTTTCAGTTTCTTGTATATATCTGCTTCGTATTCCTGCTGGCTTGAGACCCTGCTTTCTAAACTGGCTAACATATTATCGACATCCGCAATCTTAGATTCTGCATTGCTTAAAACATTTTTGACGTGAGTAGGCACATTCTGATAGTCCGAGAGATGGCCATCAATGAAATTTAATTTTTTGTGGATGCTCTCATCTTTCCCTATAAGTTCCTTGATGGCTTCAATCTCGGTCTCATCAATCTTCATTTCTTTTTTACATAGATTCTCAGCCTTCTCTATCCGGTCGGCCACTATATTACTTCTTCCGTCAAGCCAACCCGTCATTACCTGTAGTTTGTTGGCGTTATCAGGCCTAGACTGAATCTTATTCATCGAATCTGCGGTATCGACAACTTTCTGAGCCTTGGAACTGTCTGAAGCTATTTCTGACATAGAAAATGGACTATAATGCATGAAATGGGCTACAGCTACCATGAAATGTAACTCATCTAATAAGTCATTAAAGGCATCTGCAGGAGGATTAGCAGGATTACTGGATAGAATCCTTTCAATCTTCCCTTCAAGGCCTGAAATCTCTTTTTCGAGGCCTCTACCGTTGTTATTTGAAAGAACATCGCTGAGATTGTTGTCTACATGTGAGAAATCCGGGTTTGAACCAAATTTTCGGAAATCAGATCTCATAGCGCCTTTCATATTATTCAATAGATTATCGATGTTTTGTGCTCGCATCAAAATGTTTTTGAACGTATCAGGGTCCCAATCACTGTGATTTACAAGCTCACTCTCTAACTGGTTAATCAGATTTTCTACATTTGGGTGCCCGTTTCTAACCCTATCAATTTCAGAGATGATATCATTCTGGAAATACCTTAGAGATTCTTGTAACTGGTTTTGAGTGTTTTGCTGCTGGTTCTGGGTTGCGGTTTGTAAGGTATTATTTGCTGTTCCGAAGAGGTTGGCTGTGGCGTTTAATGCGTCTGCCCATGTCTGGTTCTGCTGTTGTTGCTGTTGTTGTGGGCCTTGTTGTTGCTGCGGTGCCTGTTGTTGGGGCTGTTGATTGTTCTGCTCTGTCTCGAATAGGTTCAGAAACATTAGGAGTGCAAGTCCAAAGCTGATCAGTCCAGCAGTTAAAAGAAGGCCTGCTCCAGCATTTCCAAGGAAAAGTACAGTTATCACAGAGGTTATCATTGCGAAGCCTTTCATTCCTGTAGGGATCTCATCATCAGTGTTTCTCCATCCAGGCCTATCGACTTCGTCCTGGAAGTTTTCATAGGCCATTGTAACAAAGTTGAGAATCAGGTAGTAGAAACCGATTAAAGGTGTGACTATATACAGTAAGGCTTCTCCTGCAGTAGTTACCTGGAAAGTTGTTACTGAGTTAATGAACTGGACAAGGCTTTCTTCAAGTGTAAGATTGCTTCCAACCAGTTCATCCAGAGACTGGGCAGAAACTCCTTGAGTCAAAAATATCAGGCCTGAAAGAAGTTTTGTTTTTCGCCAGTTCTTCATACCCGAAATTTTGTTCTCTTCGTTTATTATTGTTAAGTCAGAACTTTATCTGACGAACAGATAGATCAGGAACAGCATCGCCAATATTAGGCCTCCAACAGTTATAAGGCCTATACTTGCTGCTAATGTCTGAATTATGCTCCAGTAAGGTGAAGCTACAAGCATCAAAGATATAGCCAGAGCCATGACGGTCGCCTCCTTTCCAACGTTAGGCCCATCATTGTCTGGTATCAAAGGATGCTGTACTTCATCATCGTTGGCGAAAGTAAATGCCAGAGTCTTTTTCAGAGAGAACTGAAGCAATACGAAGACAAATAGAAAAGGAGCTACAAACTCGTAGACGATTTCCTCATGAGAGTCAAACTGCGGTATTTCTCCCCAGCCTCCAAAAGAACTGGACTCATCATTGTAATAATAGTCCTGAGCCGATACACCTGAAACCAGTAACGAAAACATGAACGCGAGAGAAAAAACTCTACTCGAAGTCAAAGTCACCGCCATCGAAGTCACCACCTCCGCCCATGTCACCGCCGCCAGCCATCCCACTTGACCCTCCCTCACGCACATCACGGATATAAGTAGGGATAACCTCATCCACCAAGAAACCGACCACAAGGCCTACAAAAACCAAAACAAGGACAGTCGAAGCCCATTCCTGAAGGCCTAACTGTGCAGAAATAAATTCTCTGGACGGGATCGCAGTAAAGTAACCTGCTATCGATGCAGCAGGATAAGCGGTGATAGTCCAGAGATTTTTCATATCAAATAATCAGATGTAATTAAATATAAAGGAAAAGGGGTGTGAAACCATTTACTGATTGTTGTACGGGTGGTCGGAAAGAAGTCCTTGCTCTAATACTTGCTCGGCCTTTGAAATCAATTCCTTGTGCCGGTCATGTTCACTGCTCACTGCCTGAGCAAGCTCTTTTAGATTCTGCTCATCCATCTCAATCTCTTGGGATTCTGAGGTTTGTGCATTAATGTCATTCTTAAGCTGCTCGAATTCTTCAGAAACCTCATTGCCTTCATCTCGGATCTTGGTGGCTAAATCTCTAACTCTAGGCAAAGACTCCTCATAATTTTCAATGGTTATCCCTTGAGCTAACAGCTTTTTCATTTCACCTTCATGTTCCATCAACTGTCTCAGATGAGCCGATATAGTCCTGATATCTTGTAGTAGCTTTTGGTCTATTTCCTCTTCCTTCTCTAGATCACCCATCTCTTTCTGTATTTGGTCCGCTAGCTGCCCCATCTCAGAGAGCTCCTGTTCTTCGATTTGTTCATCGTTTTCAAATAATCCGCTTGCCTTACTCGCATACTGACCTGCTTTATCTCTTAATCCCATGCTATATGTATGTGATGACGTATTTAAATTATTGTCGCCGGAGGGTGGTGAAGCAGTGAATCTTTCAGGGGAATCGGTGCCATCTCCGTCTACAGGAATTACTGTGTCATTGGATTCAGGCCTTCCTCTCTGCTGAGTTGGTTGCTGCTCTGTTCCAGAGAAGTTTTCATCATCTTGACTCCTGCTTGTTGGCGTAGATGAATCATCCGATCTACCGTTCACAGCTCTTTGTTCTCCTAATTCAGATATCCCTGCTCCTGTTAGTGCTCCGATTAATCCTGCGAGTAATCCATTATCATTCTGGTTTCGCCCTAATCCGAAATTACCGATACGGGCAAGTATGAAAAGGCCGATGCCGAGAGCTATAAAGTAAGGAAAAAACGTGAAAAGTATCTCAAAAATGTTGCTAAGGCCTCCAGTCACTACACCTACTGCAAATATGCCTGCTAAAGCTATGAAAACTAATGCCAGCAAAGGCCCCATAAAAACCTTATTGTCACTCTGGTTTAATTAATCCTTCTCTTCAAATAGGCCTAAACGCTCTAAAGTCTCAAGGATTCCCCATGCATAGATTACAGACTCCCAGGCCCGAATAAAATCCTCTTCCTCGAGAAAATGATAGGTGTCATCTCTGTAGGCCTCTACGTTTTCCATCTGTTCAACACTGGAGTCTTTATCTTCAAGTTTATCCTCTAATTTTTCCAGCCATTTCTCCGTCTCAGTCTTGAGTTTTTCCTGGGTCTCGTCGAGGTCACTCATGGCTTTCCAAAAACTCCTCTTCTTTGAACGATTTTTCACCGGTCAAAATAATCGAGTGAGGTGTCCCATCTAAGTCCAACTGGGCGATATCTTCAAGGGTTGAAGCCTGAATATTCATGTCTTCGTGATTGGCTCTTTCAATTATTACTGCTTCACGATCTTGTTCAAGGCCTAAATTAATAAGTTTCTGTGCAGCTTCTGATGCACGGTAATCAATATCAAGGAGAACAAGTGAGTGAAGGCCTATAGAATCATTTTTTTCTATGTATTTTTTGATTGATTCAGGCTCACCTTCCTCAGGTAAAGTTACAGTCCGGCCAAATTTGTAGATGTTCAGGCCTGTTTCGGCGATAGAAGTGAAAATACTCGGTGCGTGGATTACTTTGACTTTCAGGTCTTTTTCCTCTGCTCTATGGTTGATATCGTAGTGAGTGGTCGCGGTTAGAGGATCTCCGGAAACTAAGAAAGCAGTATCTTGATCTTTTGCTGATTCGATTATCTTGTCTTCCTGCTCTATATCTTCTCTTTCCAGAACTTCGATTTCCGTCGGCAGTTTTTCCAAGTCGATGTTTGCTGTATTGGTATAGAATTCTGCGTAAGCTTTCTCGACTTTTTCTAGAGCCTCTAAACCTTTCTGCGTTATCTCGCCATTGTCCAGTCCGAGGCCTATCATGTAGAGCATGAAATTTTATTCAGCTGAAAGTTTTTTGTATTCGAATCTCGGGTATTCTTCAAGTTTCTCAAAGTCTTGATCAAAAGTGATGAGGATAGCTTCTTCGTTGACTGTCTGAGCAGCTATGACCATATCTATCATATTGATTCTTTCTCCTCTCTCTTCAAGAAAATCCAGTATTTTAAGAAATTCCGCCAGGTCCTTCCTTCTGAACTTTATGCTATCAATCTCATCAAATTTGCCAATATTCTGTTCTACATACTTTACCTCGGCTTCGGCAATTATAGGTATCAACACTTTAGAATCTGAATTTAGTGAATTATAGAAGTCTGTGGCCTCTTCCATGTCTTTTAGATAGTTAATAATGAAACTTGAGTCCACAACGTACTTATTCACTAAATCTCTCCTCAAAATCTTCTCTAAACTCCTTTCGCTTCTCTTCAATTTCTTTTCTATCTACATCGCTCCAGAGGCCTGCGCTGTCACTAAGGTCAACTTCTTTATCTTCTGTAATATCCATAATAACTTCGGAAAAGCTCTTTCCATCTTTGAACTTCTTCAACCTTTCATAGGCCTCTTCTTTGACAGTGATAGTTTTAGTCGCCATAAGCATATGTTTACGTGTAAACATATAAATTTTTCGGTTAGAAATACAAAGACTTCCCGATCACCCTAATTATGGACCAACGAAAACTCGAAGAAAAAGTAGAAGAAATACTCGGCAGAGAAGGCTTCAAGATAAAAAATGGAGAGGCCTCAAAACCAGGAGTAACATTAGAGCTAGGAATCTATTCTTCAAAGAAATATTCAGAAGAAGACATAGATCATTCTAAAGATAAGATCTTTGTGGACCAAGGCCTATCTAAAGTTGACGATGCATATACTATAGAGGAGGAGAAGGATTATGATCTTCCCAGTTTTGAATTAATTGGAGATATTGCGATAATCAATGATCTATATGGAAGGGATAGAGAAGAATCTGTCGAAGGAATTTTAGCACATCACGATGTCAAAACTATTCTGTTGAAGACTGAAGGCCTGTCAGGAGAGTTCCGTGTCGGAGAGTATGAAACTCTTTATGGGGAAGAAACCGAGACAGTCCATAGGGAACATGGTTACAGATTCAAGGTAGATCCGACAGAGGCCTATTACTCTGAAAGATTCTCGACTGAGAGAGAAAGGATCGCATCTCAGGTAGAAGAAGGTGAAAAAGTTCTTGTAATGTTTTCGGGAGTCGGGCCTTTCGCAGTAATGTGCGCCGAAAATGCAGAGAAAGTGGTAGCTATCGAGAAAAACCCTGCGGCCTGTAAATTTTTCAAAGAGAATATCAAATTGAATAGTTTTGAGGATAAAATTGAGGCCTGCTGTGGGGATGTAAGAGAAATAGTGCCGGATTTAGAAGAAAGATTTGATCGAGTTATAATGCCTCTGCCCGGTTCAGCGACAGAGTTTTTTGACGTTGCCCTAGAGGCTTTGAAAAAATCTGGGATAATTCATCTCTATTCTTTCGTTGAGGAAGAAAATTTCAGGCCCGTAGAGGAAAAGATTGAGACTGTTATGAATCGTCAAGGCCTAAAGTTTGAGGTTGTTGATAGAGTTAGGTGCGGGTATAAGTCGCCTTCAGAGGATCGTTACTGTTTCGGCCTCAGAGTTTTGAGTGAAGAGTAGTAAAAATATCAAAAAGTATTTAAACCTTGATGATATGTTGTTAGTTATAGGTGATTACAAATGGTAACAAGAAGAGAGCTTATTGCTGGCGGAGCCGGTGCTGCAAGCGCTGGCTCAATCTGGGGAGGGAAACAAGTTTTTGACTGGTTAACTAGAAACCCTGATGCTCCTCAAGGAGATTTAAATCTTACAGAAGTTGATGGCGACGCTATCGACTGGGAAACAGAAGTTGAGTCCGGAGGAGAATCTGTCTTCTACCAATTAACTGTTTCTGGGCCTGATTCTGGTGAAGATTCTGGTGAAGAACTTCTGGATACAGGTATGCCTAAGGGCAGATCAAAGTCTCACTCTGGAAGTTTTGAACCGGATCAAAGAGGTATATATCAGTTCGAGCTTGGAGCCCAGACAGATACGTATGACAGGGTCCTAGATGAATCAGAAGTAGCTGTTTTTGGACCTTTCCAAGAAAACGAAACTGAAACCGGTGATGGAGAAAACAACCTGTCATACGGCACACCGAATCTACCTTACAGCAGCATTGAGGAAGGCCTCTTTGATCAAAATAACTCTACTTTTAAAGAGATAGAGGACTTATTCTCTGATGCATATAGAGATAGAGATGAAGACGTTGATGAAACGGTTGAGGATGCGTTCCTGACAGTTGACGGCGCAACCACAGGAGAATACCTGGAAGAAACCGACTCCGGCAGAGACGATATTGACGTGATTTTAGGATTCAGAGATGGAGGCGAGAGAACAAAACTCAGAGGCCACAACTCTCTAGGAACCAACCGAGACTTCGAGGAATATGTGGTAGGCCTCAAACATCTGAACAGGTTCGACGACGAAGTCGATGAGTTCGTCGGAGACTACATACAGGATTTCTGGGATTAGTGATCAAAAATGAAAGGAGTGGGGCCTGAAGAGGTAATAAATGCAGTTCTGGAAGTAAGAGATTCAGGGAAACAGGCCTCAGAATACAGTTTTCTTGACGAGATAGAGCAGATTCATCCTGCACCGGCCAGGAAGGGAAATGACGGTCTGGCAAACTGGATAGCAGACCTGGCGATCTTTCGAGTCGAAGACCATATAGTGATTGATGAAGACCTGATAGAGGAAGCTGATGAGATTCTAAGGCAGCAACATGATACAGGATATGAAAGATCCAGAATTGAAAATATAGTCATAAATTCTGAGAAAAGGCCTGGATCCAAGAAAAGCCTCGTCGATAATCGAGTTGACGGGCATGAAAGGCTTCTTGAGATGGTGCAGGACTTTTACCGTGAAACCGCTAGAGAAAAAGAGTTAGAAAACCTATATAAAAATAGTGATTTATCACTTGACTGTGATAACATGGCGGGAGGAAATGTTTTCGGAATAGACCCAGCAACAGGCCTCAAGGTCGCAGTCGATGCGCTCGACGAATATCTATCGGATGAGGCCTCGGATTACACAGTTATTCCTGTTCATGAGGAAGATAGTAGTTTTTCGTCAAAACCAGAAAACTTAGATGAATCAAAAGGAGGTGAGAATATGACAGAATACGATCACTCGAGAAGAACTCTAGCAGGCACAATAGCCAAACACGACGAAGCAACATCCGAGATGGTACACGGTGTTGCGCGTCTTGAAAGAGAACTGGGTACAGCCAGTGCATTAGAGGCAGTTGCTGATGAACTTGAGGAGAATGCAATAGGCGATCATAGATCAGTTCAATCCTATTTGGACAGCCAAATGGATACTGATTATGAATTTATAGATAACGTGATAGATCAGGCCTACAATGAACTAAGTAGTGTAGATGTTCCTGATGCGCCTTCTGACGCTTCTGCAAGAGCACTAGATGATGCGACCGGATACAACGGTCGATAAAACTCTTTTTTTATTTTAATTTCTTCACTTTTGATGCGAAAACTATATAAAAATAAGTTGTTACTGTGTAGTTATGACAAATGAAATCAACCGGTCTCGTAGAACTCTGGCAGGTACTGTAGAGAAACACGACGAGGCTACACAAGAGGGTAGAAGGAAGATTGTAAACCTCTATGCTCAACAGGAAGGCCTTATTGATGAGACCGAAGATCTATTTGATGACTGGGAAGATGCACACAAATATGATCTAAGGTCTGTTCAGTCTTATGTAGATGGGTCAAAGAAAGACTGGGAGGAGGCCAAAAAAGCAATTGATGATGCATCAGGATGGACTCTTGGTAAGAGAGAATTTACTTTGGGCCTTCTAAGCGCATTCGGCCTGGGTTCAGGAAGTGTTTTTCTAGGAACTAAGAATTCTGGAGGTCAATCGAGTGCAGATATTCCTGAGTATCAAGCCGGTGAGGCCTACAGTATTGGAGCTCCAGATAACTTTGACAGCTTGATACTGGATGAATCTGATTTTTATGACTGGGTTAACAGTGTGGAGTATGAGATAGATGATCTTGGTGTTGATACATATTCAAAGCATAGTGGTGTTAGCGCTAGAGTCAGGGAACTCAAAGGGTATGATGAGGAAAACAATCTTGCAGAACTAGGTGAAGAAGTTCTTGGCCAACTCGAACCCGAAGATTTGAATCAAAGGAGGTTAGGACAATGAAAAAATTAGCTTTACTATTTGCGGTAGTTTTAATTCTTTCAACAACAGCAATAGCATACAACTCCGTAAACATTGTTGAATTTACAGATAATCTCCCTGATGAACACTCTACAGATCAGGCTTTGGAAATAAATGGTGAGGCCTCGGGATATAATCTTGATGAAATAGCATTGCTAGAGACCTCAGGATTTAATCAGCAAATTGCATCAAAATCATGTGAGGGATCAGGTTTTATGACCTGCGAAATAGACATTACACAGTCATTCGATTCAGGGACGAAGGAGTTAAAGTTGGAAGCTTATGCAGGAGATGTAAGTGGGGATTCAGATTCTCAGACAGTAAATTTCCAGGCCTCTAGTAGCGAAAACGATGTTACGGTGATTGTTGAGGATGATGACGGTGAGGCCTTGAATAATGCAGAGGTAGAGGTAGACGGCGAGACTAAGGACACTAATTCTCGTGGGAGAGTAAGGTTCCGCCTTGAAGACGGTAGTTACAATTTTGAGGCCTCTAAGCAGGGTTATTTCACTACTTCGTCGATCCAGTATATTTCAGGAGACGAGACTGTTAGTATAGGCCTTTCAAGCAGCGAAGATGAAAAACATGAATTAACTGTTGACGTTGAGGATGAAAGCGGTAACTCGGTTGAAGATGCGGATATTAAAGTCGATGGTGAGACGAAAGATACTAATTCTCGTGGAAGGGTGAGGTTCGAGCTTGAAGAGGGTGATTATGATGTTGAGGCCTCGAAGGAGGGTTACAGCTCTTCAAGTTCAGAAGTCGATCTCGATAGGGATAAGACCGTGGATTTGACTCTTGAACAAGAGGATGAGAGGAACGAGTTGACTGTTGAAGTAACTGATACTGATGGAAACGGTTTAAACAATGCGGAAGTTGAGGTCGGTGGTGAGACGAAGGATACTAATTCTCGTGGGAGAGTAAGGTTCAGCCTTGGAGACGGTAGCTATAATATTCAGGCATCGAAGGAGGGGTATACCTCTAGGTCGACGAGAGAGTATGTTTCGGGCGATGAATCTGTTTCTATTGAGCTCAGCAGTATGGAATCTGAAACCTTTGATTTGACTGTAGAAGTTGAAGATGATTACGGTAACAGTCTTGATGATGTAGATGTTGAAGTTGACGGCGAGACTAAGGATACTAACTCTCGAGGCCGTGTCAGGTTCAGTCTTGAAGAGGGTGATTATGAGGTGGAGGCCTCTAAAGAGGGTTATGACTCGGAGTCTAGAGATGTTGAGATTGATGGTTCGGATGAGTCAATTGACTTTACACTGGAAGAGGATGATGAGGAGGAAAATGGTTTAACGGTCAATGTAGAGGATGAAGACGGCGATGCCGTTGATGGTGCGGATGTCGAGGTAGATGGTGAGATGAAGGATACTAACTCTAGGGGCCGTGTCAGGTTCAGCCTTGAGGACGGGGGTTACTGGGTTGATGTATCCAAAATAGGTTATAACTCTGAGCGAGAATATGTAAGGATGGATGGACGCGATAAATCCATCGATATAGAGATCTCGCGTGATGATAACAACGATGATGACGAAGAGAAATTTGATTTAACTGTCGAGGTCAGGGATGAGGGCGGAGACAGGATCAGCGATGCCGATGTTGAAGTTGATGGTGAGATGAAGGATACTAATTCTCGTGGCCGTGTCAGGTTCAGCCTTGAAAACGGCTTTTACGATGTCATAGCTGAGAAGAGAGGTTACAGCTCTGAGTATGAAGAGGTTAGAATCGATGGGGCAGATGAGTCAGTTACGCTTTACCTTGATGAAAAAGATGATTACAGGGAATACGATCTGAATGTAGCTGTTGAAGACCAGTACGGTAATAGAGTTGATGAGGCGGTCGTGACAGCTGATAATGCAAGAGATAGAACAGATTCTGATGGAGAGGCCTATTTCAGAGATCTCAGAGAAGGAAGTTACAGAGTAGTGGCTTCGAAAGATGGATACCTTCCTGATAGCAGAAGCCTAGAGCTTGATCGGGACAGAGATATTACAATGGTATTAAGAAAATCGTCTTCGGAGGTAGAGGCTGAGTATGATTATACTCCTTCGAGGCCTGAAGCTGGAGAGACTGTGGAGTTCGATGCCTCTAGCTCGGATGGAGATATAGTTGAATACAGTTGGGAATTTGGTGATGGTTCTTCAGGAAACGGTAGGGAAGTAGAGCATAGTTATGAATCTGGAGGGTGGTATACTGTAAGATTAAAGGTAGAAAACAGTGATGGCAATACTGATTCTATTGCTCGATCGGTCTATGTGGATGAGGATGAAAAGGAGCTTGGGGAGTTAGATGTCGAAGTTGAAGACGAGGATAATGATGCTGTGGAGGATGCAAGAGTTACTTCGATGGCTTTAAGCCCGTATAATTATGCGGTGAGATCCTCGGATTTAGATACTGATTCGGAGAGAACATCTTCCTCAGATGTGGGTGATTACAGGCTGGGATTTGAGCTTGATGAAGATGAGCTTGAGACATATACAGAATACAGCTCGGGATACGATCGAGTATCGTGGACGGGTACTGTTCTCGAATCTTCAGAAAGCGATAGATTAGTTATTAGATATGACCTGGTGGCAGATTCAAGGAGAGGAACTTACAGAAAATATCAGGCCTCTCAAGACGTCGATCTCTCGTCGGGAGAGAAAGAAGTTACAATGATATTAACGTTTAACGGCGATGTAATAGAGGAATACACTTCGGTTATAGATGTCCCGGATGAGCACAGCTTTGAAGCAGAGAATACAGGTACAGGAACAGATTATACTGGAAGAGACAGAAGGGTCTCTACGGCCTCAACACCGTTTTTCACAGGTTATACTGGCGTGGATGGCAGGACTCTGTTTGAGGTCCCGGAAGGAAGATACCTGGTTACGGCCTCAAAGCCAGGTTATGAGACAGATCGGACAACAGTAAATGTCGATGAAGGAGAGCGAAGAGAGGTAGGCCTGGAGATCGAAGACTTGAGAAACGATGAAGATAAGGATGATGAAGAAGATGACGGAGACGATTACTATGATCGAGAGGAGGTAGTCATCCAGGAAATTAGAGTACCTGCGTCAGTCTGTGAAGGAGACTCGCTGACGGCCCGTATAGACTTAGAGAATAGGGGAGATGATGATTTGGCTTATACTCTTTCCGCTTCAGGCCTGGGAACCGAGACTGATAGGACTTATTTCATGGAGGAAGATGAGTCAGACACGAAGACTGTAACTTTCAGTAATGTCGTTGGCTCGGGAAATGAGAGAGTAAGCTTTTCAACAGGTTATGACTCTGAAGAAAGAACTTTACAGGTTAGAGACTGTCAGACTCAGGATTCAGGCCTTTCTGCGTCTGTAAGTCCTAAACAGGTCAGTATAGGTGACTCGATAAGGGTTTCAGGGATTGCTGAAGGAACAGGATCACAGAGAGTCGATATAAGCATTGGTGGAAGATCGGAGGCCTCTATGAGTACTGACCCGGATGGAAGGTTCAGCACTTATATTGTACCTAACAGAGTCGGAACTCATCAGGTCGAGGTAGAGAGCAGAGGGAGAACTTCATCGACATCGGTTCAGGTGCTTCCGACTGTAGCAGTAAACAGTGTAAGTGTTCCTGATAACGTATTTGAAGGTGAGGACTTCGAGGTCTGTGGTGATGTGGAGTCACAGACATCACCGTTGGTACTACTCAAGAAGAATGGGGAGATAATAGACTCGAAAAACGGAAGAGGAGAAATCTGTTTTGAGCTAAATGAAAAGCCTGGAAACTACCAGTACGAGATACAGGGCTTAAACCGTGGAGCATCAAATACAGCCTCGCGTTCAGTAGAGGTAATGGAGCAGGGATCAGAGGTCACAAACTTTCCTGACCAGATCGCATCTGTCGAGTCCGGTTCTGGAATGGTAAGAGTAAAGCTTTACAACAACAGAAAAGAACTCAGGAACTATGAAATCGAGCTTGAAGGCCTTCCAAGAACCTGGACAGCTCAGTCTTCGAAGCAGGTCTCGCTGAACTCGGGAGAAAGATCGACAGAATATATCTATTTCACTCCAAAACAGGATGGAACATTTGAGGCCTCACTGGTTGTAAGGTCAGAGGGAGAAGAAGTCTACACTGAGAATATAGATATCAGTTTAGGTGGTAGGGACAGGCCTGAATCAGTCTGGAGAAGGCTGAAATCAATTTTAGGCCTGTAATTTACTGTTGAGGAGTGGTCAATTAATCCCTTCTTTATTTAAGATTTAAGAGTTGTGGTTATTTATAGGTGACACTTTACAATATGAGACTTTCGAGAATCGTAGCAACAATCATAATCGCAACACTGATGGCAGGCCTTGCATCGGCGAGTCCGGCAGATCTTACAATTTTTCCGGAGGAATCCTCTACTGAGATTAATTCATTCACTTCTTATGAGGTAGAAGTAGAGAACTCCGGTACAGTTAAAGACGTCTACGAGATGCAACACAATTATCCTGGCGAAATTTCTGTAGCTCCTAACAAGGTTGAGCTCAAACCTGGCCAGTCAGAAACAGTTAATGTGTGGTTTAATCCTAGACAGGATAGAGACGAGGGCCGCTACCAGTTCTCAATAACAGCTGATTCACAGGCGGATGGACAGGAATACTCTGTCTCGGGTTTTGCAAACGTAATAAAGGACTATAAGGTTGACTTGGAACTCGAGGAGGCAGAAGCAGTATGCAGAGGTGAGACAGCAAGATACAATATAGAAGTCACTAACAATGGTATCCAGTCAGACCAGATCGCATTAAGCACAGAGTTTGGAGAAATCTCAGAAGACAGAGTAACACTTGATGCAGGAGAATCGACAGACATAACAGTAACAGCAACATCGGAAGAAGCTCTTGACAGAAACTTTAACATCAGAGCATCCTCGACCTCAGTAAGCTATGCAACAGATACAGAATCAGCGGCATTTACCTCTGAAACCTGTTACAGATCAAGCATGACAGTAAATCCTGAGACAACCGAGACAACAGCATTTAACCAGGCAGAATTCGATGTAACAGTTCAGAACAATGGAACAAGGCCTGACGAATTTTCATTGAGTGCTGATGTAGGAGAACTCAGCACGTCCAGCCTAGAAGTAGAATCTGGATCAACAGAGACAGCAACGCTAACATTCACTCCTGAAGAACTCGGAGAACACCAAATCGACGTCGAGGCCTCAGGAAGGTCAACGAATGCTCAGACTGTTACAGTAGAGGCCTCGAATGGTATGGAGTCAGAGGTTAGCTTTGATGAGGCGGAGACGGTATGTAGAGATGAATCTACAACACTTGAAGCCGCAGTAGAAAATACAGGTTCTGCAGATGAAACATTTGCTCTCTCCACGAATATCGGAGAACTGTCATCTCAACAGTTAGTGATTGATGAAGGAGAAGATGAAGAAGTAGAAGTTATGATCAACAGTACAGGAATGGAAGACGGACAGCATACGGTGAATCTACAGTCACAGGCCTCAACTTTCGAAGGACCTGTAAACTCGGGAGAGACTACACTGACAGTTGAGAACTGCTGGGACCTTGAAATGAATGTCGTTCCAGAGGTAGCATCAGCGGGTGAAAACATGTCAACAATCTATGAGATACAGCTCAGGAACACAGGAACAAGGGATAACACATACAGCCTTGTTAAAGAAGGACCAGAATGGGTACAGATCAGGCCTGAAGAACTTGAAATCGCATCAGGCCAGACAGCAACAGCCTACATGTATGCCGGCGCACCATTCGAGAAAGAAGGAGAGGTAGAAATCACAGCAATTGCAGAAGGAACAAAAGTCCGTGAAAGCCAGACTGTCGAATTAGTTATCGGACAGGAAATAGAAGAAGCAATCAGAAACGGAAACGGGATCACAGGAAGATTCATGAACTCAGCATCAGGCCTGTACAACCTAATCACACAAACAGGTAACGCACAAAGAGGACTGGCCGCAATTATTCTAGGCCTGCTTCTAACAGCAGCCATTCTCTACAGAGAATGGTAGACATTTTCTTATTCTATCTATTTTTCATTACTTTGACTTTGTATTCAGGCCTTTCTACTGATTTGTATATGGCTTCAAAAATATCTAATATTCGGGTTTATCATTTCTATCCAAAAAAGACAGACACTAATCATGGCCCTAGCTAATCGGAAGAATTCCTGTCACATAAGATATTCTCTACAAGAGGCAGAATCTTGCTTCTAGGTGTGAATATGGATCAGTTATAGGGTAAAGATAAATTGTCTGGACCAGTTTGTCTTAACCCGTTGATGGAATCCATATTTATACATGTCAGGCGCCGTTTTCAAGAATTATTCAGAAATCCATCGGTCCTTCATTTCCAAATATAAGTACCGTCCACATAAAGATTATGCAGTCTTCTTTGGCTCTTTCAACAAAATAGATATACTACCCTTTGTTCTCTTAGAGGACATACAGAATAAAGATAAGACATAGGCCTTTCGATTGGGATTGTTATGAGAAAATCATTATTTTTGGACGCGGGGGGGGAAAAAAGGGATAGATTTTGCTTTAAACCTAATCAATGGACCACGATACTTTTGACTCGTCCTCCCATAAGTTTATTGGGTCATATGACCTGACCTGCCCTCTTACAGTATTGGGCTCTCCTTCAATTCTATCTTCCTCTATTGTTATGGAGCAAGGACTTCCTGTACATTCCCTATATCTCTCTGGGTCGTTCGGAACATATCCAGCAATTCCATCTAGTTCCAGCCTTACCCGTTTGTCCTCTAAGTCTCCTTCAGCTTCTAATGTAACGTCAGTTCCAGTTGTAATATCTTGAGGCCTTGGCGATAATCTAAATGTATAATCTCCTGAAGTTTTTGAAGGAGCACTCTCTGTGTCATCATCACTACGTCCATCTCCAGGACAGAAAGTAAATGTTTCAGGCCCTTGAAGGGCTTCATCAAGTTCTGAAGTCTGATCTGGCAATACAGCTACTTGGAAATCAGTACATCCTGTATCATCCATTTCGTAAAGGCCTGACTCTTCAGGGCCTGACTCTTCAGTACCCCAAGTTTCCTCTCCATCCTGAGGGATAGATAGGTAATCGCTGTTACCAAACTCTCTATCTGATTCCCCTGTATGTTCGTTCTTTACCCAGAAAGTATGTAATCCGCCGTCTACATTCTGATAACGCATTCTTCCAACTATATCGCCGTCATACATATCGTATTGGAAATTTGAGTTCTCTGTACTAACTCTTGTACTACCTGAATCTCCCGCCTCAGTATCGAAGAAGCTGAACTCGCCAGAAGTGAAATCAGGATTCTCATCGGACTGCTCGTCTTCCCCGTCAGAAGGATCGCTTTCGCCGTCATCTTCATCACTTTCCTTGTCTTGACCATCGTTATTGCTTCCTTCTATAAGTCTCAATTCAGCAGGATTCATTGCTCCAAAAGATTCAACATCAAGGCCTTCATCTGAGATGCATTCTCCTGCGGTTTCAATATTGCTTTCATCATTATAACATCTATACATCGTTAGCAAATTATCTAGTTCATCATTTTCTAGATCTCCACTATCAGAGATCTCTCTGTAAATGGTAAAAATATTGTCAAGGCCATCATTTCCTTCTAGACTTACTGAATCCCAGCCTTCTATTTCTACACAATATTCCTCTTGATTATCGCTTGAAGCATCTGGGCAGTAATCACTAGCATCATTTGCATTCTTGATTTGATCAAATAGGCCTGAATCGTCTACGTTGTCACTATCCTCCCAAGTCCATGCAGCTGAAGCTGCTGAACTAAAAACTAGTAAAAGTCCTGCCACCACAAGATATCTTTTCATTTTTTATTCACTCACACAGAAACTATCCTGGTTTTCCTGTGACGCATCTGGACAGTATTCTTCTGCTGAGTTATCTTCAGTGAAGGTTGAAGGTGCGTCGCTGCTCCAAGCCCAGTCTCCTGAACTAGTACCTGTATCAGAATCACTATCTGTAGATCCAGATCTACGACCTTCAACAGTCACAGATGTCGAGTCCTCTTCTTGATAACCGTACTGTACATCGATTGGGATGTCGGTTGTCTGTTCAAGATCTGTTATCTGTCCAAGGCCTGAGAGTTCCATGTCGTAGCAGTGGTATCCTTCGTTTCCGATTAGTTCGACTTTTGCACTGTTTTCTCCAGTTTCCTGGCTTTCAAAGTTCACGTTTCCAACATTCTCTACTGTTAGTCTTACTTTGTCCTCTGCTGATTCGGTTACATCATAGCCTGAATCTCCTTGCGAGACGCCTTGGTCACCTGTTGCGAGGAAAGGCATACCGTTTCCTTCGTTTCTCAGAGTGAAACACATTTCCTCATCGGCAGTACCTACGTCATAGAATACATGAGGTGTTGTACCCTGGACTCCAACCTGAATAGGCCCATCACTGTTTTCTACTGAAGGGCTTGTCTGAGATGTTTCTGTTTCCTGATATCTTTCATCACTCATTACCTGTATCTCTGTATCTGCCGTCGTCTCAGTCGTGTACTGGATGCGAGCGTTGAAATTGTAGCTGTTTATTCTGCCCTCCTCAAGTGATGGACTTGTGAACGTTACCGTATCCCTTCTAGGTACGGCAGGCGAAGTATCAGAAGCAGGTGTTAAAGTACCAAAGGTCATAGTCCTGTATCCGGAATTAACTCCCCCACCATCCGAACTCCTCCAAGTCCTTTGCTGGTTCTCATCCGAAGCAAAAGTAGGTCCAAACAGCGTAGCCGTAACATCAGTAATTTCTTGCGCTCCAACATTTTCAAGCTCCATCTGTACATTTACCGTCTGATCTCCCGGAGCAGGATTAGGTGTTATCTCAAAGTTATTTACGGAGACTGGAGTTGTAGTCGCCTCAGAATCACTTGAGGTTTCCATGCATCCAGAAGTTATCAAGATAGCTGCAAAAAGGCCGAGTAATAGTTTATTATTGTTCATCCACGGTTCACGAGTGTTATATCCAGATTTGGTTCTTTGATGTATTTATAATCCACGGTGAAGAACAAGTTACGGGTACCTGTAGACTCAGAAGACAGGTCACAGACACTGCTCCATTCATTATTACCGATAGGCTCATCACTCTCAGGACAGTTCTCAAACACATCAGGAGAATAACTGAACTCGTAACCTCCATCAACCCGGCCATCACCAGAATTACTTGCGGAAAGCTCTACAGTATTTCCTGAGGAAGCCGCAACCGGAGACTCAGTAGTCATAGAGGCCTCAACCTCACCGTTATCGAAACTCCGGGAAACAGTCTGAGTATTTTCAATATCCTCGATTTCCTGAAAACTAACTTTTAAGCCTTCCTGGTTTTCGACAGGGGCCTCATAACTTACTCTAAGCTTAACAGGTTCTGTTCTCTCCCGGAAACCATCTATCTCGCTCTCCTGAGGTGCTTCAACCTCCCAACTGCATTCCATCTCAGGGTAGATATTCTCTCTGGCGCCTTCAAGATTATTTTCTGAAGGAGTACATCCCTGTTTGTTAACCGTCAGGTGCGGGCCTTCATTGAAAATCTCGACTTCGTAGATAGAGATCTCCCGATGATAGTTCTTCAACGAAGCAGTTATCATCGCATTTTGTTCAGGCCTCAACGTATCATCTGTTATCGTAAACTCCTGTATTTCAAGGCCTCTGTTAGGCATCTGATTGCTGTTAGATTCATCAGAACTGTCTAGGTCGAGGTTTTCCATACATCCTGACGTGATAAGTATGATTCCTATGAAAAGTATTGTTTTAGTTTCCACGGTACTGCACCTCTACTGTTTCATCTCCAATATTCCGGACATAAGTATAGTCTGTTGAAGCCTCTATCTCGCCTCTCTTGGACCCTTCTAATCCATCAAATACGCTTGAATCCACTGTGCAACGGATTCTCTCAGACTCTCCGTCATACATTGTAATAGTATCGGAGTCTTCCCCGCAGTCATCCTCTGTGAGTTCGAACCCTGAGGCCTCGATCTCTGGGAAATCTGCCTCTATGAATCCTGTATAATCTGTGCCCTCCTCGCCTTGATTCACCATGTAAATTGATATCTCGGCTTGGTCTCCTTCAAGGAAGGTCGAGGAGCTTTCAGCTGTTGAGCCTATCGTCTCTATTCTAAATGTCATAGGCCCTGCTGATGACTGTGATTCAAGATCAGGGGTGCCCTCAATCTCTCTGCTCTCCTTGAACTGGAGCTGTCGGTAGGCTGTCACTGTGTAATCAAATGGCACCTGAAACTTCAAATTACAGCTGTAACCGTTTAAAGGAACCCTGTCAGTGTTAATATTCTCTAAAACCCAAGTAAACCTTACTTCATGTCTTTCTTCAAGTCCGTACTCTGACTGTCCCGTAACTCCCCCAGGGCCTGAGACCTGAAAGTCTGATATACTGAAAATATCTCTGCAACGGTTGGTTAAAACGCGGTCTGCATACTCGCCGCCTTCAGAATTAATGTCTAAAGTAGCAGGTAATTCTCCAGAGTTCCTGATATGTAGGTTCGCAGTACTGCTGGAACCAGCATAAATCTCTGAGGGTTGGACACTTAGATCAACAACCTCTAGGGCCTGATCCCCCTGAGACTCGGTCTCGCCATTACCGGGATCAAGGCAACCAGAACTTACCAAAACCAGTGCAAACAAAATTAAGGCCTCAGACTTCAAATCCATACATATGAATAATTTACAGGGCCTGAATAAAAAACTGTCAGCCATTATCGATAAAAAAATCTCTCAGACTGAGGCCAAAAACCTTTTCTACTTGACAGGCCTTACAATTTTTTCTCTAGTGAGTACGACCCTGATCTTTCAAAATCCCTGGATTTCCAATACTGTGTCTGTACTGATCATCTGGAAAGGCCTCTCAATAGACAAGTTCAACAAGCCAGTACTTAGAGAAGATTGGGAGCTCTCACTCGCTGTCATAACACAGCTTGGAGATCTCGCAACCACAGGCATCGGGATTCGAGAAGGCCTCACGGAGAGAAACCCGTTCATCAACCAATTAATATCTGAAACCGGGATAGAAGGATTTGCAGTAGTCAAAATAATCATATTAGCCCTGATAATCTATATATACAGGAGAAAAATAGAGAACTACAGAGCATTAGTTAAGATAGCGTTTATAATAGGCCTTTACCTGACAGCAGGAAATCTAATGGCCTTATGGTGCCAGACATGATTGCTGATTATTTTCATAAACTATAAGTTCCTCCCCTTCACATGTCTCGAAGACATCGGCTATTGTCTCAGTCACTGAGTCCCTGCAGTCATTAATTTTAACATTAGCATAGATTACATCTGAGTTTGTGGCTGCTTCTGCAAACTCCAAGACTCGGCCATCATGCTCTTTACACAGCTCATACCTGTCAATTTCCTCTAAAGCGACGTCAATATTAGAAGAAGAACCTTCATTTACCAAAGCATACGAATTCTCGCTCTGGCTGAAATCCTCAACTTCACTTGATTCAAGGCCTATAGCAGCATCGGGATTGTAACTTTCTTTGGATTCCGCCTCGAACTGTCCTTCTCTACTTAGCTTTTCTTCGACTACAGTTCCAAACCTGTAGGCGTTTTCACGGTTTTCTATATCATTCACATAATCGTTGTCGGAGTTATAGGCCTTAGGATTGCCCCAGTCCTCTTGATTTTCTACGACTGTACATCCTCCGGAAGCATCGATTCTCCAGTTGCTGTCACAAGTATTTCTCAGAGTCGAGTCCTGTGTTTCATCTTCAGTCACAATTAGAGGGCAATTGAAGTTTCCTGCAGTGCAACGATTATTCAAGACTTCAAAGTTCTCATTTTGACTTGATAGCCTTACAGTATAGTTTGCATCCGCTCTCATCGTAAGAGTCTCTCCTGTCGGTGTTATAGTGCTTAAAGGCCCTTTATTTGATTCTCCAGGATCTATAACCATATCACACCTGAAAGGTGATGGCCCTGCACCTCTTGAAAACCATCTGTCTTCCTGCTGGGCCTGAATATTTTGAGCACTGGAACTTGACATGTTAACCGTGTATACTCCCTCGCCCTCATAATTTAAGGCCTCACAGTCTCCCCCGTAATCGGTTTCATACTCCTCATTTGCGGTATCGACATCTATCAAAGCACTTGAACTCTCCATCTCAAGATCCTGAATATTTATCCTGTAACCTACGTCATATTGTTCAGTTTGGAAGCCCATATATACAGGGAATACATCAGGCTCTCGGAGACCGTTTTCCTCAGAGAAAAGTACAGGGCTTTGAACGTTTACATAGGTCTGGACAGGGGTGTTCGCAGTTTCTGACTCTTTGCCCTCAGGTTTAATGCTTTCCTGCATCTGGTAATCCTCTGACATCGCCTGGAATTGCAGAGTTGATTGGGAAGAATAATTGTACTTAATCTGTAATTCTGCGTCTTTGTTCGTTCCTAGCGCCGGTTGGAGCATACCACAACTTTCTAGAGTTAGATCTTCGAGTTCTCCGGTAGGCCTTTCAAATGTCCCTGCTCTTATTTCTCCGTTTCCAAGAGTTTTACCCCAGGAATCCTCTGTACCATTCGCGATACAGGTCTCGCCGCCGTCTACGGTTAATCGATACTGTACTCCACGCGCATCAATACCTCTGAAGTTTTTCACAGGGTTGTAAACATCAAATGATATAGGAACGTTATCATCTTTCTGACGGCCTGCTATATCAAATGTGTAACCGTTATTAACGGAAAAATCCTCTATCTCCAACCCGAATCGGGTACCCACAGATTCCGACCCAGGCCTCTGACTGTTATTTGCCTGAAGCTCTCTCAGACACTGAGGGCCGGCCAGTGCACACTCAACCCGCCCCCAGGCCATTCTTAAGGCGTTTCTCTCTCCCGTGAAGTCGTAGGAAGGAACAGCACCCCCTACCTCCTGACCTGCCCACTGACCATAGTCCATTCCAAGGCCTAAGGTTCCATCAGCAAAGCCTAGAACTGTGCCTACATAAGGCCCTAGGAAGATATAGATCGCAAGATAAAACAGTGCAATGACGATTAACCATACAATTACGAGAACCACTAGTATAACAACGAGTGCAAGTACTGCTGTCCCCCCGGAGACTCCTTCAGCAACTGTAGCAAGTTTCCTGAGGCCTTTAATCTTTTTGAGGTTACTTATAAATCCGTTTGGAACCTTGCTGTCTGCTATATTCGCTGCTGTCCGTGCCTTTCCTGCAACGTTTTTGGCGCCGTCCTTGATTTCTCCTTTATTGTTTTTAATGTTTTTGTATAGCTTATGGCCTTTTTTACCGGCTTCCATACCTGCTTTGGCGGTTGCTACAGGATCCAGCTGTCGCTGTTCTTCCTGTTCATCGCCCTTTGATTTTGAGATTAGGCCTGCTACCAAAATTACAACTATTGTCGGGATCATGAAAAGCAGGATGCTTACGAAAGTAGCTGAGGTTACAAATGAAACTGCCGAGGCAAAGTCTCTTGGAAGGAAGAAATACATGGTCCCAAGCAGAGAAATACCGTAGAGAGCTCCGTAGGCCTTCATATCGTTTCTTACTCTAGTTTCAGCGTTGCTGAAGAATCCGTAACCTGATTTGGCCATGAATCCGACATATTGTAGAGGAATCACTACGAGCAGTTGGATCAGAAGCCGTAAAATCAGGTATGGGACCATCACAGCAATCAAAAGGCCTGGTTTAATCAAAATATTCCAGAATATAATATACGCTAAAATAAAGGGCGCTCCAATTGTCACAAACATTACTATTGAGAGTACGGTAGCACCCCAAAAACCTGCGGACCCAAGCCCGAGTATAGATACTGCAACTTGGCTCCCTATAAAAAACATTAGAAATACGAATAGATTTGCATACAGTATCTTCTTAAGCCCCCATTTGATCATTCTTGAGGCCTCTCGCTGACTAGCTCAAGGTTTTCTATTCTGAAAGAGCCCTGGCTGCTTAAAGTTAGAATATTATCTTCCCCGAGGACGCCTTCATTAATTTCCTGAGTATTACGCCCATTCTGCGGATTTAAACTGTATGATTCATTATTCAGATCTATTTGAAGGTTGTTCGGATTGTTTAAATTAACGTATTTAAAGTTCAAGGCCTCATCTGTGTTATCATTATTTACATAATCCAGTTCAGATTCTGAAAGCTGAATCTCTTCTGTCTGTGATTCTGGATCTGATGTTACTGCGTAACCGACTTCAATATAGGCGTTTTTTATGTCATAGAAGGCCTGGCCTGAGGTCAGGAAATGGATTTCGTTCTGTCCAGGCCTTAGATCGGAGTTTTGTTCTGTCAGGTCTACGGTGTATTCTCCCTGTGCCCGGGCCTGTTCGTTGACAGTGTTATCATTTACACGTATTTCAAGGGGTTCTGCCGGTGCTGAAGCATCTGCAGGTATTCTGAATCCTACTTCGGCGCCTCTAAAGTTTTCAAATTCGTGAGTGTACATGCTGAATGTCTCTCTTCTTTCGTGGTACTTTCTATCATCTATCTCCAGCTCAACATCCTCTAAAAGATATTCTGTCGAGCTTAGAAGGCCTCCTTTTGTAGTCCCGATCTCAAAATTGTTTACTTCTGCGTTTAGACTTGACTGTCCAATATCGATTTCAGTCCCTGTTCCTGAGAAATCTGAGACCATAGGTTCTTCAAAGATCCTGTTACCATTAACATTTACATAAACTGATCCATCTCCCTCACGGCCTATAACCCTGAAATTCAAGGTCCCATTTCTGGGCTGTGAGGCCTCATACTGGAAAGTTAAAGGATCTGAAAACATTCTGCCATGGGATATTGTCTCTTCATCGCTTCTGAAGGCCTGTACTTCTCCTCTTCCTTCACCGACTGTGAATGTACCGAGTTCAACTGTTCGCAGGTCTTCTGTTATGTCCCCGACTGTTCCGACGGTCTTGTTGAACAGCACCATCTGATCTCCGGATTCGGTGGTGGAGAATCCTTCCATTGAGACGAATACCAGGCCGAAAACGGTCAGGCCTGCCACCATCACAACGACAAATGCCTGTTCCATGTCTGAATATTGTAAATCCAGGTTTTTATTTATACGACTTAAGACGATCTTATGGAGATAATCGAAAAATCGAAAAGCGATGGATATGTCAGGATCAAGGTGACAAGTGCGGATGATCTCTGGTATCTTCAACAGGTTCTGGGTAAGGGAGATAAGGCCAAAAAGCGTACCATGAGGACGATGCTGGAGGGTAGAGAGAAAAAAAGCGTTGTTCTCAGGATCAGAGTGGAGAAGACAGAGCTCCAAGAGGATAGACTAAGAATTACAGGAGAAATCACGGAAGGCGCAGACAACATTGAACTTGGATATCATACATTTAACCTTGAAGAAGATGATGAAATCGAAATATGGAGAGATTTCTCAGAATCTGACTGGGAGACTCTGGAAAAAGCCGCAAGCTCCAAGGCCTACAACGTGCTCTTCTGTATTGTGGAAGATGGCAAGGCAGATTTCTATCAGGTCAGAGAATCAGGTATTGAAGATATCTCAACTCTGAAACAGAATATACCTGGAAAAATGTATTCCGACCAGAAATCCCCGAATTTTCTCGGAGACGTCAAATCAGCCATAGAAAGGGCAAAACATGAATATGACGCAGTGGTAATCGCAGGCCCAGGCTTCTTCAAGAAAAAGCTTTACAACCACTTGGAAGACCAGAAAAACATTTTTTTGAAAGACACCTCAGTAACAGGAAAGACAGGCCTCCACGAATCGATAAAACGTGGTGCGCTGAAAGATATAGTTGAAAGTTCAAGAATAGATCAGGAGACAGGCCTGATGAAAGAATTCTTTGAAAAACTGGAGAAAGACGGTAAAATAGCTTATGGGTCTCGAGTCGAACAGTTAGTGGAAAAAGGCGCAGTTGAAACACTTATCCTGACACCTGAAAAATTCAGGGAAAGACAGGATATAGTTAGAAAAGTAAAACAGCAGGGCGGCGAAGTGAAGAAGATACATACTGACCACGAGCCGGGTATGAGACTGGAGAACCTCGGAGGAACAGCTGCTTTCCTAAGGTATAAACCAGGTTAAGGCCTTGGCTGAAGAGTTAAATCGACTTCCTTGATTTCTCCATCCCTGATTACTTCTAGAGTCACTTCATCCCCAACATTACTTCTCAAGGCAAGATGTTCTAAAACATCTTCAATGCCTCTTACTTCTCTACCATCTATACCGATTATTACATCCCCTCCGAGGATTAACTCCATTCCGTCACGCTCTACAGCTTTAGTACTAGGCTTGAGGCCTGCCTCCTCTGCAGGGCTGTCTTCTACGACCTCCAGAACCAGGAATCCTGTGCTGCTGTCCAAATTCATTTCTTCTGCCATAGGCTGAGTTATATCACGGCCTCTTACTCCTATCCATGGATGTTCGTATTCTCCTTCTTCTATTATTGTTGGCACTACTCTTTCAACAGTGTTCGATGGAATAGCAAAGCCCACGCCCTGGAAACCTCCAGACTGTGTCTCAATTGCAGTGTTAACTCCTACAACTTCCCCTTCTCTATTTAGCAATGGACCTCCGCTGTTCCCGGGATTTATTGATGCGTCTGTCTGTATGACGTTTCTAATAGAGAAACCGCCTTCTACTGCAATACTTCTACCCTTCTGTGAGATTATTCCCTGTGTCATAGAGCTTTCGAGTCCAAACGGGTTCCCTATCGCAATTGCGGTCTGACCCACTCTAACTTCCTCAGAATCAGAGATATTTAACGGCTTTAGGCCTGAACGGTCTACTTTCAGTACTGCAAGATCAGTGTATGGATCCGAACCCACAATGTCTGCGGTCAATGTTTCTCCGTCCGTAAAGGATACCTCGATGCTGGATTGATCCTCCACAACATGCTGGTTAGTCACTACATACCCGTTCTCGCTGTATACAAAACCCGAGCCCTGAGAGCTTTCAGTATTAATATAGACAACCGAGTCGCCTGTCCTGTTAAAAATTGATTCGTAAGCAACACTGGAATCGTTAACATAGATATTCTGCTGTTGATTCTGAACAGCCTCAAACTGTGATTCCAGTCCTGTAACCCTATCGTTCATCGAGTAATAAGTTAGTGCTGAACCGGTCAGGCCTCCTGTTACAGCCACAACAATTAGAGCCACAGAAATTTTACTTTCCTCTATCATTGTATCCGAATTTATGGACAGATACTTTTAAGCGCTGTTGACCTAACTTTAAATTGTGAAATGGGTCCGCAACCAAATATTCAGAACAACGCCTTTAGGCCGTGCAGACAGAGACTTACAGGAATACCTTTCCGATAAAGAAATTAACGAAAAATTACTGACCGATTACAACCAGGTGCTGAACAAATACCGGACCAACAAGGCCTTAAACAGTTTCATCAAATTATTCCTGTACGCAGGAATTGTAACATCGGTCGCAACAACCTTTGGAATAGAACAGGCCCGTTATATCGCACAGATAGCCTCTTACATAGGAGTATCGATACTTTTCGCCCTCTATTCCATAACACTTTACTTTTCCGAACTTTACAGAGAAGAGTATCACGTAAAAAGGGAAATACTCATCTCAGAAGTAAATGCCTGAAAACTTATTCAAAAAAAAGTACACGCCGGAGCTGGGATTCGAACCCAGGAGACCCGTAAGGGTCACCGGTTTTCAAGACCGGCACCTTTAGCCACTCAGTCACTCCGGCACAAACTTCTGAAAGTTTGATCATCAGGAGCCGTTCTTCGGAACGGCTCAGTGTATCATCTCTCTTAGAAAGTAATGAATTTTGGAAACTTTAAATTAGAACGGGAAATTTAGGCCTGAGAAGTTATTCCATCAGTTCGATTTCGATGTCTAGGCCTTCTGGTACGTGAACTCTCATGACTTGTCTAAGTGCTCTTTCCGAGTCTTCGATGTCGATAAGTCTTTTGTGTACATGCATCTCGTATCTTTCGATTGTTGAAGAACCTTCTCCGTCAGGTGCTTTACGTGTGGTGATCTTCATGTTCTTTGTTGGTAGCGGTACTGGTCCTGAAACATCTGCGTTGTACTCGTCTCCGATGTCCAGAATTTCGTCTGAGAGATTGTCTACTTTTTCCTGACTGGTGCTTCTGAGCTTCACACGTGCCTTCTGCATATTAATTAAATCTGAACTTAATACTTATAAATGGTCTATCATTCTAGGTACAGTACTCCTATGCCACATCCTTTCTGCTCAGGATGAGCGATGAACTCTTCTGTTCTGTAATCTTCCTTCAGTTCCTCCCAGAATTCTGCGACTCCCCAGTCAGGGTCGCCTATTGCGATCTTGTCTTTACTGGCAGTTGAGTTTTTCACCGCTTCTTTGTACTCTTTTCTGTTTCCTGCGAGGAACAATGTCATGGAAAGCGATTATCCCTCCATTTCTGACTAGTTCCTTATACATTTCAAAATCCTGTTTTACTCCTTCGTAGCTGTGGTCTCCGTCTATAAAAAGGAAGTCAACCTCTCCAACGTTTTTCTTAACTTTTCTGGACATATCCTCACTATGAGAATTTCCTCTGAAAAGCTGAATGTTTTTCTCATCAGTCATATCCCTTAACAACTGATCTCGTCTCCTCTTTACAGGCCCTCCGGGTAGATCTAGGCTGATTACATCATCCGCTGAATCAATATATCTCTCCCAAAGATAGAAAGTGCCTCCCCACAGCGTACCTATTTCCATAATCTTATCAGGCTCTTCATCTTCTACTAACTTGGCCAAACTCTTAATCTCATCTCTAAACTGTTTTGCCTCAATTTCATATGGTTTGCCTGGATGCAGTTCAAGAATAGTATCCAGAAAATCCTCAAGGCCTTTTTCATGTTTTTTCCTTTCATTAATGGATTTTAAGGCCTTTTTATAAACAATATCATCTAGGAAAGGGGTCCTGCTCGCAATCTTCGCTTTTCCAACTCTTGTTCCTTTTCTTGCCAGTTCTTTAATTTCCCAGTTAGTTCCTACTCTTCTCAGATCCTTGAGTTCAGGAGCCATAGATAACAAGGTTTAAGTAAAAGTTAATAAGTTAGGTTATACGAAGTTGAAGCGCTTGTATAACTCCTGGAAAATTTTTTTAGAAAATATAATTGAATGCTAAAGAAAAAACGGGAAATATGTGAGGCCTTCAAGGCCTCTGGAGAAAATTCTTACTCCTTTTCGTTGACTTCGAGTGCCTGTCCAGCGCCGACTGTCTGTCCCATGTCTCTGATAGCGAATCTTGCCATTTGCGGGATGTCATCGTTTTCCTCGACTACCAGTGGCTGTTGAGGCCTGATTGTGACCTTTGCTGCCTGGCCCTGTTTGATGTAGTCTGGGTCTTCGTCCAGTGTCTCTCCTGTCTTTGGATTCATTGTGGAGTGTAGTTCCTCGAATGTACAGCTGACTTGTGCTGTGTTGACGTGGAATACTGGTGTGTATCCTTCGGAGATGACATTCGGGTGGTTTAGGACGATGACCTGTGCCTTGAATGTCTCTGCAATTGTTGGTGGGTTGTCCTGTGGTCCTGCGACGTCTCCTTTCTGGATGTCGTCTGTTCCTACTCCTCTTGTGTTCCATCCGATGTTGTCACCAGGTTCTGCTGCGTCGACTTCTTCGTGATGCATCTCGATGGTCTTGACTTCTCCACCTACTCCTGCAGGTTCGAAGACTACGTCGTCGCCAGGGTTGATCTCTCCTGTCTCAACTCTTCCTACGGATACTGCTCCGATTCCTGAAATTGAGTATACGTCTTGGATTGGAACTCTGAGCGGTAGATCGACTGCCTTTTCAGGCTCTTGGAAGTCATCCAGCGCTGCGGCCAGTGTAGGACCATCGTACCATCCCATCTCATCGGATTCCTCTACTACATTATCTCCGTCGAAGGACGATACAGGTACGAAATCGATATCGCTTGGATCGAATCCTACTCCCTGAATCAGCTGGGAGACTTCATCCTTGATGTCGTTGTAAGAATCTTCTGCGAAGTCTTCAAGATCCATCTTGTTGACTGCAACAGCTAGCTGGTCGATTCCCAGTGTCTTCGCAAGGTATGCGTGTTCCTTGGTCTGAGGTTGGATTCCGTCGTCGGCTGCGACCACAAGTACAGCTGCATCTGCCTGAGAAGCTCCTGTGATCATGTTCTTAATGAAGTCACGGTGTCCTGGAGCATCGATGATTGTGAAGTGATAATCATCTGTATCGAATTCTTGGTGAGCGAGATCGATTGTAACTCCTCTCTCACGCTCTTCTTCAAGCGAATCCATAGCAAATGCGAAGTTGAAGGACTCCTTACCTGCTTCTTCAGCAGCTTCCTCAAGCTTTCGCATCTCTTCTTCTGGTAGGTTTTCAGTATCCCAAAGCAGTCTCCCAATAGTGGTAGACTTACCGTGGTCAACGTGTCCAATAAATACTAGATTAATGTGCGGTTTATCTGCCATAGTAATATCACCTTTTAAGTCTATAAACAGAAATTAGGCCTTAAAACTTTAAAAAGGAGATGTCGAGTATAAAAATACTTTATCTGTAGAGGCCTGGAAAAAGAGTTGAAACACCTTTACTCGGGAACTGATACGTTCAAGGCCTCAGTCCTCATAGGCTTGAAAGCCATAGCTGTTTACGCCGCTGTAAATCTAGGAAGTGCAGAATAGGTTGATGTATCTGCTTATATGGATGCCGGAAGTTTCGGTGATTCTCTCACGTTTTTAGCCTTCTATGTTTTGGAGCGGGGTGAAAGGATAGAAAAGACTAAAAACACTGGTTTAGGGGTTTTGGGAGTAGTTACGGAGAATTTTGGACAAGTGACTCAGGAATTTGGCTTTGTTCCAAGAGATTATGATATTATAAGCTTTGGAGATCCAGGCCTCGAAGCTACAAGATATGCATTTGGAATTGTCTCTGAGAAAGAAGAGATTTAAGAGAGAAAAGAAGATGGGTATGGATTTAGGGTCTGGAAGATGAACCCGGCTACTCTTCGAGGCTTGGCATCTCCTGTTTCATGCCTTTCCGTTCTCGGATGTCCAGAATCTTTTCTTCCTGAAGGTTTCTGCTGAGAGGTTCGAAGATGATATCGATCAGTGAGAAGAATCCTTTTCCATTGGTCGCGGATTTCAAGGCTGCTTCGAACCCGAATAATTCTTCCACTGGAAGCTTGCAGCGAATGATTGCTGAGTCTCCTTCTTCGTCCATGTCGATGATGTCTCCTCTCCTGTTGTTGACCTCTGTCATTGCATCGCCCATTGTATCGCTCGGTGTATCGATTCTCATCTTCTGTTTGGGCTCGATTAGTCTTGGAGTTGCCTGAAGGAAGCCTCTCTTCATTGCATCTTTTGTCGCCGGGATCATCTGTGCAGGACCTCTGTGGATTGCATCCTCGTGTAACTTTGCATCATGTAATTTGACCTTGAAACCAATAACCGGTTCATTAGCCATAGGGCCTTCATCACAGAACTCTTTGAAAGCATCTACTAAGTATTCTTGGATTTCCCTCAGGTTTTTGATACCTCTTGAATCGTTGATGAAGAGGTTTTCCTCGTAGGCCTCCATGATGTTGTCTGCTTCGTCCTGTTCCATGCCTGCTTCTACGAGTGCATCCCTGACTTCTGTCTGATCGTCGGCCTGCATTTTGAGTTCTTTGTAATCTTCTTTGAGGAACTTCCTGACTGATTCATCGATCGGTTCGACGCTCATGACCAGTTGGTTGTGCCGGTTAGGTGATTTGCCCGTGACTTCTGGGCTTTCCTCGTCAATTCCTTCTCTGAATACAACAATCGGCTCTGAAACGTTGATGTCGATGCCTTTCTCATCTAGATGCCTCTCAACTTTTGCCTCGATGTGAAGCTCTCCGAGGCCTGAGACCAGTGTTTCTCCTGTTTCCTCATCGATCTCTACCTCGATCGTGTTGTCTTCCTTGGCCCGTTTTCTCAAGGCCTCGATAAGTTTTGGAAGGTCGGAAGTTCGCTTCGGCTCTATTGACTTCGTTACTACAGGTTCGAATACGTGTTCGATCTGCTCGAACGGCTGGATCTCTTCTTCTCCTTCAAGTATGAAAGTTTCACCTGTTGAAAAGTCTGGGCCTGTGATTGCTGCGATATTTCCACATGGAACGTTATCGACTGTCAGCTTTCTGGGTCCTGAGTAAATTCCTACCTGCTGAGCTCTCTCAGTCTTCTGAGATCCAAGTCCGTAGAGTTCATCTCCTTCACGTACTGTTCCAGAGAACAGTCTTGCGGTAGCAATTGTTCCAGCGTGTTCGTCATCTTCAACATTTGTCACAACACCGACCAGCTGACCATCCTGATCGTGCTCCATCATGTCTTTTCCGACCTCCGATTCAACGTCTCCAGGCCATACAGCAGGTATTCTCCACTCTGCAGACTCCTGAGGGTTGACAAGGTGATCGACTACCATATCCAGTGTGACTTCTTCAATCGGTGCGTCTCCTCTCAGGCCTTCGTGGTCCCCATCGTTTACTCTGCCAATCAGGTCGGAAAAGGTGATACCTGTTTTCTGCATGTAAGGCATCGAAATCGCCCAGTTCTTCAATGCTGAGCCAAATGCAACTGTTCCGTCCTGTACACTCATTTTCCAGGCCTCTGCAGTTTCTTCGTCGGCGTATTTTCTCAAAGCAGTGTTTACTTCCCTGATAATATCAGTAAATCTTTCCTGCATCTCTTCAGGAGTCAACTGCATCTCTTCAATTAACCGGTCTACTTTGTTGATGAAAAGAATCGGCTTGACGCCCTCGTTCAAGGCCTGTTTCATAACTGTCTCAGTCTGAGGCATGACTCCGTCAACTGCGTCTACAAGCACTAGCACTCCGTCAACTGCTCTCATGGCTCTTGTAACGTCTCCTCCAAAGTCGACGTGCCCTGGAGTATCAATAAGGTTTATCAGGTAATCATCTCCCTGATGTTCGTGGACCATTGAAACGTTTGCAGAATAGATTGTTATTCCTCTTTCTGCTTCCTGATCATCGAAATCCATGAAACGCTGGTCTCCTGCCAGCTTCTCCGATATCATGCCGGCTCTCGCCAGTAAGTTATCTGTAAGTGTTGTTTTTCCGTGGTCAATGTGTGCAGCGATTGCGATATTCCTGATATGCTCAGGGTCTTCAATCACGCTTTGAATTGCGTCAAGCTCGTCTCCCATAAAGTAAATTTCACCAAGTTTATACTTCAGGCTTCTTTACAAGCTTTAAAAATGGATTCCGCTTCAGGCCTGAAAGAAAAGGTTTAAGTTGTTCTAAGGTAAGTAGCCGTAACAAAATTTAGAGAAATAAGGAAAAGAGAGATTGATACCCCCTTATTATGAGGCCTTAATCGAGGCCTAAGCTAATCTTTTCATTTCCAAACACTTATCGTGCTCCTTCAGCTTCCCTTTCTTTTCTTTCCCGAGTCATTACAGCTCTGACATTGTTGTCATCGTTGTGTGCTCCGATAAGTTCGTGTGCTAGAGTCTCTGAAGCATTTTTTGATGAAGCGAGTCTATTTTCGTATGCTCCCTGGACCAGAAGTCTTAATGCGAGGTCGACTCTTCTCTGAGGTGAGACAATAACCGCTTTTCTGGCTCTTGCCCCGCCTCTCTGGTATGTGACTACTTCTTCAACCGGTGCAGAGTTCTCTATTGCGTTGACAAGAACCTGGATAGGACTTTCATCTGTCTGTTGTTCAATCTTTTCGAAGGCCTGTTCAATTATCTTCCAGAGTTTTTTACGGCTTCCAGTGTTTCTTCCGGATGTTATCTTGTGTTTGTTGCCTCTGTGACCTGCGACGTACATTCTGGTGAGAAGCCTTTCTACAATCGGTACATCTGCCTTGTAGAACTGTTTGTCGGTGTGTCTGCCCTTACTCCTTGGCTCCATAATGTTTTCCAAGTTAATGTATCTCACTAGGCCATCGTCTTTCACTTCTGCTTCTTCTGCGTCCCATCTTCCGAACGTCAGAATCTTGTCTTCTTCAATATTGATAGTTGCTGCTTCACTCACTCGAAAACACCTCTCGTGTTTTCTTTATAATCAAGAAAATCATTTGTATTTTGGTTGCTCATTTGTTATCACCGTGTTGGTTTCTCCTGGTCGCCCGATACGAGGCCTTCCAGTGAGATCCCATTTACTTTGATTACCTTGTAACGTACTGTTGGAATGTCTCCTTTAGGTCCAGAGTCAGCCCCTCCGATACCCTCAATCAGTACTTCGTCGTGTTCATCGATGTATTCGATTGCGCCGTCTCCTGGGACGAATGCTGTCAACTGTTTCCCGTTTTTAAGTAGCTGCACACGCACACATTTACGAAGAGCAGAGTTAGGCTGTTTTGCTTCAATTATCCTTTTCTCAAGTACAATTCCTCTTCCCTGAGGTGAACCCTCTAATGGATCAGCTTTTTCCCTAAGGTTGAGCATCCTTCTCTTGTAATCTTTGTCGCTCCAGCGGTACTCCTGTCTCTTCTTCTTTATTTTTCGCGCGCCGTACATTCCCATACCCAAATAAAGATAACCAAACTTTTTATACCGGGGCCTTAACTAGAATTATTCTTGCTGTAAAGGTAAAGACTTAGGGCTACTTCGGCTGCACCTATAAGAAATAGCGGTGGGTAGAACGGAGATGCTGCAAAGACGATACCTGAAGAAATCATTAGGCCTGCCGGTAAAGTAGTTATTTCTGAACTATTTTCTGTGATATTTACGGTCTTGCCGGTGTTCTCAAGTTTATTGTTTATTTTAGTAGGTAGTTTTGTGAACAGCTCTTTGTTTTTGATTAGGTCTATCGAGAGATCCTCAGCCAGGTCTTTAGGTGAGTTCTTTTCTTTCAACGTGTCCTGAATTATGTTTTCATAGCTGTCCTGAATCCTGAAATCCGGATATATAGTCAGTGCGATTCCTTCCATTGTGACGAGATTTTTACCGAGTAAAGCCAGGTTTGAAGGCATCCTGAGTCCGTAATCGGATATACTAACGAAAAGGTCAAACATTTCCTGAGTTATACTGGTCTGTTTCAGCGAAGTATTCTTCAATATCAGTACTTTTTCCTCAACTACTTCCTCGACTTTCTCTCTGTCGTAGGCCTCAGTTGTACTCCCAAGAGATTCCAGACAGTCGATGATACTATCGATGTCCTCTCTGATCAGGTAAAGAAGCAAAAGGCCTAGTTTCTCACCAGTGTCCTGGCTTACTTTACCCATCATTCCAAAGTCTAGATAGATTATCTCAGAATCTTCTGTAAGCAAAAAGTTTGAGGGATGAGTATCTGCGTGGAAAAATCCGTCGATAATGGATTGTCTTATACCGGCTCTGACCGCAGCCTCAGAAATCTTTTCAGCATTAACTTCCATTTCCTTCAGCTTCTCTGTTTGAGTGCATTTAACGCCTTCAACGTATTCCATTACAAGAACTCTTTCACTGTTAAGCTCAGGATAAACTTCAGGCACGTACAAGTTTTCCTCGTCCTCGAGATTCTCCCTGAAGATCTGAGCATTTAGGCCTTCGCGCTGAAGATCAAGTTCTTCCTCAGTCCACTGGGAAAACTGCTCTACAAACTTTAAAGCATCCGAATGCTTCGTTACATTGGAATGTTTTTCAGCCTTCTTTATGAAAAACTTTAGAATCTCAAGATCTTTCCTAACCTGTTCATCGATTTCAGGCCTTCTCACCTTGATCACAACGTCTTCGCCGGTTTTCAAAGTTGCGCGGTGGACCTGTGCAATTGATGCAGCGGCAAGCGGTTCTTCATCCACCTCTCTGAAACTTTCTAGGCCTATGTCTTCTCCAATTATCTGTTCAGCTTCACTCCATTTAAAGGATGTAACGTCTTCCTCGAGTTTTTCTAGTTCTTCAGTATATCTTTTCGGAATCAAGTCAGGCCTCTGAGCTAGTATCTGGCCGAACTTGACGTATATGCTTCCTAATTCCTCTAATGTCTCTCTTAGTCTTTCAGGCCCGGGTTTGTCGCGTCTCTTTATTTTCAGTTGCTTTGTGAACGGTAGATGATCTGAAAGGCCTGATCTTTCTATTACGTATCCCATCTCGTTTTCTACTAGAATCTTCAGTACCTGATTGAACCTCTTTACATCAGAGATTTTCTCTTGAATCATAACTTATACTTGGGCCTGGCTGAATAAGAAAGTCTTGTTATAGTAAAAGTAAAGCCTGGGATCTGTCCGATTCAAGGCCTATTTATTCTACTGTTACTTCGTCTACGTTGTGCGTTCGCGCGAGGACTTCTCTTATTGTCTCGATTCTTTCTCCTTCTCTGCCTAGGACTTTACCCTTGTTGGAGTTAGGAACATTGATTGATACTTTTTTGTGGCTGCCTTCATCTTCTACTGTTACTCCTCTGATGTCTCCTGGAACCAAGTTGTTGACGAATGCGCCTACATTGTCGTGGTATTCGTAGATCTTTACTGTTTTTCCTAGCTGATCCTGCACTTTTTGGACTATCTTTCCTCCTTTACCGATCGCCATTCCTGCCTTTCCTTTTGGGACTATGAAATAGGCCTCCTCGTCGTTTATTATGCAGTCTCTGGCCTCAACATCTGTTAGAGATTCAAACATGTTGAGGGTTCGGATCATCTGTGTGTCGTATGTTGCTGTTGCCATTCTATCACTTAGAAACGTGGTTTATGTGTAATCAACAATTGATCCCCAACTTTTATATGCAGAGTGATCACTCGGTGTTGAAACTTGGTTTAAGGTCGACAATACCGGTTCCCACCGGTACTGGCTGTCCCGTCACAATGTTTTCCACTACTCCATCAAGAGGATCTTCTTCTCCGGACAGCGTTCCCTCTCTCAGATGCTTCTTAGTTTCCTCAAATACTGAACGCGCAAGCATTGAGTGTTTATCTCCTACTATGCCGTAACGCGTGGTTCCCCTGAGGTCTCCTTCACGAGTCATCATGTCCGAGAGAAGCATAATGTGTCGGTCATCAATGCTGATTCCCTGTGCTCCGAGTGTCTCATTTGTTTCTGCTATAATCCTTTTACGTAAGGCCTCTACTCCAAGTACTCTCTTTATTTCAAAGAGGTGGTTGGAGATTGTTCTGTCAGGATCGACTTCTTCGATTTTCAGAGTTTTCCTCAACGCTGTACCTGCTGTCTGAAGCTGCCACTCGCCGTCTTCCTCATTGATTACTACCTGTTCGATTCCTTTCAGGCCTTTAATCCTTGCCTCTTCGGCATCGTTTTTCAGGTCCTTGAGATCTCTGAGATCATAGTCATCGTCTTGAGATGTTAGAGTTACTTTATTGTCCTCAAGCTCGAGCTTTGCCTTCTTGACGTCGTCCTTGACTCTCGATCTTACGTCTTCCATGTCGATGTCATAGTCCTCAAGAAGATCTGCATTTAGCTCATATTCTACTTCGAGACCCATGATGTCAATAGTATCCTTTCTCACTAGGTCTTCGAACTTTACTTCTCTAAGTTTCCTTGCAAGTCTTTTTGCGTCCTCTCTGGAATTGTATTCTTCCTTGACGTATACATCCATTGCAGGTGTCTTTGGCTCTCTTCGGGCGTCCACAATCTCAATAAGACGTGGAAGGCCTGCTGTCAAGGATACCTGTGCGCCTCCTGCTTGGTGGTAGGTCTCCATCGTCAACTGTGTAGCAGGTTCTGCAATCGACTGAGCTGCTACAATACCTATTGACTCTCCGGGCTCATACTGCATCTGTTCATATCTCTCCTTGAGAGTCTGTCTTTCATCCTCAGTCAAGTCAAGTGTCTGTTGTTTTTCAGGTAGTTCATTTGCTCTTTTTTTCCAGTATAGTTCTTCTGTCATTGTTTATCACCTTTCGATCTCTGTAGAGATAAGGCCTCTATCAGATTTTTGTGGGTCAACTCCGTCTTCTCCTGCTCTAAACTGTACGATTTCTCCCTGAGCATTTCGGACAGTCTGATCGTACTCCACCCGTAGATCCTGCAATGTATTTGAGATACGCCTGTACATGTATCCGGATGTCTTCGTATTAAGAGACTTATCTGCGAGAGCCTTTCTCTGAGACATCTGGTGGAAAAACATTTCCTGTGCGTCAAGGCCTTCAAGGATGCTAGAAGATACAAAGCCTTTGGATTTCGGACTCATTTCACCTTTCCTGAAATGTGAAAGAGTTCGCTCCTTGTATCCTCTGACAATTCTCGTATCTCTCACCGAGTTCTGTCCGAGCATTCCTGCCATTGTCGTCACGTTTTGCATGGAGCCTCTTGCTCCCGAGTCTGCCATGACGTAAGCCGAAGAGCTCTCATCGAATTGCTCGCTGATGATATCCCCGATCTCTGTGAAGGCCTCATTCAACTGTTTGGTCACCCTGATCTCTCGTGATTCTTCAAGAGTCTTACCGGTCATAGCCTCCATTTTACCTTCCTCGTACTCCTGCAGCAGTTCTTCAGTGTCTTCAACGGATTCCTCAATAATCTCTTTGATCTCTTCAGTTGCCTCATCCGGTACTTCCAAATCCTCAAGGCCTATAGAGAAGCCTCTCTTGGTGAGGAAGATAGCACCGACTCTCGAAACCCTGTTAAGGAATTCAGCCACCATGTCACTTCCATATTCGATATCCAGTTGCTGGATTATCTCGCCCCCGTAATCACCCAGGGCATCCTCATCTAGAACTCCTTTAACCAGTTTTCCTTCTTCGATTATTACTTCATCGTCTTCTCCCTCGTTAATAGTGAGAGAAATGTCGTCAGGGATAAATATACTTACCAGATCACGGCCTGAAACCTTATCGCCTTCAGGCAGATCCTTTGTGTGTTCTCCTGCCTCTGCAAGCAGATTGAATGCATTTTCTCTGTTCAATTCTTTATCTTCCTGAGTCAATAGGTATAGGCCTGATACGTAGTCCTGAAGCATTCCTACTATTGGGCCACCCATCTTTGGAGATTTGATGTGTTCCTGGACTTTCATCAGTTCGTCGGCCTCTGCTCGTGCCTCTTCAGTCTGTGGAACATGAAGGTTCATCTCGTCTCCGTCGAAGTCTGCGTTGTAAGGCGCACAGACGTTCAGGTTCAATCTGAATGTTCTATACGGCAGAACCTTTACTTCGTGTGCCATGATTGACATCCTGTGAAGGCTCGGTTGACGGTTGAAAAGTACTGTGTCTCCGTCCATGAGATGTCTTTCAACTTTCCAACCCTCTCCTGGTTCAATAACATCTGCGAGATCCTCGATGTTTTCATCCGTTACTCTCCTCCTGCTTCCATCAGGCTGGAACACATAATTTACTCCAGGGTGTATGTCAGGCCCATTTTCAAGCCATTCCATACACTGTTCATAGTTTCTCTCTGTCACCTTAACTGGAATAGTCAGCTTTTCTGCGATCATCTTAGGCACTCCGACCTCGTTGATACCAATATTCGGGTCAGGCGTGATAACTGTACGGGCAGAGAAATTAACTCTTTTTCCTATCAAATTCTCACGGAAACGGCCCTCCTTACCTTGAACCCTTTCAATCAAAGATTTCAGAGATCTGCCTGACCTATGTCTCGCTGGCGGCACGCTACTCATGTCATTGTAGAACAGTGTAGCAACGTGGTATTGCAGAAGCTCCCAGAGATCATCAATAATGAAATCCGGGGCCTCAATCTCGATATTGTTCTGCAGACGCTTGTTGATCCTGATAACATCCACAAGTTTATGCGTGATATCATCCTCACTTCTCTCTCCCGTCTCCAGTGTGATCGAAGGCCTGATCGTCACCGGCGGAACCGGAATCTTCGTAAGTATAAGGTCTTCAGGCCTTCCTCCAGCAATATCAATTTTCTCCGCTACTTCATCAGGTATCTCCTTGAATCTTTCTCTGATCTCTGAAGGAGTTAGTTTCTCCCCTTCCTCGTAGAATGTGTAAGGCTTATCCAGTTTCACATCTTCGATTTCGTGCCCGCATTCCGGGCATTCGTTCATCATATTTGATTTCCTGAAAGGCTTGTCCTCATCTTTGATTGCAAGGCTGTGACATTCCTTGCATGCGAACCTGAGAAGATCTCTAACCTTTTTAGCGTACAAAACATGCACAACAGGCCTTGAAAGAGTGATTTCTCCGAAGTGGCCGTTGCATTCTCTGATCCTGCCCCCACATGTCTGGCAGGTCATCCCTGGATCTATAACTCCCAGTGCAGGATCCATTACTCCATCCTCTACCGGGTACCCGTCTGCGTCGTAGACTTCTGCCTTATCAATTTCTTTTACGGCCATTTTGTCGAGTTTTTCTGCGCTTACAACTCCGAATTCAAGTTTGTCAATGTTTTTTGTATCGCTCATTTTAATCCTCCTCCAGTTCAAGCTCTGTATCCATCATCATGGATTTTAACTCGTTGATCAGCAACAGGAAGGCATGAGGTATCTCGGATTTTTCCAACTCTCCAGAGCCGCATGCAGGACAGTAATGCTTGTTCTCCTCGCGGTCATGGACTCCAATCTCTCCACAGTGCTCACAGACCTCGATCTCGGTAGAGTCAGCCCCAAATCTTTCCTTCAATAATAGTGAGGCTCCATGGCCTACGAAGACATCTTTTTCCATCTCTCCAAGCCTTAGGCCTCCTTCCTGGCTGCGACCTTCTGTTGGCTGTTTTGTAAGAAGTGTTACTGGTCCTCGTGCTCTTGCGTGGACCTTATCACCTACCATGTGGCTCAGCTTCAGGTAGTATCCTGGGCCTATCATTATCTCTGCTTCCATCTCCTCTCCTGTTACGCCGTTGTACATTGTCTCTTTCCCTGAGCTTTCGAAGCCGAGTTCTTCGAGCTGTTCCTTGAGTTTTTCTTTATCCTCGTTTTCGTAGGCGGAACCATCAACTGGTTCTCCTCTAAGCGCTCCTACTTTTCCACCCATTATTTCAATTATCTGTGAAACTGTCATACGGCTTGGAATAGCGTGTGTCGAAAGTATGATATCCGGTGTAATTCCCTGGTTTGTGAAAGGCATATTCTCCTCCGGTACAAGCATTCCAACTGTTCCTTTCTGCCCGTGGCGTGTAGCAAACTTGTCACCAAGCTCTGGAACTCTGTATTCCCTCATCTTTACTTTGAGGAGTTTATCCCCATCGCCGGTTTCTGAAATCATAACTTTGTCAATCTTGCCCTGCTCTCCATGCCTTACAGTAAGAGAAGTCTCTCTTCTATCTGCTAGACCCATCTGAATCTCTTCTCCTTCACTTCCAAGGAACTTAGGAGGAGAAGTCTTTCCAATAATTACATCATCAGAGTTCACTTCTGTCTCAGGATTGATTATACCATCTTCATCCAGATGATTATAGGCCTCTTCCCTCCTGTAACCTCTTACGTCTTTGTCAGGGATCCCGATCCTGTCCTGCTGGCCTCCCCAGAAACGCTGGGCCTCTGTCTGGTAAGTCCTCATATAAGTCGTCCTAGCCAGACCTCTATCCGTCGAGGCCTTGTTCATGATTACTGCGTCCTCGATGTTGTATCCATCGAAAGATGCCAAAGCTACAATCATATTCTGCCCGATTGGATGGTCTCCCAGCAATGTATCGTAAGTATTGGTGCCGACTATCGGCTGCTGAGGATAACTCATTATGTTTCCCCGCGTCGGGAACTTTTGATGGAAATCCCGTGTCGGAAGCCCTAGGCCCTGTCCGGACATCTTTGCTCCGAAGTTGACACGGTCTCCACGATTGTGCTCTGGATAGACAACCAGAGATGCAGATAAACCATTGATGATCTGTGGATCAATTTCCAGATGAGTATGATCTTCGGTGATGTCATCTCTATCCATAGCTACATACGCATTTTCTTCCTCCTCTGCGTCCATGAACTCTATCTTTCCTTCCTCTTCCAAATCCTGAAGATTAAGGTCTCCTTCCTCGAGCATGTCCATATCCTCTTCAGAAACCTGAGGCGTTTCATCTTCAACTACAATTACAGGCCTGAGAACTCTTCCCGAGTCACTGTTCACTCTCAGCTCATCCTTGTCCTCGCTGTAATGAATGCTGACTTCCTTATCAATCAGGCCTTCTCTTCGCTTTTCAATAAGATTTTCTTTGATTTCTTCTGGCGAGTCAATATCACCGAGAATCTCTCCGTCTAGGAATACATCAGTCATTTTTATTCTACCTCAATTCCTTCCTGTTCAAGCGTGGTTTTCAGTCCGTTCTTCTCCATTTCGTTCATTCCTGTGGATACATCTGCACACATAGCCAGATGAGTCCTCAAACCTATGTTCATACCTTCAGGCGTCTTAATTGGGCATATGCGACCCCAATGCGTAGGATGAAGATCTCTTGCCTCGAAGTGCTGTCTGTCGCTGCTCAATGGAGATACAATGTTTCTCAGATGCGATAGTGTTTTGATTCTGTTATTTCTTTCCAGACTCTGGCAGACTCCTGTACGGCCTCCTACCCAGTTACCTGTAGCCATCGCACCCATAATCTGTTTACTTAATGTATCAGAAACTACTGTTGACTGCAGAGACGGTAAACGGCCTCTCTTCGCTGACTTCTGGAAATTGTACTTCATTCTTGCAACCAACCCCCATTTGCCAAGAAATACTGATCTAAACTGCATCTCCAGTAACTCTCCAGCTAAATTTAGTCTCTTGTTAGCGTAGTGATCGATGTCATCAGGAGTAATATCGCCTTTTCCAAGTGCAATAGTATTTCTTATCATGTTAGCAAGGAAATCTGCCTTGGCCTCTCTGGCATCTTCCTCCTGTCCCAGATGTGGAAGAAGGTAATCATTCAGAATACTTGAAACCCGTTCCTCTACATCATTAGTTACTCCTGCCCTGTTTGCTATGTATTCGAAGGCCTCTTCCTGGTTAGATGCGTCTACCTCGTAAAGGTTAAGGTAGATATCAGAGGCGTATTCTTCTCCGATTGCCTCAATAATTTTCTTGTCAGTCTCGTATCCCAACGCTCTGATAAGGGCTACTGCAGGAGTATTCTTCACGTTAGCGAATGATAATTCTATAATATCTTTTTCTCTCTCCAGTACATGTCTCTGTACGTATCCGGAGTTCTCAGAGTTGACTCTGCACTTTTGTTCTTCTCCATCTTGAAGAAATACAGGCTTGTTGTTCGCCAGTTCCTCCATTGCGATGATGGTTTTTTCCGAGCCGTTGATTATGAAATAACCTCCAGAATCTTTAGGGTCCAATCCGTTTTCCCTCATCTCTTCGTCATCCCAGTCAGAACTCCAGCAAAGATCTGATCCTACCATTACAGGAATCTCTCCAATGGTGACTTCTTCGACTTCCTGCTTTACTCCCTCGAAGATCGGAGCCATCTCCACTCTGATTTCACTAGAGTAAGTCAGATCTCTCATTCTGGCCTCCCTAGGTGTGATCTCTCTCACAGAACCGTCAGCCTCATTGATCTTAGGCCTCTTGATATCGACATCAACAATCTTGATAACCAGTTCCTCTCCATCAGGTAGCTCAGGCTCGATGCTTCCCACATCATTAAGAATCGCCTGTATACGGTCTTCAACAAATCTATTGTATGACTCTATCTGGTGTTTTACGACATTCCTATCGATCAACTGGCTTAAAAACTCTTCATTCATTATTCAATTACCTGTCAACTACAGTTCTGTAATAAGTGGTTTTTCCCGCAGTAGGGCTTTCACGTTCAATACGGATCACATCACCTTCTTCTACATCCATCTGCTTCAACGCAGCATCAGTCCTCTCAATCCTCGGTAACTTGTCTTTCTCGGTATCAAATTTTTCAAGAACCTCATCAATTTGATCCTCATCAATTTTTTCATGTGTCGGAACAGCCTCGTGATCACGTACATCAATTGCCATTGTTTTTTGCCCTCGGAGAAAGTTACAGATACAGATACCCCTGTAAACTTTAAATAGGTGGTGAGAATCAGCGAAAAGTATTTAAACAGGCCTACCAAATCCCGGAGGAATCTCTCATACTTTCAACCGACTTTCCAACCACGACATGATCCAAGACCTCGAGGCCTAGACTTTCTCCCAACTCGATAATTTCACGCGTGAAATCAAGATCTTCCTGGGTAAAACTTGATTTACCGGAAGGATGATTATGAGACAGTATAAGCGCTGAAGCATCGCTTTTCAGGCCTTCACGAAAAATCTTTTTTGGCTCAATTTTAACATTTGAGACCGCGCCTTCAAACTCTTTCTCATTGATTAATTCATTACCGGAGTTAAGGTAAAATACCCTCAAGACTTCGGAAGATTTGAACTTCAAGTCCTCAACCCGGGCCTCAACATCGGAAAGATTCTCAATTTTCTCTCTGTCCTCTCGTTGCATCCTCAGGCCTAACTCTCCTATTGCTTTCAATTGGCCGGCTTTGACTCGGGAAATACCTTCTAACTCCTTGAATTCATCGAGGCCTGCTGACGGAATATCCTGAAGTCCGTATTCTTCAAGAATCTCGAAGCTCAACTCCTTAACGTTTTTACCTTTAATCCCGGTCCTTAACAAAATAGCTAGAAGCTCTGCATCGCTTAAGGCCTTAACACCGTTTTCCTCCAGCTTTTCTCGAGGCCTTTCATCTTCAGGCAGGTCATGGATCGTATAATCCATAACTTTATTTTTTACAGGCCTGTAAAAATAGTTTTTTGAGATTTGTTGTTGTTACAGATATTATGAGTTCTCGATCGAAGATGAGTAAGCAGGATTTCATTCAGTTACATGGTTTGTTTGGTGAGATAGCTGATGACTATGAATCAAGAGGAGGAAGAAACCCCAGAGGTAGTGAGTACCTTGAGCGAGGTATAGGCCCTGCATCGATTCACCGGTCCAAAAGCAGTCACAAGAGAGCGGTATTCGATCTGCTTGAAGGTATTACCAGCGAGATAGAGGAGCCAGGCTCGGTCGATCATGGCTACGACGATATGTTTAGAGAAGTCGTCTACGATGCGCTTGGAGAAGGAAAAATGGATGCTTCTATCTCCCTTGATTCCACAGATTTAAACCACCTCCAGGTAAAGTACCTGGATAAGTCAGACATGCCCCTAGAGTACCGTCCAGGAATAGAAAAGAATGAACTGGTGATTACAGATGAAAGAATAAGAAAATGGGCTAAGACCGTCACAAACCAACTGGAACAGTAAAGAATAACTAAAAGATTAACCAGTTCAATCCCTCCTATGGAAGAAATCATAGAAAACCCTGATTTTGAAGAGGCCTCTGAAATTCTGAGAGAATATCTCTCTCGTGAGTATACTGTCCAATTAAATGGGCTCTGCACTGTTGATTATACCGGTAGAGCGGCCTCAAAACTTGATAGAGGCGAGCGACTGCTCATAAAAAAACAGGATTCTGCGTTACTGGTACATGGGCCTGAAAATTATCAGCCGAAAAACTGGCAGCCAGAAGTCGATTCCTATAATGTAGAAGTAACCGATGAAAACCTGATTTTGAAGGCCTTGAGAAGAAATCCTGATGAACAAGTGAGTATCTACTTTGACGAAATCTCGCTAATTACCGTCGATCAACTTATCGATAAGTCCGAATTGAAAATTGCGGGCCATGAAGTCGATATCCATGAATCAATCGAGGAAGAACCTGAACTTGTAGAGGAAGGCCTGAAAATTGTTGAACGAGAAAAAGAGACTCCAGCAGGATTTATAGATGTTTTCGCCAGGGATGGCGAAGATAATTATGTTGTAATCGAAGTCAAGAGGAATCCAGACTACAACACAGTGCTTCAGTTACAGCGTTACGTTGAAGAGGTAGAAGAGGAGTTTAACGGCGATATAAGAGGTATATTGGTGGCGCCAAAGATGACAGATAAAGTCCTTGACTACCTGGAAGAAAGAGGCCTGAAATTCATAGAGATCGATATGGAGGATGTAATCCCAAGCTATGAATCAGTTGATAACTCGCAGAAAGGCCTGTCTGATTTTGATGCAGATTACTCAACGAAGTGAATCGTAAATTTGTTGCTGGTCTTCAAGGCTATAGAGAATTTTCACTTTGTTCCTGTAAGGGGAATTGACTTCTGTAATTTCAACTTCCAGGCCTGAAAGATCTTTCTCCAGTCTTGAGATTTCTCCATCAAATGTGGCTTCAAGGCCTCTATCATAGCCGTCCAATTCTCCCCGAAGTACTGTCTCGCTCCAAGTATTTGGTAGTTCCCGATTATTAGTATCAGATCTGTAAGCCATTAAAAGAAAAATACGGAGATAAATTTAGAAGTCTTTCTGAAACAAATCCCTCGACTTTCTCCGGCTCGAAACAAAAAACATATTTTTCACATCTGGCTGGACAATCGATTCTAAAACCGTTTCTCGGGTATTCTAATCACATCTGAATATATCTATAAATTCTCAGAGGCCTAACCGATAAAACCTAGATCCCAGATACAAAATAATTCTTGCCTACAATGTAAGTATGTGCAGTATTCACGGCAGCAAAAACCCTGAACTAACTGAGAAACTGGGAGACCAAATGAGCCATAGAGGGCAGAGTTGCAGCCAGAAAGATATCAAAAACTTTTCTCTAGGACATACACTGCATTCTGTTATAGGTGATCTCGAACAGCCGATCAGAGATGAAGGCCTTCTCAGCACTAACTGTGAAATATACAACTGGAAAGAATTGAATGAAGAATACGGCTGGGAAACGGAAAACGACGCAGAAACTCTGCTGAAATTACTTGATAAGAGAGGAGTTGAAGGCCTAGAAGAGCTAGACGGGATCTATGCTTTTGCATATATCCAAGATAATCAAATTATAATTGCTAGAGATCTCTTAGGTGTAAATCCTGTATGGGTTAGCGAGAAAGGAGAGGAATTCTCCTTCGCATCCGAAAAACAGGCCTTGGAAGAAGAAGGCCTTAAATGCCGGGAGCTGCATCCGAGACAAATATTAAAGTATGATTTAGAAACAGCTGAAAGAAGTTTCGAGCAGAGAGATTTCTTCGAAATAGATGACCCGAAGAACTCAAGGAGTTCTTCTGAAAACCAGAAAACTCAGAAAGAGTTTTCGGAAAATGAAGAGCTGGAGATTGAAGAAGCTGCTGAGGAAATCAAGGAAAAATTCCTAGACGCAGTAGAGAAAAGAATTCCTGAAGGAGACTTAGGCCTTTTATTTTCAGGAGGGGTTGACTCAACTTTGATCGCTGCAACTTTGCAAGAACTGGATAAAGATTTCACAGCCTATACAGCAGGAATACAATACGGCAATGTAAATGCTCCAAGAGATATGGACTGGGCTCAGGAGATCGCTGAAGAGATGGATATAGAACTCGAGGCCTACGAAGCAGAGCTTGAAGAAGTTGAGAATACTTTGCCTGAAATAGTTGACTGGATATCTTCTACCAGCGTGGTGAAAAACGGGGTAGCATTACCTTTCCACTTTTCATTACAGGAAAACCAGGAGAAGGAGCAGGTCATAATGTCAGGCCTTGGCTCTGAACAGCTTTACGCAGGATATCACCGCCAGCAAGGATATCTCAATAAGGAATGCCTGTCGGGTCTTCGAGGCCTTTTTGAAAGGGATCTGTACCGTGATAATGTCATCAGTTTTAGAAACGAAAGAGAGATCAGATTACCGTTCCTGGATCACGAGCTGGTTGAACATGCTTTGACTATACCGGAAGAGTACAAGGTGAAAGATGAGTACAGGAAATATGTGCTGAGGAAGGCAGCTGAAAAACTTGGAGTGCCGGAGAAAGTCGCGTGGAGGCCTAAAACCGCGGCCCAGTACGGGTCTAATTTTGATAAGGCGATTGACAAGCTTTCACGCAAAAAGGGATTTGATCATAAACAGGAATATCTCAACTCGCTGAGAGGCTCTCCTAATAACAGAATTGTGGCTCTAACTTCCGGAGGTAAAGATTCAAACGCCGCACTTTACAGGGTTCAGAGAAGGAATAATAAGATTTCCTGTCTACTAACACTGAGATCAGAAAACAAGGATAGCTATATGTTTGACTCAAAGAAGGCTGAAGATCACCTAAAAGAACAGGCCTCGAAACTTGATATTCCGTTAATCGTTCAGGAAACAGAAGGAGAGAAAGAAAAAGAGTTGAAAGATCTGAAAACAGGCCTGCAAAAGGCTAAAGAAAAATATAATGTAGAAGGTGTTGTTGCGGGGGCGCTGGCCTCAACTTATCAGAGAGACAGAGTTGAGAAAGTGGCTGAAGAGTTAGGGCTAAAGGTTTTCGCTCCGCTCTGGCAGGAAGATCAATCAAATTATATGAGATGGCTCGTGCGTGAGGGATTTGAGGTTGAGATTACAAGTATTGCGGCTAGAGGCCTCACAGATGAATGGGTTGGGAAAGTCTTAGATGAAGAATCTGTTGAGGAATTAATTGATTTATCGGAAGAATATGGTTTTCATGCAGCGGGTGAAGGAGGGGAGTACGAGACTAAAGTAGCAGGTTTTCCCGGTTCTCTGGTTAATTGAGTGTTCTAAACAGGGGTACACAAATTTTTTCTTCTTTATCATATAACTACAGAAATGAGAAAGATCAGAAGCATCAGGAATGTCAGGCCTGCTTTAGCGAATACCGATGCTAGCATCGCAATAGTTGAGTACAGAGCCGACCTTAAGGCCTCATCAAATTCCTTTCCAAGCATCATTTCCCGGGCTAGAATAACTCCTCCAGTCCCTATTATTACGCCTAGAGGCCCTGCGACAAAGAAAAGCAGGAATGATGCAATTGCTGCCATGTAAGCTGTCTTTTTTGAGGCCTCTGCCTTTTCAGCCCCAAGATACCCTGCGACTGAATCAAGGAATAAAGCAAATAATCCTGTCAAGACTATGATGGCCAAAGCTATATTACCTGGAGAGCTATAACCTGTACTCCACCAATAAATTAATGCCCCGGCCAGAGAAAGTAAAGGCCCTGGAATTGCAGGATGAAAACTTCCGGCAATCCCTGCCGCCATCAATACAAGAGCCAGAGCAAGAAACAAATCGATCATAGGCCTAGATAACCTTCCAGAGGCTCCATCTCATCTACGGACTTCCTGAAGGCCTCCACATCGTTTTCCTCTGTAATATTGTCTTTTTTCAGCGAACGGTACTGATCTCTGCCAAACTTCAGGCCTAACTCTTCGCTCAGAGTCATCGCAATCCTTACAAACGGCATAGGCACAGGTAAAACCTTCAGTACCCGGCCTTTAGATTTCTCGATTAACTTTGCGATATCCTTCATCGAATAAATGTCAGGGCCGCCCAGATCATAGGCCTCACCGATGTGATGATCGTCTTCTATAGTTTCAACGAATAAATCCCCTATATCCTCAACGTAAATTGGCTGGAACTTGTTTTTTCCGCCTCCCGGCAACGCTGTTACAAAAGGAGTCAGTAAACTTTCTGTAAAGTTTAGGAACTGGCCGCCTTCTCCAAATATGACTGAAGGCCTGAAAACAGTCCAGTCAAGACCTGAGTTTTCAACTAAAGTCTGTGCCTCGCCTTTTGTCCTCAAGTACTCTGTATCAGCTTCAGGATCTGCACCCAACGCACTCATATGAACATACCTATCGATACCTGCCTCTTGACAGGCCTCGATCACGTTCTCAGTTCCCTCAACATGGATTTTATGGTAAGGAACTTTTGGCTCAAAAAGCGGCGATAACCCGACAAGATGAATGACTACATCGTGACCGGAGAAATCCAGTGTTTCAGGGTCAGTAACGTCAATCTGTTCAACTTCAGCATGATCGGGAAGCTCAATTACTCCTTCAGTAGAAAGGCCTCCAAGAGTAACCTCATGTCCGGCCCACGCTAGCTTGTGTGCCAAATGGCTTCCGACAAAACCTGTGCCTCCGGTCACGTAAATCTTCATGAACTAAACTTGTGGAGGCCTGTATTTGATTGCTTGGGTCAGATTTGCTCGGCTGCTTCAGTTGCTATTGCTTCCTCTACAGAATCTCTGAAGCTGTTTCTTCCAGTCATTTTTTCTACAGCCTCATTTTCAAAGGCTTGATTTTGAGCAGTGTTTACCATTGCAGCCAAGGCATAATCTGTATAGTATGAGAGCAGGGTCGATTTATCCACATCTTGTATCTCGCTAGTTGGAGGATCAGTATAAAACACTGTCGGCAGACCATCAATTTCAGAGATATTGAATGAATCTAATCCTGCTGGAATTTCATTTTCTGTCATTCTAGCGATATCAGCAGCCAGAGGTTCCAAAATCTTAAGCAGCTCGTTCCTATTGTTTACTTCATTTAAGAAGTCGTGTTTCTGCACGTTGTTTTTAGATTCATACACAGGATTTTCCTGATCCTGATCTCTCGTCATTAGAAATGCAGGATGAGAAATCCCTTCTACATCCAGATTAACTCTTTGATAAATTTCATAGGTCGGGATATCCGAGTCTCTTGCTTCATCTACAAATTCTGGTTCACTTGGGGCTTGCCAGTAGTCAGATTCAAAACCTCCTTCAGGATCAGAAAACTTGAGTATTCCCAAAGCATATCTATCTCCGTCTATATCAACATCATAAACCTCTTTACTACCTCCTCCGCCTAGGTATAGTCTGAGCTCAGTCTCTTTTCCCTCAACAAAAATATCTGGCTCTTTTGCATCAGCGGAAAGAATATTATCAAAGACTTGCCAGACCGGAGAATTCATAATCACAAGCTAGTCTACCAAAATTAAATATCTTTTGTTACTTTGAGGTAAACAATGGGTCCGACGGGATTTGAACCCGCGACTACCAGGTATCTCTATTTTTCAGAGAGTCGCTTCCGCAAGGAACGCGGCAACCATGATTAAACTCTGCTGAGTTTAAGAGCCTGGTGCTCTGCCAGACTGAGCTACGGACCCCTGTAAAGCCTCTAATGGAGTTTTCTCTGAATAAGCTTATAATAGATAGATGTGAAAGAAAAGAGATTTAGAGATATTTAATGGAGCTCTGTCTTCCTGATCTCAAGTTCTCTGAATGGGTAGACTTTTTCTGCCCGCTCTCTGAACTCTTGCTGGACTTTGTCGGTGAAGACGTTTTCCATGAACTCCTCATATGTCTGGTTGGAGGCGTTTTCTTCAATTACGTCCTTTATTTCTCTTCTAGCTGCTTTGTGCTGTTTGCCTGAGGCCTTTCTAAGTGTTCCTCCGACAACTTTTACTCTGACAGTTTCTCCATCAGAAGTCTCAAAGTCTTCAACCAGGTCAAATCTGTCGGTGTCTGTCCTGATCATTCTGGATACGAATTCTGAGGAAACGCTCATTTCCTGAATCCTTGTGAAGGCCTTATTTCCTTCAACTTCTGTAACTTTCAGGGTTACGTCTGCGTAGTATTTATCGCTGGATTCCATCAAATCGTTAAGGCCTTCTTTAACTGTTCTACCAACTACCTGTGACTCCTTTTCAGCAGGAGTCTCTGTAATCGCATCTTCGTCAAATATTTCAGGTGCCTGTACTTCGTACCAGTTTTTCTGCAATACTGCCTTAGCCATAATGATACTTATACCTTAAATCTTTATAAAGTGCTTTACAGAGGTACGTTCTGTTGACGAAGCAAGCCTATTATTAAAATACTTACAAAACATATAAAAATGTTGTTACCTATAGGTGAATTTATGCAGAGAAAAAATCAAATGGCGGAAGAAGAATTTGAAATTCTTGAGGATGAAAAAGTGGCTGTCACCAAAGACACATTCAACAGTTCAGTGGAAGTACCAAAGAACCATATTTCGTTATTGTCGGACATTGATGTGAACGCTGTTGAATACGAGCCCTCGATAACCGAGTCTCTAGCAACTGAATCAGGGCCTTTAGGCCCACCGTTATTCATAGCCTCCACTGGAGGCCCTACATTGATAGCGGATTTGGCAACCCAAGGAACCAACCCAGAATTGTTATTCGGAAGCTTAGCCTTAGGTATTGGTGCATGGACAGGATCAGCTGCTAAAAGACAGTATAATGAGGCCAAGAAAAATTCAGCGCAAGATACAATCGAAGATATCTATCTTATTGGAGATGAAGATGTAGAAGGATTTCTCGAGAATCAGGACAGGGTTTTGGTTGATACCGAAGCTTCTAAAGACGTTTGGGCAGGAAGAGACGCGGCAGATCTATACTCCAGAATAAGTGAGTTATCACTCGTCACATTTGAAGATTATAATGAAGCAGAGAATATAGGATATCAGATAGATCTCTTCCCAACCAAAACAACTTTCTACGGAATAGATGAAGATGCATCTCAGTACTTTGAGGACGCCGATCCATTATATGACAGTATAAACCAAATAAAAGAGGATATAATCTAAATAATAACTAAACCTTCAGGCCTCTTGACTAATCTTTTCTTCTAACATGTCAATGAATTTGTCTTTGTTTTCCCGAGGAATCTTGGCGCCTGCTGCTACGTTGTGGCCTCCTCCTTCTCCATCAAGTTCCTCGCAGATCTCACCGATTATTTCTCCAAGGTTCAGGCCTTTCTCTACAAGATCTTTTGTAGCTCGGGAAGATACCTTGGATTTCCCTTTTTCTGCATGAGCTACTCCCATGACAACAGGGGAATCGAAGAATCCGTTCGACATTGAGATAGTGGTGACAGTTCCGATGAAATCATCTTGTATATTGTCTTCTGCATCGATCACTCCAATTCTATCCTCATAGATATAATCTTCATTTCCTCTATTATTCTCAACGAACCTCAAGGATTCGCTGATTTTTCTACCATAAGCTCGAGAAACGGTATCTGCGAGGCCTAGATCTTGTTCAGCTAGAATTTTGACGCCATCTTTGGCTCTACCCAGTCTTCCACATGCATTGATGACGGTCGAGAACTCTCCGATTTCGTAACCGTTATCCAGAGTGTAGATATTGTTCAGTAGCGGCTGAACAGGCCTACCGGTCTTTATCAGCCCATTGATTAACTTTTTTTCTTCTTCAGGCGTTAAATCGCTTAAAGTCCTGAAGTCTCCGTTCTCTCTGATATCTACTCCCTGATTCTTGACGAACTGGACTGCACCCATCTCATCATTGGAAATCCCGGGCAGATGAGGATCTGTAGTATACTTCAGAGAATCCTTCAGAGGCTTGGTGCTTCTACCGTAGAGATCTAGGCCTCTCCGTTTCTCTATAATATCGTTTTCTAAAGCCAGTTCTTCAAGCTCGGAGTTCAGGCCCATGAACTGGCCTTCCTGTTTCTGCATATCTCCTGTCGCGCCGATTAAGGCCCACTCAACTAAGTCAATGTTATCTTCATCAAATTCATGAGATAGAATAAAGGTCATGCCTGCAGCGGAAATTGCTTCTCCACCATCAATCCCTGAGAAATGTGGGTTCATGTGCATAAATGAGCCTTCCTCGCTAGGCTCGTGGTGATCTGATACAACTACTTCTTTCTCACTGGCTAGGACTTCCTCGATCTTTGAGGCTTTTCCTGAACCGATGTCGACAAAGAGAATCAGGCCTTCGTCTTTTTCCTTTAATCTCTCGACGTCTTCGTCGTATAGCTGTTTCAGAATTTCGTACTCGAATTCTTTACCTGCTCGAGTCAGCATTTCGTAAGCTATTGCTGTAGCGGATATTCCGTCTGCGTCGTATTGTCCGACTAAACGTATTTTACCGTCAAATTCTCGGATTTTTTCGGCTGCTTCACTGGCTGAATTTCGTAATTCTTCAAGGCCTGTCATTGGTTATCACTGATTTAATGTGTTGTTTATTTTTTCTTCAAGGTTTTGTCCTTCGCCTCTATCCCAGTAGTTTTGAAGAAAATGATAAGGATGGCTTGGATCTATTTGATCTGTATCTCTGACATCATGGAATCTTATTTTGTGGCCTAAAGTCCCCACACGACTACTCGTAAAATCACGATCAGATTCAAGCATGCTTCTTATTTCAGAGGCGCCTTCTTCCGACATGATGATTTCAATATCTCCGTTATCATTCTTTCTCCAGCCGTATTCATGAGAGCTTTCAGGATTATCGAAAGAGAACTCTCCGTTTACCTGGTCCGCACCATTACGGTAGTCTAAATTAATTAAAGCAAGTTCTCTATCAAAGAAAGCATCGGAATCCAGGTAGACATCAACCTCTTCAATACCTGAAGGACTGTAAAAGAGGCCTAAGATAGGGCTATCCATCTTTCATCAGTATTTCCAGTCTTCTTCAATGTTTCCGTTATCTCTGTGGTAGGAAGCAATTCTTCTGATCTTTGCCTTTGTAAGCTCAAGTCTTCTCTCTGCCTGAGCATCTTCAGGATTGTCTTCGATATGTTCTTCAATTGCTTCAGCTTTATCAAGTAAGTTCTGAAGGTCTTCTGGGAGCTCTAGACTTGCGTCGTTATCCGCTAGGATCTCAGTTACAGACTTATCTGTGATCTGCTCCACGCTTGGAATACCGTACTGATCTCTCAGCCTTAAACCGATCTGAGCGGGTTGTATGCCTTCATCCATGAGCTTAAGGACTAACTCGGTGACCTCTTCTTCGTCGTAGTCAACCCAGTCAGGCTTAGATTCATCTAAAGGTTTTTTGCTTCCAGAGCTTCCTCTTCCATCAGAATGCATTTTTGACATTCAAAAATCGCCTCCGCGATTTTCTACAAGACCAGAAATGCTTTGAATTTCGTTCATAATTATCGTTTCTCCGATACGGCTCAGCTTATCTACTTCACCGCTCTAAACTTTAATCGACAGTGAAATTTTATAAGCCCTAACAACTCCAGAGGCCTCTATCATTTTTCCTCGCAGTATACTGCCAGAAATAAAATTCGCTCCAGCGGGAGAAACTGGATGGATAAACCCTAGCAAGGCCTTTCACCAGGAGCTTTCGGTTAATATCATTAGAACTTCTGATGTAGGCGAGCTTTCTATCGTACTGTCCCCGTTCATCGCTTCTCCTGTCATAGACTAGAGTAATATTTTCCGCAGTCTTATTCTCAACAAAATTTGAAGCCTTTACTCCGTAACGGTCTAGGCATTCAACTGTCTCAGAACTGTTTTCCAGGCCGTAATCAGAGGGATTGTTCTCAGAGATTGAACTTGTTTCAGGCGTATCAACTCCGAGAAACCGGATAGTATCGTTATCAGTATTTATCGTATCTCCGTCCACCACATCGGTTATAGAGGCCTCTTCACTCACACCGGTGAACTGGCCCAGGCCTAAAATCATCAAAGTTAAAGCGATAGGTAGGAGGTGTTTCATAATTTACTTATAACGGCCTCGATTCTCCACTTCTTCCAGTCTCTCCAGAACTTTTTTGCGAAATTCAGGCCTGTAATTTTCCAGAAAACGTTCCCAGGCATCTTCAAAGTATTCTGGGTGGGAGCTTTCCAGCATCTGCTTTAACAAATGTAGGTCAATGGCTCTGTCTTCTGTGCTTGGAGAGTCCGCTGAAAGCCCGAAGTCAATCAGGAAAACCTTTTCATCTGCGATAATATTTTTGGTCGTCAGATCTCCGTGAACTAGGCCTGATTCATGCAGTTTCTGGACGTTGTTCCCCACTGAAATCATTTTTTCAGGCCTGAAATCTTCTTCTAGAGTCTTTCCATCTATCTTTTCAAGTTCAAGGATGTAATCCGAGCTTTGCTCTACTTTCGGGACGTTTACCCCGTTTCTACGGGCTTTTTTGAGCGAAGAAAGCTCCTGCTGGGTCCGCTGTTTTCTGATCCTGTTATCAAGTTCCTGATGGCGATACTTTTTCTCAGGCCTTTCTTTGATTACTGAGTTTTTTTTTATTTCGACTTCTGCTTCGGCTCCCTGTATCATCTTGATTCAAGGTACTCTCTTACTTCTAAAAGGCTTTTCCTTCTGAGCTTTTCACGGTAGTTTTCGTTGTGTACCAGGCCTTCGAGGTGATCGATCAAAAGCTCTGAGGAAGCGATATCAGGTACTATTACATGCATTGCTCCTCTATCAAGTAAAATTGAGGCCTCGTCTGCTTCTTCTGCTCTGACAATTTTATCTTCTGGATATCCAAGTTCGAGTATCTTTTTCGAAACTTT